>Ga0153921_1000166_pt1 | contig 48579 bp, 54 predicted proteins | sample TSNJ005MetaG_FD_104691 | JGI IMG/M metagenome (GOLD analysis project Ga0153921, IMG submission 104691) | Attine ant fungus gardens microbial communities from New Jersey, USA - TSNJ005 MetaG | ecosystem: Host-associated > Fungi > Mycelium > Unclassified | place: USA: New Jersey, Brendon T. Byrne... | reverse complement strand
AGAAACCCGTGCGTTTTTATATAGAAAAAGAGCCAAAGCCCAAAAGAAAAACAGCAAATTCTCATTTGCTGCCGAGGAAAAGTACATATGCTGTTTGGAACTGCAGAATCATGTTCTGGCAGGGTGATCGCATTTATCGCAAAGCCGGACGTAGCAATCTGCCTTTTCTCTGATTTCATGTCCGCACTTTTGGCACTTTCTCTTAGGCAGTGATCGGAAGAATTCGACTATGCTGGTCATCTGGAAGGCCTCCCCAAAGGTTTCAAATTGTGACAACTTCATTGTACTATAACAAATGGTTCTGTGTCAATGCTGTATCACTATAAATGGGCGCTGGTAAAAAAACTTTTATTGTAAGGATGCTACGTTTTGGTTTAAAATTAGACTATTATATAAGATTAAATAGTTAAAAAATGAAAGAATCGCAATAGGAGGAAGATGAATTGAAATTCATTGATAATAAAGGGATTACAGATCCGCAAATCAACCTGGCACTCGAGGAGTATGTGCTGGAGAACTTTGGAGAGACCGATACATATTTGCTGTTCTATATTAATGAACCATCGATCATCATTGGGCGCAACCAGAATACAATCGAAGAAATCAATACAGATTATGTCGACGGGAACGGCATCAAAGTTGTTCGCCGTCTTTCTGGAGGCGGTGCGGTTTATCATGACCTCGGCAACTTGAATTTCAGCTTTATCACACAGGATGACGGGGACAGCTTCCACAATTTCGCCAAGTTTACGGAGCCGGTTGTTGAGGCATTGAACGCGCTCGGTGTTCCTGCTGAACTGAAAGGGCGGAATGACCTTCTGGCAGATGGCCGAAAGATCTCCGGGAATGCCCAGTTTGCGACAAAAGGGCGCATGTTCAGCCATGGTACGCTTATGTTTGATTCTGAGATTGAGCATGTTGTAGCAGCTCTGAATGTGAAAAAGGAAAAGATTGAATCAAAGGGAATTAAGTCGATTCGCAGCCGTGTCGTCAATATCTCAGAATTCCTAGATGAAAAAATCACAATGCAGGAATTTAAAGACCTCATCCTGCGCTCCATATTCGAAGTAGACGATGTCAAGGATGTTCCGCAATATGTGCTGACAGAAGAAGATTGGGAAAATGTTCGCAAAATTTCTGAAGAACGCTACCAAAACTGGGAATGGAACTTTGGAAAATCACCGGCATTTAACAAACAGGCGTCCCATAAATTCCCGGCTGGACTTGTCGATGTCCGTCTTGATGTGAAGAAAGGCATCATCGAGAACTGCAAAGTGTACGGCGATTTCTTTGGAGTCGGCGATATTCATGACATTGAAAACCGCCTGATCGGTGTGCGCCATGAACGTAAAGCCATCGACGATGCTTTGACAGATGTGGAAATCCCGCATTATCTCGGAAAAATTACAAAAGAAGAATTCATCAATTTGATTTACTGATTCTCAAGGGCAGAACAAGGGGGCGGCCGACTTAAGGCTGCTCCTTTTTTCATTTTTGCTATGTCGGAATGTTAAATTTTGTATAATATTCAATAAAGAAGGGTTGTTTTCTTTCTTTTCTGTCTGTTTTCTGTTACGTTCTAAGAGACCCTTTCTCTCCATTTCAGAAAGGATGGATGAAATGGAAAACACGCAATATCCGGCAAGCTATGAAGTAAACCCCTTAACGATGGCAGTGCTTGCATGCCAGACCGACTCCGGCAAAACAACTGCCTATGTACTTGAACAGGATGCTGAATACAAGATCCCCAGCACCCCAACCAGAATTATTGATCTCTCCTGCGCCTTTTTTGGCGCAAGCCTCAAAGGCTAGAGAGTAATAGAACTACTAATAAACATCAATAGAATCCACAACGATAGAATATCCACGATCTAAGCCTACTCGTCTAAAATGAATCTGCTTAATAATTGATGTAACGAGCTGCTTCTTTTCGATACGTTCAAGACTGTGCCAATTGGAACCAACTTCTGTTAATATAGATTTAATCTCTTCTTTAGTAAGTTTTTCTTTTTCTTGGGCTGGCGTATACTGTTCCAGCTCTTTTTTTATCTCTAACTCCCGCACACGCAATTCGCCCATACGAGCTTTGAAATCTTCATATTCAATTACGTCATCGCTCCAAGCAAATTGATATTTCTTCTTTTTCTTTTCAATCTGCTGCAGTTCATCTTCTAACACAGATCTCTCGTCGATTATTGGTTCATTATGCTGATCTGCTTCAATTGTCTGTGCTACAGAATCAACAACATTCGATATATCCAAACGCTTTAAATAGTCTATAAAAGCATTTTCCAGTTTACGCTCAGAAGTGTAGGTGGGAACTTTACAATATCCATGAGTATGGTTTCTGCATCGATACTGCATGTACTTTATTATATCTCCGTCTTTATTCCTTTGTGCGGTGTAATTGCCTATTAATGGACTACCACATGAATTACATTTCAGAGTTCCTGAGAAAATGTAATCGCTTGAAAGGATCTTGGGCGGCTTACCGGCTCTGGATCCAATCAAGTCTTGGACACTCTGCCAAGTATCAAAATCTATAATCTGCTCATGTGCATTCTTAACTCGTATGTCCTTCCACACGTTCGTGCCCGCATAAGTCTCGTTCCTCAATACCTTCATAATCGTGTTATCTGACCAGTAGTTCCCGGCGCGAGTATAAAGACCTTTTTTGTTTAGATAGCCAGCTAGCTTATTCATGCCATATCCTTGCTGGTAGAGGTCAAAGATCATCTTGGCTACCTCTGACTCTCCGTCTTTCTTAGACAGCTTGTACGTCTTCTTATCAAGGGAAAAGCCGAAAGGGGGTACGTTGTGACAATACTTTCCTTGGCGTGCCTTTTCCTCTAAACCGAAGCTGATCCGCTCAGCCATGTTTTCACGTTCCCACTGGGCAAGTGCTGCGACAATAGTAATAAACATACGGCCCATTGCTGTGGTCGTGTCATAGACTTCTGTGGCTGATTTAAATTTGCAGCCGTTCTGTTCAAAGATCTCAAGTAACTTGTATAAATCAAATACGGATCTTGTAAGACGATCAAGTCTATAGACAAGCACACAGTCAACCAATCCTGCCTTAATGTCTTCAAGCATCTTCTGTAGTTCCGGACGATTTGTGTCTTTTGCAGAGATACCTTCATCAGCATAAAACCCCGCGATTTCCCAATCCTGTGACAAACAAAAGGCTTGCAATTTCTGCTTTTGAGCAGATACAGAATAGCCTTCTGCTGCTTGTTCTTCGGTACTGACCCTAATATAAATTGCGGCCCGCATTTCATCCCTCCTCAAATATAAAAGAGGCAGCTTATGGCCGCCCCGCATAAACTCTTTGGCCAAAAAGTTTATAGATCTTGTTCGTACTTGATTGCCTTACCGATTATCTTGACTGGAGATTCTTCGGAGACGATAAGCGTATCGTATTTAGGATTATCCGGTACAAGCAGAACGGTATCTCCTTGTTTTCTCACGCGTTTTAAAGTTGTCTCTGTATTGCCGTTTACAAGAACTGCGGCAATTTCACCGTTTTCAATATCAGGCTGCTCACGTATTAGAACAGTAGACCCAGCTGGTATCGTCGGCTCCATTGAGTTGCCTTTAGCTTCTAAATAGTAGCAGTTACCAGAGGGAAGGCTTGATTTTAAAGCCGTACGGTAACCTTTAAAGTTTTCCTCAACATCAATTGGATCACCGCAAGAGATCTCGCCTAAAACAGGTACCCTTACAAATTCATTGTCACTGATCTTAATTAAATTACTGGTTTTTTGTACAATTTCGTTTTCGTGTTTAATAGCAGAGACTTCGTTCCCGTAGTGAATAGTAGAAGCTTCACTAACGTAGCTGTCTGTTTTGTCTTCAGTATTGTAGCTGTTTTCTGTTTTTTCTTCAGTCAAATCTGACCTGGGAATACGAAAATAATCGGCAAGTAATTGAATTTTGTCTGCTCTTGGGTAGGTTTTGGCATTCATCCAATTAGACATTGTCATTGCTGGGATGTTTAGTTCTTGTGCAACGTCTGTTTGTGTTTTACCGACTCTGAATAGTTCTCTCTTTAAGTTTTTTGCAATTATTTTTTTTAATTCTTCAACGCCTGACATTTTATTGCTGACCCCCTTTCTACATCTAATGTTACCGAAAAAAGGTAGTCTTGTAAAGTACTAATTACGGTTTTAAGGTACAAAACTACCTTTTTACCGTTTGACAATACCTTTAAACGGTAATATGATAGTGTAAGATTTAGGAAAGGGAGGTTAGAAATTGGAATATCAAATCAGCCTTGCGGCAGCTCGGACAAATGCTGAATTAAGCCAGGAACAGGCAGCACAAGAGATCGGCATTGCCACAAAGACTATTGGCAACTATGAAAAGGGCAAGACTCCGATCCCTTGGATTACTCTTAAAAAACTAGCTCATCTATACCAAGTGCCTGAAGACATGATCAGAATTCCAATCGTGGATGACGGTAAGTTCGATGAAGATGAAAAAAATTTGGACTACACTACCTTTTAAAGGTACTAATGAGGTGATCAAATTATGCCTGACCACGCAATCAAGAAGATGCTTTTGTTTTTCGGCCGTACTTCAGTACCTCGAATTGCGACCGCTAGGAATATACAGCGAACGGAAGATAAGAAAGGGGTCAAGTCCAGTGCCTGATCGCATCGATGTGTTTTACCTGTCACTGTTTGCCTTGTCGCTGATCTTAATGTTTATGGCTTTGATTAGAGCCTGAAGGGTGGTGAAATATTTTGAACGCAAACGGTAAACGTCCAACGCGGAAGCATAAAGAGTTGATTGCTGCTGCTGGTCTGGACGCAGGAGAGTGGCTCGTAGTAAAGAACCTGCCACATCGGCTGGAAATTGTACATCGTATATTCTCCGATCGAAGAAAGACAATTAATATTTGAAGGGGGTGAACATGTTGGGAGAAGCTGCGGAAATGATCTTCGAAGGGATCCAATGTGAACAGTGTGGCTGCTTACTGGACGATGACGGTGAAGCTCTTGGCTATCCAGCCTCATGCGATGTCTGTGAATAAAAACGCCCCGCGGCAACGGGACGCTTAAACAAAAATCTATAAAACTATCTTATCACAATTAGGAGGAATCCATACCATGGATTTGAATGTTAACACGGAAATCAAACAGTCGGCCATCAATGGTCTGTTTCAAGAAGTCGAAGAGTTGAAAGTACAACGTGCTCATCTGAAAGAAGCAATGGACATGAAGATTGAAAAGATTGTGAATCACATCAAAGAGCACGGCAACGTTCTGGCCTACAAGAACAATGAGCAGCATGTTTTATCCATTAAAAACGGCACAGCCATCAAGCTGAACAAGGCAACACTGGCCAATGACCTGAACATTACCCAGCGTGAACTGAACCTGATCGGCGTGGCTGAACTGGTGGAAGAAAAGCGCATCACTTCTGAACGGATCAAAGAGTACGAATACGAAGAGCCAACGCAAAGGCTTCATGCCCGGAAAGCCAAACGAACTGACATTGAACTGATCTTGGGCGGGCCCCGCCAGTAATCCTAACACTAAAAGAGGAGTTTTTATATATGGAAATCAAAGTGACAATCGAAGCACCTGGCCTGGAGGGGGCACTTTACACGCTCGCCCAGGTACTTGCCAATTACGAAATGCCCGTGAAGGACCGGGAGTGCGAAGTAAAGAAGCCGGCCGCTTCAGCACCTGCTGCCAAAAAGCCAACGGAACCTGCCAAAGAAGAGCCAAAACAGCCTGAACCAGCTAAAGAAGAACCAAAGCCAGCTGCAGCTGAAAAGGTAAAAGGTCCGCCGCCAGTTTCTCTGGAAACAGTACGAGCCAAGCTTGCCGATCTGGCACGTGAAGGAAAACAGGCTCAAATCAAAGCCCTGTTCGGGGAATACGGTGCCGCCAAGTTGACTGAAGTACCGGAGGACAAGTTCCCGGAGCTGCTTGAGAAAGCTGCAGGCCTTTAATATGACCGGTCATGCAGAACGAGCACATGCCAGGTTGTCGGCATCAGGTGCGAGCAGGTGGATGGCCTGCCCGCCCAGTGCCCGGCTGGAAGATCAATATGAAGACTCTACAAGCGTTTTTGCTGAAGAAGGTACTTTCGCACACGAACTCTCTGAACTCCACTTGGGTCTATTCCTGGATCATTTTAGCAAGATGGCCTTTACCCGCCGTCTGAACAAGAAAAAGCAAGAAGACTTCTATTCGCAGGACATGGAAGACTACGTCCAGCAGTACGTGGACATCGTGATCGAGCGCATCAATGAAGCGCGGGCAAGGTCGGAGGATGCGGAGATTCTGATTGAGCAGCGTCTCGACTTCTCAGAATGGGTGCCGGAAGGCTTTGGCACTGGTGATGTCGTCATCATATCTGATGGCAAGCTCGAAGTGATTGATCTGAAATACGGCAAGGGCGTGGAAGTATCAGCTGTCGAAAACCCACAGTTAAGGCTGTACGGACTGGGTGCATACAATCAGTTCGGCATGCTTTATGATCTGGAAGAGATCAGCACGACAATTGTTCAGCCAAGGCTGGACAACATTTCAACCGAAACGCTATCCGTTTCTGACCTGGTTGCCTGGGCAGAAACTGAGGTCAAGCCAAAGGCAGATCTTGCAGACAAGGGAGAGGGCTACTTCACAGCTGGTGATCATTGCCGGTTCTGCAAAGCGCGCTTCACCTGCCGTGCGCGTGCCGATGCGAACCTTGAACTGGCCAAGCATGACTTCGCCAAGCCGGACGAGTTGGAACATGACGAGATCAGCGGCATTTTGGAAAAGGCGAAGGAACTGCAGAAGTGGGCGGCTGATATTGAGAAGTATGCGCTTGAACAGGCTGAGCAGCACGGGACTAAGTTCCCCGGCTGGAAGCTGGTTGAAGGCAGGAGCAATCGGAAATACACCGATGAAACTGCAGTCTTTGAAACTCTTACGACAGAAGGCTATGAAGAGGATAGGATCGCACCGCGAAAGCTGCTCACTCTTTCAAATCTCGAAAAGACCATTGGCAAGAAACAGTTTGGAGATTTGCTCGGCGATCTGGTCATCAAGCCTGCAGGTAAACCGACGCTTGTACCGGAAAGCGATAAAAGACCGGAACTCAATTCAACGGATTCGGCTGCAGCCGATTTTGAAGAGCAATAAACATGGCTCGGGACCATTACTGGGCTGTCTACAGTCACGTATCCAAGAAAGATGTATTCGGCATCAAGGCGTTTTCAAAAAGGAAAGCCCTGCAAGCACTGTTCAACAAAATCGGAAAGGATGCCTATAAATGGCGCTTTGAAATCAGGAAGAGAAAAATCAAGCAGCCGAAGAAAGTAAAAAATTTAAAAACAAACTCTAGGAGGAATTTTAGTATGTCGAACACAAAAATTATCACAGGTGAAGTACGTTTCAGCTATTTGCACGCTTGGGAGCCGCATGCGGTTGAAGAAGGTCAGGACAAGAAATATAGCGTTTCTCTTCTTATTCCAAAGTCAGACAAGAAAACAATTGCCGCTATTGAAAAAGCAATTGAAGCCGCAAAGGCAGATGGTAAATCAAGTAAATTTGGTGGCAAGATTCCAAGTAACTTGAAGCTGCCTCTGCGTGACGGAGACACAGAACGTGAGGACGATCCAAACTATGCTGGTCATTACTTCATCAATGCTTCGAGCAAGAACAAGCCAGGCATCGTTGATAAGGACATCAATCCAATTCTCGACCAGAACGAGCTATACAGTGGTTGCTATGGCCGCGCCAGCATTAACTTCTATGCGTTCAACGTATCTGGCAACCGAGGCATTGCAGCAGGACTGAATAACTTGCAGAAGTTGCGTGACGGTGAGTCGCTTAGTGGCGGAGCTAGCGCAGAGGATGACTTCTCTGATGGCTTCGGTGATACGGACGAAGACGATCTGCTTGGGTAAAACAGCATGAGGGGTGCCTGGCCCCTCTTTTCTTTTAGCTATTTTTACGGAAAGGGGGCTCCTAACATGAGTCTGAAGGCACTTGAAGTGAAAAAATCTATGCTGCTTGCAGAGTTAGCGACAGAAACAGTTTGCGACTTTTACGCTTCAAGAAAGTCCTCTTATGAAACCCATCTGAAGAGTTGTTCAGCGTGCCAGCGCAAGCAGGCGATTGGCAAAGAGTACGAACGGGTCATGCGAGAGATCAAGCAGGCGCAGGGAAGGAAACCAAACCCAGGACCAACTGCGGCAAAAGAGCGCCAACTTCATCCAGAAAAATACTACCGCATAGCAGCTGATAACGGAGTGTCTAGGAAACTGTTCAGGGCGAGATTGAAAGCCGGCCTTTCTTATGAAGAGGCGGCAAATACACCGATTCAAGGCAGCCGAAGACGGAGGGGAAAGAAATGAAGCAGATTGATTTATTTCGAGAAATTATAGTAGATAACTTTGCCGGCGGCGGAGGGGCCAGTACGGGAATAGAGCTGGCCACAGGGTTAAACGTAGACATTGCCATTAATCATGATCCGGCAGCCGTTGCTATGCATAAGGCCAATCATCCGGACACAGAACATTACCTTGAATCAGTTTGGGACATTGATCCTAAAGAAGTGGTCAAGGGGCGCAAGGTTGGGCTGTGCTGGCTGTCGCCGGACTGCACGCACTTTTCCAAAGCCAAGGGTGGCCGACCGGTTGAGAAGAAAGTGCGGGGTCTGGCCTGGATCGCCTTACGTTGGGCAGCAACTGTGCGGCCGCGGGTCATCATATTGGAAAATGTTGAGGAATTCAAGACATGGGGGCCCTTAAAAAACGGGCAGCCGGATCCGGACAGGAAGGGCTACACTTTTGGCTCGTTTGTTCACCAGTTCCGCCGCCATGGCTATGAGATTGACTGGCGGGAGCTGAGAGCTTGCGACTACGGGGCACCAACAACCAGGAAACGTTTCTTCTTGATCGCCCGATGTGATGGGCGGCCGATTGAATGGCCTGAGCCAACCCATGGGCCACCGGAAGAGGTCAACGTGCAGCTGGGTCTAAAGAAACCATACCGAACTGCAGGAGAGATCATTGACTGGTCCATGCCAGCACCAAGCATATTCACGAGAAAGCGCCTGTTGGCAGAGAATAGCATGCTGCGGATAGCGCGCGGACTCAAAAAGTTTGTGTTGGAAGCAGAACAGCCTTATATCGTTGATGACAAGGCATGCTTCCTACAACACTATTACAGCCATCAGGGAAATGAAACCCGGGCCGGCAGCTTGGACGAGCCAATTGCAACAATTCCGACGGCGAATAGGTTCGGCCTGGTCACTGCGTTTCTGACCAAATATTACGGGGCGGGCACGGGGCAAACGTTAAACGAGCCAATTCATACGATCCCAACAAAGGATCGTTTCGGCTTGGTTGCTGCCTTCATGACAAAATACTACGGCACGGGGGTCGGCCATTCTCTGGACGAGCCACTGCACACCATCACATCAGGTGGCAACAAGTTTGGACTGGTAACGGTGGCTGGCCAGAACTACCGGATCGTAGATATTGGCATGAGAATGGTTCAGCCGCACGAGTTATATCCGGGACAAGGCTGCCCGACTGGCTATATTTTTGATCGAGACTACCTCGGAAATAAAATATCCAAGAAGAACCAACTGGCCAGGTGTGGCAACATGGTTCCACCACCGTTCGCAGAAGCGTTGGTGAGAGCGAACCTACCAGACATGTGCGTTAAGAAATATGAGTACAAATCAGCTGTTTATGCGTAACAACTTTCTACAATAGGCGGGTCGAATTTAAGAACAACCGATACGCATTATAAAAATCAAACAATGAAGGGGAACGGGTTAAAACAGTCTTTGATAATCACTTTAAAGAATCCGTTGCTTCTGATATGAATTTTTCTAAAGCCTTTTCTTTTTCTTGTTGCTCCTTTTCTGCTAGTTTCCAGTCTAAAATTATTTCAATGCCTATTTGAACTTTAGGGAACATTTCTAAACATTGTTTTTCCGAGAGACTGTGAATTCCCATACTAAGAATTGAATATATCTTTCTATTTTTTACAAGTATTTCGGGGAGGTAGTCTTTTATGTAGAAAATCTTCTCATCCATCCTTTTCTGAGCGAATTCAGCTTCGCTTAATTGAGGATTGGAAACCAATGCTTTGTTCTTCTGATCGTTTATTAGGTTTTCAAAAATTCGTCTCAAATAGACATATGATCCCGATCCAATGCCATGAGAAAATAGCCCAATTGCTTTAGAAAATTCACGATAGTCTTGTTTTAGTAAACTACGGTATTTCTCAATTTTGTTCGATTCAATATCTGCCAGAGAAGGATATTGGCCGAATTTCACAATTTTATCGTCCTGTACTCTAAAACAGAAATAGTAATTATGACTATACTCACGTGTGCATTTAAAACTCAGTAAAAATTCTCCTTGAATGTGTTCGGATTTTGGGGTTCTAGATGATGGGCTTCCAAATGAAACTGGGAACTTTTTGAAAGTTGATTCCTTTTTACAATAAATACAATAGCTATCAAATTGGGTTTCAATAGAACTAGATTTTAACTTGTAGACTGTATGAATATCATCGATGGTTTGCTCATTATACAAAGATAATTCGGTTAGTAGAAAATCAACAGAAAAATTTTTACACATAAATATTCCTCCCTATTTACTAATTTTACCACAAAAGTAAGGGGAGAGTTTACCTGAGGCTGGGTACGCATTTTCTACTCGGTATTTTAAACCGAAACATTCTTAAAAAGGAGGAGTAGAAAGAGAAATGATAGTTCTCAGTATTGATATTGAAACCTATTCAGACGTGGACCTCCTGAAATCAGGGGTCTATGCCTATACAGATTCAGACCAGTTTGAAATTCTTATGTTCGCCTACGCTTATGATGATGGACCGGTACAGATCATTGACCTGAAGCAGGGAGAAGTTCTACCGGACAAGGTGCTCTCTGATCTCACCAAACCTTCTGTTATCAAGTCGGCTTTCAACGCGAACTTCGAAAGAACCTGTATATCGAAATATCTAGCGAGCACTATGCCAATTGAGATCAGTCAGATTTATATGGACCCCAACCAGTGGCACTGTACTGCCGTTCATGCGCTTTACGCCGGACTGCCCGGCAATCTTGACGGAGTGGCGAAGGCTCTCAAGCTGGATGATCAGAAGGACAGTACCGGCAAGGCGCTGATTCGCTATTTCTCACTTCCTTGTAAAGCGACCAAAGTAAACGGCGGCCGAACCCGTAACCTGCCAGTACATGATCCGAAGAAGTGGCAGCAGTTTCTGGACTATTGTAAACAGGACGTGGAAGTGGAGCGCTCCATTCGAAAAAGATTAGAACGGATTCCGGTTCCAGAGACTGAATGGAAGTTGTGGGCGCTTGATCAGGAGATTGTTGATCGCGGCGTGCTGCTGAATCCGCAGATGGTCGAGCATGCAGTTGCCTGTGATAGCAAGTATCAGGAAAAGAGAAAGCTGCGGGCCATGGAGCTGACTGGTTTGGACAACCCGAACAGTGTGGCGCAACTGAAAGGCTGGCTAAAGGAAACAGACGGCATCGAAGTGGACAGCCTGGCCAAAGACATCCTTCCCGATCTGATCAAGCAGACGAAGAATGAAACGGTGAAAGAAGTGCTGGAGTTGCGGCAGGAAATGTCCAAGACCAGTGTAAAGAAATACCAGGCTATGGAACGAGTAATATGCCGGGATAACCGGGTGCGCGGGTTGCTTCAATTCTACGGGGCAAGCCGAACCGGCAGGTGGGCGGGGAGGCTTGTCCAGGTACAGAATCTACCATCGAACAAAATGAAGCAGCTGGACCTGGCTCGCAATCTATTACTGGAAGGAAACTATGAGGCACTTGAACTGCTATTTGATCAAGTGCCTGATGTTTTGTCGCAGCTGGTCCGCACAGCGTTTGTTGCACCGGAAGGCAGCCGGTTTATTGTCAGCGACTTCTCTGCCATCGAGGCTAGAGTCATCGCTTGGCTAGCCGGCGAGCAGTGGCGGCTGGACGTTTTCGCTACACACGGAAAGATCTATGAGGCTTCGGCCAGTCAGATGTTTGGCGTGCCGGTTGAAGAGATTGGTAAGGGTTCGCCATTGAGGCAGAAAGGTAAGATCGCCGAGCTTGCGCTTGGCTACGGCGGCGGTGTCGGTGCTCTGGATGCCATGGGCGCGCTTAATATGGGATTGGAAGAGAAGGAGCTGGCCGGCCTTGTGAAGGCTTGGCGTGCTGCCAACCCATACATCACCAAGCTTTGGTGGGAGTGTGGCGATGCGGCTCTTGAGACGGTGCAGAATAAAACAAGAGTTGAATTGCATCATGGTATTGCCTTCCATTATCAGCCGGGCATGCTGTTTATTGAATTGCCGTCTGGCCGCAGACTCTCCTATGTAGCACCAGCCATGCGGGAAGGAAAGTTCGGTCAGGAGCTTTCATACATGGGTGTCGGGGCCACGAAGAAATGGGAACGCATTGGCACCTATGGGCCGAAGATCGTGGAGAACATTGTCCAGGCGATTGCCCGCGACTGTCTTGCCCAGGCACTGATCCGGCTTAATGAAGCAGGAGCCACACCGGTTATGCATGTCCATGATGAAGTGGTTCTCGAAGAGCCTTATGGCAGCAACCTGGATCTAGCTGAAGTGGAACACATTATGGGGCTACCTATTAAATGGGCGCCAGGGCTAGATCTGCCGGCAGACGGCTATGAGACGGAATACTACCTAAAGGATTGATATAGATGGAGACAGCAAAGCAAATAGCAATATCGCATGACGGTTCCCTCACGCTTGCTGTCGGGAAAAGCAGGCGGGAAACAGAATGGAAGAACCGTGACATGCTGTGGTCAGAGCTGGTGAAGAAGCTTTCCCAGACACGCCGGACTGGTGAGACTCTGCAAGACTACAAAGCCATGTCAAAGGATCAGCAGGGCAGCATCAAGGACGTTGGCGGCTTTGTCGGCGGATCTTTGAAAGGTGGCCGGCGTAAAACGGAGAGCGTTGGCTGGCGTCAGCTGCTTACTCTGGATGCGGACCACTTAAAGTCGGCTGCTGAGGGTGAAGGTCTTTGGGCAAGCCTTGAAATGCTTGTTGGCTGCGGGGCTGTTATGTATTCAACGCACAGTCATGAACCAGAGAGGCCGCGCCTGCGTTTCGTCATTCCTCTATCCAGGGCGGTAACGCCGGACGAGTACCAGGCGATCAGCCGGAGAGTGGCCGCCGATCTCGGCATTGATTTTTTCGATGATACGACTTATGAGCCACATCGGTTGATGTACTGGCCAAGTACGGCACAGGACGGCGAGTTCCTTTTCGACTATTCGGATGAACCTTGGCTGGATCCGGATGAAGTGCTTGCCCGGTTTGAGGACTGGCGCGATCCATCATACTGGCCCGAGAGTTCCCGGGCGCAGAAGCGCCGGCAGCGTTTGGCCGATAAGCAGGGAGATCCTTTGGAAAAGCCTGGCATGGTCGGCGCGTTCAACAAAACTTATACAATCCCTGAAGCAATAGAGACGTTTCTCGCTAATGTCTACGATGATGCCGGCGATGGCCGCTACACCTATTCCGACGGCACCAGCGTTGGCGGGTTGGTACTTTACCAAGACGAGACGTTTGCTTACAGCCATCACGGCACGGATCCGGTCGGCGGCCGTCTTGTTAGTGCGTTCGATCTTGTGAGGATCCATCTGTTCGGTGCGCAGGACGAGGATGCGAAAGAAGGAACACCTGTCAGCCGGATGCCATCCAATCTGGCCATGATTGACTTTGCTCAGAAGGACAAGGCAGTCATGATCACGCTTGGCCGCGACAATCTTGAAAAGGCACGGGATGAATTCTCAGATGGTTTTGAGCCGGAAGAGGAAGATTCTGATTCTTGGCTTGGCCGTCTTCAGCGAAACAAGCACGGCACTGTTCTCTCTGAAGCACCGAACGTCAAGCTGATTCTCCAAAATGATCCAGGGCTTAAAGGTAAATTTGGCTATGATGATTTTGCCTACCGCATGACAGTTCTTGGTGATCTGCCTTGGCGGTCGATTGAGCGAGGCCAATACTGGGCGGACAATGATGATGCTTGCTTGCGGAACTACTTGAGTACGGTGTACGGAATCAAAGGGCTTAGCCTGATCCATGACGGCATGGCCGAGATCGCAGAGCAAAATGCTTTTCATCCCGTTGTTGAGTATTTGGACAGCTTGGTGTGGGACGGGCAGGCCCGAGTGGACACGCTGTTTATTGATTATCTTGGTGCAGAAGATACTGCTTATTCACGGTCTGTTGCCAGGAAGGCGCTGGCCGCAGCTGTGAAGCGCGTCATGGAGCCGGGCTGTAAATTTGACTATATGCCGGTATTGGTCGGCGCACAAGGCATCGGTAAAAGTGCCTTCATTGGAAAACTGGGGCGGCGCTGGTTCTCCGACACGTTGGACAGCGTGCAGGGCAAAGACGCCTATGAGCAGCTGCAGGGTGTATGGCTGATGGAAATGGGCGAGCTTTCTGCAACAAAGAAGGCAGATATAGAAGCGATCAAACTTTTCATAACGAAACAGCAGGACCAGTTCAGGCAAGCATATGGTCGGCGGTCAAGTATATTTCCACGCCAGTGTGTATTTTTCGGAACCACCAACGATTCTGAGTTCCTTCGTGATCGCACCGGGAATCGCCGGTTTTGGCCGATACCGGTTGGGCAGCAGCCGATCCAAAAAGACCAGTGGACTGAACTGACAGAACAGGAGGTCAATCAGATTTGGGCTGAAGCTGTCTTCAACTACCAGATGGGTGAATCTGTTTATCCTGATGAGGTTATGGCACAGGAGGCCAGAGAAATGCAGGAGCTGCATATGGAAGATAGCACGCTGTCTGGAATTGTTGAGGAGTATCTGAATACGCCTTTACCGGAGGATTGGGAGGATCGGGATATTACCGAGCGACGTATGTACCTAAGTGGCGATTTTGAGGGCGAAGTCCCGGGAACTTTAGAACGGGAAAAGGTGTGTGCGATGGAAGTCTGGGTGGAAGCAATGAACGGAATCCCGAAAGATTTACCGCCGATTAAAGCGAGAGAAATCAATGATATTATCCGGAGATCACCAGGATGGACAGAGTATAGGAAGAGCCGGGGCAGGATGAAATTCGGCAAAAATTATGGCATTCAAAGAGCCTTTATAAGAGAGTTTTAACGGTATCCATAAGGCACTTTACGGTATCCATACTATTTACGGCAAAACGTCTAAAAGTATCCATAGTATCCATGCGGTTGCCATACCATGGATACCGACCAAACCTTTTTGGCTCTAAGTGTCAGCCCTGTTGGTATCCATAGTATCCATACTTTCTATATAGAATGTAGTAATTAAGAGAATATACACATATATGGCACTATAGCCTCTTAATTACGATTATATGTACAAAAGACAATTTTATGGCAACCATGGCAACCGCATTGAAAATGAGGTGGAGTTTTTGAGAGAGAGCAGTTTGGAGAGAAAGCTGAAAAATGAAGTGGAGAAAATGGGCGGCGCTGCTATGAAATTTACATCACCTGGAATGGCGGGAGTGCCGGATCGACTGATCGTATTGCCGGGCGGAAAAATTTTCTTTGCAGAGGTAAAGGCGCCAGGCGAAAGGTTACGGAAGTTGCAGCTGAAGCGCCGAAAAGATTTGCAGAAAATGGGCGCTGCTGTTTATGTCATAGATTCTGTTGAAGCGATTCAAGAAATGGTTCAGGAGGTGATTGAGTGAAGTTTATCCCGCACAAGTACCAGGAAATCGCCATTAAAAAAGTGATTGAAGAACCGATAGCTGGTTTGCTTCTCGACATGGGTCTTGGAAAAACAGTGTCAACACTGACTGCTATTGTGGATCTTCTGCATAATAGTTTCGAAGTTTCAAAGGTTCTTGTTATTGCACCAAAACGTGTGGCGGAAGATACCTGGAGCCGTGAGACGGAGAAATGGGACCACACCGCATACCTGAAAGTCTCAAAGATTCTAGGCAGTGAATTGGAAAGACTGGTAGCACTTCGGCAAAAAGCTGACATTTATGTAGTCAATCGTGAAAATGTAAAATGGCTGACCGAATATTACAAGACAAAATGGCCGTTTGACATGGTCGTAATCGATGAGTTTTCCAGTTTTAAATCTTCCAAGTCTCAGCGTTTCAGAGCACTCCGCAAAGTGCGGCCATACATCAAAAGGATTGTTGGACTGACGGGTACACCGGCGCCAAATGGGATGATTGATCTTTGGCCGCAAATTTATTTGCTGGATCAGGGAGAGCGTCTGGGGAAAACCTTGACCAGCTACCGGGACACATACTTCAAACCGGGCAGACGGAACGGCCACATCGTTTATGAATGGAAATTGAAGGATGATGCGGAGCAGGGAATTTATAGCAAGCTCTCTGACATTTGTATTAGCATGAAAGCAAAAGACTGGCTGGATCTGCCTGAACGGACAGATTTAAAAACAGAGATTGATCTGCCGGCCAGAGCGCGGGCCCAGTACAAAGAACTGGAAAAGGAACTGGTTCTTGCCTTTGAGGATGGTGACGCAGTGGCCGATACTGCAGCTGTCCTGTCCAACAAACTTCTACAGATCGCCAACGGTGCAATATACGATGAACACAAAAACACGCAGTTCCTTCATGATGAAAAGCTAAAGGCAATGGACGACTTGATTGAACAGGCAAACGGCAGGCCAGTGATGGTGTTTTATTCTTACAAGCATGACTTGGAAAGATTAAAAGAGCGATACAAGGAGGCGGAGACGATTGAAGCTGATAATGCCATCGCCAGATGGAACAAAGGCGAAATACCGATTCTACTTCTGCATCCGGCATCTGCCGGGCACGGGCTGAATCTGCAGGATGGAGGAAACATCATTGTCTGGTTTGGATTGACTTGGAGTCTTGAGCTTTACCAGCAGGCTAATGCCAGGCTGCACCGGCAAGGACAAAAGCAGGCTGTAACCATTAATCACATTGTTGCTAAAGACACAGTCGATGAAGACGTGCTGAAGGCACTGGAAGGCAAGGATGTGTCACAGGAGGCTTTGATCCAGGCACTTAAAGCGAGGGCGGAAAAGTACAAGCAGATGGAATGACTAAAAGGCGGGTGAGCAGGGTGTACGAGTGGCTGCTGGAATACCGGGATCTGGTACAAGACATTGATTATTTGGAACATAAACTAGAAAGAAACGAAGTGGAGGTAAAGCGCTGGATCGAAGGGGATCTTGAAGGGGTGCCATTGCGGCGAGAATCCATTGCGGCCAACCTTGAAGAGATCATTGAAAAGATCAAGCAGGAAATAGCATTTAAGCACAGACAGCGAGATAAGCTTATTCAGCTGGTCGAGAAGTTTGAAGGCTTGGAGCATCGAATCCTTAAGCTAAAATATGTGGACGGCTATACGCTTGAGGCAATTGCATTGAAATTAAACTATAGTGCAAGCCATATTAAAAAGAAGCATGCCGAGCTAATCAGGCTAATCCGTTTCGTGGATTCGGAAGGTATTATTTAGGTTCACTCCTTAAGTGAATTGCGCCTATGGAAAAACTGTAATACAGTGTTAGTGTACCAGTTTGCATCCAAGCACTGTATTCAACTGACCCGTCAATTTTGGCGGGTTTCTTTTAAAACCTGATGAATGATATACTCGGATAAAAAGCCGAGGAGAATGGAACTTGAAGAAATTAATGGCAACGATTTTATTTGCTATTGTGTTGCTGGCTGGATGTAATCAACAGAAATTTTCTGAGGAACCAAATGAAGTTCCTATTGAAGAAGATGCAATGCAAGAAACTACTACTGATCCAATGATCGCCGGTGATAAAACATCGAATATACGTCACTTGGAAAAATACAGTAATGAGTGGGAAGTCAAAGGATGGTACAAAACAGAAGGAACAGATGACAAAGGCTTCAACCACATTGAGAAAGATGGCATTGAAATTGATTATGCTATCGTCTCAGTAAACGGAGAGCCAACTGGAGATACGGTTGCAGCACTTGGGGAGATTCGAAATAATACTGATAAGCCAATACACTTGAATGGCTTCTCCGATATATTCACAGATCAGGGGGAACAGGCAGACCTTAGTGGATTTGTAGAAACACTCCGACCAGGAGCAAGAGCAAAGCTTATGGGGTACGTGGAGGGATTTGATTATGGACTGCCTGCAGATTTTGAATTAGAAACTCCTGTCGTTTGGCTTGAACAAGAAGACGGTGAAGCTAAAACAATTTACCTTATCGAAGAAACGAAAAAGAAATTCACCAAAGAATAATTCAATGCAATAAATTAAGCGCTGATATTTTCAGGCGCTTTTTATTTTGGGTATTTTATATCTGGGCTTTAAATATTTCAGGCTTTATATTTTGGATCTTATATATTTTATCCTTATAAATTTACACTCTTTATTTTCTGCATGATATTTTTCCCCATACCATTTTCAAGGGGTCATGAAAAGGTTCGTAGAATATAAGATGATCAGTCTTTGAAGGGAGTGACACAATGGTAGCAGAGTACAAGACACCTTCAGACAGGAAGAAGTTATATAGGTCAGCTGACTGGTGTGGCCAGGATGGTCTGAGACTCCAAGCATTGGAGCGAGACAACTACGAGTGTGTAGAGTGTAGGCGTGAAGGCAAGGTGACAGCTGACTCGGTCAAGGTGGACGGCAAGCCCAAGGCTATCAAGCTGAACGTTGATCACATCTATCCAGTGGAACACTACCCGAAGCTGGCACTGGTGCTGGACAACCTGCAGACGCTGTGTGTGTACCACCACAACGTGAAGGAAGGCAGAGTGTTCGGCCGGTCGAATAAGAAAAAGAAATGGGATGATGAAGCGTGGTAAATGATAATGACGGAGCAAATTCCAGTTGCAGCAAAAGAAAAAGTTAAAGAGCTGCTTGCTGAATATGATATTCGTTTTATTGATTACAAAGTTGCTGAAGACGAATATACAATCAAATTAGAAAAATTGAAGAAGGAAAATAAATAATAGACCCCCCGCCAAAAAGTTTCGGGAAAATCAATTCTCCCGGGGACCGGGTAGGGGGCTCGACTGTCTGGATTTATTTCAAAAAAATCACGTGAGGGGGGTGGGCTATTTGGCGGTTGCTTTTCGAACCGATGTTGGTGTAGATAAAATAAAGGAATTTCTCATGTCGCGCATCGACACAACCAACCCGGTTGAAGTGGAAAAAGTCGGTAGGTACTTGAAGCACATCGAGATGTATCGGCGCATGGAACGGACAGTAAAAAAAGAAGGCGTATCGGTTATGACAGAGAACGGCAGCCAAACGTTTTTGAAGGCCCACCCTCTGCTTGGCGAAATGAACAAAATCAATTCCGCCATCATTAACATCGAGCGGTCTATCCAGTTAACAGATACGGAGAACATGGAGGACCCGCCGTCATCAGATGGATTGATATAGATGAAAATCAATAAGCACGTGACTTATTACATGGATCAGTACAAAGCTGGCAAAATCAAAGTCAGCAAGTACCTGGTCCTTTTGTTTTCTCATTTAAAGAAGCATTTATTTAACCGGGATGATATTTACTTTGATACAGAAATGCATGAGAAGTATATCGCTTTTACAGAAAAGAACTATTTCCCACTAGAGCCGTTTCAAAAATTCATTACGGCTTTTGTTTTCTTGTATTACAAGGATGATAGCTCGCCGTTTTATGAGCAGTTCTTTATTTACATGTCCCGAGGTGCCGGGAAGAACGGTCTGATCTCGTCACTAGTTCATTTTTTCATCAGCGACTTGCACGGGATAAGCAACTATAACGTCTCGATTGTGGCAAACAGTGAAGAGCAGGCGATGACATCGTTTGAAGAGGTCTACAACACGATTGAGCTTGCCGGCAAAAAGAGTCTGCTGCAGAAACTTTTTAAGCATCAGAAGTCTGAGATTGTCAGCAGGACAAACGGCAGCAAGATGAAGTTTCATACGTCCAATGCGAAGACGAAGGACAGCTTGCGTGATGGTTGTGTTATTTATGATGAAGTTCATGAATACGAGGATTCGGCCATTGTCGATGTCTTCAGTTCCGGTTTAGGTAAGGTGCGGCACTCGAGGGAATTTTTCATCACGACAGACGGTTTTGTCCGCGGCGGACATCTTGATGACCTGAAGGATCGGGCGATGCGTGTCTTGAATGGAGAGGCACTAGAAGATCCGTTGTTTGTTTTCATGGCCACGCTTGACCAAGTAGATGAAATGGAAGATTCATCAAACTGGCAGAAGGCAAACCCTATGTTTCATGAACCGATGAGCGATTATGCAAAAGTGTTGTTTCGAAAGGTGCGCACACAATACATCACGCTCGGAAACTCGAAGCCTTCAGCCCGAATCCGTTTCATGACGAAGCGGATGAATTTCCCAGGCACCGATTTAGAGACGTCAGTGGCGACATGGGAAGAGATCGAAGCGACAAGCCGAGAAATGATTGACCTGCAGAATAAAAGCTGCGTTGGTGGCCTGGACTTTGCATCTGTACGAGATTTTGCTGCAGTCGGACTACTCTTTAAAAATGGTGAGGATTACATCTGGAAATCGCATTCTTTTGTGAACAAGAATTTCCTCCGACGGGTCCAGATGGAAGCGCCGATTGAAGACTGGGCGGCGGAAGGGCTGCTGACAATAGTTGACGAACCAGTCATCAATATCAAACACATTGTCGGCTGGTTTGTTGAGATGCGAGAGCAGCACGGTCTGACGACAATTGTAGCCGATACTTTCCGCCTTGATCTAGTTAAGACGGCTCTCGAAGAGGAAGGCTTTGAAATCATGTATGTGCGAACGAAAGGGATAGAAGCGCTGCTCGCCCCGCGAGTGGAAACCATATTCGCAGAGAAGCGGGTTGTCTTTGGCGACAATCCTCTAATGCGCTGGTATACGAATAACGTCAAAGTCATCACGGACAAAAAGGGCAATCGGACATATGGCAAGAAGGATGAGGTCAGACGGAAGACGGACGGCTTCATGGCATTTATTCATGCACTTTACCGTGATGATCTGATTGATGAAGAGATGGATCTTTTTGTCGCAGATATGAATTTTTAGGGGGTGATGAACCATAGGACTGCTGGACATCTTCAGAAAAAATAAAGAGATTGAGCAAATGTTTGACATCGACCTTATTGAATCGGACATGGAGCGCGGCTACATGAAGCGGATGGCTCTGGAAACATGCATAAACTTCATTGCCCGTACGATCAGCCAGACAGAATTCCGCCGGCGTAAAGACGGCAAGACGATTAAAGACAGCATGTATTATATCTTGAACGTGAAGCCTAATGTCAATCAGACTGCCAGTGACTTTTGGCAAAATGTTATATCTAAAATGGCTTATGACAATGATTGTTTGATTATCCAGTCTGATACAGGTGACCTGCTCGTTGCTGATGACTTCGACCGGATCGAGTACGGGCTTGTACAAGATACATTTAAGGCTGTCAGGGTTAAAAACTTCACGTATCAGCGCACGTTTAGCCGTGATGAGTGTATTTACCTTCAATATGCCAATGAGCCCTTGGATCGGCTTATTAATAGCTTATACGAGGATTATGGGAAACTATTTGGAAGAATCTTTGATTTTCAAATGCGTAAGAATCAAATTCGCTCATCCATGGACCTTGATACAGTTATGAGAAAAGGTGACGAAGAAACAGAAAAAATGGAGCGCTGGCTTGATAGAACACGAAGAAAGCTTATAAATGATTCTTTTGCTATTTTCCTTGGCCAAAAAGGTGTTACCTATACGGAGCACTCCAAGAATCAGGGCGTAACTGCCGGAGTCGATGAAGTGAACAAGGTTTATGAGGGGGCGCTTGAAATTGTGGCCAAAGCGTTCAATATTCCAGTAAACCTGCTTCGCGGAGATATGGCCGATATTGCAGACCAAATGAAAAGCTATATGATGTTCTGCATCGATCCGTTGCTCAAGAAAATCACAGATGAACTCAACGCGCAGCTGATCAACAGAAAAGAATATCTCGATGGTGGAAAGATCGAAGCCAAGCGTGTGCGATACTCTAATATCTTTGATGTGGCCACGGCGATTGATAAAGTACGTGCTGCAGGCGTTGCAAACGCAAATGAACTTCGGGATGAAGTCGGCTGGGATCCAGTTGATGATCCAAAGATGAATGAATACGTCATGACAAAGAACTATTCTTCAAAGCTTGAAGGAGGTGATACGAATGAGCAAAACGGAGTTTCTGAAGACGTTTAAAAATCAGAAATACATCGATCAGTTGCAAAACATTCCGCAAAAATTCAATGTTGTGCACAACCAGGAAAAAGGAGTTTCTGAAATCACGATCTATGGCGTTATCGGTCAAACGTGGTTCTCTGATTCCTTCTCAGCGAACGATATTGACCAGGCGCTGAATGCAGCGGGTGATAATGATGTTGTGATTAATCTCAATAGCCCAGGCGGCGATGCGTTCGACGGTATTGCCATCTTTAACCGGCTGAAGCGGCATAACGGCAAGGTTACTGTGCATGTCGATGGTTGGGCATGTTCGGCTGCTTCTGTTATTGCGATGGCTGCAGATGAACTGGTCATGGAACTCGGCTCCATGTTTATGATTCACGAAGCAAGTAACATTGTATGGGGCACCAAGCAGGACATGAGGAAAGAAGCTGATGTGCTCGAGCAGCTGGAAGATGGCATAATCGACATTTACATGACAAAAGCAAAAATCGAACGTGATGAAGTGCGCGAGAAGATGGACGCCGAAACATGGATGTCTGCAAAGACTGCTGCTGAATTAGGTTTTGCTGACCGAATCGCAGGAGCTGAACCCGAACCAGAACCGCAAAATACAGTGCAACAAAGACAAAATGTTATTGACGAATTGCATGGTATCTTAAAAACGAATAATCAAATACAAACATCAAAAGAGCCTGTGCCAATACCTGCCGAAAAGCAGAATATAGCCATGCTCTTTTTAAAATCGAAAGGGGATAAAAAGAATGCCTAAAATCACATTTGAAAACTTTGAAGATGCCAAACTTGCTTTTGCTGAAGCAACGGAGAGTGGCACAGCAGAGGATCAAGCGACAGCACTAGACAACATGTTGACTGCATTGGCAGCTGACACGAAGAAAGACATCATGAGTAAAGTTCAAACGGAAATGGCGGACACTACGGTTTTGCAGGGGCGAGGCCAGAATGCTCTGACGAGTGAAGAACGAAAATTCTTCAATGTGGTCATCGAGGAAGGCGGATTTAAAGACACAGACACGCTTCCTAAGACAACACAGGAGCGAATCTTCGAAGATATTGTTGCAGAACACCCACTGCTTCAAAATATCGGAATTCAGAATTTGGGAGCGGTAACTGAATTTATCTATTCTGATCCAACAGGTGCTGCCGTTTGGGGTCCTTTGTTTGATGATATTAAAGGGCAGCTTAACGCGTCGTTCCGCAGTGAGTCTATCAGCCAACTGAAACTCACAGCGTTTGTACCAATTGCAAAGGACATGCTGAATCTCGGGCCAGCATGGATCGAACGTTATGTCCGCACTATTATCGTCGAAGCGATGAAAGTCGGTTTGGAACGAGGTTATGTTGCGGGTCGCGGCTCTTCACATAACGAACCGGTTGGTCTGTTGAAAACAGTGGACAAGACTACTGGGGCAGTCTCTGATAGAGCCTCAGCTGGCACGCTTACTTTTGATCCAGGACGCACAACGATTAATGAGTTGAAAGGCGTCGTTAAAAAGCTTTCCGAAAAATTGGACAAAGATGGAAATGTGAAAGAGCAGCCGCGTCAAGTTGCAGGAAAGGTTGTTATGGTGACCAACCCATTTGACACGTTCGATATCCAAGCGAATTCCACAACGCTGACAGCGAACGGATTATATGTTACGAACTTGCCTTTCAATCCAATTCCGACAGAATCCATTTTCGTGCCAAAAGGCAAGGTGCTGTTCTTTGTCCGCGGTGAATATATTGCTGCAGTCGGTGGGGCCATGGACGTTCAGCGGTATAAAGAAACGCTTGCCCTGGAAGATGCAGATGTGTTTATTGCCAAGCAGTATGCAACTGGTAAGCCGGTAGATAACAATGCTGCCCAGATCTATGACCTTAAACTTGATCTGACAGTGCCAGCCCCAACAGCACCAGAAGCACCCGCAGGAGCATAAGCAGGAGGTGGTCTGATTGATCACACCAGATATATTGAAAGAATTTAAAGAGCGCATGCACATTTCGCATTCAGCAGAGGACGAGAATCTGAAAAGGCTTCTCCAACATTCTCTTGCCGATATCCAAGCGAAGTGCGGCGCTTTTGATATTTCCACACACAGTAGGGGCCGGGAACTTGTCATGGAACGCACGCGCTATGTGTATAACGATGCGCTGGAATACTTCGACAAGAATTTCTTGTCTCAGCTTATCAGCCTGGGATTTGATCTTCTTCCGGAAGCAGGTGAAACCGATGCGACCGTTTGAATATAAGCCGCCACGAGTGCAGACTGGAGATCTGCGGACGCCGGTCATTTTTTATGAATACCAGCCAAATGAAGGACCGGAGCCTGGGGAGATGGAAAAGCGCACCTTGTATAGCTGCTTCGCCAAGATCGATCAAGTTTGGATGCGCGATCTGGAACAGGCCAAAGCAAACGGGACCACAACAGACATCACCATATCCGTCCGGGATCCGCAGGCCCAATACATCGCCGACAACAAGCATTATGTCGAGATCGATGCTGCAGAATATCGTGGGAAGCGCTACGCTATTAAGTCTGTGCGACCTGACCCTCAGAATAAGCGGTTTATTCGGGTGATAGCGGGGCTAAAGGAATGAGTGTCAAAATCACTGGAATTAACAGGCTGCTTGGCGAGCTTGAAGCAAAACTTGGAAAAAAGAAAATGGAGTCGGTGACGGACGCTTCTTTAATGGCTGGGGCTAAAATTGTCTATAACGAACTGCAAAAAGAGTTTGCCAAATTTAAAGACACGGGGGCATCGATGGATGAGATGAAAATATCCGAACCATCGACTGTAAATGGTGTGCGTGAAATACGCATCTATTGGCAAGGCCCGAAAAATCGTCGTTGGGTCATTCACCTTAATGAATTTGGGACGATCAGGAATCCGAATCCAAGGGGTAAAGGTGCGGTTGCCCGAGCAATTGAAAACAGCTGGAAGCCATATGCAAAAGCACTGCGTGACGGCATCAGGAGGGGCATGTGATGCTCGATAAAATCTATCAGGCGCTCATCGCTGATCCTTTTATTGCAGAGCAAGCAGCTGGTCGCATTAAGTTTTACGAGTACCCGGCAACAGGTGATGTGTCAGGAGCCTATATCATCATTGACCCGATCAGCCCACCGATTCCTGATGACTACGCGGATGACGAGTGGCTGACTGACACTTATCTAGTGCAAATCGATGTGTGGACAAAGAGCCGAAAACTGACTGAAAAACTGGCAGGCCATGTGCGTAAAGCAATGTGGTCTATTTCTTTTGCTCAAAAGGGCGGCATACCAGAATATGATGGCGGAATTTTTCGTGATGCCAGGCATTACCGCGGTAAAGTTTATACAAATATTAGGGAGTGATAACTTTGGAGAAAAACAAAATCTATAAAGCCTTTACCGGTTTGAAAGAATTCTACTATGGTGAACTAAATGCAGATGAAACGGGCATTTCGGGCACTAGCGCAGAACGAATAAAATTCTTGCAAAATATCGGCGTGGAAACTGCGCAGGAAATTGTCCGCGCGTTTGGTGATAACCAAGTCGCAGAACTTGCAGTGGGTAATGGACAGACCACGCTCTCCACTACCTTTCACACGATTCCGATTGAGGATCAGCAGCGTCTTTACGGCATGAAAAAACTTGGTGGTCTTATCGCCCATACACCGGAGAACCGACCGCCTTATGTCGCTTGTGCATTTGCCCGCACGGCTGAAGATGGCGGCACGGAATGGCTTGGGTTCGCAAAGGGCATGTTCACACAGCCGAACACAGAAGGTCAGACGAAAGAGGATTCCGTGGAATTCGGAAATGCGGAGACGTCTGGTGAATTTATGCCGCGTGAAGTTTCGTCAGGTGAAGAAACGCTCAATGTGACGTACCTAAAAGGCTACGATGCACCTGGTTCCACGACGAATCGAGATGCTCTGTTCAAAGCAATTTTTGGTGTGAATCACCCAGACTACGTTAACCCGGCACCGGGCGTTTAAGGAGGAAAAACTATGGCATACAAAGTGATTGAGGATTTTACGGATTTGCAGGATAAAAACAAAGTGTATCATGAGGGTGAAAGCTTCCCCAAACCCGCTAACAAAAGGGTCTCTAAGAAACGGATCGATGAGCTTTTGTCTGATGAGAACAAATTGGGCAAGCCGGTAATTAAAGAAATCGAAGAAGAGAAAGAGTAGGCGGATAATACCGTCTGCTCTTTTTTAATTTAATTAAACCAAGGAGGAATTTTTAAATGGCAAATTTGAAAAGACACTTAATCGAATTAGTGAAAAATCCCGAGGAAGTTGCAGAAGGTGGAGTGCCGGAATTTGAGAAGCATTGGACAATTCCTTTCATTCCGTTTCGAAAAGTAATCGAAGCAGCTACTTTACAAGAAAGGTTGGAGAAGGGAGATCTGTCGGAAGTTAAGCAAATTGAAGAAATGGCAAACTTCATTGCTGAGCTATACAAAGATATTCCAAACGGAGATTACCTGATTGACCGCCTTCATGCGCCTGACGGCATGGAAGAGCTGCGTGGACAGATTGACTTTATCGTGTCAGGTGCTCAGTCGGAGGACGAATCGAGAGTTTTTTTGCAGGAGAAGAACAGCTAACAGACGAAGATTTTTCACCGCAAAAGCAGCGTGAATATATGGAGAAACTCGCCATGGATCTTATGAAGGAAGGTAAGGACATCAATGAGGTCCTTGATATGCCTTTCCATTTCCTTGTTGAAATGCTTCGTGCTGAGCGGAAACCTAAGAAGTCAAATTCCTTCATGGATTTGCCATAAGGATGTGTGAAATGAAGATTGAAATCAAAGAGATCCGGTGTATGAAGTGTAATCGGATGCTTGGAAAACTGAAAGGTGTCGTCGAGATCAAGTGCCCAAAGTGTGGCACAATGAATCACTTTGACAAAAAATAGAGGGTCCAGAACCCCGCGACTTAGAGGCTCATGAAGCCCAAAAGGAAAGCGGGGTGAAAGACTATGAGTGAAAGAATCGAAGGCTTTTCCATAGGCCTGGATCTTGATACGATCAAGGTGACCACAGGATTAAAGGACTTGAAGGCGAAGCTGAGTCTGGCCAATTCGGAATTGCGGAATAACCTTTCTGTGTTTGATCGATCAGACAAGTCTATTGGTAAATATGAGACACGTTTGCAGGGTTTGAACAAACGACTGGAAGTCCAAAGTGCAATTACAGATAAAGCCAGGCAGTCATACGAAAAGATGGTCTCAGAGTATGGAGAAGGATCTGCTGAAGCAGATAAAGCTGCAAGAAGCTACAACGAACAGTCGACCAGGCTAAATGCCATGAAAAGAGATGTCGAGAGTGTCACAGCAGAACTTGCCCAGCTGAGAGAAGAGCAGCGACTTGCAAATTCATCCCTTTTCAAATTTGGTGACGGCTTAACAAACTTTGGAAATCAGATGAAGTCAGTCTCTGCCAAAACCAAAGACCTGGGGAAAAGCCTAACGAAAAAAATCACCATGCCTGCTGTGGGTGCAGCTGCAGCGTTGGGCGGTATTGCCCTTGCTAAAGGCTTTGGTCGTCTGGTTGGAATTGATAATGCTAAGGCTAAGCTAAAGGGTCTTGGACATGATGCAAAAAACATTGGGAAAATTATGGACTCGGCGCTTGAATCGGTTAAAGGCACTTCGTATGGCATGGATCAGGCAGTTACAACTGCCGCGAATGCCGTGGCCGCAGGCGTCAAAGAGGGCAAAGAGCTTACACGTTATCTGTCACTGACTGGTGATGCTGCCGCTATTGCTGGGGCAGATATGAGCGAGATGGGGGCAATCCTCAATAAGGTAAAGACAGCGAACAAAGCTTATAACGGAGAACTGCAGCAGCTGTCAGATCGCGGGCTGCCTGTTTACCAATGGATAGCAAAGGAAGCAAACATTTCTGCTGATTCCGTTGCCGAGTTTGCTTCAAAAGGTAAAGTTTCATCTGAAATGCTGATGAAAGCCATCGAGAAAAACATCGGCGGTGCAGCAAAAAAGATGGGTAATGAATCATTCACAGCTGGCCTTGCAAACATGTGGTCAGCTGTCGGTCGTCTTGGAGCATCATTCCTTGACGCGGGTGGTAAAGGCGGCGGATTCTTCTCACAGATGAAGCCTCTTATCGTTGATTTCACAGGCCGTATAGATGACTTGGGCGGCATAGCAGAATCAGCAGGTAAAAAGCTTGGCGGCATGTTATCCGGTTTCATTGGTAAGGTCAAATCTGTTAAAAAGACATATGAAGGACTATCCCCAGAAGTACAGGAAATCATCAAAAAGGTGGCAGCTGCAGTAGCGGCTATCACTGTTAGTATTGGACCGGTCTTAACGGTACTAGGAATGTTTGGCGGATTTGTCGGCAAAATTGCAACTGGACTGGGTACGTTGTTAACTGGATTTGCCAAGTTCGGCGGAGTAGCCAAAATTTTGGGGTCGATATTCGCGGCACTGACCAGTCCGATTGGGCTAGTAGTGCTTGGCATAACCGCCCTTACAACAGGAATTGTACTTGCCTATCAAAAGTCAGAGACATTTCGGGATGTTATACATGGCATAAAAGACGCTTTCCTGAACGCAGTTAAGGGCATCAAAGAATTTTTCACTACAAATGAAACTGTCCTGGCCATTGTGGAGCAGCTGAAAAAGAATTTTGAAGTAACGAAGAAAGTCGTCTCGTCTGCAATTGATGTCATTGCCGGGTTCTTTAAAGAGAAAATCAGCGAGATGAAAAAGTTCTGGGACGAGAACGGAGAACAAATTTTCCAAGCCTTCAAAAATATCTTTACGGCAATCAAAACGGTGACAGTCCCGGTATTTAAGTTGATTGGCTCAGTTATTCAATCTACACTTAGCGTAATTCTGACAGTGATAAAGGCGGCACTGCCATACATTAAAACAATCTTCTCAGTCACATTCAAAGTTGTCCTTTCAATAATAAAGTCCGTTTGGTCGAACATTGAAGGCATTATATCAGGTGCTCTAAAGGTTATTACTGGTACTCTGAAAATCTTTGCCGGCCTGTTTACCGGAGATTTCAAGAAAATGTGGTCAGGCATTAAAGACGTTTTCTTCGGTGCCTTGCAGACCATTTGGAACTATGTAGAGCTGATGCTTTGGGGCAAGATGCTCAAAGGCATTCTAGCACTAGGCAAACTACTCGTTGGCGGCTTCCGTTCTGCGTGGACCAGCATTTATAATGTTGTGAACGAGCTGGTCAAGAGAGTGGTTGATTTTGTCCGCAACGGGTTTACAAGCCTGGGTGGCAAATTGACGGGTATCTTGGACAGCATACGATCCGTAATTGTTGGGGCTTTTACCAAGTCGCGCGATTTTGTATTTGGAATCGTGGACCGAATCTTTATCAAAGTCGGCCAAGTCTGGACCAGCATATTTACTAAGACGGGTGAGATATTCGGCAAAGTTTTTGGTGCGATACGTGATGCGTTTACCAAAATGCGTGACAGTGTGGCCAACGGACTGAAATTTATATGGGACAAGATCCGTGACACATGGACGACCATTCTATCACGGACTAAGGAACGCTTCTCTGCCATATTTGGTGCGATACGTGATGCTTTTGGAAATGTTCGTAAAACTGTTTCTGATGGTGTTTCTCATGTATGGACTAAGGTCAGAGATACCTGGAATAATTTAAAGACTAAGACAGCTGAGATATTCTCGGACATTTACCAGGGCATAAAAGGTAAGTTTAACGACATCGTTCAGGCAGCCAAGGATCTTCCTGGCCGGATTGGTGCCGGTATCAAGAAATTTGCATCCAAAGTCGGTTCCGGTATTACTGAACTGAAGGATATTATGATAGGCAAGCTGAAAGGCGCGCTTAATGGCGTTATCGGTGGCATAAACTGGGTTCTTGATTTAATTCATGTACCGAATATACCTACCTGGGACGGAAAGTCGGTTCCCAAAAAAGCTCAAGGTACGGATAACCACCCTGGTGGCCCGGTAATTCTGGGTGATGGTCGAGGCGATAATGCTGGTCCAGAGCTTGTAACGCTCCCAGGTGGAAAATCATTTCTGTCAGCTCCAAAGGATACGCTTTATCCTTATTTGCCAAAAGGAACCAGCGTTCTCTCAGCCAAAAAGACGCGTAACCTTTTTGAAGGGGTGCCTCAGTATGCAAAAGGTAAAGGCTGGCTGGAAAAAACAACGGACTTCCTTAAAAAACCTTTTGAAATTTTAGGTAAAGAGCAAGTTCGCCAATCTGAAGTACAGGAACAAATGGTGGCAGATGTATGGGACAAGTCTGGGAAATGGTTGCTTAATAAAGCACTGGGTGTATTAAAAATAGGGCGCCCTAGTAACAAGACGTTTGCCGACAGGATGGCAGGCGGGGGCTGGGATAAAGTTAAACCAGGCGGCGCTAAGTATATTGAGAAGAAACGTGACGCAGAGCTCTTATCTGGCGGACCGGCACCGAAAATAACAGGCAGTGGGGTAGCTTGGACAGGAACGATCAAGAAAGCTGCTGCCGCCATGGGTGAACAATTATCAACTTATGAACTGCATGGTATTGTCGCCCAGATCCAGCGAGAATCTACCGGAAATCAAAGGATTGTCCAATCTCCTCTTGTAAGGGACATTAACACAGCAACTGGAAATCCGGCTCGCGGACTATTGCAGTATATACCGCAAACCTTTAACAGATACAAAATGAAAGGTCATGGCGACATATACAACGGCTATGACCAGCTTCTTGCGTTTTTCAACAACCGCAACTGGCGCCGAGATCTGCCGTATGGCCGCCGAGGTTGGGGTCCGACCGGTTCTCGTAAGTTTGCATCGGGCGGAAAGGTTTGGAACGGCCTTTACCAGCTCGGAGAAGAAGGCTGGCCAGAATGGATTATCCCAACAGCACCAAGCCGGCGGACAGAAGCAGCGAAGCTACTTGCTTTGGCCGGGAAGGACATCTCGAAAAACAAGCGTCCTTATCAGCTGCCGAATCCGGGCGGACAAGACAATGGTGGACAAGACAATGGCAGGCTTGAAAAGATGGTTGAGCTGTTGAATGAACAGGTCATGTTGCTGCAACAGCTTGTGGTTAAGGATCAAAATGTGTATCTTGATGGCAAACAAATGGCAAGACCTATGGAAAAACATATCACGGAACTGCAAAGACAGAACCAGGTTAATGCCATGAGGGCAAGGGGGTTACCGACCTGAAAAATTTGATTTTCAATGGTGAGAAAAAGCCGTGGCTGTATCTGCTCAAGGGAAGGAAAAAAGCCCCATTCCCTTCAATTCAACGTAACCTAGTGGAAGTGCCTGGGATGCACGGAGCGCATCTTACTTCACATCGTCTGGAGCCATTGATTATAGAACAACCGATTGGTTTTAAAGTGAAAAATGAAGAGGATTGGCTCTCCATAAAGGATGGGTTGTCCAGCTGGTTATATACTGCAAATCCTGCGCCCTTAGAGTTCGAAGACGAACCAGGGCGCATTTATTATGCTGTTGTGCAAAATACAATTGATGACTTGGAACGCATGGCCTGGCTGCGAGAAGGTACAATTCAATTTTTATGTGCAGATCCATTTGCATATGGTCGGCAGCAACGGCATGCACTTCTATCAGGTGGCGTGACGACTCTGGCCAATGAAGGAACAGCTGACACTTACCCCGTGATTGATTTGACAGTCAAAGAAACATCATCACGAATTGAGATCGCCAGTCATTCCAACTTGACGAAGAGTAATACACCCCGATCTATTGTACTCGGGGATCTGGAAGAGATCGGAGAGGAACCGGTCGAGCGAGAAAAACTCATTATGCATGATACTATGAAATCGACAAATGTCTGGGTAGGTGCGTCAAGTGTGGACAGCGGATATGTCAGCGGACAGATGGCGGCAAACTTTGAAGGTTTTTATGTAGAGCAGTGGGGTGACGAAGGAAGCGAAGAAGGTCTGAAATCAGATTGGATCGGTCCTTCTTTGCAGCGCGCTTTTACCCATCCGCTCGATAGCTTCTGTGCTGATATTTATGTTAGTAATCGAAACTATAAGGATGCCGCGGGTACATTGATTCCGCGGGCTGTTGGCATTATTGAGGTGTATATGCGCGATATAAACGGCCATATGGTTTGCAAAATTCAATTTGGAGACATAAACGGCAAAGCTTCTGCTAATCAAGGGGTGTTTGCTTCTGCCGGAAAAACGAAAGTTGCCAAGAGCAGCCCGGCAAATGCCTGGAATGATTTTAATGGCATACTGCGCATCATGCGGGATTCTGGCTATTTCTATCCTTACATTGCTGCGATCGACAAAAATGGCAAGCATGTAAACATCCGGGAAATGGGGCGGGTCATCCCCGGACCGAGTGTCGGGACAAATGAAGTCACGACAATACAGGTTGCCATACGTAAGTGGGCAGGAGCAAAGCAAATGTACCAGTGCATTAAGGAGATCAAGGTATATGACATGATTGGAGAGTTTGAATATCCGGATTACTCTCCGAAGCTCGACTTCAAACTGGGAGATCGCTTGCAAATTGATACAGCGCGCAGCTCAGTTTTACTAAACGGCGAGCGTCGCAATGATGTAATTAATCTGGATACAGAGTTTTTCAGCCTTGTTGAAGGGCTGAATAGGCTAGAGGTATCAGGTAATATCGAAGGCACAGTTACTTTTAGAAATAGATATTTGTAAAAGGAGAGAAGATCATGGCATTGACGCAAAGCGTAGCAAATAAAGTTTTAAACCATCTTTTCAGAAATACTACCATGCCAAGTCCCACTGCGGTTTTTGTTGGTCTGTATGTTGGATCAGCTGAAGTGGGCGGGGCAACAGCAGGATATGCTCGTCAGTCCATTACATTTGGGGCGCCAACCGCTGGCGTTATTAAAAACGATACAGAAGTCCGTTTCCCGATCGCATCATCTGATTGGGGAGAGATTTCAAGTGCAGGCATCTTTGACGCAGCAACAGGCGGTAACCGCCTGGATGATGCAAGCATTGCTGCCGTACGCATTGTTCGCGCAAATGATCAGTTTGTCATCCCGGTCGGAAACTACACGATTGAGGTGAAATAACATGCCTTTATATCCTGCTGCCAACAGAGCAGAAACAAAAATATTTTATGATTTTCCACCAACTGAAACTATGTTAGTTGTGGATAGCACAGCCGGTTTTCCGGTTCCGCCCTTTCTCATATCAGTAAACAATGAAATTATGAAAGTCACTTCCATGGACACCGCTTTTTTTAACGTAACACGCGCTATGGAAGGGACAACCGCTGGAACGCATAAAAAAGGCGATAAAGTTGCCTTGAGATTAACAGCAGGTATGTGGAATGACTTGCTAAATGAAGTGAAGACCAAAGCGTCTGGGCTTGATTTAAACCTTCACAACGCTGACACGTCAGCACATGGTTTAAGAGGTGACGTCATTGCGATAGGTAGAAATAGCGCAGCAGCACGCGCGGGGGTAGCAATTGGTATAGGTGCAGTAACAACTGATAGCAGTGTGTCCATAGGGACAATTGCAAACACTGATGCAAATTCTATAGCAATAGGTTATTTTGCCGACGCGAAAAAGAACGGGATTGCAATAGGGCTTGGTTCCAACGCTTTAGGGGAGTGGTCCGTCGCTTTGGGGCAGCATGCGAGAGCGCTTAATAACAGGCAGGGCCTTTTAGGCGATGCAACAAGCGATTTATCGCCTAATATGTGGACAGTAAGCGGAAGCCTTTCAGTAACAGGAACAAAAAACTTTGAAATTCCACACCCGCATCCAGACAAAAAATATACGCATATGCTTCGGCACGCAGCGGTGGAAGCGCCGACAGCTGGGGAAAATCTATACCGCTTCACAGCGAAAGCGACCACAGACGGCGAAACGGTCATCATTCCGCTGCCTGATTACTTCCCGTACTTGAATAAGAATGTGGACGTGTATGCTTCACCATTCAAACACTTTGGCGGCGCATATGGCGAAGTAATTGGCGACAAGCTGCATGTCACTTGTGAAAAAGCCGGTGCTTATAAGATTCTTGTTATCGGCACTCGACAAGATGAAAACGTCCAAAACTGGGACATTCTTGGGACAGTCCGCGAAGTCGGACAATCTTGGGAAGGTGAAACCTTTATCTTTGAAGTACCTGAAATACAGGAATATGTGGGAATTGAAGAGGTCAAAAACGAAGAAATGGAGGTATGAATATGAACTATTTAAAATATGTCGGCGTGCAATTCAAAAGTCCACTAATTGGCAGGCCATCGCGTCCAGTCGAAGCGCATTACAATGGTAGAGCTGTTAAAGTAAGTGATGGTGAAAGGGACCAAATGGTATTTCTCAATAAAAAAGAAATTGCGTTTGAAGCCACGGAACAAGAAATTCTTACAGCGGCTGAAAAGAAAATAGATGAAAGTAATGAGCAAAAAGTTTAATTTACTGAGCATGGGGGCGTAAAAGTATGCAGTTTAACAAAAGTACATTTAACGCCGTACCATTTAACGGAACAGGACAAAATGAAGTAACAAGTGCTTTTGCTTCTAAGAACGCTACAGCGTCCCAATTTGACGGAATAGCAGTAAGCGGGGCATATTTTTCATCCAATATAGTTACAGCAGGCAAAGCAGCCCCTGCTGTTTTTTATTTTGTTTCTGCTGCATCGCAGACTGCCACAGTCAGTGAAGTTCGACAGACAGGGCGCATGATTGCTTCCTTGCATTCAACCACACGGACCTTATCAACTTATGATATGATCATTGAAAAAATTGCAAGTTTTAGTTCAAGCAGCAGGTTTGATTCAACCATTCTTGGTGCGTGGATCCGAACGTATAAGCACGATCCACAAAAATATAACCGTTCGGAGCCTATCTTCATTTATGATCGCAATGAAGATTTGCAACTGGTTTTATCTGATGATGGCATCGTCTACAAAGATGGTTGGATGCCGGAGCAATTAAACGGAGAACAACGGCTTGAATTTAGCGTACTTGCAAATTCTCCAGAAGTTGCTGCCATTCAAAATGATGGCCGAGCGGTTGTCCGGGATATTGATGGAGACTACCGTGAGTTCATCATACGGGTGATAGATGATGCAGACAGTGGTTCGTCTTTTAAAACCATCCAGGCAGAGGGCGCAGAATATGAGCTTATTGATGAGTTTCTAGCATCCTATGTGCAGCCGAATGTTGACTTGGAAATTGCACTGTCTGCAGTCCTTCAGGGTACTCGCTGGCAAATTGGCCAGATTGAGAACTTCTGGGATTTACGCAGTGTTGATTTGCGTAATATGACAGTTAAAGAAGCTGTATATCAGCTGGTAAAGCAGTTTGGCGGGGAAGTAGCTTACCGTGTGGAAGTGAAAGGCAACCGAATTGTTGCGCGCTATATAGATGTCTTTCAGAAGCGCGGCCGATATACGGGCAAACGGTTTGAAACTGGCAGAGACATCATATCTACTTCCCGTATACTGGATAGCACTGTTACTAAAACAGCTTTATATGGGCTTGGTGCATCCGGGGAGGATGATGGGCCGCGTCTCACCTTTGGAGATGTAACTTGGAGCAAGGCTGCAGGTGATCCGATAGATAAGCCGTTAGGACAGACATGGATAGGCGACGATAACGCTCTTGCAGTTTGGGGCTATAACCGTGGCACACGGCATAAGTTTGGATTTTATGATGGGCAAGAAGAAGATCCGGCTGAACTGCTCTTGAGTACATGGAATGAGCTTCAGCGGTTAACCAAATTAAATGAAACGTACGAAATTAATGTCGTACATCTCGGGGAGCTAATGGGCTATGAGCCGGATCGTGTAAGACTTGGAGATACTGCTTTTGCAATCAACCGAAACATTTACCCGCATGTGGAAGTTGAAGTCTCCATCATTGAATTCAGGCACAATCTTAATGACAAGCGACTATCTGAAGTGACGCTAGGGGATTACCGAAATGCCTATGATCTTGCTGGCCGCTTTAACGACATCCAAAAGGATGTAAATGATAAGCAGGGCAACTGGAGCAAAAAACCAAACTCATCAGATGTTAAAAGAGAAGCGCAAAATGAAGCGACAAGGGCAATAGCTGAGGCGCAAATACGTATTGATCAAGCCAAGCAGGAACTGCAGACAGCAGTCAGCCAGATTGCGCAAGGCAAGATAGGGTTGACTGATGCCCGTTGGCTTATCCAGGACACGATAGACAACCCACAGAATTATAAAGGGCAGATGATGGGTGATCTGATTGCTGACAGTTTGCTGTTGCGAGGTTCCATTACAGCCATTAATGCCACCATTACAGGCAATTTGCTCGCTGAAGGCACAACAATCATGTCAGCTGCCATTGAAAAAGCAAACATCATTGATGCAAATATCCAAAATGCCCGTATCACTGGCCAGCTTGATGGTGTAAATGGAACGTTTGTCGGCGACCTAATAGGTGCTCGGATCATGTCAGGCAGCACGATCGATGTGACTACAGACCTTTACGTTGGGAATAACATTTATCTCGGTAAGGCTTTAGCTGGCACGAAACGGATTGTATTTAATGAATGGGCGTCGATTTCGGCCATAGATGACAACATCACCATTGATGGCTCAACGCTCCGCGTAGATAGCGGTAACGGTACTGCCGAGCTTGTGAAACATTGGAAAGGCACGCAGCTTCAATTCTATTATTCTGCGATTTATAAAAGTGCAGTTTACCAAGATAATAGCGACCGACATCGTTTGAAGTTGGAGACAAGCCCAGGTAACGGCATTTGGATTGATCCGGCTACGAAAACTGTTTATTTCATGGTAGATGGGTTGCCTGCTCATTCATTCTATGCAAGCGGTGCAGTTGAACATAAGAAATAAAGCGCAGGGGGGTGGAGAGATGCAGGAACAGGAAATACAAGTTGATGTAAACCGGGTAATTGATGCGCTTCTGGCGGATATTGCTCAGCTTACAAAAGACAGGGCACTGCTTCGAGTGCAGAACAGCCAGCTGGTTGAAAAAAATGAGGCACTGCAAGAATTGGCCCAAGCATATGAGGATAAGGAGAAATTGTTAGAAGAAAAATAGAGGATTTCCTCTCTTTTTGTCGAATATACACGTTTGATGAAAGAGAGGGATTCATATGAATATATTTAGTGATAAAACAAGTGATTTAGAGTTAAAACTTCAGAATTTAAATGAAAAGATAAACATGGTTGATGAGTATTCTAGGCATATGACGAATTATACTCTTACCATATTGAGTATTGTGATAGCTATTGCTTCTGTAACTATTATATTAGCGGTCGTATTGTCTACTAAGCATTTAATTAATCAAAAGGTTGAAAAAGAAATCGGGAAACGGGTTATTAAGGTTTTAAGTGGCAAGCGTCCCATATTCTTTGCGAGTGGTATATCTAAACCTGACTCGAATGGTTATATTCAGATTCCGACTGATTTAGATGGTTATGCAGAACTAAGTCACGAAACCTTAATGTTTATTGATTCTAATCAAAAAGGTTCGCAGAGCTGGGGACAAATGGAAACTGGTTTGATTTCGAAATTTCAGATAAACGATGAAGGGCAAAAAGTTATAAGTGTAATAAACTATGATGATAAAAACGGTGAAATAGAGTGGAATATAACTTGGGTTAGAAAGAATTACAGTTGAGCACTCCTAACAGGGTGCTTTTTTTCATGGAACAAAACAGGGGGACCAAATAACCCTCCCGAAAAGGAGGTAGGAAATGAGTGATAGAGGAATGGAAATCCTAGAGCAGAATGTGAAGCACAACACGGAGGACATTCGGGAACTAAAAAGGCGTGTCGAGGCCCATGATTCTGATGTGGAAAATTTGAAGATTGACAACCATAGTATGAAGCAGAACTTGAATCATGTGTTTAACACGTTGACACGTTTTGAATCTACGCTTGAGACACTTAATAAGAAATTTGATGATGACAAAGCTGAGAGGCATCGTGACCAGATTGCCCAGCTGAAAGAATATAAAGGCGCCGTTTGGCAAGTCGGGATTTACCTGACCTGTGTGCTGATCGGCGGCTTTTTGCTTTTCAAATTTGGCTTGAGATAAAAGGAGGTGAGAGACTTGTTCAAAGAACCGAAGAACTGGAAGGATTGGGGAATCCTCTTGACTGCTTGGCTGTCTATTCTGGCGCTGGGCATCAAGGGGATTTTTAATGTGGATATTACACCGCACGTTGGAGACATCGTCAATTTTGTTTTATTGACTGTGTTTATCGCAATTTCGTTGTATGGCGTGTACAAAAACACGTATGCCGTAACCAAAAAGGCGAAGCGGCAAGACAAAGCTTTGAAGCAAAGGGGGCTTAAATAAATGTTCGAAATTAATCAGATGCTCGTGGCAAGTCGGACCAAAACATACCCAGGCACGAACCCTTGTAACTATATTGTCATTCACGAAACAGCCAATGAATCAACAGGAGCGAATGCTAAACTACATGCCAAGCTGCAGCGTAACGGATTTTCCGCTTCCTGGCACTACTCAGTGGGCTCGGATGGTGTATGGCAGTCCTTCCCAGACACAGTCAAATGCTGGCACGCAGGAGACGGCCAATACGGAAAAGGTAACGCACAAGGAATTGGGATCGAAATCTGTGTGAATCGTGATGGAGACTTTAAGAAGACTATTGCCAATGCTGTGGATCTAGTGAAGCACCTTATGAAAAAGCACAATATCCCTGTAAGTAATGTCATCCAGCACAATGTTACCTCCAGTTGGGGAAAGGACTGTCCGCATTATTTAAGGAGTGGTAAGAAGGGCGTAACATGGGCGCAATTTAAACAAATGCTGACTGTTCAGCAGTCTGCGAAAAAGGAAGGGGAATTAACTGTGTTACAATACAATGAACTGAAAAAGTTAATCGAGGCGCAGAATACAAAAATTAATGCACAAGCCAAGGAGATTTCCGCTTTGAAGAGGGACAAGCTGAACGTACCAAATGCAAATGCTGCGGTTGATCCGGCGCATAAAGAGAGATGGAAATGGGCAAAGGCGAATGGTCTGCTTGATGGAAAGAACCCGGCAGGCAAAGTAACTCGTCAGCAGCTCGGTTCGGTCGAGCATAATTTTTATAAACAATTTATCGCAAACGATGCTCCTGCTGAGGAGTATGCGAAAGAAGCTTTGGAATGGGCGGCTGATCCTAAGAACAATATTTCCGATGCATCCAATCCAGCATATTTAGCATCAAGGCAACAGGTAATTACTATCGTTAAGCGAGCATTTGATTTGGCTGCTGCAGGTAAAGATCAGTCAGAAGGATCTACTGGAGAGTAAAAGAGAGCGCCCTGTCCGGTTTGGTGGGGCGCCTTTTTGTAATACTACTCTTCCTCCATTTCCTTTACAAGCTCAGCAAATGGATCGCACTCAGTAATTTGGTCTCTAATCTGTTTAATATTTCTATCGACTTCTTCTCTTGATTTTAATAAATGAAATCTAAGGGCGTAATCGATTGCCGAAGGATTCTCTTCATAATTATAAGGTATTAGATGGGAGTTAATTTTTTTTAAATCTCCTTTAATAGCTTTGAATCGCATCGAAGCTAAACCATCTAAGACCTCTCTATATTCATCATACACATACGAAACAATGTCCATATCCTCATGAAGTAACTTTTTTAAGTAATCGGTTAAAGAATCTTCTCCTTGATTATTCAAAAACTCTAATTTATAAAAGTTATATTCATATGATAGGTCTACTAATAATCGTTCAACTAAACCTTTTTCTTCTTTTAGCTTCTCAAACTCTTTAATGTTTAATTGTAGATAGACAAAAAAACTATCATACTTATCAATAAAGTCTTCTGCTGAGAGCTGTATTACGTCTTCTGTAATTTTTGATTTATTAGCTTTCATGAACTTCCAATACATCTCTGCCTTCTGATCTCCGTAATTTACCTGAGCAAAGCTCCTCTTTTCGTTAGCCTTTTCTTGTAAAATTTGTTCTGCTTTTCTTGCCTGCTCTGCTTCAAGTTTATGGAGAATATAGATTAAACTTTCTTTCATAAGCTCCTCAATCTGAGGGAAGATCAGAACTCCATACTTAAACCTATCGTTCATTCTAACCCTTATTTGCTCTAAACTCATGGAATGTTGAATAGGATCATGGTAAGTATACTCATTATTTCTTTCTACTCCGTTGACCATTCTAGAGTGATAAGAGCTAATAAATTTGAAATCAATTGTTAGGTCTGATGTTTCGATATCTAAAAAATAACATAAACCTGTTTGAGCAAAAATGGTTTGTTCTAACTCATTTCTAATACGAGCATTTTCAATATCTTGAGCTTTGGAGAATTTCATGAACTTAGCTTTATCTAATATCCAAAAATCTTGTATGCCGGCAGTTCTATATAATTCATGTCTTGATTCCCATTCTGTTGACGATAGAGGACTATGTTGAAATTCAAAAGCCCAACGTATACCAATCATATCTTTTTCTTTGTGCTCAACATAGACATCAGCTATTTGTCGAGTTTCAGCAATATAAACTTCGTATTGAATAACAGCAGATGGGTATTTTTTACTTAACCAATCAAACAGAATTTGTTTACCTTTAATATGAGAAGGAGTTTCAGGCTCATAATTTGAGACCACACATTCCGAATCATAATGAGCAAAATGTGGACGTTTAACTCTTCCAGATTTAAAGATAACTTTGCTAAGACAATTTGGACATAACAGATTGTTTTCATCGGATAACCGCTTAAGGATTTCTCTCTTATCATTAGTTGCAATAATTGTTTCTTTATCAACAGTTATGCATCTTAGCAATAGAGACACCTTCTTTGTACTATTTTAATAAATCTCGTTTTTTCTCGTATACAACTATGTCTTTTTCAATATAAAGGGGGAGGGAATCGTCGTGTACCCACATTACCGGCTTTGGAAAATCTTCATGACGCAATTCCCAGTTTTTTACGACTTGACGAGTCACATTCCAGCGCCTGGCGAGGTCGGCTTTTGAATAAAGTTTCGGTAACTCACTCATTTTTCTACACGCCTTTCTGGCAGAAGCAATTTTAAAACAAAGGTAATGAACCATATAACCGCAACGATACATCCAATCCAATTAAGCACACTCATATTATTAAAATCAATATCCAGCAGCAAAACGGCCATTAAAATAAACACTAACAGGTCAGACGAAGTAATCCTTTTCATCATAAACGCACGGAGGATGTGCTATAATAAATTGTAAGGGTGGGGGCATTCCCAGTGCCCCCGGTTAGTCAGTCCTCATTATCGCGTTTTTTCATTCTGTCGAATAACTCAAGTGCTGTCTTGACACTCGCCAGTATGCCTGCGATGATGAGGACTGTATTTCTTATATCCTCCATGCTTTTCCCTCCCTTCGACTTGTTAATTATATTATATCAAATATTGTTTACGTTGTAAACAAATTATATGTAAATGTTTGTTAATTATAGGTAAATAAGCGCCTTGTCCATTGGGGACTGGGCGCTTATTTGTTTTCTGTGGTAAAATATTGGAAAAGTGGTGGTGATAAAATGATTGAACTTCATGAGTTGCGGGATGTAAATGGCGAATTTAAAAAATATCAAGGTTTTACGATAAAGCCAGAAATAGGTTGCTTAGTAAGAATTATTAGAGAGTTCACAAACAATAGGGTTAATATGCCATATCGTGAAAATACCTTTGATCATTTATCAATACATAAAGTTTACAAGGTAAATAAAGTGATAAACGTGACTCAAGTAAGAATTGTTGATGACAGTGGGTGCTATGTACATTTAACAAAAAGCGAATTTCAAGTGGTTAAGCACATCTCAGATGAAGAGATCAAGCTTTGGGAACAACAATATCACATGTTGAAGAAACTCAATGACTGGCTTCCTGGTAAAGTTAATAATAATAATTGCTCTTGAAAAAGCTTTGAAAAAAAATAAAACATGTTAATTTTTTTATTTATAAGTGGATCTTTATTTTGCTGAATATTTTTTAACCGAAAGTGAGTTATATGAATGAAATATATAGCATCGTTCTTTATACTTGTAATTTTTATGGTGTTTTATAAATATTCAATCAAAGAAATTTTTAATATGCTTAAGATAAAGAGAAAAATTATTAATTCCCAGTATTTAATAAACTTATTAAGCATTGTATTAGCTATTGTATCTTTGGCAATTACTTTAGATGATTCGATAAAATTATCGATAATAAATCATGCTGAAGACTATGTAATTATTATTATTGTTTTTTCCTTGATAGTTTTTATAATGCTATTAAACCATCTCAATGGTAAAAATGACCGGATTTTCGCTCTTGAGGCGGATTTGGAATCAGAGACAAAAGAGTTATGGAAAAAATACAGTGATTTAGATCGGTTTTATAGAGATGAGAATTCCCGTAATTTCATGGAAAGTTTTGTGAAAAATAATCCTAATCTTATTTCAATTCAGAGATATAATTATAGTATTTATATAAACAGTCAAGGAATTGTAATTAATATAAGTGGTAAGGATAGCTTCATTAGGGAAAATGCAGATTTAAATACTGTGGCTCAAGGGTATTATATTTTTAATCCTAAAGATGTTCAAGACTTGCGTAAGGCATATGCTTTATGTAATCAAAGTTTCCACACAAATAATTTGAAAGATGACGAATATAAGTACCTAGAGGATTTATTTTTTGACTGGGTAGGAGGATTATTCAAAAAAGACATTAGCTCATATACTGATGATGATGCAATGAAGTATCAATTGGTTTTAATTTTAAAGGAACTTTTGGAGAAGGACTTTTCGAGCCCCATATCTCTTCCGTTTTTTGAGGAACAACTGACTCAGATAAATCGTAGAAAGTCTGGAATTGAAATTGCAACTTTTTTATTAAGGGACTATATAAAAATAAATTCAAGTAAGGTACACTTCGAATATAAGGGCTTTTCCGATTCGAAAAAAAATCGATTATATTCGAATGTTCAAGTTATAAATCCGAATGGTGAAAAATCTGTATTTGTTTTAGCTCATCATGCACATCCAAATCAAGATGAACAAAGTAATTTAAAGCAAGTTGAGAGTGATACAAAGTCGTTTATTCAGTTAGTGAATAATGAAATTAATTTTAAGTAATAAATATTAATGTTAAAATGAAACTATAAGGAGGTGTTTGATGATGGCTGTAAAATCTCAAGAAAGTTCACTCGAAGAAATTCAACGAGAAAGAATAAATCGTTTTAGTCAGAGATTTGAACAACAGTTTGGGAAAAAAAATCCAATTTCTTCAAACAAGCAAGATAATCCTCGGCGCGGGTTTGCATTAAATTATTATGGAATAAAGTCTGATTGGCTTTAATTAATAGGAGTGAAAATTTTAAGTACAAATTTTTTACTCAATTCTAACTGTAGATTTCGATCAAAGTGATTAAATAAAAAGCCTGCTGGTTTAAGCGGGCTTTTTACTTTGTGCTTCTATTACCTTTAAAGGCAGACAAGAAGGCACCCGAAACATTTGCGGCATTACCCACAAAGCCCCCATCTCAGTTGACCCTTCAAGCGGTATGTATTTCTTCCCGACAGCATCACCGTCCAGCTCCTTCTGCTCATGGATCGCCCATTCCCATATTGAAAAAATCGGTCCTGCTGAGAACCAGTGCACAGAAATGACCTTTAAAAATGGCCGCAGCATCACCCTGGATGTCTCCATAGGTTCAATGATGAATCAAGTGCAGCGCACAGCGCATTTTCGCTATCTTCTGGACAAGCGGCTCAGCGGTTTGCCGAATGTGAATGGACGGATGGCCGGTCTTTTAACATAAGTTCACGGATGATCGCTTCTACATGCTTGCGGATTGCCGGATTGAAGTAGTTGCGCTGTTCTTCTCTTCTCCCGGCAATAAACAGATAGGAAGTAAAGGACTCATTTCTATTCAGCGGGGATATCCGGATCTTCTGGTCTTGCATGGACTTGCGCAGCTGTTTTCGTTCCGTTTTGGCAGCAGCCAGCATCTGCTCCAGCAGTTCCAGATAGGGTTCCTTAATCTTGAACGGCCCGTCTTGCACATGCTTCATATCCTGCTCCAATACGGTGATGGCCATTGAGATAAACAAAAATCTTGTCGCAATGGCCAACTCTTCTTCACTTAAGTATCGCATCGGAAACCCTCCAAAATGAGAACATTTGTTCCTAATTATAATGCGGCAAGCAAGCTTAAAATGCAAATGAAATTTTTGGATCGGGAGAGAAAGGGTCTTTCCTGTTAGCTTTTCCTTAAAGTGTTTGGAATAAAATGAATGAGAGCTTAATCTTTTCAATAGCCTATATTGGCTCAGGCATTGGGCTGTTCTGGATCATGGACTAACTGGTGGAAAAACGCCTGCAGTCTAAGCGTTAAGCAACAAATTAAGCAAGCTGTGATTAAAACTAGCAGAACAGGGGTAAAATGTGGATAATTCAAGCTCCTGGAGGAAACAGCTATGAAAAAAAGCCTGATCCGGCATCTCATGCTTGTTCTGATAACGGCCGCAGTTGGAGTATTTATCCATTCAGCCCTGTTCGTCAATTATATTGTCGACGGAAAATCGATGGAACCGACCTTGGACGATGGCAATATGCTTATGGTGAACCGCGTTGTTTACAACATCTGGGATGCAAAGCGTTTTGACGTCATTGTTTTTCATGCCAATGAAAAAGAAGATTATGTAAAGCGGATTGTTGGTTTGCCAGGGGACGAAATTCAATACAAAGATGATCAGCTCTTTGTAAACGGAAAACCGATTGAAGAACCTTTCCTGAACAAATTTAAGGCTGGTCGGCCCGGTGCGCTTACCGAAGATTTCACATTAAAAGAGATTACAGGGAAATCGCGCGTTCCTGAAAACGCCCTGTTTGTCATGGGCGACAACCGTCCGGAGAGCCTGGATTCCCGATCATTCGGCTTTATCTACAAAGATCAGCTTGTCGGAAAAGTGAATACGAAATGGGCGGCTGCCGATGCGCCGTTCAAAATCTGGCAAATCTCCGAAATCCCTTTCCTGTCCATGTTCGACTAGACAGAAAAGGGAATTTTTTTTGAGGGTAAATAATCAAACGTATGTTCCTGGTATGGTATAATTAAATAAGGTTGAAAGACGATAAATGACATAAAAGAGGGATGCGGAATGGGGATGCGCTTTTTGCTAGGACGGTCCGGTACCGGCCAAAGTGAACAGATTTTAGAAGAGATCAGACAGTCATTGGCGCAAGATCCGCAGGGTCCGCCAATTTTTTATATTGTGCCGGAACAGATGACGTTCCAGCAGGAGCAGGCGCTGTTTCAGGATGGGAATCTGAAGGGCAGCATCCGCGCGCAGGTTATGAGTTTTTCCAGGCTCGCATTAAGGGTGCTGCAGGAAACGGGAGGCGGCACAAGACAGTTCATCAGCTCGGTCGGGATCCAGATGATGCTTCGCAAGGTAATTGAAGAACGCCAGGGCGGCTGGAAGGCGTTTCAGAAAGCCATGGAAAAACAGGGATTTATGCAGCAGCTTGAAGGGATGATTACTGAATTCAAGCGCTATGATATTTCTCCGGAAGCATTGCATGTCCAGGTGGATGAATTGGGTCAGGTTGTTCATAAAACACCCCGTGAAGCATCACTGGCTAACAAGCTGGAGGATCTGTCCTATATTTACGACAGGCTTTCAAACGCACTCCGCGGCAAATATGTCGACGGTGAAGACCAGCTTCAGATGCTTGCCGAAAAAGCTGTGCAGACAGACTACTTCCGCGGAGCAGAGATATATCTTGACGGCTTCTACCGTTTGACCCCGAATGAGCTGTCTGTAGTTGATGCACTCATGAAGACATGCAGCAGGATGACTGCTGCACTGACACTGGACCCGGCTGATCTTCATCAAGGCGGCGAAATTGCTGAATTGGATCTGTTTTACCAAACAAAAGAAACACATGCGGTCCTCTCAAGACTTGCCGAAGAAAATGGCATGCAAATTGAGACAGTCAGCAAAGAACAGCAGGCATTAGGCCGTTTTTCTGAAAATCCTGCTTTTCAGCATTTGGAACATCACTTTGATGCGCGGCCTTCTCCTGAATTCATGGAAGAGGCACCCATTCGGCTGGCAGAAGCTGTCCATCCCCGGGCTGAGGTGGAAGGTGCGGCACAGGAAATTGTCAGGCTTACAAGAGAAGCGCATTGCCGTTTTAAAGATATTGCTGTTTTTATCAGAGAAACTGAAACCTATCATGATCTGATTAAGACAATATTTGAAGATTACGAGATTCCGGTCTTTATTGATGAGAAGCAGCCGATGCTTCACCATGGACTGATTGAACTGATCCGATCTGCTTTGGAAATGGTTGACGGCAACTGGCGCTATGATGCGGTGTTCAGGGTGCTGAAAACAGGCTTTATTCCTGAGGGAGACGGAGCATATCCGCTTAATCCGGATGCGATCGATGAACTGGAAAATTATGTGCTTGAATACGGCATTCGTTCCAGAGAACGCTGGTTTTCTGACGATGGTTGGCGCTTCCAGCGGTTCCGCGGCTTTGAAGAAGCTGCCCAAACAGATGCTGAAAGAGAGATTCAGAACCGCATCAATGCATACCGGCGCCAAGCAGCGGATTCACTGCGCACGTTCGATCAGCAGATCAGGGAGGCCAGGACGGTTCGTGAGAGATGTGAAGCTGTCTATCTGCTCCTTGAGCATTTGGGTGTGCCAGAAAGACTGGAACGCTTGCGGACGGCTTATGATGAGCAGGGCGAGCTTGAACTCGGCCGCGAACAAGAGCAAGTCTGGAAAGCCGTGATTCAGCTGTTCGATGAAATGGTGGAAATGGCCGGTGAGGAAGATATGGCGCTTGATACGTTCCGCTCGGCGCTTGAAGCAGGACTTGAGACACTGCAATTCTCTCATGTGCCGCCAAGCTTGGATCAGGTGATCGTTGGTACGATTGACCGTTCACGGATTAGCGGCAAAGATTATGTATTCCTGCTTGGGGTCAATGAAGGCGTCTGGCCGATGAAGCCGGCACCTGACGGCATGATCAGTGAGGAAGAACGGGAGCTGCTTGCTGAGAGCGGGATCCGCCTTGCTGAAACGAGCAAGCGGCGCCTGCTTGATGACTGGTTCTATATCTATTTGGCATTTACCAATGCGAGCCGGCAGCTGTGGGTCAGCTATCCGCTCAGTGATGAAGAGGGGCGAATGAAAATGCCATCCCAGCTGATCAGGCGGATGGAGGATCTCTTCCCGCAGTCGGCAGGGCGGATGCTGCTTCAAGACCCGGATGAACTGTATGATGCAGAACGATTTATCTCAACGCCAGTCAAAACCCGTTCTGCATTGACGGCCCAGCTTGCAAGAAAGCAGCGCGGTTATCCGATCAAGCCTGTCTGGATGGATGTGCTCAACTGGTATATAGAGCACGAGCCGAAATTCAGTACAGCCTATGCGGTTTTGCAGAGCCTGCATTATGAGAATGAACCCGTAAATCTGACACAGGAAACAGTAGAGAGGCTCTATCCGAGACAACTTAAATCCAGCGTTTCCAGGATGGAGATGTATTATCGCTGTTCCTACCAGCATTTTGCCCAGTACGGGCTTGGTCTCCAGGAAAGACGGACATACAAGCTGGATGCACCGGATATCGGCCAGCTGTTTCATGAGGCACTTAAGACCATCACGGAGTGGGTTCAGCGTGACGGACGTGATTTCTCGCAGCTGACAAAGAATGATTCGAATCAGTATGCAAAACGTGCCGTGGCCAGTCTTGCCCCTATCCTGCAAAATCAGATTTTGCACAGTTCCAAGCGTTATCAGTATATCCAAAAGAAGCTGGAAGAAGTCATCGCCAGGGCAGCTTTTATATTGAGCGAACAAGCCCGTCACAGCGATTTCTCACCGGTCGGCCTGGAAGTTGGTTTTGGGGAACGGGAGAAACTGCCGCCGCTCGTTATGCAGCTGCCAAATGGGTTTGAACTCGTACTGAGAGGCAGGATTGACCGGGTGGATAAAAGCCTGTCCGGAGATGAGCTGTTCCTCAGAATCATAGATTATAAATCGAGCAGGAAAGACTTGAGCCTGCTTGAAGTTTATTACGGTCTTGCGCTGCAGATGCTGGCATATCTGGACGTCGTGCTGACGCATTCAGAAGAGTGGCTTGGTTTGCAGGCGTCTCCTGCGGGCGTTCTTTACTTCCATGTCCACAATCCGTTTGTGGCCAAAGGAAGCGCCATATCAGATGATGAAATTGAACAGGAAATATTTAAGAAATATAAAATGCAAGGCTTGCTTCTGGCAGAGGAGACTGTAGCCAGAAGCATGGACACGTCTTTGGATACCGGTTACAGCCAGATGATCCCGGCTGCGCTTACGAAGAAAGGCACATTTTACAGCAGTTCCAAAGTAGCCGGAAGGGAAACATT
>Ga0153921_1000163_pt1 | contig 49109 bp, 49 predicted proteins | sample TSNJ005MetaG_FD_104691 | JGI IMG/M metagenome (GOLD analysis project Ga0153921, IMG submission 104691) | Attine ant fungus gardens microbial communities from New Jersey, USA - TSNJ005 MetaG | ecosystem: Host-associated > Fungi > Mycelium > Unclassified | place: USA: New Jersey, Brendon T. Byrne... | reverse complement strand
CTCTTACCTTTCCGTGGCGATCTTCCGGGGGCACGTATCCAATCGTGTGTTTTTCGATAAGCGGGGCGGAGGATGTTGCAGTGGTAACCATGACGAGCTCCAAGGCAAGGTGAGTACGTGGACGTACTTCGCTGTGCGCCGCCTGCGCGGCGCTTTGTTGTTGGAGTGATCATCTGCAATGGGCGCAGGGAGGTAAATTAGTAAGTTTGTTGCTATAGACCTTAAAAAATATCGCTCGCGCTTTGCCGCGCTCGGGTATGTTGCCTGTACCTGTTTTGCGGGCGAAGTCCCACGTTTCTGGAGGTCCCGATGGCTGCCTACAACTTGCGCCAACTCAGATATTTTGTCACCACGGCCGAGTGCGGCAGCGTCGCCGAAGCGTCGCGCAAGCTGTATATCGCGCAGCCGTCGGTGTCCACTGCGATCAAGCAGCTCGAAGACAGCTTTGGCGTGCAGTTGTTTATCCGCCATCACGCCCAGGGCGTGTCACTCACCCCCAGCGGCGCGCGCTTCTATCGCAAGGCCCTGGAGCTGCTGCGGGTGGCCCATGAGTTCGAACAGAACGCCCTGGCCGACAATGACGTGGTCGCGGGGCAGATCGATATCGGCTGTTTTGAAACGGTGGCACCGCTGTACTTGCCGCGCTTGATCGCCGGTTTCAAGGCGCGCTGGCCGGGAGTGGAAATCCGCATCCGTGACGGCGAGCAGCAAGAACTGGTACAGGCGCTGACGGCGGGCAGTATCGATGTGGCGATGCTCTTCGAGCATGATCTGGGCGCGACCATCGAGACCACGCCGCTGATGCCGCCGCAGCAGCCGTACGCGTTGCTGCCGGCGGATCACCGCTTTGCGCAGCAGGCCAAGGTATCCCTGGCGGACCTGGTGCTGGAACCGATGATCTTGCTGGACGTGCTGCCGAGCCGCACGTACTTCGTGAGCATCTTTGAAGAGCGCGGGCTGACGCCGAATATCGTGTTCAGCTCGCCGTCGATCGAGATGGTGCGGGGCATGGTGGGACGGGGCTTTGGCTTTTCGATTCTGGTGACCAAGCCATTTACCGAGTACACCTATGATGGGCAGAAAGTCGCGTGCGTACCGCTGGCGGAGACGGTGACCGGGTCGGGGTTGTCGGCAGTGTGGTTGCGCCGGGCGCCGCTGACCAAGCCGGTGCAGTTGTTTGTGGATTACTGCCGCGAAGAACTGGCGCGCTTGCTGGGGTGAATCTGCACGGTTTTCTGGCAAACACTGGAGATCAATGTGGGAGCCGGGCTTGCTCGCGATGGCGGTGGGTCAGTCGCCCCAGGTGTGGCTGATGTGACGCTATCGCAGGCAAGCCAGCTCCCACAGTAGAGGAGATCATTGTGGGAGCCGGGCTTGCTCGCGAAAGCGGTGGGTCAGTTGCCCCAGGTGTGGCTGATGTACCGCTTTCGCAGGCAAGCCAGCTCCCACATTGGTAACCTGTGTTGCCTGCAGATAGGCGGTTCACGCACGGATTGAATCGAGCATCCGCCGCAGCATGGCATCACACCCGGCCAGTTGGTCGACACTCACAAACTCATCCGGTTTATGCCCCTGGTCCATGCTCCCCGGCCCGCATACCACGGTGGGGATGCCCACCGCATCGAACAAGCCACCCTCGGTGCCAAAGGCCACGGTGCCGAACTCACGTGAACCACTGAACGCGGCAATCAACTCCGCGGCCTGGCTGCGTTCGTCGGTAACCAACCCCGGATAGGCCGACAGCTCGGTAAAGTGAATCGCACTCTGCGCGCTGACCGCCTGCATGCGCGGCAGCACCTGCTGCGTGGCATAGGCTTTCAACGCGTCGGCCACTTCGCCTGGGTCCTGCGCCGGCAACGCGCGAATCTCGAAGTCGAAGCGGCAATCGGCGGGCACGATGTTGAGTGCCTTGCCGCCGCTGATCACGCCGGTCTGCACGGTGCTGAACGGCGGATCGAACCGCGCGTCCTGGGTGCCGCGCAGCTGTTGCCCGATGCGGCCCAGTTCACCGATCAACTCGGCGGCATGTTCAATCGCATTCACCCCGTACGGCGCGTAGGCCGAATGGCAGGCCTCGCCATGCACGTCGCAGCGCATCGCCAGCTTGCCCTTGTGGCCCAGCACCGGCTTGAGCTCGGTGGGTTCGCCGATGATGCACAGCATCGGTTTCACCGGGCGTTGCTCCAGCACCTTGAGCAACGAGCGCACGCCGAGGCAGCCGACCTCTTCGTCATACGACAGGGCGATATGCACCGGCATCCGCAACGGCGCCTCGACCAACGCCGGCACCAGCGCCAGCACACAGGCGATATAGCCTTTCATGTCTGCCGTGCCACGCCCAAACAATTTGCCGTCGCGTGCGGTCAACTCGAACGCCGGCACCGTCCAGGGCTGGCCGTCCACCGGCACCACGTCGGTATGCCCGGACAGCACAATGCCGGGCAATTGCACCGGGCCGATGCTGGCAAACAGGTTGGCCTTGCTGCGGTCCTCGTTGTAGATCCGCTCGCTGGCCACGCCGAAGCTCGCCAGGTAATCGTGCACAAACTCGATCAACTGCAGGTTGGATTCGCGGCTGGTGGTATCGAACCCCACCAGCGTGCGCAGCAACGCCTGGCTCTGGCTCATCGCTCGTCTCCGGCCACGCCGTAGCCGGGCGAACGGTCGGGGGCGAGGGCGCGGTCGATGTAGTCCTGCACTTGCGGGCGGTAGGCGTCCCAGAGTTTTTGCAGCGCGCCGATTGGCGCCTCGTCCGCCCAATCGACCCGCAGGTTGATGATCGGCCAGGTCAGTTCGCCCACCACCACCAGCGCGGCGGAGTGCACGGGGCCGGCTTCGCCACCGGCGGCGATGGCGGCGTGCATGGCGGCCAGGAGTCGGTCCGCCAACTGCCCTTCGGCCTGTTCAAAGGCGGTGACCATCGCGTCGATCACCGCGCGGTCGGCGAGCATATTGCCGGCTGCCACGCATTGCTCGCCCGACACGGCGTTGTGGGTGCCGAGGGTTTCGCTGCCGCTGAAATGCACGCTGCGGCCCAGGTGATCAATGGCCGTGAGCTGTCGGTACTGGCTGTAGCCATTGCGCGTCAACGCGGTGTCGATGGCCTCGGCAGGGGCGAGGCCTTGTTCGAGCAAATCGAGCACGTCCGGGCCCAGCGCCGGCAGCGTGATGTTCTGGGTCGACACCGCACCCACGCCGGGCCGCAGCCACGGGCAACGGGCGCCCACGGCAATGCTTGAGGAACTGATGGCAATACCCAACTGGCCGGTGTCGGCGCATCGGGCGACGATGGAAAACGTCATGGGCAGCTCCTTATTCGGGAATAACCGCGATCACATCGATTTCCATCAGCCACTGCGGCTGGCCCAGGGCCGAGACGACCAACCCGGTGGAGATCGGGAACACGCCCTTGAGCCACTTGCCGACTTCCTGGTACACCGGCTCGCGGTAGCGCGGGTCGATCAGGTAAGTGGTGGTCTTGACGATATGGCTGAGGTCGCTGCCTGCTTCTTCGAGCAGTTGCTTGACGTTGCGCATGGCCTGTTCCGCCTGGGCGCGCGGGTCGCCGAGCCCGACCAGATTGCCGTCGAAATCGGTGCCGACCTGGCCACGCACGTACACGGTATTGCCGGCGCGCACGGCCTGGCACAGGTCATTGTCCAGGCTCTGGTTGGGGTAGGTTTCCTTGGTGTTGAACATGCGGATGCGAGTGTGGGTAGGCATCTGGAAAACTCCGAAAAATAAGGGTCAGGCACTGACAGGTGTTTTGTGAGCCACCGGGGCGGCGTCGCGGTATTCGAGGTATTGGCGCTGGATGGCGATGTGGTCGGCCACGTACTTGGCGTCGTGCCACACGCCCCAGATAAACGACGAGCCGCGACGTGACTGCCAGGGCAAGCCAAGGAAGTAGATTCCGGCTTCGCTGGACACGCCGCGCTGGTGTTGCGGCTTGCCGGCAGCGTCGAATGCGTCGACTTGCAGCCAGCTGTAATCCACGGCAAACCCGGTGGCCCAGATGATCGAGGTGATGCCGGCCTTGGCCAGGTCCAGTTCCAGGATTGGCTGGCGGATGCAGTCTGCATCGGGGAAGACACGGCGCGCCTCAGGCTCCAGCGGCAGGTCCAGGCCGTTGCGCTCGATATAGGCATCGGCCGCATCCAGCAGGGCCAGGTAATTCTCGTCACCGCGCGCCAGGTTCTCGACCAGATTGGGCTGGAAGGTGGCGACACTGCCGTTGAAGGCTTGGGTCAAGCCGACCAGGGTCATGCCTTGCTGGGCCAACTCGCGAAAATCGATGGTCTTGCCGCCATGGGCGCCGCTCACCGCAATGGTCACGTGCTCGCGGCCAGGTTTCATCGCCGCCTGGTCCCACTCGCCCAGCACGCCCAGCCACCAGCAGAAATCACGGTTGCGGTAAGCGCGCGGCGGGCGGTCGTGGGCGCCGACCGAGAGGTACACCTGGCGACCGGAGCGCTGCAGCTCATCGGCGATCTGTACACCGGACGAGCCAGCGCCCACCACCAGCACGGCGCCGGCCGGCAGTTGCGCGGGGTTGCGGTAGTCGGCGGAATGCAGCTGGTGCAGCGCGGTGTCTTTGGGCGCAATCGCCGGGATCACCGGCTTCTGGAATGGCCCGGTCGCGGCCACCACGCGGTTGGCTTCGATCACGCCTTCGCTGGTATGCACGGTGAAGCCTGGGCGGCCGACATTGCGCACCACCGAGGTCACGTCCACGCCGGTACGGATCGGCGCGTTGAATTTGCGTGCATAGGCCTCGAAGTAATCCGCCACCCGTTCTTTTAGCGCAAAGCCATCGGCGGCGACGTCATCGAATTCCAGGCCAGGGAAGCGGTCGTGCCAGGCCGGCCCGTTGGCGACCAGCGAATCCCAGCGCCCGGTGCGCCAGCGCTCGGCAATCCGGCTGCGTTCCAGCACCAGGTGGGGCACGCCTTGCTTGCTCAAATGCTCGCTCATGGCCACGCCAGCCTGACCGGCCCCCACCACCAGGGTATCTATTTTTGTTATCGCTACAGTCATGTGTCTGTCCTTCCGTAATGCAGTTGGATTCAGCTCGGGCATGACTTCAAGGCTAGGGGGAGGGCGGTTATTAATAAAATATTATTAAGCTGGGAAGTGAGCATAAATATCGGATGCAGAGCCGTCGCCCGCGGCGTTAACGGGCCTCCTCCTTTCGATGTGGGAGCGGGCTTGCCCGCGATTGCAATCTGCCCGGCGATAGCGTTCCATCTGACTCACCGACAGCGCGGGCACGCCCGCTTCCACAAGGTTTTCGCCATGCCTGACATTCGCGTCATGACCGCGTCCGACTACGACGCCGTGCTTACCCTCATGCAAGACACCCCCGGCATCTCCCTGCGTGATGCCGACTCCCGCGAGGCCACCGAGCGCTACCTGGCGCGCAACCCCGGGATGAGTTTTGTCGCGCAAATCGAAGGCCAATTGATCGCGTGCGTCATGTGCGGCCACGACGGGCGTCGCGGGTATTTGCAGCACTTGCTGGTGCTGCCGGACTACCGTCGCCAAGGCCTCGCGCAGGCGTTGACCCGGCGCTGCCTTGAGGCGCTGGAACAGTTGGGTATCCACAAATGCCACCTCGACGTGTTCAAGACCAACACCCACGCCGCCCAGTATTGGCAGGGCCAGGGCTGGAAACTGCGCACCGATATCGACCGGTATTCCTTCACGTGCGTGGGCAATGAAAACGCCTAGAACTCGCCGGAATATTTCACCGCTGCGGCCGCCCGCGAGGGTACATCCAAGGTGCGCAGCAGCGACGACACATGGATGCGCACGGTAAACGGCGAGATATCCAGGGCCTTGGCGATTTCCTTGTTGGTCTTGCCCTGGGCGATCAGGCGCAGCACTTCCTGCTGGCGGGTGGTGAGGGTGTGGGTGTCGAGGGGCAGCAGGCCAGAGGGCGCGAACTTGACCAGCACCTCGCCTTCGCGGATCGCCAGCAGCGCCTGGCCGATCTCGTCGGGGGCGATGTTCTTGCCGATAAACCCGTCGGCGCCCAGGGCCATCACTTGATCGATCAGCGCCGGGTCATCGACCATCGACACCACGACCAGGGTGGTGCGCCGTAGTCGCTGGCGCAGCTCGACCAGTTGGCTCATGCAGGTCAGGCCGGGAAAGCGCAGATCAAGGATCAGCGTATCGACGTCGTGGCCGTCGCCGATCAGCGCGAGCACCGTGTCCAGGTCGCCGGCCTCTTGCACCACGGCTTCGGGCAGCAAGCGCTGTACGGTGCGCCGCATGCCTTCACGGAACATCGGATGGTCGTCGGCGATGATGATGCGATCGGTCATGGCGTGCTCCTCCCTGGGGCAAGGTTGTGCGCTGGCATGCTACCTTACCACCGCGCCCAGGGTCTGCCTGGGGTGCATGATGGATTTGTTGACTGCCGCACAAGGACGTACCCCATGAGTCTTGAGACCAACTCCGAACTCGACCAGGCCAACCTGCGCATCGTGGTGGCCGCCATTGCTATCGTGTATATCGGCGCGCTGGGCTTCCTGCCTGGACAGTCGCTGGACACTTACCTGCCGGTAATCCTGTACATCGTGCTGTTCCTGCTGGCCTCCATCGTCTTGCGCCAGGTCATCGCGCGGTGGCCCGGGCATTACCCGGCGCGGCGGATTTTCGGCATGCTCCACGACTACACCGGCACCTCGTTCGGCATGGTCATCGGCGGTGAAGCGGCGTTGCCGCTGTATGCGGTGATGGTGTGGGTCAACCTCGGCAACGGCATGCGCTATGGCTCGCGCTACCTGGCGATTGCCACGGCATTGGCGTTGCTGGCGTTGTTGGTGGTGTACCGGCTCACGCCGGTATGGCAGGCGCAACCCTTCATGGTGCTGATGCTGATGATCACCAGCACGGTGATCCCGGTGTACGCGCATATCCTCCTGGAACGCACACGCAAGGCGTCCGAACAAGCCATCGCGGCCAACCTGGAAAAGTCCCGGTTCCTGGCCCAGGCCAGTCATGACCTGCGCCAGCCCATCCACTCCATCGGCCTGTTCACTGCGTGCCTGCGCGAAGCCAGGCTCGGCGATGAAGAGCGGCGGCTGGTGGACAACATCGACCGTTCGCTGCTCAACGTGTCGCAGTTGTTCCGCTCGATCCTCGACCTCTACACCCTCGACAACGGCCGCCTGTTGCCCAAATACCAGGCGATCCACCTGGGTGAGTTCCTCGCTGATCTGGTGCGCCAGAACGCCGAGGCGGCGCGTTGGGCCGGCGTGGAATTGCGCCTGCGGCCTTGCGCATACTGGGTGCTGGTCGACCCGGCGCTGTTGGCGACCATGGTGCAGAACGTGCTGTCCAACTGCTTCAAATACGGTGCGCACCGTCCCGTGTTGATCGGCGTGCGCATTCGCGACGGTGGCTTGGCGGTGGAGGTGCATGACCGGGGTCGGGGGATTGCCGAGGAGCATCTGTCAAAGGTCTTCGAAGAGTTCTATCGGGTACGCCACCTGCGTGACAAAGACGTCGAAGGCGTCGGCCTTGGGCTGTCCATCGTCAAGCGCCTGGGGCAGTTGATGGGGGTACACGTGAGCCTGCGTTCACGGGTTGGCCATGGCACGTCCGTGAGCCTCTACGGCCTGACCCTCGCCACCGCACCGCGTGCACCGGCCGCTCGCGACGAAACGCGCCAGGCGGGCCTGCTGACCGGTTTGAAAGTGTGCCTGGTGGAAGATGATCACAACGTCTTGCTTGCCACCCAGGCCCTGCTGGAGCGCTGGGGCTGCGTGGTCCAGGCCGAATCATCGGGACGCGACCTGGTCAGCGATTGCGACATCATCGTCGCCGACTACGACCTGGGGAATCACGCCACCGGCATCGAATGCATCGATGCCCTGCGCGAACAACGCGGCTGGGCGGTCCCGGCCCTGATCCTCACCGGGCACGATGTGGAGAAAATCCAGGCCGCCTTGCACGACCGTCAGATCGCCATTCTCTCCAAGCCCGTGCGTCCCGCTGAACTGCGCGGCACCCTGCGGGACCTGAGCCAGGAGACGGTTACTGGGTGAACCCTTGCAGTGCATTGCCGCGTGCGCCCTTGGGCTGGCAGTAAGCGGCGGGCTTCATCAAGCCAAAGCTGGCCACCGTGAACAAGCCACCGCTGGCGCCGCTGGGCACCGAGCAGTTGTACTCGCCGGAGGCAGCGCTGGCGATGTAGTAGGTGGTCATCGAATCGCTGCGTACATTGGAAATACGCTTGACCGGTTCGCCCAGGTTGGTTTCCGACAGGGTCTTGAGGTGGTCTTCGCTGGGCTTGACGTTGCTGCAGCCGGCGACGCCGATGATCAGGGCGCCGAGCAGGGTGAGACGGGTAATGGAGGCGTGCAGTTTCATGGTGATTCTTCCTTGGGTTGTTATGGTTTTTCCAACGCACAACGAACCCGCGCGCAATGAATGCGCGGTGCGTGGGGAACGTTGGAAGTGGCGGCGAATATAGCGCCGCTGGGGGAAGCGGTCGATTAGCACAGGTGTGCTAGTGGCACGATGATTTCATGCAGGGAGATGCACATGCTGGAGATAAAACGCGCCACCCCGGAGCACGCCCAGGTGGCGTTCGACATCCGTTTGCGGGCCATTCGCAGCCAATGCATCGGCGCCTATACGTGCGAGCAAATGCTGCTGTGGACGCGGGGAAAAGCCGAGGACGGCTACGACGCCCTGATGGATCAACCGTTTTACCTGGGCTGGGTCAACGGCGAGGCGGTAGCCACCGGAATGCTTGACCCGCGCAATAACGAAGTGGGCGCGCTGTTCGTGTTGCCCGATTACACCGGCCACGGTTATGGCAAGGCGATGCTGGCGTTTCTGGAAGACTTGGCACGCGAGCTGGACATGACCGCATTGGTCCTGGACTCGACGTTGAATGCGGCCAGTTTCTATCGGGCGTGCGGTTACGTGGGGGATGAGCAGGCGATTTACCATTCGCCGTCCGGTTTGCAGCTGGCATGTATCCCCATGACCAAACAGCTCAGCCCCTGACACCACACTTTGTCGGGGGCGGCTTGCCGGCAAACAAGCCGGATGAGCGACCGCTATCTATGTCTATCGGGTGCCGCGCCAGGTAGGTGCGACGCTGTTTAGTGTGGATTGAGCGCCTGCTTGCGATACACCCCGGCCAATTCCCGCGCCAGCCCGATAAAGTTCTGCAGCGGCGCCGATGGATTGAATGTGCGCCGCACCAGGGTAATCGGCGCCAGCAGCTTCGGCCGCGCGTCCTTGATCCGGCAATACACCACGCTTTCGCGGTGTACGTCGCGCATTGACGCAGGGACTACCGAGATGCCTTCACCGGCGGCCACCAGGCTGAGATTGGTGAGCATGCGTTCCACTTCAAAGGCGATCTTCGGTTCGAAGCCGCCGTTCTGGCAGGCCTTGATCAGGTTGGCGTACATGCCCGGCGCGCCGGGGCGGCGCACGAGGATGAAGCGTTCATCCTTGAGCGCGTCGAGCGCGATGTCGGTGCCGGGGGCTTTCAGCAATGGGTGGCCGGTGGGCAGCGCCAGCAGCATTTCTTCGTTGAGCAGGCGGTGGAAAGTCAGGCTTTGGTGAGTGCTGACCGGCGCGCGGAGGATGCCGATGTCGATGCGTTTTTCGACGCTGTCCTCGGTCACCTCCCGGGCGCTGCCTTCGTTGATCGACAGTTCCACGCCGGGGTAGCGCTCGCGGTACGCGCGAATGATCCGTGGGATCAGCGGGTGGGCGGCGGCGGAGCTGGTGAAACCGATCACCAGCGTGCCCTCGATGCCCTGGGCGGCGCGGGACGCCTTGAGCGAGCCTTGTTCGACACGGGCGAGGATGATCCGCGCTTCATCGAGAAACACCAGGCCACCGGCCGTCAAGTCGACGCCCTTGGGGTGGCGCTTGAACAGGTCGAAGCCCAGCTCTTGCTCGAGCGCACGGATCTGCTGGCTGAGGGGCGGTTGCTGCATGTTCAGGCGCGCAGCGGCACGGGTGAAATGTCGCTCTTCAGCCACCATGATGAAATAGCGTAAATGGCGAAGTTCCATGGTGGTATATCCCGTGACAAGACTTTATTATTTGCGGCCGGCAGCGGCCAGGCGCCCAATATGCCGAAAGCGGCGCGCAGCGACAATAACAATAAATAAAAACAGGCTGGAGTACCGATGCCGACCCGATACGCCAAGAACGCCACCCTGCCTATTTTGATTGCCATCGCACTTGGCATGACGCTGGGCCTGGTGTCTCCGAGCCTGGCGATTGAAATGAAAGTGTTGAGTGACGGTTTCATCAAGTGCGTCGGCTTATTGATGCCGTTCCTGTTGTTTGTATTGGTGTCCACCGGTGTTGCCGGTATCAAGCGCGCGCCGCAGCACCGCCATGTCGTGCGGCGCATCATTGTGTATTTCCAGTTGATGTCGTGTGCCGCGCTGATGCTGGGCATGGCCACGGGCTGGGTGTTCAACCTCGAGCCCAGCGCAGTCTCGACGCCGCCGTTACCGCCCGAAAGCTTCCTGCATGAACTGTCGCTGCTGTCGGCATCCTCCACGCTGTACCGCGTGTTTACCCAGAGCCTGGTGCTGCAAGTGATGTTCGCCGCCGTGCTCTGCGGACTGCTGCTGGGGCGCGGCAGCAGCCTCGGCAATCGCTGCCTGGGCTGGCTGGAGGCGGGCGTCCAAGGGGTGTTTTTCGTACTGCGGATAATCTTGAAGTTTGCCCCGCTGGCGGCGTTTGGGGCGATGGCGTTTGTGGTGGGTAAATATGGGGTTAGTTCGGTCTTGCCGCTGTTGAAGTTCGTGTTGGTTATATACCTGGTGAGTGCGTTATTTGTGGTCGTGGTATTGGCCTTTATTACGCGTTTAGTTGGAATAAAGCTCACACGTTTGATTAGTTATTTGAAAGAAGAGTTATTGCTGGTGACATTCACCGGTTCTTCCGTGGCGGCACTTCCCGGTTGCGTGGATAAACTCGAAGCCCTGGGCTGCGATCGCCAATTGGTGCGCCTGGTGTTGACCACCGGCTACACCTTCAACCTGGCCGGGACCAACCTCTACCTGACTACCGCGATCATGTTCCTGGCGCATATGGCCGGGGTCGAGATTGCCCTGCCGGAGCTGCTCGCGGTGCTGGTGATCTGCCTGGTGACGTCACTGGGTTCCACCAGTGTGGCGGGGTCGGCGCTGTTCACCTTGATCGCCACCTTGAACATCCTGCAACTGGTCCCTCTGGAAGGGGTGGGCCTGCTGCTGGGAGTGGAGCGCTTGATGAAGTGCCGCTCGCTGACCAATGTGCTCGGCAACTGCGTGGCGTGCCTGGCGATTTGCGGGTGGCAGAAGTCGATTGATCGTGAGGTGTTGAAACAGGCACTGCCTACCCAGTAGGAGCCGGCAAGCCGACTCCTACTGGTGAGGGGTCAGCCTTTGGTATTGGCCAGTTTGTCGAAGGCCTTGTCGAGGTTGCCTTCTGCACTTTGCAGCTTCTCACGCCGCTCCTTCAGCCACTGCTGATCCGCTTCCAGCGTCTTGCGCGCCTCCACCAGCATGCGCTTGACCTCCTGCGGCTGCGGGCCGCCGGTGCCTTTGCGGGTTTGGACCATGGTGGTCGGCGACAACGCCGCGCGAAAACCGGCCTCGTCCAGCGGCAAGGTGTTGGGAGTCCACTTGTACTTGTCCGCCGCCTGGCTATACAGCTTTTGTGCATCGGCGTAAGGGAAGGTCTTCGGCGTGGTGCCGTTGCTGCGTGCTTCGGTGACGATCAGCGAGGCAAAGCTGTGACCAATACGGAATGGCACTTTGTATTGACGCTCCAGGGTGTCGGCCAGCTCCATCGACGTGGTCCACTCCGATTCCAGTTCTTCCAGGGCCCGCTGCGGGTTGATCTGCAGTGCGTCGAGCACTGCGTCCATGGCCTGGAACATCTCCTTGGTCGAGCGGAACACGCCCAGCGAATCGAACGCGAACTTGTAGTCGGTCATGCCGGTGGTGACGTTATGCGCGCGCAAGGTCACGGCCTGGGCCAGGCCGACCACGTCCGAGGCGGTCTCTCGCGCCCGCATCAGCAAGCCGGGGTTGCGTTTTTGCGGCATGGCGCTGCTGGTGTAGGTGGCTTCTTCATCGAGCAGCAGCCACGGGCGGATCTGGTGATACTGGGTGTGGATGTCGCCGATCATGGCGCCGACACGAATCGCCGAGGACGACGCCAGGTTGGCTGCTTCGATCGGGATGTCGTAGGTCGATACTTGGCTCGAATCCAGCGAGTTCTCGCGCACGCCATCAAACCCCAGCAGCTCGGCCAGGCGCTCGCGGTTCAACGGATAGGCCGAGTTTGCCAACACCGCGGTGCCCATCGGACTCTTGTTCAAGCGTGTGTACAGTTCGCGGATGCGCTGGCCATCGCGGTCAAACGCGGCCTCGAAGGCCAGCAGGTAGTGGGCATAGCTGATCGGCATGGCCTGCACGCCGTTGGTGTAGGCGGGCACCAGGGTGTCGACGTTCTTGTCGGCAATGTTCAGCAGGCGCAGGCGCGTGGCGTTAAGTGCCTCGCTGTAGGCCAGCACCTGGCTGCGCAACGCGGCCAGGCGGTAGGTGGCGAGCATGTCCTGGCGGCTGCGGCCGGAGTGGATCAGCGAGGCCTCGGGACCGATCTTGTCGGTCATGATCTTTTCCAGTTGCAGCACGTCGCTGGGGCGCGTGCCGCCGGGCTGATCGGCCTGGGCAATGGCGTAGCGCACACCGCCGGCGATCTTCTGGCCCATGTCCGGCTTGACGATGCCTTCTTCGGTGAGCATCACGATCGAGGCTTTGTTGATGCGATTCAGCCAGGCGAATTGCGTCTGGGTCGGATCGGCCTTGGCTTTGTGTTCGGTTTGCGAGCTGTCGGGCGTGGCGCCGACTTTCGCCGCCTGGGCCGCGCATTGTTCGGTGGTAGTACACGGCAATTCGCCGGTGTTGGCCGCCTGGGCGCCGAAGCTGTTGAAGAGGGCGAAGGCCACCGCCAGAGGCAGCAGGCTTTTCAGGGCGCGGGGGGATGTGTTCACAGGAGTACCCGATTTATTTTTGGAATTGGGGGCCAACCGGGCGCAGGGCACAGGCGGCAGGATCAGGCTATCGGGTCTGTTTGCAGATTGAAAATATATAGTAAGTGTTGAAGGCAGAGGTTTTAGGTATGGCGTTGGGAGGGGTTGCGTGGGTGGGGAAATGAAGGGGGTGTTGGGGGAGGGGCTGTTGTGGTGAATGAGGTTGTTGTAGGGAGGGCTGTTGTGTTGAATAAGATTGTTGTGGTGAGCGGGGGCTGTTGTGGTGAATGAGATTGTTGTGGTGAGCGGGGGCTATTGTGGTGAGCGGGCTTGCCCCGCGTTGGGGCGCGCAGCGGCCCCAGGCATGCACTGCGGTTCTTCAGGTGGATTTGGGTTGTCAGGTTTCAGGGCTGCTGCGCAGCCCAACGCGGGGCAAGCCCGCTCGCCACAAAAAGCTCGCTAGCCACAACAAACCCACTAGCAATAACAGTCCCACTTGCCACAACAACCCAATTCACCACTACAGCAATGCTTGCCACTGAAACCTGTTGCTGCCCAGAAATCCCAGCGGCAACAGATCAATGCATCTTGCTATGGTCCATCCCATCCAGGCCGCGTGCGGTGGCCTTGACTTCAATGGCTTGTTTTTCACCCTTGGCGTTTTTCACCGTGAGGGTCAGCGGCACCTGGTCGCCTTCCTTGATCTGGCTGGTCAGGCCCATCAGCATCACGTGATAACCATCCGGGTCAAGCTTGACGGCCTTGCCCGCCGGCAGGGCGACGGAATCCACCGGGCCCATGCGCATCACGTCATCCTTCATGCTCATTTCATGGATCTGCACGTCCTTGGCCGCAGGCGTTGCGACGCTCAGCAACTGGCTGTCGCTGTCGGCGGTCAGGGTCATGAACGCGCCGCTGGACGGCTGGCCCGGCACCGAGGCGCGTACCCATGCGTCGGTGACCAGTACCTGGGCGCTGGCGTGCGCTGCGAGGCCCAGCAGGGACAGGCCGATCAGGGTGCGCTTGAGGTGTTGAACGGCAGTCATTAGCAGACCTCCATGACGGTGAGCAGGTCTTCTGCGCACTCTTTAGCGTTAAGGGATGCCTGCAGGCCCAGGCGCAGGTTGCCGCGTGTGTCGAACACGAAACTGGTGGCCGTGTGAGACAGCGTGTAGGTGTCGCCGGCGGGGATCTTTTCATAAAAGATCCCGAACTCCTTGGCGGCCACGGCGATTTCTTCCGGGGTGCCATACAGCGCTTCGAAGCTGGGGTCGAAGGCTTTCACGTACTTGTCGAGAATCTCCGGGGTGTCGCGTTCCGGGTCCAGGGTGATAAAGATCACCTGCATGATCTCGCCGTCGCGGCCCATCAGCTTCTTGGCCTGGGCGGCGCGGGCGAGGGTGGTCGGGCACACGGCCGGGCACTGGGTGAAGCCGAAGAACACCACCGGCATCAGGCCACGGTAGGAGCTGAGGGTGACGGTGTCGCCCTCGGTATTCTTGAGCTTGAAGGTGCGGCCCATGATCTTGTCGCTCAAGTCCTTGCCGTACTTGAAGTTCAACCTGGGGCTGTTGTCACAACCGGCCAGCAGGCCCAGACCCAGCAGGCCCATGCCGGTCAGGACCTTGCGGCGGGTAAATAACGTACTCATCAACTGTGCATCCTGTGAAACGCCTGCATTGCTCTGGATCTACACATCAGGCTTTGAGGGCGCCAAGTCTACCAACCCTGGGAAGCGCACGTAATCTGCGACGTTCTGCCACAGGGGCATGCCGTGCTTCATCCTTTTGCGGCTCTGATGGTAGAGTCGCCGCCATGAAATCGAGCCATCCCGCCCGTCCGCTGATCGTCTGGACCCTGTACTTCTGCGTGCTGATGAACCTGTTCGCGTGCGGTTTGGGGCATGGCCAGATGCTCGGCCAGCAACTCAACGGGATCGGCGGGGCGTTCTGTTCGGTGGACGGTAGCCAGGCGCCACTTTCCGACAAAGGGTTGGGCAGCCCGTCTTCCAGCAACATCTCGAACTACTTTGCCTGCCCGGTGTGCAACGCCGTCACCGTTGCGCTGGTGTTCCTGATCGGTCTCGCCTGGCTGTTGGGCCTGGCGCAAACCCCGCGTCCGTCGCATGAGCGGCGCAACAAGGCGCCACCGCGTTATTCCTGGCCCTCGGCCAACCCCCGCGCTTCCCCGACTTTCTGACGTGTGCCTTGGGCTCCCTGCAACCAGGGGGCGTTCTATCGTCACGACTGAGAGTGCGTTTCATGAACCACCTGTTGCCTGCCGGCGCCAGCCGCCTGGTCCGCAAGGCGTCGCGTCGCCTGCGCGCGGAACCTGTGCAGCCTGACTACCCGAGCAATTCCCGTTGTTTCGTACACCTGGATGCGCGCCTGTTGCCGTATTGGCACAGCGTGTTCGACATCTGCCCGGCGCTGCTCAAGCTCGACCCACCCGAGGGCCTGAACCTGTTCCGCAGCTTCATGACCTGGGCTTACCGCAACCAGCCAGCGCAGGACTGGACCTATCACCTGAACATCGGTCGCTGGCTGCTGGGCTCGCCGTATCGCACGCAGATCGACGATGAGCCGATCGAAGCCTTCATGGCCGCCGCCGCAGCGCGCTGGATCAATACCGACGACAGCCCGGCACAGGGTGTGATCCTGGCCTGGCAAGGTTCGACCGTACTGGAGTGGAAGGGCACCCCGCGAGCGACCGTCGACCCGCCGGGCACGCCGGTGCCGGCGGGAGACTTTGTCTGGGGCTCACTGGGCACGCGGGGCGAATTCAGCGGCTGGTTGCCGGTGCCGTAAGGTGCTGGCGAATCCACGCGTCGACGTCGGTCACGGCGATGCCGTGCCGGGCGTTGAACGTGACGGCGGGGTCCCAGGCCACGCCGTTGCCCTGGGCGAACACCGCGCGGTACTTCTTCAGGTTGTCATCGGGGCTGCTGGCGAGGTCAGCCAGTAGCGCCGGCACCGACCAGGGTTCGCGCTGAAGCTGGATGCCCATGGCGGCGTCGACGGTGTCGGCCAACTGCCCGTAGGTCAGGGTGTCGCCAGCGATGTACACCACCTGGTTGGCGATGGCGGGTTCAGCGAGCACGATCTGCGCCGTCAGCCGGCCGATGTCCTCGGGCGTGGTGACAGTGACGGCAGTGTCCCAGTCGCCCAGGGCATGCACGGTGTTTTGCGCGAGGTCGACCACGCCAAACGACGGCTCGAACAGAAAGCTGGTGAACATCCCGGTGGAGATGATCAGCCACTGGGTGGTCTGTTGGCCGCGCAGCAGATCGCGCACGTCCAGTTGCTCGTCGAACAGGTCCTGCGGACTGCCACGGCCGATCACGTCGTAGTCCACGCCAAATTGCCACGGCACATAGCGCTTGACCCCACTGCGGATCGCCGCCTGTGCCAACTTGCATTGGGTGCCTGGGCCTGCGGCAAATCCGATGCAACTGATCACCGTGTCGAACGGCGCGAACAGCGCGGCGAGCGTGTCCTGGCTATCGTTCTGCAGATCGCCGGCCAATGGCTCGACGCCGAGCTCACTCAAGCCATTCGCAGTAGTCGACTGCGCACGCAACAGCACGGCGATGCGGGTGCCCTGCGGCGCCAGCGCGACCAGTTCGCGCAGCACGGCCATGCCCAGTTCACCGGCACCGAGTACCAGGATGGAAGGGGAAGTCATAGGGTTCTCCGTCAACAGTGAAAGTCGTGGCATGCTTGCAGAATTAAACGCCGCGCATAAGAAGGCACACGCGTGATACCGAGAGCCCCCCATGGATAACGACGAAATCATCCGCCGCTCGCAGGCCGCCTGCGACGCACTCAGCGCCGACGATGACGGCCTCAAGCGCGAGGTGTTGAGCCACGCCGGCAACCGCTGGTCATTGGGCATCGTGCACGTGCTCGGTGTGTCCGGTCGCCTGCGCCATGCCGAGATCGGTCGACGCATGACGGGCGTCACCCAGCGCATGTTGACCCGCACCTTGCGCCAGTTGGAACGCGACGGCCTGGTGCTGCGCCATGACTTTCAGGAAGTGCCGCCAAGGGTCGAATACGCCCTGTCGCCCCTCGGCACGCAGTTGTTGGTTCTCATGATTCCGCTGTGGACCTGGGTGGTGGGAAACGGCGAGGCGTTTCGCCAGGCGCGGGAGCAGTTTGATCAGGCTTGATCGGGAAGCAGCCGGGCAGACGCGAGCGGAGGCAGGCCTGGATTGTTACGCAAACTGAAAAAGTGATTGGCGGTTTTGGCGGCTGTTTCTGTGCCGCTCAACTCTATACCGTGCGCGCTCCCGTTGAATGCGGCACCGACCCGACTGACAAAGAACAGGGTTGGGCCGTGACGGGGTCGCCTCAATCACTTCTCGGAGCCTTCATGAAGCACACCACTTGCCTGGCGCTCGCCGTGTCCATCGGCGCGGCGCAGCAGGCGGCTGCCGCCGGTTTTATCGATGACAGCAAAGCCAGCCTCGACCTGCGCAATTTCTACTACAACCAGGACACCCGTAATGCCAGGGGCGCCTCGGACAAGGAGTGGGGCCAGGCCTTCATGTTCAACTACCAGTCCGGTTTCACCGAGGGCGTGGTCGGCCTGGGCCTGGATCTGCAACAATGGTATGGCTTGCGCCTGGATGCGTCGGGCCGCGCGGGCAAGGCCGGTGCAGACAACACCCCCGGCAGCGTTTTCCCCCTGGACGACGGCAAGGCTGCACATGACTTCAGCAAGACTGGCGTCACCGGCAAAATGCGCATCGCCCAGACTCAACTGAAAGTCGGCAGCCTGATGCCCAAGCTGCCGGTGCTGACCACCGAAGACGGGCGCCTGCTGCCCCAGACCTTTCGTGGCTATCAGCTGGATTCCAAGGACTTCAAGGATTTCAACCTGGTTGCCGGCAAGCTTGAGCAGGTTGTCGATCGTAATTCCAGCAACGGCCAGGGCATGTCGATTGCCGGCGCCAATGACCCGATCAAAGGCAAGTCCAGCAACCAGTTCTATTACGGCGGGGTTGATTACAGCGTCACCAAGCAGCTGCAGCTGCAGTACTACTACGCCAACCTGGAGAATTTCTACCAGCAGCACTTCCTCGGCCTGGTGCACAACTGGCAGTTGCCGGTGGGGCAGTTCAAGAGCGACCTGCGCTATTTCTACAGCACTGCTGATGGCAAGAATGGCAGCGCGGCGGGGCGCAGCGAAGGGTATGTCAGCTCGGGTTACTACACGCCGGGCATCAACACGGGCAAGGTCGACAACCGCTTGTGGAGCGCACTGTTCACCTATGGTCTGAGCGGGCACGCGTTGAGCCTTGGCTACCAGAAAACCACGGGCGAAAGTGACTTCCCGCATATCAACCAAGGTCAGGGCCGCTCGCTCTACCTGATCACCAATTCGCAGTCACTGAAGTTCGTGAATGCCGGCGAGCAGGCGACGGTGGGCAGCTATGCCTATGACTTTGCCGGCCTGGGCATTCCTGGTCTGCGTTCAAGCGTGACCTATATCCACGGCAGCCATATCCGTACTGCAGGCCGCGATAACAGCGAATGGGAACGCGACCTGCGCCTGGATTATGTGATTCCCAACGGCACGTTAAAGGGCTTGGGGTTTACCTGGCGCAGTGCGGTGCTGCGCGGGAATGACACCGCAGACAAAGATGAAACGCGCCTGATTGTCAGCTACAGCATCCCGCTGATGTAAAGCGTCAACTGCCGGTATGCGGGGTTTTCTTTTTCGTCGCCTTGCTGCTGGGCTGTTTGTGCGGCGCAGGGCTCGGCGAGGCTTTTTCCTTGGGAGCAGTCTCGGTTTTTTTGTCGCTGTCTGATGGGCTGCTGGGGTAGGTGCCCGGCGGCAGGGCAGAGCCCGCGGCGCTGCTGTCGCTCAGCGTATTCGGTGACGGCGCGGTGTCATCGCCGAAGGCGGCGAAGGCCGGACTGGCCAGCAGAGCCGACAGGCCGACAATAAGCAAAATCCTTTGGGACATTCTGGTCTTCATGACGCGATCCCCTTGTTGCTCTGATCATGACTGAAGCCCGAAAAATCCGGGCTTCAGTACTGCTTCAATCAAGACTTCTTGCCGCCACCGGAGCTGTGCGCCCCGCCTTTTTTGCCGGCTTCAGAAGCCTTTTCGCGGTCATTGGCAAAGTTGCCGCCCGAACCTTGACCGCCGCTTTTTTTCTGCGTTTCGGGCTTGGCTTTGCCGCCTGCACCCGTGGTGGTTTTTCCGCTGGTAGCCATTTTCAAATCCCTCATCAATGAGTGAATCAATGGTGTCGCTTAATTGGGAATACTCAACCGAAAGCAAAGTTTGAAAAAGTTCGCGGCCATGCGACGAATGGACGTCACGCCGCGAGCGGCTTGGCGCCCATGGATTTCTTGTGCGCCGCTTTCATCGCTTCCATTTCAGCGCCGAGTTCTTCCAGCACTGCCTTGCCCAGCAGCTTCCTGGCCTGGGGGAACATCTCGGTTTCCTCTTCTTCGATGTGGTGTTCCAGCAGTTCCTTGACCACTTTGACGCGCCCGGAGAACTCGGTGGTGGATGGCTCGGTCTGCTTCAGGTCGGGCAGCACCAGGGCGTCGACCGTGCGGTGCTCTTCCTTGGCTTCGTGGTACATGATGTCTTGTTCCTTGCCGCCGGCTTTGCGGAAGGCCGGGTAGAGGATCTCTTCCTCGAGCTTGGTGTGCAGGCTGATCTCCATCTCGAGTTTGGCCAGCAGCTCGGTGCGTTTCTTGACGCCGCGTTCGGTGGACTCGCTCAGTTGGGTCAGCAACGCCTTGACGCGTTCATGGTCAGCCTTGAGAAGGTCGATGGCATTCATGGTGGAACCTCACGGATAGCAAGCGGGCGCGTCGAAGTGCGCGCCTCGTCCGGTAGGTAGTGCATCAGTTATACCAACTTGAACGTATTTATAAATACGTTATTAATCAGTCGTTTATGTCATGAGTGTCAGTGTGGCGATCGTGCAGCTTGCATGGTCGTGCAAGGTTTGGGTTGCATTACGCCGTCCCTAGCCGCCGCTGACTTTCCAATGCTTGATGTCTTCAGCGAACACCACCTGCTTGACCTCATGGGCAATTCCGTAGGCGAGCGATTCGTGCGCGGCAATGACCTTTTCCTCGGCTGACAGGCACTTGAAAATATCCAGCTGGGTGTCGGCCTGGGACGTCTCCAATTCATAGATTTTCACGTAGCGGGCGAGGTCGTTATCCAGGCTCGACAGGTACTCGCGCAGCCGTTGGTGGTCCACCGAACTCTGGCTGAAGTACCAGTTCATCGGATGGATCAGAAAGCGCGAATGCGGCGTGGTGATACGCCGGTTCGCTGCCAGGAACATGATGATGCCCATGGATTCGATATTGCCCGCGTTGATCGCGCAGAGCGGCACCGGCAGCGCCTTGAGGAAGGTGTAGAGGGTAAACCCGAAGTTGGTGCTGCCGCCGGTGGTCGACAGGTTCAGCAGCAGCGAACTGGCGCCTTCGTCAATCGCATCCAGGCAGCAGTCGCGAAAACGCTCGGTGGTGCCTTGGTCGATCTGGCAGTGAAAGTGGATAACATGCTCGGTCATCCTGAACCTCCGGAATTCAGTGCAAGAGGGGTGACTGAAGTTGAGTCTAGAAGGTTGCCCGCGATGTGCCCGGGTACAAATCGGATGGAACCCTCGGGCCAGATGCTTGACCTAATGCATAGACCTCAGGAGGTGAACCATGCAAATAGAATATATCTGGATCGCGTTGGCGGTGATTTTGCTGCTGTTGGAATTGTGGGCGATCAACGTCGTATTGCGCAGCACCGGTGGCTGGGAGACCAAGGGGCTGTGGGTGGTAGTGCTGATTTTCGTGCCGCTGTTGGGGCTGATTGCCTGGGCGATGTTCGGTCCCAAGCGAGAGATGGCGCAGCAGCGCAGAAGCTAAGGTCCACAGGTAAAAAAACAGGCGCCGAGAGGCGCCTGTTTGCGTTTCAGCCCATCGCTATCAACCCGCCAGGGCCTTGGCGATGGCTTGGTTGAATGCCGGCAAGTCATCCGGTGTACGCGAGGTGATCAAGGTCCAGCCATTGGCCTTGCACTCCTTGACCTCGGCATCCACCCAACCGGCGGCACCGGCGTTTTCCAGGTCGATGCGCACGCTTTTGTAGGAGGTCAGCGTCTTGCCTTTGATCACGCCGGCGTCGATCAGCGCCCATGGGCCGTGACAGATCGCGGCCACGGTCTTGCCGGCCTTGACGAAGTCGTTGATCACCCGCAGCGCCGCTGCATCCTGGCGCAGGGTGTCGGCGTTGACGGTGCCGCCGGGGATGACCAATGCATCGAATTCGCTGCTGACCACGTCCGACAGTTGCACGTCGGATTCCACCGTCTTGTCTTTCTCGGTATCGCCGACAAACGTCTGGGTGGTGCCGCCCTTGCTGGATGCGTGGGTTACGGTGGCGCCGAACCCGCGCAGCGCTTCCAGCGGCTTGACCAGCTCGTCGCGCTCGATGCCGGTGTTGGAGGTGATGATCAGGATGTGCTTGCCGTTGAGTTGCGCGCTCATGGTCGAGTGTCTCCTTGGGTCAGGGGTAGATTAATGGTCGTGTTTGGCTTGCAGTTCCTTGGCCATTTTCAAATGGGCTTCAAGGGTCGGCAGGGTCTTGGTGGCGAAGGCTTTCAGCTCGGCGTTGTCCGAGGAAGCGGCTTCTTTCTGGAACAGTTCGACAGTTTTTTCATGGGCCGCCACCTGGTTGTTGGCGTAGGCCTTGTCGAACGATTCATCGCGCAGTTCGAGGATGGCTTTCTTGGCCTTGTCGGTCAGCGCGGCATCGTCCGGCACTTCGATATCGAGTTTTTTCGCCAGGGCTGCCAGTTCCTGGTTGGCCTTGGTGTGGTCGGTGACCATGTGCTGGGCAAAGGTTTTCACATCGGCCGAGCTGCTTTTTTCGAGGGCGAGTTTGCCGGCCTCGACTTCAGTGATGCCGCCTTGTGCCGCGTCTTCTACGAAGCTGTTGGACGTCGCGGCCATGGCCGTGGAAATCGAGCCGGCAACCAGCACGAAAGTCAGGCCCATTTGTTTGATCAGTTGCGTGGTCATGGTGGATCTCCTTGAACATGGCGGGATGCCGTTACCTGAGTGTTGAGCCGGCCCGACTGCAAAAGGTTTAAATTAATTCGCGCTTTTCTCACCAGCGGGCATGGCTGGCAAATTCCTTGAACTATCGAAATCCATTGGCCTCTGCTGCACAGGTGCGTGCGATTTTCTTGCACGCCTTCAACTGCCAGGAGAGACACCGTGACCGATCACAAGACCGCCGATAAAACCCCTGACCCCATCAGCTCCGAACAGGCGCAGAAAGGTGCCGGCACCGCCGCCAAGGGCGAGACGCTGGAGCGCCCGAATCCCAAGACCGAAACCGTCGACAAGGTGCTCACGCCGACCTCGATCAAGGACACCGAGCGTCAGACCGATGCGATCAACGAGCAGGCCGCCAAGGCCGAGCGCAAGCTGGGCCACTGAACATGGCCAAGGCAATTTCCGCGTCGGAACTGGGGATTGATCTCAAGCCTGCGGATGACGCCAGCCTGTTCAAATGGTTTGTCGCCAGTTTCCTGATGGGTAAGCGCATCCAGGCGCCCATCGCGGCACAGGCCTATAAGGTGATCGTCGAAGAGCAGGGCCGCGACACGCCGCGCAAGTTGCAGCACTGCACATCGCGTGAGCTGGTCTCGATGCTCGGGCGTGCGCATTACGTGCGTTACGACGAGAGCACCGCGCAGCGCCTGCTCGACCTCAGCGCCAAGCTCAACGCCGAATACGCCGGCAAGATCACCCACATGCGCAGTGCCAGCAAAGACCGCCAGGCGTTCGAAAAACGCCTGGGGGAATTTGACGGCGTGGGGCCCAAGACCATTGAGATTTTCATGCGCGATGCGGCCGCGGTGCTGTTTTGACAGCAGCTCTGTATGTGGGGTGCGCCGGTTGGAGTTTGCCCCGTGAACAATGGTCTGCATTTGAGGGGGAAGGTACGCACCTTCAGCGTTATGCCTCGCGCCTGAAGGCAGTTGAAATCAACAGTTCGTTCTATCGCCCTCACTTGCCCAAGACTTACCAGCGTTGGGCACAGTCCGTGCCAGCCACCTTTCGTTTTTCGGTCAAGGTACCCAAGCGCATTACCCACGAACTGCGCTTGCAGCACTGCGAAACAGCACTGGATGAGTTTCTTCAGCAATGCCTGCAATTGGGCGAAACCTTGGGCTGCCTGCTAGTGCAACTGCCCCCTTCGCTGAGATATGAGCCCGCTGTCGCCGCGACGTTTTTTCGCGCCCTGCGACAACGCTATGCGGGCGTGGTGGTGCTGGAGCCGCGTCATGCCAGCTGGCTTGAGGCTGAAGCATTGTTGCAGGACCTGCACATTGGGCGCGTGGCTGCAGATCCCCCGGTCATCGACACCGGTGAGGGACCGGGCGGTTGGCAGGGCGTGCGCTATTGGCGTCTGCATGGGTCGCCACGTATCTATCACAGCGCATATGGGCCGGAACGGCTCCGGGCCTATTTGCAGCAGTTGAGAGCCTCTGTCGAAGAGGGTATTTGCACCTGGTGCATCTTCGATAACACCGCCAGTGGTCATGCGCTGGCGGATGCACTGTGCCTACTCGACCTCCACCTGCAGCACTTCCAGGCCTAACCGTTGGTACGCTTCGACGCTCGGCACGTGCCACTCGGTGATCAATGTGTGGATACGCTCACACGGCCCCACCACAAACGGCTCCACCGCACCGAGCTTGTCGGCCATGGTCACCGCCACCACGTGCGAGGCGCTGTCGAGCAGGGCTTGTTTGACCGCCACTTCATCAAAATGCAGCGAGCTGATACCCACCTGCGGATGCAGTGCGCATACGCCGGTGAACAGCAGGTCGGCCTTGACGCTCTGGATCAGGCGTACGGCGTCCTGACCCGTGGTGGACAAGGTCGCCGGGTTGAGTTGGCCACCGGCCAGGATCACCTTCACTTCGGGATGATCGGCCAGCGCGATGGCGATCATCGGCGACGGCGTGACTACGGTCAGGCGGATCGAGCGCGGCAACGACTGGGCAATCTGCAGTGTGGTGGAGCCGGAATCGAACAACACGATCTGGCCGTCTTCCACCAGGTTGGCGGCCCGGTGGGCAAGGTGACGCTTGGCGTCGTTGGTCTCGCCGACCCGGGTGAAGAAGTCCTTGCCGGTGTCCTTGGGTCGGGGCAGAGCGCCACCGTGCACGCGTTGCAGAAGGCCAGCAGCCGCGAGTTCGCCGAGGTCGCGGCGGATGGTGTCCTGGGACACGGCGAAATGCTCTACCAGGTCGGCGGCGGTGACTTTGCCATCGCGCTCGAGCAGCAACAGGATCTTTTGTTTGCGCAACGAAGGCAGGTCAATGGCTTGATGAGTGGTGTGCATGTTTTTGCGCTTTTTTGCGGGTTTGTGCGAGATTAGTCTCCTGCCCATCTAAACGCAATGGCTGGTTGCGCAGCCGATGGGCGGTTACTCTCTGTGTTCAGTTCAGGGAGAGGTGACCTAGATGTCGTTGATTACAACCATCGAAGATTTACGCAAGCTGGCGCAAAAACGTGTCCCACGGATGTTCTACGATTACGCCGATTCCGGCTCCTGGACTGAGAGCACCTACCGGGCGAATGAAAGCGATTTCGCGCGGATCAAATTCCGCCAGCGGGTCGCGCGCAATATTGATGAGCGCTCGATCCGCGCCCGCATGATCGGCCAGGACATGGCCATGCCAGTCGCCCTCGCACCCACCGGCCTGGCCGGTATGCAGCATGCCGATGGCGAGATTCTCACCGCTCGCGCCGCCGCCGCGTTTGGCCTGCGCTACACCTTGTCGACCATGAGCATCTGCTCGCTGGAAGATATCGCCGAACACGTCGGCCAGCCATTCTGGTTCCAACTGTATGTGATGCGTGATCGCGCGTTTGTCGAGCAATTGATCGAGCGCGCCAAGGCCGCTGGCGTGGATGCACTGGTGCTGACCCTGGACCTGCAGATCCTCGGCCAACGCCACAAGGATTTGATCAACGGACTGTCGGCGCCGCCCAAGCTGACCCTGCCGAATATCCTCAACATGGCGACCAAACCGCGCTGGGTAATGGGCATGCTCGGCACCCAGCGGCGCGGCTTCGGCAATATTGTCGGGCATGTGAAGGGCGTGGCGGACATGAGTTCGTTGTCGTCGTGGACCGCCCAGCAATTCGACCCGCGCCTGAGCTGGGACGATGTGGAGTGGATCAAGCAGTGCTGGGGCGGCAAGCTGATCATCAAGGGCATCCTCGATGTGGAGGATGCGCGCCTGGCGGCGAATTCCGGTGCCGATGCACTGGTGGTGAGCAACCACGGTGGCCGTCAGCTGGACGGTGCGCCGTCGAGCATCAGCCAGTTGCCGGCGATTGTCGACGCGGTAGGCGAGCGCATCGAAGTGTGGCTCGACGGCGGCATTCGCTCCGGCCAGGACGTGCTCAAGGCGATGGCATTGGGCGCCAAGGGCACCATGATCGGTCGCCCGCACCTGTATGGCCTGGGCGCGATGGGCGAGGCGGGCGTGAGCAAGGCACTCCAGATCATTGCGCGTGAGCTGGACGTGTCGATGGCGTTGTGCGGCTATAACGATATACGCGATGTGAATCGCGAGATTTTGTTGCCGGGTACATTTCCCGAAAACGTTTACTGAGCAAAAAAATCGTAAAAAAATAAAAAGAGTTGTCCACGAAAACCGTGGGTATCTCTGTGGATAACTTTGCGAAGGCCCGGCAGGGTTGGTGATTTAACCCTCGGTTAATATTTGATCAACTTTCGACGCGGGCCAGTATGGGCAGGGTTTGCGCTTGACACGCAAGCGCGAACCCAGTGCCGAAAAGCGCTTTTATGAGTCGCCGTTGCGCGCTGTGGAGTGGGTGACAACCTGCGGCGGCATCTTCGCTTGCATCAGGCTATCGAGTGCCTGGCCATAATTGCGACCGGCCAGGCTCATGCTGTTGTTGTGCGTGGCGCCGGGCACCAGCAACAGCCGTTTGGGTTCCTGGGCGGCTTCGAACAACTGCTGGCTGAAACGCGGTGGCACGTATTGATCGGCCAGCCCGTGGACCACCAGCAGGGGCATATGGATGGCGGCGATCTTGTCGATGGAATCGAACTTCTGTGACAGCAGCCAGCGTACCGGCAACGAGGTATTCGCCACCGCCGTAGCCACATCCGCCAGGGAGGTGAAGGTCGATTCAATTACCAACCCGCGCACCGGCAACGGCGTTTGCTTGCCCAGTTCGGCGGCCAGGTCGATGGCCACCGCGCCGCCCAGAGAATGTCCGTAGATCAGGCGTTTGCTCGGGTCCGGTTGCAGCACCTGGAAACGCTCCCACGCGATGCGGGCGTCTTCGTACACGGTGGTTTCCGATGGCAGCTCGCCGTGGCTTTGGCCAAACCCGCGATAGTCGATGGCCAGAACCGAGTAGCCGAGAGCGTGCAACTGCTCAATGCGAAACAGCTGCCCGGTCAGGTTCCAGCGTACGCCGTGCAGGTAGAGGATCGCCGGCGCGTCGGCCTTGGCCGCCGGGTACCACCAGCCATGGATGTTCTGCCCGGACTTGAAACTGGCAGGCTTGAGTTCGAACTCCTGCACTGCCTTGGGCAAACCGCTGTACCAGCTGGCAGTCCCCGGCTCTATGCGAAACACCAGCTCGCGCTCCTTGTGTTGCAGCACGGCACACCCCACCGGCAGGCCGACGATCAGCAGCGCCATGCACAGCAGGGGAAACCAGCGCAGGCCCAGGCGAGACAGAAAACGAGAAGACATGAAGGTTCCAGGACAAAGGTGAAGCACGGGTTTTACCAGATGGCCCGCGCAGGCAGGAATTAATTCGACAGCCGTCCACGGCGATTGCTTGCAAAGTGTTACAGCATTGAATTACCCCTGCACCGGTTGTTAGGGTGGGCGGCTACACAGGAGAGCAAGCACATGGATTTCACAGGCAAAACCGCGATTGTCACCGGCGGTGCCCGCGGATTGGGGCTCAGTTATGCACGGGCGCTGGCCTTGGGCGGGGCGCGCGTGGTGATCAGCGACATTGGTGCCGACCCGGTCGGCGCCGGCAACGACGTCACGGTGGTCGAGTCGGCGGCCAGGACCTTGCAGGCCGAAGGCTTGCAGGTGATCGGTCACGCGGGTGACCTGTCCACCGAAGAAGGCAGCCGGCAACTGATCGCCTCGGCCATCGAGGCGTTCGGGCAGCTCGATATCCTCATCCACAATGCCGGTTGGGTCGGTTACCAGAACATTGCCGACCTGGATGCCGCGTTCCTGCAGCGCGCCATGGACATCAACCTCTACGCGCCGCTGTGGCTGTGCAAGCACGCGTGGCCACACCTGCTGCGATCCGCCGCGCCGCGCATCATCCTCACCACGTCCGACCGCGCGATGTATGCGCAGTACGAGCAGACCGGCCTGGTGGCCTACAGTGCCGGCAAGATGGCGCAACTGGGGATCATGAACGCGTTGAGCCATGAGGGCGCCGAGGCCGGGATCCGCGTCAACGCGATTTCGCCGGTGGCCAAGACGCGCATGTGGGGTGTCACCGAGGAGCCTGACGAACTCAAGCCGGAGTGGGTGACGCCGGGCGTGGTCTTCCTGGCCTCCGCGCAGTGCGAGGACACGGGCTACATCCTGCGCGCCAGCAATGGCCAATTCACTGCCACGCGCTTCACTGAAAACCCCGGCGTGGAGTACCCGCGCAATCTCGCCCGGATCAAGGCGGACAGCGCCGAAGCTGTCGCCGCCGCGTGGCCTCGCATCAAACAGGCGTGAACCCGATGACTCCCTTGAGCAAAGACCTGACCATGGACAACAGCCCCGTTCGCATCACGGCCGAAGAGACCCTTTCGGACAACTGGTACATCCTGAAGAAATACAGCTTCGACCTGCGCCGCCGTGATGGCAGTTGGCAGGCCCAGACCCGTGAGGTGTATGACCGGGGCAATGGCGCGACGATCCTGTTGTACAACCGCGAACAGCGCACGGTGCTGCTGATTCGCCAGTTCCGCATGCCAACGTTCGTCAACGATTACCCCGGCTACTTGATCGAGACGGCCGCCGGGCTGCTGGACAATGCCAGCCCCGAGGAGCGCATTCGGCTGGAAGCGGAGGAAGAGACCGGCTACCGCGTGGGGCAGGTGGAGAAGGTCTATGCGGCGTTCATGAGCCCCGGGTCGGTGACTGAGCGGATTCACTTCTTTATCGGCGAATATCAGCCGGGTGACCGGATGGGGGATGGCGGCGGGCTGGAAGAAGAGGGCGAGGATATCGAAGTGTTGGAGCTGGGATTCGAACAGGCGCTGGCGATGGTGCAGGCTGGGGAGATTGTGGATGGGAAGACCATCCTGCTACTGCAGCACCTGGAGTTGCGGATGTTGAAAGAGGGCTGGTGAGGCGGTGAGCTTTCCACTTCTTCAGTAACATGGCGGCCTTGGAGTTGTTCGGTGTTGCCTGTCGAACTCGGTTGAAACTGTGGGAGCGGGCTTGCTCGCGAAAGCGGTGGGTCAGTCGCTGAAGAGTGTGATTGGTATACCGCATTCGCGAGCAAGCCCGCTCCCACATTTGGGGTGTATTCCAAGGTTGGAGCCGGGTTGTGCCGTCCGCTCAAATGCTGGTTCAGCACCCCGAATCCCAAGCCCGAACAGCGATCAAAACTGTGGGAGCGGGCTTGCTCGCGAAAGCGGTGGGTCAGTCGCTGCAGAGGGTGGCTGGTCTGGCGCCTTCGCGGGCAAGCCCGCTCCCACATTTGGGGTGTATTCCAAGGTTGGAATCTGGTTGTGCCGCCTGCTCAAATGCCGGTGCAGCACCCCGAATTCCAGCCCGAACAGCAATCAAAACTGTGGGAGCGGGCTTGCTCGCGAAAGCGGTGGGTCATTTGCTGGAGAGGGTGGCTGGTCTGGCGCCTTCGCGGGCAAGCCCGCTCCCACATTTGGACTGTATTTCAAGGTTGGAATCGGGTTGTGCCGCCTGCTCAAATGCCGGTGCAGCACCCCGAATTCCAGCCCGAACAGCGATCTAAACTGTGGGAGCGGGCTTGCCCGCGAAAGCGGTGGGTCAGTCGCTGGAGAGGGTGGCTGGTCTGGCGCCTTCGCGAGCAAGCCCGCTCCCACATTTGGGGTGTATTTCAAGGTTAGAGATGGGTTGTGCCTTCAGCTCAAATGCTTGTGCAGCACCCCGAATCCCAAGCCCGAACAGCAATCAAAACTGTGGGAGCGGGCTTGCTCGCGAAAGCGGTGGGTCAGTCGCTGCAGACGGTGACTGATCCGGCGCCTTCGCGAACAAACCCACCTTCAGACTGGCGGCTATTGTCAGAAAATTCCCACAGGAGTACAAATGTACTCCATGACGACTCTCACTCCCCGCCGTACCGCCATCCTGACCTTTATCCGCGACCGTATCGCGCAGCAAGGCCAGCCTCCGAGCCTCGCCGAGATCGCCGAGGCGTTTGGCTTCGCCTCTCGCAGCGTGGCGCGTAAACACGTGCTGGCCCTGACCGAAGCCGGTTTTATCGAGGTCAACCCCAACCAGGCCCGTGGTATTCGCCTGCTCAACCAACCGGCACGCCCCGAGTGGCTGGATATCCCCGTCCTCGGCCGAGTCGCCGCGGGCTCGCCCATCGGTGCCGATGCCGACGTGCACAGCCGCCTGCAACTCGACCCCGCCACCTTCGCGAAAACCCCGGACTATCTGTTGCGGGTGCAGGGCGACTCGATGATCGAGGATGGCATTCTCGACGGCGACCTGGTGGGCGTACGGCGCAGTGCCGAGGCCTTGAATGGGCAGATTGTGGTGGCGCGCCTGGACGGCGAAGTCACCATCAAGCGCTTCGAACGTCACGGCGAGCATGTGCGCTTGCTGCCGCGCAATCCTGCGTATCAACCCATCGTGGTCGGGCCCGATCAGGACCTGGCCATCGAAGGGGTGTTTTGCGGCCTGGTGAGGCAAGGCTGATGGGTGCCGTGGTTGCGTTGGATACGCTGTTCAATGGCGGCCGTGTCTGGAAGGGCCGACCTGCCGCGCCTCCGGCCAGCGTGCAGCCCACCGGGCTGGCGGCGTTGGATGCGGTGTTGCCGACGGGCGGCTGGCCGGAGTCGGCCTTGAGCGAAATCCTCATGGCCAAGGAAGGTGTAGGCGAGCTGCAGCTGGTGCTGCCGACCCTGGCGCGGCTGTCGGCGGCGGGCGAGCGCATTGTGCTGGTGGCGCCGCCCTACACGCCGTATCCGCATGCCTGGCAGAACGCCGGAGTGGATTTGCGTCAGCTCTCGGTGATCCAGGCCGAGGAGCGCGATGCCCTGTGGGCCGTGGAGCAATGCCTGCGCTCCGGCAGTTGCGGCGCGGTGCTGTGCTGGCCGCGCAAGGCTGATGATCGCGCGCTGCGCCGCTTGCAGGTGGCGGCGGAAACCGGGCAGACCCTGGCATTTGCCTGGCGTGCCTTGAGTGAGGCGGTCAACGCCTCGCCCGCCGCCTTGCGCCTGGTCGTCGAAGCCAGGCCGGCGCAGGTGCGGGTGCTCAAATGCCGGGGCGGCCTGGCCCACCCGGCACCGATTGCACTGGCGGGGCACTGAGGTTGCCATGCGCTGGGTGTGTATTGTCTTCCCGCAATTGGCGCTGGACGGAGTGCAGCGCCTGTATCCCGAACCGGATCAACCGCTGGCGCTGCTGGCCGGCACGCCGCAGCGTCGCGTGCTGCAGACCGTCAATGACGCTGCGCGCGCCTTGGGCCTGCGCCCCGGCCAATCCCTGACGGCCGCGCATGCGCTGGCCAAGACCTTCACCTGCGCCGAATACGACCCGGCTGAAATAGAACGCTGGCAACAGTTCCTCGCCGCCTGGGCCTACCGCTTCAGCTCCCAGGTCAGTGTGTATTACCCACGCGCCTTGCTGTTCGAAATCGAGTCGAGCCTGGGGCTGTTCGGGCCGTGGGCGCAGTTCGAGGCACGCTTGCGCACGGAACTGACCGAGCTGGGTTTTCGCCACCGTATCGTCGCTGCGCCCAACCCGGCGGCGGCGCGGGTGCTGGCGAATATCTACGATGGCCTGGCCGTCAACGATGAGGGCTTGATGCAGGCCCTGGCGCCGCTGCCCATCGACCGCGCCGGCTTCGACCCTGCGGCGGCCACTGCCTTGTCGCGCATGGGCCTGCGCAGCCTGGCCCAGGTGCAGGCGCTGCCCCGGCATACCCTGGCGCGGCGCTTTGACGCCAGCCTGCTCAAGCACCTGGATGCGTTGAGCGGGCAGCGGCCCTTGGCGCTGGCGTTCTATCAGCCGCCGGACCAGTTCGATGTGCGCATCGAGTTGAATTTCGACGTGCAATCCCACCAGGCCTTGCTGTTTCCATTGCGCCGTTTGACCGGCGACCTGTCCGCCTTCCTTTGCGGCCGCGACAGTGGCGTGCAGCGCTTCGACCTGCACCTGGAACATGCCCAGGCGCCCGACAGTGTGATCAAGGTCGGCCTGCTGAGCGCCGAGCGCGAACCGGCGATGCTCTTCGAGCTGGCCCGCGGGCGCCTGGAGCAGGTGCAAGTGACGTCACCGGTGCGCGGTTTTCGCCTGGTGGCCCAGGATTTGCCGGTCTTCGTCCCGCAACGCCAGGACCTGTTCGATGACCGTCCGCAGCAGACCTTGCCGTGGGAGCAACTGCGCGAACGCTTGCGTGCGCGCCTGGGGGATGACGCGGTGCAAGGCCTGCGTTTTCACGCCGATCATCGTCCCGAGTGCGCCTGGCAAGCAGCGGCTGACAGTCGCGCATGCCCGACCTTGAGCAAGGTGCAACGCCCCGGTTGGCTGCTCAACGAACCGACGTTGCTGGCTGAGCAGGCGGTGCACATCCTGATGGGCCCGGAACGCATCGAGTCCGGCTGGTGGGATGGCGCCGATATTCGCCGCGACTACTACCTGATCCAGACCCGAGCTGGCCAGCAAGGCTGGGCCTATCGCACCGTGGGACAAAGCGATGGGTTGTGGCTGCAAGGCTGGTTCGCATGAGTTACGCCGAGCTGCATTGCCTGTCCAACTTCAGCTTCCAGCGCGGTGCTTCCAGTGCGCTGGAGTTGTTCGAGCGCGCCAAGCGCGAGGGCTACAGCGCCCTGGCGATTACCGACGAGTGCACCTTGTCGGGCATCGTGCGCGCCTGGCAGGCGGCCAAGGCGGTGGAGTTGCCGCTGATCATCGGCAGCGAGATGCGCATCGAGAACGGCCCGAAACTGGTGTTGCTGGTGGAAGACCTCAACGGCTACCAGCACCTGTGCCGGCTGATTACCCTGGCGCGGCGCCGGGCCGAAAAGGGCCAGTACCGACTGCTGCTGGAAGACTTCGAACAACCGCTGCCCGGCCTGCTGGCGCTGTGGGTCGCCGACGACCAGGACACCCAGGCCTCGATCCAATGGCTGCGCCGCACCTTTGCCGGGCGCCTGTGGCTGGCGGTGCACCTGCACTGCGGCCAGGACGATGCACGCCACCTGGAGCAGCGCCTGCAACTGGCTGCCAGCCTGCAGATCCCGGCAGTGGCCTGCGGCGATGTGCACATGCATGCGCGCGGTCGCCGCGCCCTGCAGGACACCATGACCGCCATCCGCCATCACGTGCCGGTGGCCGAAGCCGGCACGCGCCTGCACCCCAACGGCGAGCGGCATTTGCGCAGCCTCGGTGCCCTGGCCGCGCTGTATCCGCCAGCGCTGCGCGACGAAACCCTGAACATCGCGCGCCGCTGCACCTTTGACTTGAGCCAGCTGCGCTATCACTACCCGCGCGAGCTGGTGCCCGAGGGCCATGACGCCAGGTCCTGGTTGCGCAGCGTGACCGAAGAAGGCATCGCCCAGCGCTGGCCGCACGGGGTGGACGCCAAGACCTTGCAGCAGATCAATCACGAGCTGCAATTGATCAGCGACCTGGGCTACGAAAGTTACTTCCTCACGGTGCACGATATCGTGCGCTTCGCCCGCAGCCGTTCGATCCTGTGCCAGGGCCGGGGCTCGGCGGCCAACTCGGCGGTGTGTTTTGCCCTGGGCATCACCGAGATCGACCCGAGCCTGACCGACATGCTGTTCGAGCGTTTCCTGTCCAAGGAGCGCAACGAGCCGCCGGACATCGACGTCGACTTCGAACACGAACGCCGCGAAGAAGTGCTGCAGTACGTGTTCCAGCGCTACGGCCGCACCCGCGCGGCGCTGACGGCGGTGGTCAGCAGTTACCACGCGGCCGGCGCGGTGCGCGATGTGGCCAAGGCCTTGGGCTTGCCACCGGACCAGATCAACGCCCTGGCCGAATGCTGCGGACGCTGGAGCGATGATGCACCGCCACTGGAACGCCTGCGCGAAGGTGGTTTCGACCCGCACAGCCCGATCCTGCGCCGCGTGCTCACCCTCACGCAGCAACTGATCGGCTTCCCGCGGCACTTGTCCCAGCACCCTGGCGGCTTCGTGATTTCCGAGTACCCGCTGGACACCCTGGTGCCGGTGGAAAACGCCGCCATGGCCGAGCGCACCATCATCCAGTGGGACAAGGACGACCTCGACGCCGTCGGCCTGCTCAAGGTGGATATCCTGGCGCTGGGCATGCTCAGCGCGATCCGCCGCTGTTTCGATCTGCTGCGCCGCCATCGCAATCGCGACCTGGCCCTGGCGACGATCCCCAAGGAAGACCCGGCCACCTACGCGATGATCAGCAAGGCCGACACCATCGGCGTGTTCCAGATCGAGTCGCGGGCGCAGATGTCGATGTTGCCAAGGCTCAAGCCACAGACCTTTTATGACCTGGTGATCGAAGTCGCGATTGTGCGGCCGGGGCCGATCCAGGGCGGTATGGTGCACCCGTACCTGCGGCGGCGGAACAAGGAAGAGCCGGAAACCTACCCGTCGCCGCAGCTCGAAGCGGTGCTCAAACGCACCCTGGGCATCCCGCTGTTCCAGGAGCAGGTGATGCAGATTGCCATGGTCGCCGCCGACTACGGCCCCGGCGAGGCCGACCAGCTGCGCCGCTCGATGGCCGCCTGGAAACGCCACGGCGGCCTGGAACCGCATCAGCAGCGCCTGCGTACCGGCATGCTCAAGAATGGCTACAGCGAGGCGTTTGCCGCGCAGATTTTCGAGCAGATTAAGGGCTTTGGCAGCTATGGCTTTCCCGAGTCCCACGCGGCCAGTTTTGCCTTGCTGACCTACGCCAGTTGCTGGCTCAAATGCCATGAGCCGGCGGCCTTCGCCTGCGCGCTGATCAACAGCTGGCCGATGGGTTTCTACAGCCCGGACCAGATCCTGCAGGACGCGCGACGCCATCGCTTGCAGGTCCGTGCGGTGGACGTGCAGGCCAGTGACTGGGATTGCAGCCTGGAGCCGAGCGACGGCGAACAGCCGGCGATTCGCCTGGGCTTGCGCATGATCTCGGGGTTTCGCGAAGAGGATGCGCGGCGCATCGAGGCGGCGCGCCAGCGTCGGGCCTTCAGTGACATCGCCGACCTGGACGAACGCGCCGGGCTGGATCCCCGCGCCCAGGCCTTGCTGGCGGATTCCGGGGCCTTGCGCGCCCTGGCCGGCAATCGGCACAAGGCGCGCTGGGACGTGGCCGGGGTGCATAAACAGTTGGGGTTGTTCGCCGGTTTGCCGAGCCCCGACGAGGCGCAGGTGGAGCTGCCTGCACCCACGGTGGGTGAGGACCTGCACGCCGATTACGCCACCGTCGGCACGACTCTCGGGCCGCATCCCTTGGCGCTGCTGCGCGCGGAGCTGCGCAGACGACGCTGCCGCAGCTCGCAGGAATTGCTTGCGGTGGAGCATGGGCGCAACGTCAGCATCGCCGGGCTGGTCACCGGTCGCCAGCGTCCTGGCACCGCCAGCGGCGTCACGTTCGTCACCCTGGAAGATGAGTTCGGCAACCTCAATGTGGTGGTCTGGCGCGACCTGGCCGAGCGCCAGCGCCAGGCCCTGGTGGGCTCGCGGCTGCTCAAGGTGGACGGGCGCTGGGAAGCGGTGGGCGAGGTCCGGCACCTGATTGCCGGGCGCCTGACCGACCTGACGCCGCTGCTGGAGGGGATCACGGTGCGGAGTCGGGATTTTCACTGAGGGGAGTTGCCGCCGCCGCTGCGGATACGTTATATGCAATGAAACGTTTCACGGCTGCCGGGCTCCAAGGTTTTATCACGGCTATCGCCCCACCCATTCACCCATCCGTTCGCCAAGAGCCCACCATGCAGTTTTTATCCAATACCCACGGTTGTGAAGGTTGGGGCGGTGAAATGGCCCAGCGGATCCGCGCCTTCGACTGGTCTTCGACCGAGCTTGGGCCGATTGAGAAATGGCCCTGCAGCCTGAGCAGCAGCGTGCAGATGCTGCTGGCCTCGCCCATGCCGATGGTGATGCTGTGGGGGGCGGCGGGCTACATGATTTACAACGACAGCTATTCGGTGTTTGCCGGCGGCCGGCATCCCTACCTGCTGGGCACGGCGGTGGAACTGGGCTGGCCTGAGGTCGCCGATTTCAACCGGCATGTGCTGGATACGTGCCTGGCGGGCGGCACTTTGTCCTACCGCAATTTTCCGTTGGAGTTGCTGCGTAACGGCGTGCCGGAAGAGGTCTGGATGGACCTCACCTACAGCCCCATCGCCGATGACCACCAGCAACCTGCCGGGGTCCTGGTGATCGTGAACGAGACCACCGAGCACGTGAAATCCGAACGAGTGCGCCAGGAACTCACGCATAACCTGGAGCAACGCGTCGCCGCCGAAGTGCAGGCGCGTTCCGCCGCCGAAGAGCAACTGCGCCAAGCGCAAAAGCTCGAAGCCATCGGCGGGCTGACCGGCGGCGTCGCCCACGACTTCAACAACCTTTTGCAAGTGATCGCCGGCAACCTGCACCTGCTGGCCCGTCATGAACCGGACAATCCCCAGGTACAGCGCCGCGTCACGGCGGCCATTGCGGCGGTGGAGCGGGGCGCCAAGCTGTCCTCGCAACTGCTCGCCTTCGCACGGCGCCAACCGTTGTCGCCGGCGGTGTACAACCCGCAGCGCATCTACGCAGGCCTGGGCGAGCTGCTGCAGCGCGCGCTGGGCGAAACCATCCATATCGACGTGCAATTGCCCCAGGATTCCTGGTGCATCAATGTCGACCGCAACCAGTTGGAAAACGCGCTGCTCAACCTGGCGATCAATGCCCGTGATGCCATGCAGGGCGAGGGCGTGATTCGCATCACCGGCGAAAATATCATTCTCAACCCTGCCGAGTGCGTGGGTAAAAGCATCAAGCCGGGCGAGTATGTGCGCCTGGCGGTCACGGATATCGGCGTGGGCATGCCGCCGGCGATCCTGGCGCGGGTGTTCGAACCGTTCTTCACCACCAAGCGCAGTGGCCACGGCACCGGCCTTGGCTTGAGCATGGTGTTCGGTTTCGTGCGCCAGAGCGGCGGGCATGTCGACGTGTGGAGCGAAGAGGGCAAGGGTACCGTGGTGCAGATGTATTTCCCGCGCAACCTGGGTGAAGAGAGCCAGGACACCCACGCCGAACCGGTGCTGCCGGCCAACGGGCATGAGACGGTGCTGGTGGTCGAAGACAACGAAGACGTGCGCGTGACGGTCGTCGAGCTGCTCGAGCAGGCGGGCTACACCGTGCTCACCGCCGAAGACGGCGACCAGGCGATGCACCTGCTGCAGTCCGGCGTGTTGCCCGAGCTGATCTTCACCGATGTCGTGATGCCCGGCCGGGTCAAGAGCACCGACCTGGCCAACTGGGCCCGCGCCCAGGAGCCACCGATCGCGGTGCTGTTCACCTCCGGCCACACCCGCGACATTCTTTCCGGGAATCACCTGCTGAGCCCCGACATTCATCTGCTGAGCAAGCCCTACAGCCCCGAAGCCCTGGCGCAACGGGTGCGCAGCGTGCTCACCGCTCGATAAGGTTGACCATGACTTCACAGCGCGACATCCCTGCCCTCACTGCCCAGCGACCAGGCTTCGTCCGGGTGCGCGGCGCCCGCGAACACAACCTGCAGAACGTCGATGTGGACATCCCGCGCGATGCCTTGGTGGTGTTCACCGGCGTGTCCGGCTCGGGCAAGTCGTCGCTGGCGTTTTCCACGGTGTATGCCGAGGCCCAGCGGCGTTATTTCGAGTCGGTGGCGCCGTATGCGCGGCGCCTGATCGATCAGGTCGGCGTGCCGGATGTGGACTCCATCGAAGGCCTGCCTCCGGCCGTGGCCCTGCAACAGCAGCGCGGCACGCCGAGCGCGCGGTCCTCGGTGGGCAGCGTCACGACCTTGTCGAGCCTGATCCGCATGCTGTACTCGCGCGCCGGCAGCTACCCGGCGGGCCAGGCGATGCTGTATGCCGAGGATTTCTCACCGAATCTGCCGCAGGGCGCGTGCCCGCAATGCCATGGCCTGGGCCGGGTGTACGAGGTGACCGAGGCACTGATGGTGCCGGACCCTTCGTTGACCATCCGCCAGCGCGCCGTGGCGTCGTGGCCGCTGGCGTGGCAGGGCCAGAACCTGCGCGACATCCTGGTGACCCTCGGCTATGACGTCGACATTCCATGGCGCGACCTGCCGAAAAAGCAGCGCGACTGGATCCTCTTTACCGAAGAAACCCCGACCGTGCCGGTGTACGCCGGCTTCACCCCACAGCAGACCCGCGAGGCGTTGAAACGCAAACTGGAGCCGAGTTACCAGGGCACGTTCAGTGGCGCGCGGCGCTATATCCTGCACACTTTCACCCACACCCAAAGCGCGCTGATGAAAAAACGCGTGTCGCAGTTCATGCAGGGCAGCGCCTGCCCGCTGTGCGAGGGCAAGCGCCTGACCAAGGCCGCGCTGTCGGTGAAGTTTGCCGGGCTGGATATCGGTGAATTGTCGCAACGTTCGCTGACCCAGCTGGCCGAAGTGCTGCGCCCGGTAGCGGCGGGGCAGGACACGATGAAGCTGTCGGTGGAAAAGCGCCTGGCCGCCCAGCGCATTGCCCAGGATCTGCTCGAACGCGTGAGCACGTTGACCGACTTGGGGCTGGGTTACCTGTCCCTGGAGCGCAGCACGCCGACGTTGTCGTCCGGCGAGTTGCAGCGCCTGCGCCTGGCCACGCAATTGGGCTCGCAGTTGTTCGGTGTGATCTATGTGCTGGACGAGCCCTCGGCGGGCTTGCACCCGGCGGATGGCGAAGCACTGTTCACTGCGCTGGATCGCTTGAAGGCGGCGGGCAATTCGCTGTTTGTGGTGGAACACGACCTGGAAACCATGCGCCGCGCCGACTGGCTGATCGACGTCGGCCCGGCGGCCGGCGAGCATGGCGGCCACGTGCTGTACAGCGGGCCACCGGCGGGTTTGGCCAAGGTCGAGGCCTCGCAGACCCGTGACTACCTGTTCGCCGCACGGCGCCCGTCGAGGGCAGCGCAACGCCAGCCCAGCGGCTGGTTGCAGCTGGAAGGCGTGACGCGCAATAACCTCAAGGACCTGGCGGTGGAGTTTCCGCTGGGCTGCTTTACGGCGGTGACGGGCATCTCCGGCTCGGGCAAATCCAGCCTGGTCAGCCAGGCATTGCTGGAGCTGGTGAGTGGCAGCCTCGGCAGCCGGGTGGAAACCGACGAGGAGCCCAGCCTGGAAGACGATGCACCGCAAACCAGCGGCGGGCGCATCAGTGCCGGGCTGGAGCAGATCCGCCGCCTGGTGCAGGTCGACCAGAAACCCATCGGCCGCACGCCGCGTTCCAACCTGGCGACCTACACCGGATTGTTCGACCACGTGCGCAAACTGTTCGCGGCCACCCCGGCGGCGAAGAAACGCCATTACGATGCCGGGCAGTTCTCCTTCAATGTCGCCAAGGGCCGTTGCCCGAACTGCGAAGGCGAGGGTTTTGTCAGCGTTGAATTGCTGTTCATGCCCAGCGTGTATGCGCCATGCCCGACCTGCCACGGCGCGCGCTACAACCCCGAGACCCTGGCGATCGAATGGCAAGGCCTGAGCATCGCCCAGGTGCTGGGGCTCACGGTGGAACAGGCGGTAGAGGTGTTCGCCGAGGAGCCTGGCGTACTGCGCTCATTGCAAGTGTTGCGCGATATCGGCCTGGGCTACCTGCGCCTGGGCCAGCCGGCGACCGAGCTGTCGGGGGGTGAAGCGCAGCGCATCAAGCTAGCCACCGAGCTGCAACGCAATGCGCGCGGCGCCACGTTATATGTGCTGGATGAGCCGACAACCGGCTTGCACCCACGGGATGTCGACCGCCTGCTCAGCCAGTTGAACCATCTGGTGGACGCGGGGCATACGGTGGTCGTGGTGGAGCATGAAATGCGCGTGGTGGCCCAGAGTGACTGGGTGATTGATATCGGGCCCGGGGCCGGGGATTTGGGCGGCAAGGTGGTTGCCAGTGGCACGCCGCAGAAGGTCGCGAAAAGCAAGAAAAGCCGCACCGCCGCCTTCCTCGCCAAGGAGCTCTGACCCCCTGTAGGCGCCCGGCAAGCCGGGCGCCTTCCGTGTCAGGCTTGCTGGATCTGTTGCTTGGCCTGCTTCACCACATTCTCCACGGTAAAGCCGAACTTCTCCTGCAGCTTCGCCAACGGCGCCGACGCGCCGAAGCTGTTCATCACCACCTTGGCGCCGGTCTGGCCGACATAGCGGTCCCAACCCAGCGGGCCTGCCTGTTCGACCACCACGCGTGCTTTCACGGCGGGCGGCAATACACTGTCGCGGTAGGCCTGGTCCTGCTCTTCAAACAGTTCCCAGCTCGGCATCGAGACCACTTGCGCGGCGATCCCCTCAGCCTTGAGCTGCTCATAGGCTGCCACCGCCAGGCTGACTTCGCTGCCCGTCGCCAACAGCAGGACTTTAGGCTGCTCAGCCCCGGCCAGCACATAGGCGCCCTTGGCCGCTCCGGATGCAGGCGCGTACTTTGACCGATCCAGCGTCGGCAGCGGCTGACGCGACAACACCACGCAACTCGGACGATGGGTTTGTGCCAGGGCGACTTTCCACAGTTCGAGGGTTTCATTCGCATCGCCTGGGCGCAGGGTGAGCAACCCCGGTGTGGCGCGCAGTTGGGTCAAATGCTCGATGGGCTGGTGCGTCGGCCCATCCTCGCCGACGCCAATCGAGTCGTGGGTGAACACGAACACCACCGGAAGCTCCATGATCGCCGCCAGGCGGATCGGCGGTTTCATGTAGTCGCTGAACACCAGGAACGTCGAGGTGTACGGCCGCAGGTAAGACAGCGCCATGCCATTGGCAATCGCGCCCATCGCATGCTCGCGGATGCCGAAATGCAGGTTGCGCCCGCTGTAGTCGTCGGCGCTGAAACGCCCGGCACCGTCGAAGGTGAGGTTGGTCTTGGTCGAGGGCGACAAGTCCGCCGAGCCACCGAGCAACCACGGGATCTGCTGGGCAAACGCGTTCAGCACTTCGCCACCGGCGGCGCGGCTGGCCACACCCTTGGCGTCGGTGTCGAAGCTGGGCAAGCCGTCCTGCCAATGCTCGGGCATTTCACCGGCGCGCATGCGCTGCAGTTCATCGGCCAGCTCCGGTTCATATTGCTCCAGGTGCGTCAGGTGCTGCTTCCAGGCGTCATACAGTGGCCGGCTGCGCTCCAGCAGCGCATCACGCAGCACTGTGCGCGCTTCATCGGGCACCAGGAAACTGGAATCCTGCGGCCAGCCGTACGCGGCCTTGGTCAGGCGGATTTCCTCGTCGCCCAACGGCTCGCCATGCGCGGCGGCAGTGTTGTGCTTGTGGGGCGAACCGTAGCCGATCACGCTGTCGACCACGATCAGGGTCGGTGCGCCGGTGTTGGCCTTGAAGGTCTCCAGGGCGGTGCTCAGGGCCTGCAAGTCATTTGCGTCGGTCACGTGCAAGGTGTGCCAGCCATAGGCTTGGAAGCGCTTGATCACGTCTTCGCTGAAGGCCAGTTCGGTATGGCCTTCGATGCTGATGGTGTTGTTGTCGTAGATCCAGCACAGGTTATCCAGCTTCAAGTGCCCGGCCATCGAGGCGGCTTCGCTGCTGATGCCTTCCATCATGTCGCCGTCACCGCACAGGGTGTAGACGTTGTAGTCGAACAGCACCTTGCCATCGCGGTTGAAGCGTTGGCCCAGCCAGCGTTCGGCCATGGCCATGCCGACACTGTTGGCGCAGCCCTGGCCGAGGGGACCGGTGGTGGTTTCCACGCCGGTGGTCATGCGGTATTCGGGATGGCCCGGGGTCTTGGAACTCATTTGCCGGAACTGCTTGATGTCGTCCAGGCTGATCGCCGGTTGCCCCGAGCGCTTGCCATGCGCATCAATCTTGACCACGCCGGCCAGGTGCAACAGCGAGTACAGCAGCATCGACGCATGCCCCACCGACAGCACGAAGCGGTCACGGTTGGGCCAGTCGGGATGGTCCGGGTGGTAGCGCAGGAAGCGGCTCCACAACGTATACCCCACCGGCGCCAGGCCCATGGGCGTCCCCGGATGGCCGGAATTGGCCTTCTGCACAGCGTCCATGGCCAGGGTGCGAATAGTATTGATGCATTGGGTGTCGACAGCAGTGGCAGCGTGAGTCATGAAACCGGTCTCCCTCAGGGTGCGATCTACAGTGGAGGGCAGGGCACGGCAAAGGTTTGATCGCATCGCCGGCGTTGCGACGAACGGGGATGGTTTGACCCCGGACATGACAAGACCCCTTGGAATGGGCTAGCTTCAAGGCTGTAGCCATTGGTCAACTTGCGGAGGTATGCCATGCCAGTGAAACACGACCTATACCAGGACTTGGGTTTTACCAAGGAAGTCGTTCACGAACGCAGGGCCAGCGACAAACGCCTGGACTCGCTGTTCAGTCAATACGACGCAGCCGACGCCGCGGTGCTGAAGGCGGAGTCTGCCAGTGCCAGCGATGAGGACGTGGAGAAGCTGAAGAAGAAACGCTTGTTGGTCAAAGATGAGATCGTGGGGCGGCTGGGATAAGCCGTGCGCTTGCAACGAAACGGTAATTTTTGTTCAGAATTGTCTGAGGGACATCTTCCACTTCGCTGCTTATGATGCCGACCGCCCACCCGGCTCTGGGGACTGTTGCGGCGCCAGGACGGCGCTGGTGAGCCGGGTGGGCACTCGGTCTTTTTATCCCAGCAGCGCGCGGGTGCAGTCATCGATAGAGCGCTGCTGCGTCTCGCCGTACAGCTGCAATTCATCGATTGTCTGGCGCCCCAGCGCCTTCTCGAACTCGGCCTTGTTCGAATTGGTTGCGTAGTGGCTCTGCGCCGCGTCCCCCAGGTTTGACTGAAATATCCCCGCCGCACTCACTGGCAGGAAATCCTCATACACCAACGGTTCCACGTCCACATGACCGGCCGCGATCAGCGCTGGCAGCGTACGCGGCTGATCGGCTTGGCCGCGTGCCGCCAGGCCCTTGTCCGTGGCGAAGTAGCGGAAGTACGCCAGGTCGTGTTCGCGCATCTGCGCGTGGTCATCCGGGAAGGCCTGGAAGTGTTGCTCCATCAATTGCATATAGCGTGCGGCGTTGCCCTCATTGGGGAAAGCGCCGAGTGCGTCGCGAGCGGCGTTCAGCAGTTGGTCGTACAGCGCACGGCCCTTGGGGGTGAGGGCGACGCCGCGTTGTTCGATTTCACCGAAGCGCGCGCTGTGGCTGCCTTGGGCGTCGGTGAAGGCGATGGGTTCGTCGAGGGCCTTGAAGCTGGTCTGGCGCAGCAGGATCGGGCAACGGCGGCGGGGTGGGCCTTCGATCACGGCCTTGGGTGTGATGCCCTTGCCGGGCATGGCGGCCTGCACCTGATCGATATCCAGCGTACGCGGGGTCAGGTGGTTGATGTGCGGGCCCTTGAAGGCCACCACGTCGGCGATCAGGCGGTGCTGGTCGCTGAGTTGCTGGTACTGCGCGGCGGTGACGGTGGCGGTATGGTGCCAGCGAAAGGTCTCCAGGGCCTCGCGGATGAAGGCCTCCGCATCGTTGGCGTCGAGGCCGCCGTCCTGCTCCGCTTGTTCGATCAGCGCGAGGGCGCCCGGGGTAAAGATCGTCCGCTTGGCCAGGGCCGTTTCGGCGAAGGCGCGCAGCTCAGGACTTTCGATCAGCTCCAGGCGCAGCAGCGAGGTGAATACGCGAAACGGGCTGGTTTGCAGCGCGCTTTCATGTACAGCGCGAAACGCCGTGGAATGCACCGGCACGCCGGCGGGCGTCAGGTCGTAGTAGCCCACCGGTTGCATGCCCATCACCGCAAACAGGCGGCTGATGGTCGCCAGCTCCGCAGCAGTGCCCAGGCGGATGGCGCCGTGACGCTCCTGGTCCAGGCGCTGGATTTCCCCGGTGCGCTGCAGCTGTTGCGCCAGGGCCGGTTCGCGCTCGAATACGCGGGTATTGGTCTCGGCCACCAGCTCCATCAGCGCCCCATACAACGGAACTTCATCTCGGTACATATCGGACATGGCCTTGGAAAAGCCCTTGCGGATCTCGTCGGGGCTGACATGTGCGCTGGTGTGCATAGAAAAATTCCTGATGGCTTTGCCGATGAAGGTGACCGTTCGCTGGATTTTGTTGAGCTGCAGGTGAGGTTGCAAACGAAGATTCCTCTGGACTTCATTCTGCAAATGAATGAGATGACGCGAATATGACAAAAAACGGCCGGCTGGAAATTTCATTTTTCCGAGCCTTTCCTAACTAATTCTTCACGGAGTCAGCCCCATCCGCCATGAAAGAATCGTCACGTTTGCAAGGATGAAAACGTCGTTTCGCACATCGCACACATAAAAATATGTTTAGGGGCCGTCGTTAATGAAAATTTCTACACTGGCGTTATCCATCACCGCCGCCGTTCTTGCACAACACGCATTGGCTGATGATTTCGGGCTCGGTTCGCTGGGCACGGGCAACGGTCACAGCGGCTTTCTCGAAGACAGCCACGCCGCTGTCAGTTCGCGGACCATGTACTACAGCGCGGATAACCGCTCGGGGACCAACAACGATCTGCGCGAAGCCGCGACATTGCTGCCTCGACTATAAATCCGGCTACACCCAAGGCACCCTGGGTGTCGGTTTCGACGTCATGGCCTTTGGCGCGCTGCGCCTGGACGGCGGCGATGGCCACACCGCGGGCCCTGGCCTGTCGGGTAACGGCAACAGTTTCTTCCCGACCAAGAACAACGGCACTGAGCCGGCCGATTCCTTTGGTCGTGCGGCGGGTAACGTGAAGTTCCGCATTTCCCAGACCGAGTTGCACGTCGGGGGTGGCTTGGCGCCGGTGTTGCCGATCCTGGTCTCCAACGACAGCCGCGTGGCACCGCAGACCTTTGACGGCGGCATCCTCACCTCCAGCGACATTCCCAACGTGACGTTCACCGGCGGTGAACTGAACCGCGCCGAAGGCCGTGCCTCCAGCAACTCCACGGGCTTGAGCGTTGCCGGTGGCCAGCGCGACAGCGACAGCTTCAAGTTCGGTGGGTTGGACTACAAGCCGTTTGGTTCTTCCGACAACGTCGTCGCGAAAAACCTGACGTTGCAGTACTACTACGCCCAACTGCAAGACTTCTACAAACAGAACTACTTCGGCCTCGTCCACGTGCTGCCGCTGGGCAATGACCAGTCGTTCAAGACCGACCTGCGCTACTTCGACAGCACCAGCGACGGCAAGAACGGCGAGAGTGGCTACCAGTTCAACAACAACGGCGGTTACGCCAAGCACGCCAACGAAGTCGACAACAAAACCTACAGTGCCGCCTTCACCTACCAGTTGGGCGGCAGCAGCCTGATGCTTGGCCACATTGGCGTGGGTGACGATGGCGGTTTTGTCTGGGTCAACCAGGGCAGCATCGCCGACCCGCACGCGCAAGGCGCCGGCGGCAGCGACTTCTACCTGTTCACCGACGCCGTGGTCGGCCAGTTCTCCCGTGCCGGCGAGCAGGTCAACTTCGGTCAGTACTCGTATGACTTCAAGGCTTATGTACCGGGCCTGAAGGCGTCCGTGGCGTACCTGGACGGCTCGGACATCAAGTCGAAGGTGGCCGGTGGTCCGGACCAGAAAGAAAACGAAACCGACTTCCGCCTGGACTACGTTGTGCAGGCCGGTCCTCTGAAAGGCTTCGGTACCACCTTCCGCACCGGTACCTACCACGGCAAAAACACCGGCACCGCCGACCAGGACCAGACACGCCTGATCTTCAACTACACGTACGCGATCTTCTAAGTCTTCATGTGCACCCGGGCGTCATTGGGTTCTACACTGCTCCTCACCTGGTAGGCGATGGAGGACCCAATGACGGCCACACCCAACACCCGAATACTGGACACGATTGAAGGCCAACGCCTGGCGACGCCGGATGCCGAACGTTGGCGCGAGTGGGGCCCCTATCTGAGCGAACGCCAATGGGGCACGGTGCGCGAAGACTACAGCGCCGATGGCGATGCCTGGACCTACTTCCCCCATGAACATGCACGCAGCCGCGCCTACCGCTGGGGCGAGGATGGGCTTGCCGGTTTCAGTGACAAGGCGCAACGCTGGTGCCTGGGCCTGGCCTTGTGGAACGAGCGCGACACGATCCTCAAGGAACGCCTGTTCGGCCTGAATAACGCCGAAGGCAACCACGGTGAAGACGTCAAGGAACTGTACTTTTTCGTCGATGGCGTACCGAGTCATGCCTACATGCGCATGCTCTACAAATACCCGCACGCAGCCTTTCCCTACGCTGACCTGACCGCCGAGAACGGGCGCCGCGGGTTGGACGATGCCGAGTATGAAATCCTCGATACCGGCGTGTTCGAAGACAACCGTTACTGCGACATCAGTGTCGAATACGCCAAGCACGCGCCCGACGACATCTTCATGCGCGTCACCGTCCACAACCGCTCCGAACAGCCAACCCGCTTGCAGGTATTGCCGCAACTGTGGGCGCGCAATGACTGGAGCTGGACCTTCGACGCGCCCAAGCCAGCGTTGACGCTGGACACTGATCGGGTGCTGGCCCGGCATCACGAGCTCGACGATCGTCATCTCAGCGCCTGGGGCCAGGAGGGGGTGGAATGGCTGTTCTGCGAAAACCAGACCAACTTTCCCAAGCTCGACGGGCAACCGACGCCGGGGCCGTTCAAGGATGGCATCAACGATTACGTGGTGGACGGCGTTGCCACGGCGATTCGCCGCGACGCCGGCACCAAGGTCGCCGCGCGGTTTAGCCTTGAACTTGCAGGCCTTGAGCATAAAACCCTGTACCTGCGTTTTGCCCCGACGGACGCGCCCGAGGTCAATGCGCGCAGGCTGTTCGACTTGCGCCGCCAGGAGGCGGATGAGTTCTACGCCGCCTTGCAGCACGGCATCGCCGATGACGACGCGCGCAATGTGCAGCGCCAGGCGCTGGCCGGATTACTGTGGTCCAAGCAGCTGTACTACTTTGATGTGAACCAGTGGCTCGACGGAGACCCGGCCCAGCCTGCGCCGCCGCCCGAACGCCTGCATTTTCGCAATACCCATTGGCGGCACCTGTCCAACTTCGACATCCTCTCCATGCCCGACACCTGGGAGTACCCGTGGTACGCCTCCTGGGACCAGGGCTTCCAGGCCGTGGCCTTTGCGCTGATTGATCCCGGGTATGCCAAGCAACAATTGCTGCTGCTGGTAAAAGACCGGTTCATGCACCCCAACGGCCAGCTGCCGGCCTATGAGTGGCGGTTCGATGATGCCAACCCGCCGGTGCATGCCTGGGCCAGTTGGCGTGTGTATCAGCAGGACAAGGCGCTGACCGGCGTCGGCGATATGGATTTCCTCGAGCGAATCTTCCACAAGCTGCTGCTGAATTTTTCCTGGTGGGTCAACCGCAAGGACGCCGAGGGGCGCAACCTGTTCCAGGGCGGTTTCCTCGGCCTGGACAATATCGCCTTGTTCGACCGTTCGGCCGCGTTGCCGCCGGGCTATCAACTGGACCAGGCCGACGGTACGGCGTGGGTCGCGGCGTATGCACTGGACCTGATGCGAATCGGGCTGGAGCTGGCCAAGCGCAACGTCGTCTATGTCGATATCGCGGTGAAGTTCTTCGAGCATTTCCTCTATATCGCCGGCGCGATCAACCGCGTCGATGACAGCGCCGAAGGGTTGTGGGACGAGCAGGACCGGTTTTTCTACGACGTGCTGCACCGTCCCGATGGCCAGAGCGAGCCGGTACGCCTGCGTTCGATTGTCGGCCTGATGCCGTTGTTCGCGGTGCTGGTGCTGGAGCAGCGCGAGCATGAGGGCCTTGAAGGTCTGCGCGAGCGCCTGCTGGGCTTCATGCACCATCGGCCGGACCTGGCCAAGCTGGTGTCGCGCTGGAACGAACCGGGGCAGGGCAATCGCCTGTTGCTGGCCTTGTTGCGGGGCGAGCGCACCAAGGACTTGCTGCGGCGCATGCTCGATGACAACGAGTTTCTCTCGGCGTTTGGTGTGCGCTCCTTGTCCAAGGCCTTCGCCGAGCAGCCGCTGGGGCTGAAGATGAATGGCGACACCTTGTGCGCGCGCTACCAGCCTGGCGAATCCGATTCGCGCCTGTACGGCGGCAACTCCAACTGGCGCGGGCCGCTGTGGATGCCGGTGAACTACATGCTGATCGAATCGCTGCGCGAATTTCACCGCTACTACGCGGATAACTTCTCGGTGGAGTACCCGACGGGCAGCGGTTATCTGGCGTCCCTTGAAGAAGTGGCCGACAGCCTCAGCCAACGTCTCACGCGATTGTTTTTGCGCGATGAAGATGGCCTGCGCCCGTCGATGGCGGGCTATGCGCAATTGGAAGCAGACCCGGCCAGTCGCGACCTGGTGTTGTTCCATGAGTATTTCCATGGCGAAACCGGGCGTGGGTTGGGGGCGTCGCACCAGACGGGGTGGAGTGCGTTGGTGGCGTTGTTGCTGCAGCCGAAAATCTAGGCTGCGCCACGGATCTGCTTTTCTGTGGGAGCTGGCTTGCCTGCGATAGCGGTGGAGCCGATAGCATTGATGCAGGCAGTGCCGACGCCATCGCAGGCAAGCCAGCTCCCACTTTGAAACTTCATGGCTTGCGAAATGGCAGGCAAAAAAATCCTGCCACCGAAAGGTCTGAATCAGGTAAATTCGCCACCCCTTCAGACAAGGATGTAGACGATGGCGAATGTTATCGCGCGGGTTGGCAGTGCAGGCCTATTAGGGGCACTGCTGATCACCTGCGCAGTGTTGATCACTTCACTGTATCCCCGGGAAAGCGCTGCGGCGCCGCTGATGATGCATTGCCGCGATTGCGAGAAAGGTGACGACACCTTCGATGCGACAAAATGGTTCAGCAGCGGCATGTACCGCCTTGAAACGGATATTGTTCCCAACCCGATGCGGACGATGACTCGCACTCATCCGGTGGTCTTCAAAGCCAAGGACAATGACCAACTGGTCGAGGCCGCGCTGCGTGGAATCGGCGATGTGCTCCCATCCTTCGATCCCCGCGTGTTTGAAGCACAGTGGCCCGTGTTAACCAAGCGCGTACGTTACAGCTACAGCTTTTTTATGCTGCCCGATGAACCCCGGGACCTCTATGACATGTACTTGCAAGTGGGCAAGTACAAGCTGGTGATCGTGGTTGGGCTTGACGTCAATACCGGTGAAATCACCGCCGAATATGATGGGCGTGTGATTCGTGAAAACGATGGTAATGACCCTGCGTACATGGACACGTTCGAAGAAATGGATGACGCCAACACCCGCTGACCGGGAGGCTGGCTGAACGAAAAATCCCGCCGAAAGGCGGGATTTTTTTGAGCGCGGGCTTATCAGGCCGGGAACAGCTCGCTCAGTTTCATGGCCAGCATCATGTCGCCTTCGGTGCGCAGCTTGCCGCTCATGAAGGCCTGCATGCCGTCGGTGTCGCCGCTGACGATGCCTTCCATGGTTTCGCCGTCGGTGACCAGGGTCACTTGGGCGTCAGGGTTTTCGCCTTCCAGCAGTTCGCAGGTGTTGTTCTTGACCACCAGCGAGAAGTTCTGGGTGTCGTCGATACGGAAACCGAACACCAGGTCCAGGCCGTCAGCAGCGGCTGGGTTGAATTTGGCTTTCATTGCTTCTACAGCTTTGGCTACGTCAGTCATGGTTTCGATCCTTTAGGGTAGAGTCCAGTGACCTTGGG
>Ga0153921_1000162_pt1 | contig 49125 bp, 52 predicted proteins | sample TSNJ005MetaG_FD_104691 | JGI IMG/M metagenome (GOLD analysis project Ga0153921, IMG submission 104691) | Attine ant fungus gardens microbial communities from New Jersey, USA - TSNJ005 MetaG | ecosystem: Host-associated > Fungi > Mycelium > Unclassified | place: USA: New Jersey, Brendon T. Byrne... | reverse complement strand
TAATGGCAACTGCTGCCATTCGGCGCAGTGCTGGCCGAGGCTATCGTTGTCGCAGATCCAGTGAATATCGATGGCCACACGGCTCTCCCTTGAAGAATGGCGCGCAGTATATATCGCGAAAGGGAGTTGCGAGCATCCGCAGTACAGCATCCGCCATGAAAACTCTTATAGGAGCTGAAGAATAGTCCGACAGTCGGTACTTATCCTCTCTTACGCAGGACATACACCCGCCACATGGCTGAGCCGGGCATGAACTCCTGTTGACCGAGGACCTTGAAACCCGCCAGGCGAAACTCCGCCTCCACTTGCGCCCGGTGGCTGGCAACTGCCGCCGGGCCAGGCTGCAACGCCCGGTAGCCGCTGTCGCTGTTGACCGAAACAATTACCGTGTCGCGGCTTACCCGATGAAACTCACCGAGCAGGGCCAGGCGCCCTTCTGCCGTTGGCACATGGCGAAACAACTCCAGGCAAAAAATGCAGTCCACCGCGTTGGCCGAAAGGCCGATGGAAAATGCCGAGCCCTGGAAGGTCTTGATCCGCTTGAGCAAGCCCGGCGCGTGGTGGGTACGGGCGTGGTCGAGCATGTCCTGGGAATTGTCCGACGCCAGGATCACCCGGTTGCTGTGCTCGGCCAGCACCGGCCAAAAGCGCCCGGAGCCGCACGCCAGGTCGAGGATCAGCCCTGGCTCGCCGGCGATCTTCAGCGCACGGCGCACCAATTGCTCATCGCGCCACAACCCCAGGCGCCGCAACAGCCCCGGCGGGCGCGTGTCGGCGCAGACCAGGGCATGCTGCTGGCCAGCGCGTTCGGCAAATTCAATCTCGATGGAAGACGGCGGTTGCGACGGCATCACACGACTCTGTTAATGGATCAGACATTCGCAGCTTAACCACCGTCTCGTGAAAAAAAGGTCGAAGGATTGTTCGCCGTTAATGCAGAACCAGTATCCAGCCCGCTGCCTGTCTGTTAACTGTCTGTGATCAGCGCCTTCATCTTCAGGCCTGGTGCAGATACCAGCGCCAATCCTGCTCGCCCACCTCGCCCATGAACTGACGGTATTCGGCCCGCTTGACCGCCAGGTACACGCCGAGGAATTCGCCGCCGAACGCCTCACGCGCCCAAACCGAGCCTTCAAGCGCACGCAAGGTGGTCAGCCAATCGGTGGGCAGCAACTCCTTGGCCTGGGCATAACCGTTGCCCTCCACCGGCGCGCCGGGGTCGCGCTGTTCGCGGATGCCCCGGTGGATACCGGCCAGAATCGCGGCCGCCGCGAGGTACGGGTTGGCGTCGGCGCCGCAGATACGGTGTTCGATATGCCGGGAAAACGCCGGCCCGCCGGGCACCCGCAGCGTGACGGTGCGGTTATCCACGCCCCAGGTCGCGGCCAGCGGCGCGTAGCTGTTGGTCTGGAAGCGTCGATAGGAGTTGGCGTTGGGGCAGAACATCAGCAACGAGTCGAGCAAGGTGCTGAGCATGCCGCCCACCGCGTGGCGCAACAGCGGCGTGCCGTCGGGTGCTTCGCTGGCAAACAGGTTATTGCCGTCGCGGTCCGCCAGGCTGACGTGCATGTGCATGCCGGTGCCGGCCAGATCGTCGAACGGCTTGGCCATGAAACACGCGGTCATCCCGTGCTTGTGGGCTACGCCCTTGACCAGGCGCTTGTAACGCACCGCCTCGTCCATGGCTTGCAGGGCATCGCTGCGATGCTCCAGGGTGATTTCCACCTGGCCCGGGGCGTATTCGGAAATCGCCGTGCGCGCCGGGATGCCCTGGAGTTTGCAGGCGCTGTAGAGGTCGGCGAGGAACGGTTCGATCTGCTCCAGCTCCCGCAGGCCGTAGACCTGGGTCGAGCGCGGGCGCCCGCCGTCGACATCCCGCGCCGGTTGCGGGCGGCCGTTGCTGTCGGGTTTCTGGTCGAGCAAATAGAACTCCAGCTCCGCCGCCATCACCGGGTAATAGCCGTCGGCCTTGAGGTCGTCAATCACCCTGGCCAGCAGGTGCCGGGGATCGGCCACGGTAGCGGGCATGCCTTCGGTGGGGTGCATGCTGACTTGCACTGCTGCCGTCGGGATCAGGCGCCACGGCATGCGCTGCAAACTGCCGCTGACCGGGTAGGCGCGGCAGTCGATATCACCGACTTCCCAGACCAGCCCGGAGTTCTCCACGTCGTCGCCGTTGATGGTCAGGCCGAGGATGGTACTCGGCAGCGGCCGGCCACTTTCATAGACCGCCAGCAGTTCATCGCGGTGCAGCAGTTTGCCGCGAGGCACACCGTTGTTGTCGAGGATGAACAGCTCGAACATCTCGATATCCGGGTTCTGCTCAAGAAAGGACTGGGCTTCGTGCAGGGTGGCAAAGGGCGTGCTCATGGGCATTCTCATACGTTCGCGTCAGGCAGGCGCGCGGGCGCTGCCGGGCAGATGCGCGGGGCATCCATTCGGGCAAATCAACGTAGGAGAAAGGTGTCCGGTGGGCGTGCGTGGCGGCAGTGCCAGAGCGCCCAGAAGGCGAGTTCGGAAGGGAGGGCATCAGCGGTGACCCGACGACGATCCGGACGGCTGGACGCGGTGGCGCCTGGCGATGTCTCAGGGTGTGTGTCGGGGGAACCGTCCATGCGGGATTCACAGTAAAGAGATGCCGGGCAGCCTCACACGCGAGGTTAAGCCGTTAAATCCAGTCTTGATGGAGTTTGGTTGTGCCGTGGCTAAACATTTGCAAATAATGGCGGCCCTGCCCATGCCCAAGGACCCGACCGCATGAAAGCATTGCTGACCCTTTCCCTGCTGGCCGGCCTGTCTGCCCAGGCCCTGGCCGACAGCCCTGCGTCGCGCCTGGATGAAGTGCTCCAGCGCGGCGAAATGAGCGTCTGTACCACCGGCGACTACAAGCCCTACAGCTATTTGCGCCCGGACGGCAGCTACGAAGGCATCGACATTTCGATGGCCCAGTCCCTGGCCAAGAGCCTTGGGGTGCAGGTGAAGTGGGTGCCGACCACCTGGAAAACCCTGATGCCGGACTTCCTGGCCCAGCGCTGTGATATTGCGGTGGGTGGTATTTCAGTGTCCCTGGAGCGGCAGAAAAAGGCGTTTTTCAGCCAACCATTAGGCGTCGACGGCAAGATCCCGCTGGTGCGTTGCGCCGATGTGCAGCGCTATCAGACGGTGGAGCAGATCAACCAGCCGCAGGTACGCGTGATCGAGCCTGCGGGCGGCACCAATGAAGTATTTGCGCGGGCGCATTTGGGCAAGGCACAACTGACGCTGTTCCCGGATAACGTGACGATTTTCGAGGAACTGCTGGCGAACAAGGCGGACGTGATGATCACCGACGCCAGCGAGGCGCGGTATCAGCAGAAGCTCAAGCCGGGACTGTGCGCGGTGAATCCCGAGCGGTACATGCAGTACAGCGAAAAAGCGTTCCTGCTGCCCCGCGATGATGTCGCATGGAAGAGTTATGTGGACCAGTGGCTGCACTTGAGCACGGTGACCGGCGTGTACGACGGCATCATCAATCAGTGGCTGGCTGCGCCCTGACCAGCTCGACAAACGCCCTGCACGCCGCACTGCGATAGCCTCCCTTGCGGCTGAGCAACGCCGCCGTGCGTTGCGGCAACGGCGGGCTCAGCGGCACCGCCTGCAACCCCGGCTGCACCTGGGCAATCGCGCTGGGCAGGATGGTCGCCAACTGCGTATTTCGTACGATTTCGATAATCGCGCTGATGGAATTGGCCTCCATGGTAATCAGCGGTTTCACCGCCTGGCTGCGAAAATACTCATCGATATAGCGACGCGTGGCGAAGCCGGCATTCAGCAGCACCAACGGCTGCTGGAGCCACGACTGTCGATCAATGCCGGGATGACCGGCGCTCACCACTACGCTCAACGCCTCGACAAACACCCCTTCACACTCGATATCCGGCAAATGCTCGCCGGTAAAACCGATGCCGATATCCAGCAAATCCTCCGTCAGTGCCGCCTCCATGCGGTCCTGGGTCAGCTCCTCGACACTCACTGTAATCCCCGGATACAGCCCGTTAAATCGTGCCAGCAGCGGCCCGATCAGGTAGGCGGTAAATGTCGGCGTCATCGCCAGGCGCAAGCTGCCACGGCTCAGGTCCTGCACGTCATGCATGGCCCGGGTGCCGGCCTGCAGATCCTGCAAGGCCAGGCGCGCAAACCGCACATAGGCCTCGCCTGCATCGGTCAGGCTGACGCTTCTGCCGGAACGGTCCAGCAGTGGCGCACCGAGAGTGTCTTCCAGTTGCCGGATCTGCTGCGACAAGGTCGGCTGCGACACATGCAGCGCCTCCGCCGCCCGGGTGAAATTACGGTGCTCGGCAACGGCCAGCAGGTAGCGGATATGACGCAGCAACATGGAAGGCGCTCCAACTATAGGCATGACTTATAGAAACCATAATAAGCCGGTCTTGGACGCTATAGCTGAAAACTTCCATCCTTGCCCCATCAGCGACGCAAGGAGAACCACCATGCAAGATCTCATCGACGGCTTCCGCAAGTTCCAGGGTGAAGCCTTCACTCAACGCAGCGACCTGTTCAAACACCTGGCTACCACGCAAAACCCCGGCACGTTGTTCGTGTCTTGTTCCGACAGCCGCGTAGTCCCGGAACTGCTGACCCAGCAGGAACCCGGTGACCTGTTTGTGATCCGTAACGCCGGCAACATCGTCCCGTCCTACGGGCCGGAGCCTGGCGGCGTGTCGGCCACCGTCGAATACGCAGTAGCCGTTCTCGGCGTCAGCGACATCGTGATCTGCGGCCACTCCGACTGCGGTGCCATGACCGCGATCTCCACCTGCAAATGCCTCGACCACTTGCCCGCCGTGGCCAACTGGCTGCGCCACGCCGAGTCGGCCAAGGTGATCAACGCCGCCCGCACTCACGCATCGGATGCCGACCGGCTGAACTCGCTGGTACGGGAAAACGTGGTCGCCCAACTGGCCAACCTCAAGACCCACCCTTCCGTGGCCCTGGCCCTGGAACAAGGCCGGCTGAGCCTGCACGGCTGGGTCTACGACATCGAAAGCGGCGCCATCGACGCCCTGGATGGCCGCAGCGGGCGCTTCGTGTCGCTGCTCGACCACCCGGCCACCCGTGCCTACGCCGCCTGAACCTTATTCAAACCCAAGAGGACATCACCATGTTGCAATCCCAATTCGCCCAATCCCCACGCCTGGCCCTGGCCGACACCGTCATCGACATCAAGGCGCGCAAGAACCTGTCATGGCAGGACCTCACCGACGGCACCGGCCTGAGCCTGGCGTTCGTTACCGCCGCCCTGCTCGGCCAGCATCCGCTGCCCAAGGACGCTGCTGATGTGGTCTGCGACAAGCTTGGCCTCGACCAGGACGCCAGCCGCCTGCTGCAAACCGTGCCCCTGCGCGGCAGCTTTCCGGGCGGCGTGCCGACGGACCCGACCATGTACCGTTTCTATGAAATGCTGCAGGTCTACGGTTCGACCCTCAAGGCCCTGGTGCACGAACAATTTGGCGACGGCATCATCAGCGCGATCAACTTCAAGCTGGACATCAAGAAGGTCGAAGACCCGGACGGCGGCTCCCGCGCGGTGATCACCCTGGATGGCAAATACCTGCCGACCAAACCGTTCTGATTTGCCGGCAAACCGTCTACGCTCTTGGCACACCAACAAGATCGAGGGACGGGTAATGAAGGCAATGCTTCGAGCCACCTGGCTGCTGCTGTTATGTGTTGGCCAGGTGCACGCCGCCACCGCTGAGGAGGCGGATGCCCAAGCCGCCAAGGCCTTGCTGGAAAAGGCCTTGGCGTATTACCAGACGAATGGTGACAAGGCTTTTGCGGCGTTCAGCCGCCAGGGTGAATTCGTCGACCAGGACCGTTACGTGTTCGTGGTCAACACCAAGGGCGTGCTGCTGGCGAGTGGCGGGCCCTCTTCTGCGTTGATCGGGCGCGATGTTTCCGAGGTACTGGGGCCGGATTTGAACAAGTCGTTCAAGGAGGCGTTGGCGGTGCCTGAGGGCAGTGGCATCCAGCAGGCCGATTACCGCTGGCAGAACTGGAATGACGGCAAGGTGGAGCGCAAGCATGTGTATTACCAGCGCGTCGGGCAGCGGATTTTGGCCGTTGGCTACTACCTGCCGCGGGCGACGCCGGAACATGCCAGAGCACTGCGAAACAAAGCCGTCAAGGCGCTGGAGAAAGACCCGGTTGGGACGCTCAAGGCCATCAACGCCATGCAGGGTGGTTTTCTACAGGACGATTTGTATGTATTTGTGGTTGACCTCGACACCCAGCGCTACGTGGCCCATGGCACGACTCCGCGGTTGGTGAATACGGATTTCAGCAAGATCAAGGATCCCGACGGGAAGCCGGTGGGTGAGCCGATCCTGGCGGTCATGGCCGAGCAGGATCAGGGGGAATACAAGTACCGCTGGAAAAATCCGGTGACCGGAAAGGTTGAGAACAAGCATGCGTATTTGCGCAAAACCGGACATTTCATGGTGGCTGTGGGGTATTACAGCCCGTGAAGGTCAGCTATTTAAATGCTGGAACGCAATCGAATGTGGGAGCGGGCTTGCTCGCGAATGCGGTGTATCAGCCAACCTATTTATCAACTGACAGACCGCATTCGCGAGCAAGCCCGCTCCCACCTGTTAATCGTAACGTCCTGTTTTTTTCAGTCGGAAAACTTCCTTTGCCGACGGCGGAGTATTTCCCTGATCCGCTTTCGCCTGTAGCGAAGCTCGAGGAACTTTCCACGCATTTCCCGATGGCGCCTGCTGTTAAGTATCAGCAGGCCCAATAATGGCCAAAATAGACTTTCTGCGTAAATAAACTTATTGGGAGAGAACTGAATTGTCGGCAGTGCCGTCAACAGACAAACAATAAAGTAGACCACTAGAGCCCACACCCACTTGGATCGCCCATATAAAACCATGAAATTGCTGAGCGTAATAACCACACTCAAAGCTATACACACTCCAAACTCCACCCTGGCGCCAACATCCAAAGGCATAGCCCGAAAATAAGTGCTCCCAGCCAACGAGACGGTTGCTGTGCCTCCGACAAAGGCTACATAAATCCCTGCCATCAGGACAGGAAGGTAACGCGCTAGAAAAGGACGAAGGGAAAGCAACAGAGTCACTCTGGTATCTCCTCATACAGTCCGACTGCGATGATTCTGATATTCCCGGCCAAGGCGCTACTGGTTATTCCAAGCGCAGCTCCCAACGCCTCTTGTATCTGGATAAATGTGCCCTGCCTGATTTCAGTGGGTGTATGCCGCTTGGGCATAGCTCCTGTCATTTGCTTGAGCTTGATCATTCTGCGAGTCATTTCTGGATGCTTAACGCTCAGCAGCTCACTCGTAAGCCTTGCACGTTCTTGACGATTAAGCCCTTTGAGAACCTGACGCGGCGTTTTACCTGTCGATGTCTTGGCCACGTTCACCAATTTGACGGTTGTCAACAATGAGGTACCTGCTCCCAATAATGAAACAGAATCCAGTCCGATCATTACGTTCTGATACCACTCTTCGCTATCCAAGTAGTCATTACGAGCGGGATTCACCAATTCGTTACGAACTCGGAAAAACCCATTAATGCATTGAGCACCGCTTGCCAACCCGGCTGATACACCAATGGCAGCGACCACGCCCGAGGCGCCGCCACTGAACGGGATTAGTGAAGCGCCACTCATCGCAACCCTCCAACTCATCCAGGCAGCCGTGCAGGCCAAAGCCATATTGACCAACTCAAACACCACCTGCGATTCCCGCGGCTCATGCTCCAGCCGCCGAATAAACTCCACTCTCCCGACAGAGCGCGGTGCCTCGCGCAAAATCACCTTCTTCGGCACGATGCTGCAAATCGACTGGAACTCACGCAACACAACCGCCCGTAGATTCCCGTCGAGATACACCACCCCGGCCCCGACAATGGCGGGATCCGCGTCGATGGCCGCAAACAGACGGCGCACGTCGATGCTGCTTTCCACCCGCTGCCGGGTAGTGAGATGGGCACTGGGAAAGCCGTCTTTCAGTAAGCTGGAAGTCATCCCTTTACTCCTTGGTCTTAAAGAGCGCAGAGCGTAAAGATTCAATCCCCTCGAAGAATGTCGGAAAACTCCTCTTTTCCAGACAGGCACTTCCTGATCACTTCCCACGGTCTTGTGGGCAATATCCGAATTAAGAAAAGGTACGTCCCCCCGCCACTACCGGCGAAACATAAGAGGGAACGACGATGGCAACTGATATGTTTTTGAAACTGGGAGACATCAAGGGAGAGTCAAGGGACCAGGTCCATCGCGACGAGATCGATATCACCGAGTGGAACTGGGGGATGTCCCAATCCGGCTCCATGCATAGCGGCACTGGCGGTGGCGCCGGCAAGGTCAACATGGATAACCTGATGATCACCAAGCGTATGGATAAATCCTCGCCCAACCTGATGATGGCCTGCTCCACCGGCAAGCATTACCCCGAAGCCAGGCTGGTAGTACGCAAGGCCGGGGGCGACAGCGCCGTAGAGTATCTGGTGATCACCTTGCAGGAAGTCATGGTCACCTCCTACCAAGCCGATGCAACGGAAACCGCGGATGTACTGACCGAGATTATCGGCCTGAATTTCGCCAAGGTCGAAGTCGGCTATCAACCGCAAAAGGCCGACGGCGGCAAGGATGGTGGCGCCGTCAAGTACGGCTGGAATATCCGCGAGAACATCAAAGTGTGATCGAATGTGGGAGCGGGCTTGCTCGCGAATGCGGTGTATCAGCCAACCTGTTTATCAACTGACAGACCGCATTCGCGAGCAAGCCCGCTCCCACATTTAATCTTCATTGTTCCAACTATTTGGCCTTGTCTTCCCGCCCCCGCAACACGCGATCAGGCATGGCAATCGCCGCCGCCAACCCCAACAACGACACCCCGGCACTGACCATCAGCAAATGCCTGAAGGTAATCAACAACTCCCCCCGCAAGGCATCCTGCGCCGGCCCAGGCGCGGCATTCAAGCCATCCAGCAGCACATTCCCCGAACTCCCTTCCGCGACCAGCGCCCCACTGGCCAGGTGCGCAAAACTGGAGTCCTGCAACAACGCCAGCAACAGCGCCGACATGCATGCCACCCCAACTGCACCGCCCAGGGAACGGAACAGGTTGGTGGTGCTGGTCGCCACCCCGATATCCCGCTGCTCCACCGAGTTCTGCGTACCCACCAGGGAAGTCGGAAACTGCATCCCGGCGGCAATCCCGCACAACAACATAAACAGACTGGTGACCGCCACCGCCTGAGGCGCACTCAACGCCATGCCGAAAATCGCGATCGGGCTCAGGAAGGCGCCAATCAGGATCATCGGTTTATAACGCCCGGTCACCGAGGTCATGCGCCCGGCAAAATACGCCCCCATCGGCAAACCCATCGCCAGCGGCAGCAAATGCAAGGCGGCACTGTCGGCACCGGAACCGGTGACGGTCTGGTAGCGCAGCGGCATCAGCACCGTCAGGGAAATCGCCTGGAAACTGGTAAAGAAAATCGTGCACCAGCACAACACCGCGCTGCGGTTGGCAAACAGGTGCATCGGCAACAAGGGCTCCCGCGCCCGACGCTCGTGCCACACAAACACCGTCAACGCCACCACGGCACAGACCAACAGCCCCAGCACTTCATCGTCGCGCCAATGATGGCCCTGGCCGATTTCGGTGATACCCAGCAACAGCGCCGTCAAACCGACGATCATCAGCAAGGTGCCGAGGTAGTCGATCACCGGCTTGCGTTGCGGCACCGGCAGCCCCACCAGCGTGCGATGGGCCACCCACCAGGCGCCCGCGCCCAGCGGCAGGTTGATCAGGAACACCCAGCGCCACGACAGGTACTCGGTCATGTAGCCGCCCAACACCGGGCCGGCCACGCTCGCCACCGCGTACATGCTGCTGAAGTAACCCTGGTAGCGCCCGCGCTCACGGGGCGGAATAATGTCGCCGATAATCGCCTGGCTGACCGAAATCATCCCGCCAGCACCGATGCCCTGGAGGATCCGCGCCAGCACCAGTTGCTCCATGCTCTGGGCCATGCCGCAGAACAGTGACGCGAGGGTGAACAGCCCCATGCCGATCAGCATCATTGGCCGGCGCCCGTACAAGTCGCCGAGCTTGCCGTAGATCGGCACCGCCACGGTCATCGCCACCATGTAGCCGGAGATCACCCAGGCCAGCAGGTTGACGTCATGGAACTGGGCGGAAATCGCCGGCATGGAGACGGCGACGATGGTCTGGTCCAAAGCCCCGAGAAAGATAGCCATCATCAAGGCGACAAGGACACTGCGCACGGCGGGTGTGGCGGGCTGATTGAGGTTGGTCACGGCAGAACCTGCGAGCAAGGGCCCGCGGGAAAAGGAGGCCCACGGGAATGCTCGTCAGTGTACTAGATAGCTGACTATTCGATAGCCTCGTAAGGAAGTCCGACGTAATTTTCTGCAATGGTTTTACGACCGGCTTCTGAGTCCACGAAATACTCCAATTCGCTCTGTGCAATGCGCTGGCTGAAGCCGTCTGCCTCAGGAAACTGATGCAGCATCGAGGTCATCCACCAGGAAAACCGTTCGGCCTTCCAGATCCGCCGCAGGCAAATCTGCGAGTACTTCTCCAGCAATTCCACTCGGCCCTCGCGGTACACCTTGAGCAGGATATTGAACAAGGTGCTGACATCGCTGGCCGCCAGGTTCAAACCCTTGGCGCCGGTGGGCGGCACAATGTGGGCGGCGTCGCCGAGCAGGAACAGGCGGCCGTACTGCATCGGCTCCACCACAAAACTGCGCAGTGGCGCGATGCTCTTTTCGATGGACGGGCCGGTCACCAGTTGCTCGGTGAGTGAGCTGGGCAAGCGGGTTTTCAGTTCATCCCAAAAGCGTGCATCGGACCAGTCGTCCACCGACTCATCGGCCGGCACCTGCAGGTAATAACGGCTGCGGGTCGGTGAACGCATGCTGCACAGGGCAAAACCGCGTTCGTGCTTGGCGTACACCAGTTCATCGTGGATCGGCGGGGTGTCGGCGAGGATGCCCAGCCAGCCAAACGGATAGACCCGTTCAAAGACTTTCAATGCCTCGGTGGGAATCGACTGACGCGCCACACCGTGAAATCCATCGCAGCCAGCGATGTAGTCGCAGTCCAGCCGGTAATGCTCGCCTTTATGTTCGAAGCTCAGCCACGGCTCCGGGCTTTTCAGATCATGGGGCTGCACGTTGCCGGCTTCATACAACGTTGTCGCGCCGCTGGCCTGGCGCGCGGCCATCAGGTCGCGGGTGACTTCGGTTTGCCCGTAGATCATCACCGTCTTGCCGCCGGTCAGCGTCTTGAGGTCGATATGGGTCAGTTGCCCATTCAGCGCCAGCTCAAAGCCCTCATGCACCAGGCCTTCGGCATCCATCCGCGCACTCACGCCGGCCTGGCGCAGCAGGTCGACCATGCCTTGTTCCAGCACCCCGGCACGGATGCGCCCTTGCACGTAATCCGGCGTCTGGCGCTCAAGAATCAGGGTTTCGATCCCGGCGTTGTGCAACAGTTGACCGAGCAGCAGCCCCGAGGGACCGGCACCGATGATGGCGACTTGGGTTTTCAGCGTTTTCATTATTTTTATGGCCCGCAAGCTTCATCCGAACGTATCCGGTGAAAGAGTTGTCATTGAAGGTGTTGCTGGCATTTTTCACTTGAGTGCCCGGCATAAGAAGGTGAAAACTGAGCCCAAAGCTGCGCTTTTCGCCAATTGGGGCGATTACCGCACAACTCTCCCGAAGTATCGGATGAAGCCATGACCAAAACTGCCAGTGCCGCGATTCCAGTGTTCAAACTCTACGGTGAGAGCCAGCAATGGCCGACCCCGGATTTGTTGCACTGTGAAACCATCTCCCGGCGCAGCCGTGAGTACCAGTGGGAAATCCAGCCCCACCGGCATGCGGACCTGTGCCAGTTGCTTTACGTGCACAAAGGCCAGGCACAACTGGAGATCGAGGGGCAGCGCAGCACCCTGAATGAATCGACGCTGCAGGTGCTGCCGCCGTTATGCGTGCATGGCTTTCGCTTTTCCGAAGACGTCGAGGGGTTTGTGGTCACGCTGGCCGCGCCGCTGATGGCGCACCTGCAGGGGCAGCTGGGGGCTGCGCTGGATGGCCTGAACGCCTTGGGCAGCTACCCTGCCGGTAACGACAGTGACTACCTCAACAGCCTGTTTGCGCGCCTGCAGGAGGAGTACGCCAGCGACCAACCGGCGCGAGACATGATGATGCACGCCCTGGTCAGCGTGCTGCTGGTGTGGATCAGCCGCCAGGCCATCCAGCGCCGCCATCCACGGGCACCGCGGGGCCGCGAATACTTCCGCCGGTTCACCCAGCTGGTAGAGCAACATTATCGCGAGCACCCAAAAATCGAAGACCTGGCCCACAAGCTCGGGATCTCGGTCTCACACCTGAACGGTACGTGTCGGGAGTTGGGCGGGCAGCCTGCGTTGCAGATCATGCACGACCGCCAGTTGCTGGAAGCCAAGCGCCTGCTGACCTACACCAGCATGACCATCAATGAAATGTCGGAGGTGTTGGGCTTTTCCGACCCGACCAACTTCTCACGGCTGTTTCGCCGACGCGTCGGGTTCTCCCCGAAGGCGTTTCGGGAGCAGTTGAAAGCCGACCAGGACGCTAGCGAAGCGAACTGAAGGCAGCCATGTGGCCAACGCATTGACCGTGATTGCAGCTGGAGGCGAACCCCGGCTGCATGCGGGTCTGTTCGACGCGGTAGGCGGCAGTGCCATAGAGCGCGGTGGCGGCGGCGCACAGGGTGAAAATCATCAGGTACTTTCTTGTTTTGATCGACATGATGCTGACCTCTGATCCGATCAAGAAGGTGCTTTGATAAGCATAGGTCAGCTGGGGCAAGTCGCCATTATCGGGCGACATTCAACCTGTTTATGTCGGCTTAGAGACCGACGTCCCACACCGGCTCTTCCGGAAACCTCAATACCAGGAAATCCAGCAGGCTGCGCAGCGCCGCCGGCATATGCTTGCGCGAGGCGTACACCGCGTAGATGTTCATCTGCTGCGGCTCGGCCTCGGGCAACAAGCGGATCAACTCGCCGCTGCGGATGTAGTCGCCCGCCTGATAACTCGGCAGCCGCGACACCCCTGCTCCCGCCAGCGTCACCCGCAATAAGGTACTGGCCTCGTTGGCGCTGATATTGCCCTGCACCGGCACCGACACCGGCTCGCCGTTCTCCATGAAGTGCCACAGGCTTTTGCCGAAGTAGGAGTGGGTCAGGCAATTGTGCCGGGCCAGGTCCTGTACCTGCCGCGGCTGCGGATGCTCCAGCAGGTAAGCGGGCGATGCGCAGATCACCGAACGGCACAGCGTGAGGCGGCGGGCGATCAGGTTGGGGTCCAGCTCGAAGCTGGTGCGGATCGCCAGGTCGATGCGCTCATCCACCAGGTTCACCGTGCGATCAAGCATCTGCATATCGATGTTGACCAGCGGGTAGCGCTTGACGTATTCGGCCATGGCATCGGCCAGTTGCGCCTGGCCGAACGAGGTGCTGACACTCAGGCGCAGCAGGCCGCGAGGCGCTTCGTCGGGTTCGCTGACGGCGGCCTGCATGTCGCTGCACAACTCCAGCATCTGTCGGCAACGGGGCAGGGTTTCGCTGCCGGCGGCGGTCAGGCTGAGCTTGCGGGTGGTGCGGTGCATCAGGCGCGCGCCGACCCAGTCTTCCAGCTCCGCCAGGTAGCGCGACACCACCGGGCGCGACAGGTCCAGATGGTCGGCTGCCGCCGACTGGCTGCCCAAGTCCACCACCGCGACAAACACCCGCATTGCTTGAAGACGATCCATGATTTGCCCGCTTTTAGAAACAAACTATGTCCAAGCATCGCATTTTTTGTAGCGTTTGGTGCAACTAAGCTCTGTCCACACCTTACCGATGACTGGAGCTGCACATGTTTGGATTCTCCCCGCTCAAGCGCGTGGCCCTGGCCGCCGCCTCCCTGGCCTTCGCCGCGCACGCCATGGCGGCCGACTTGACTCTGGACGCCTACAACCCGGGCGAAACCGCGATGATGCCGGTCACCTCGGTACTGGTCAGCGGCGACAAAGATGCGATCCTGGTGGACGCCCAATTCGGCAAGACCCAGGCCGAGCAACTGGTGCAAAAAATCCGCGCCAGCGGCAAGCGCCTGACGACCATCTACATCAGCCACGGCGACCCGGACTACTACTTCGGCCTCGATACCCTGACCGCCGCCTTCCCCCAGGCCAAAGTCCTGGCACCGCAGCCGGTGGTGGACCATATCAAGGCCACCGTTGAACACAAACTGGCGTTCTGGGGCCCGAAACTGGGCGCGGACAAGCCTGGCAAAGCCGTCATTCCCCAGGTGCTTGAGGGCCACAGCCTGACCCTCGAAGGCAAGCAGTTGGAGGTGATCGGCCTCGACGGCGCACAACCGGACCGCACCTTTGTGTGGATCCCGTCGATCAAGGCGGTGGTCGGTGGTGTAGTCGTCGCGGAAAACATTCATGTGTGGATGGCCGATACGCAGACCGCGAAGTCCCACACCGATTGGCTGGCAACCCTGCAACGTATCCAGGACTTGAAACCGCGCACGGTGATTCCGGGTCACTACCTGGGCACGCCGTCGCTCAAATCCGTGGCGTTCACCGCCGACTACATCAAGGCCTTTGACGAAGAAACCGCCAAGGCCAAGGACTCCGCCGCCCTGATTGCGGCGATGCAAAAGCGTTACCCGAACCTGGGTGACGAGAGCACCCTGGAACTGGGCGCCAAAGTCGCCAAGGGCGAAATGCAGTGGTGAGTTGATTCAACCCTTAACCGTACTGGAGAACGTCATGAGCAAGATCGCAATCATTGGTGCCACCGGTCGTGCCGGTAGCCAACTGCTGGAAGAAGCGCTGCGTCGCGGGCACACCGTCACGGCCATCGCACGCAATACCGACAAGCTCGGCGCGCGCCCTGGCGTCACTGCCAAGCAAGTCGATGCGCTGGATGCCCAGGCGCTGGAACAGGCCATCAGCGGCAACGACGTGGTGATCAGTGCGGCGCACTTCGCCACCCTGCCGCCGGAAGCGGTGATCAACCCGGTGAAAAAAGCCGGCGTGAAGCGCCTGCTGGTGGTCGGCGGTGCCGGTTCGCTGTTGTTGCCGGGCGGCAGCCGGGTGATCGACAGCCCGGGCTTCCCCGAGGAATACAAAGCCGAAGCCAGCGCCGGCAGTGTTTTCCTCGATACCCTGCGCCAGGAAAAAGACCTGGACTGGACCTTCCTGTCGCCTTCGGCGGAGTTCGTCGAGACCGCACGCACCGGCACATTCCGCCTGGGCCAGGATGAATTGCTGGTGAGCAGTGAAGGCCGCAGCTGGATCAGCTTTGCCGACTTTGCGATTGCGCTGATTGATGAAGTGGAAACACCGAAGCATTCGCGCCAGCGGTTTACCATAGGTTACTGATCCCCCTACGCTCGATCGTTCCCACGCTCTGCGTGGGAATGCATCTTGTGACGCTCCGCGTCACGGCTCCTAGAGCGGACGCAGAGCGTCCAGGGCGGCATTCCCACGCAGAGCGCGGGAACGATCATTTATTAAGCCTGTGCCTGGCTCACCAGCCAATCCATAAGCTGCTCCAACCCCGCCGAGGGCTCAGTGCCCGGCGGGTACACCAGGTAATACCCCATCCCCGTCGGCACCCGTAGTTCAAACGGCGTGGCCAACCGCCCCGCCTTCAGGTCCTCGCCAATCAGCGCACTGTCACCAATTGCCACGCCCGAGCCTTGGGACGCCACCGTCATCGCCAGGTCCAGGGTTTCAAAATGATGCCCCTGGGCCAGATTGCTCAAGCGTGTATTCGCCGCTTTCAACCACAACGCCCAATCCCGCTCATCCCGCGTAGGGTGCAACAACACCTGTTGCTGCAAATCGGCAGGCGTGTGCAAGCCACCGAGCAAGGCCGGCGCGCACACCGGTGTCAGGCGCTCATCGAACAGATGCCGGGCCTGGGCCGACTGCTCGGCAATCGGCGCGTAGATCACCGCGGCATCGAACTGCTCGCGGCGAAAGTCGACGGTGTAGGCCACGGTGGTGGTCAACTCCACCGGCACATCCGGGCGTTCCTGCTGCCACTGCATCAGGCGCGGCAACAGCCAGCGCATCACGCAGGTGGAGGCCTTGAGCTGCAAGGTCTCGCGGCGGGTGCCGATCTGCTCAACCGCCTCGCCGATCAGGCCGAACACCTGCTGCGCCCGCAGTGACCATTCGCGGCCCTCTTCGGTGAGGCTCAAGCCACGAGCCTGGCGCTGGAACAGCGCATAGCCCAGATGACTTTCCAGCCCGGCGATCTGCCGACTCACCGCGCCCTGGGTGATGTGCAATTGCTCGGCGGCTCGGGTGAAGTTGCAGCACTGGGCCGTGACCCAAAAGGTGTGCAGGGCCGGCAGCGGCGGAAGACGTTTCATAAGGGCGCAGCCATGACGTGAGGACATGGCTAGTATGACTTTTTATCGATTGTTGCCGCTACGGGCCAGCCGTTCCAATACGGGCCTTTATCAACAATAAGAGCGACGACAATGGCGACCTGCGGCGAAGTATTGGTCAACCTGCTGGAAGGCTACGGCGTGGACCAGGTGTTTGGCATCCCCGGCGTGCACACCGTGGAACTCTACCGGGGCCTGGCGCGCTCGAGCATCCGCCACGTCACCCCGCGCCACGAACAGGGCGCCGGCTTCATGGCCGACGGCTATGCGCGCACCAGCGGCAAGCCCGGCGTGTGCTTCATCATCACCGGCCCCGGCATGACCAACATCACCACCGCCATGGGCCAGGCCTACGCCGACTCGATCCCGATGCTGGTGATCTCCAGCGTGCAGTCCCGCAGCCAGCTGGGCGGCGGGCGCGGCAAGCTGCACGAGCTGCCGAACCAGAACGCGATGATCGCGGGCGTGGCGGCGTTCTCCCATACCTTGATGTCGGCAGCCGAGTTGCCCGGTGTACTGGCCCGGGCATTTGCGCTGTTCCAGGCCGGACGACCGCGCCCGGTGCACATCGAAATCCCGCTGGACGTGCTGGTGGAAAACGCCGACGCGTTGCTCGGCAGCGAACCGGTCAGCGTTTCCCGCGCTGGCGCTGCGCCGTCGGCGGTCAAGCAGATGAGCCAGTTGCTCGCAGCGGCGAAACGTCCGCTGATCCTCGCCGGTGGCGGTGCCATCGACGCAGCCCCCGAGTTGACGCAGCTGGCCGAAGCCCTCGGCGCGCCGGTGGCGCTGACCATCAATGCCAAGGGCATGCTGGCCGCCAACCACCCGCTGCTGATCGGCTCGACCCAAACCCTGGTCGCCACCCGCGCGCTGGTGGCCGAGGCAGACGTGGTGCTGGCGATCGGCACCGAGCTGGCGGAAACCGACTACGACGTGACCTTCGCCGGCGGCTTCGACATTCCCGGCGCCCTGCTGCGCATCGACATCGATTCCGACCAGACCGTGCGCAATTACCCGCCGCAAGTCGCGCTGGTAGCCGACGCGCAAATCGCTGCGCAGGCACTGCTTGCCGAGCTGGGCAACAAACCCCTGGCCGCCCGGGACAGCAACTGGGGCGCCCGCCGCGTCGCCCGCCTGTGGAGCGAACTGGAACCCACCTGGGACGCCGCCACCCGCGCGCAAACCCTGTTCCTCAACACCGTCCTGGACGAACTGCCCGACGCCGTACTGGTGGGCGACTCCACCCAACCGGTGTACACCGGCAACCTGACCCTGAACCTCGACCAGCCGCGCCGCTGGTTCAACTCCTCCACCGGCTACGGCACCCTCGGCTACGCCTTGCCGGCGGCCATCGGTGCGTGGCTGGGGCGCGGCAACGGTGCGCCGGTGGTGTGCCTGATCGGCGACGGCGGCCTGCAATTCACCCTGCCGGAACTGGCCAGCGCCGTGGAAGCGCGCACGCCGGTGATCGTGCTGCTGTGGAATAACCAGGGCTATGAGGAGATCAAGAAATACATGGTCAACCGCGCCATCGAACCGGTGGGCGTGGACATCTACACCCCGGACTTTATCGGCGTGGCCAAGGCCCTCGGCGCTGCTGCCCAGCGCATCCAGGGTGTTGAGGAATTACGCAGCGCCTTGCGTGCCGCCACTGATCGCCAGGGCCCGACGCTGATTGAAATCGACCAGGGGCTTTGGATGAAGGAGGTGGCGGTATGAGCGCGGTATTGAATGGGCTGTTTATCAATGGCGCGTGGCGTGCCGGCCATGACGTGCTGGACGTGATCAACCCGGCCACCGAGGCCACCCTGGCCCAAGTGAGCGTGGGTGATGCAGGCGCGGTGACTGAGGCCATCGGCGCCGCCAGCGCGGCCTTCCCGGGCTGGTCAAAAAGCACCGGCCGCGACCGCGCCGCGCTGTTGCGCAAGATCGCCGAGGGTGTGAGCGCAGAGCGTGAACACCTGATGCAACTGCAATCGAGCAACAACGGCAAGCCGCTGTTTGAAGCCGGCATCGATGTGGATGACGTGATCGCCACCTTTGCCTATTACGCGAACCTGGCCGACGAAATGGATGCCAGCCAAGATCGTCCGGTGGTACTGCCCACTGAGGATTTCAGCGCCCGTGTACGCCGTGAACCCTGCGGCGTGGTGGGCCTGATCGTGCCGTGGAATTTCCCGATGGTGACCACCGCCTGGAAACTCGCCCCCGCGCTGGCGGCCGGTTGCTGCGTGGTGCTCAAGCCTTCGGAAGTGACGCCGCTGGCAGAGCTGGAACTGGCCCGGATCATCGCCTCGGTGGGCTTGCCTGCCGGTGTGTTCAACCTGGTCTGCGGCACTGGCCTGGCGGTGGGCGCGCCGATGGCGGCTGACCCGCGGATCGCGAAAATCTCCTTCACCGGCAGCAATGCCGTGGGCGTGCAGGTGATGCAGCGCGCCGCCGAAACGGTCAAGGGTGTGAGCCTGGAACTGGGCGGCAAATCCGCGTTGCTGGTGCTGGCGGACGCCGACCTCGACCTGGCCGTGGAACTGGCCTGCGGCGGTGGTTTCTTCAACGCCGGGCAGATGTGTTCCGCCACCAGCCGGGTGTTGGTGGCCGACGAACTGGCGGACGAGTTTCTCACCCGCTTGCAGGCCAGGGCCGAGAGCATTCGCGTGGCGGACCCGTTTGCCGAAGACGTGGAAATGGGCGCATTGGTCAACCGTGCGCAGTACCAGCGGGTGCTGGGGCATATCGAACGTGGCCTGCAAGCCGGCGCGAAGCTGCTGTGTGGCGGCGGGCGCCCGGCGGATTTGCCTCATGGGTATTTCATTCGCCCGACGGTCTTCACTGAAGTGCCGTTGGACAGCGCGTTGTGGAACGAGGAGATCTTCGGCCCGGTGCTGTGCGTGCGCAGTTTTGCCAATGAGGCCGAGGCGGTGGCGCTGGCTAATGACAGTGAGTTTGGTTTGGTGGCCAGCGTGCTGAGTGGCAACCTGGAAGCGGCTGAGCGAGTGGCCAATGCTTTGCAGGTGGGTTTGGTGTGGATCAATGCGCCGCAGGTGATCTTCCCGCAAACGGCGTGGGGTGGTTACAAGCAGAGCAGCATTGGCCGCGAACTGGGGCCTTGGGGGTTGCAGGCGTTTCAGGAGATCAAGCATGTGATCCGGGCGGTGTAGAAACACTCAAGAGCACCACTGTTCCCTGTGGGAGCTGGCTTGCCTGCGATTGCGGTCTATCAGACACAGATGTGTTGCCTGACCCACCGCTATCGCAGGCAAGCCAGCTCCTACCTGTTGATTTGTGCCGTGTCAGCAGATGCATTTTTTCAATAGCGCCAACGACTTTCTCATTTGCCGCCGTCCCCCACGCCCGGCCTAATACTGCCCTTGTCAGTTCAAGGCCTGCCCATGGAAAACGTCCGCGCAAAACCCGCCACCGCCGTTTGGCTGATGATCAGCGTTGTGCTGGTCGCCCTCAACCTGCGCCCGTCGATGGCCGCCGTCGGCCCGTTGTTGTCGTCGATTCGCGCCGATGTGGCCCTGAGTTTCAGCACGGCCTCCCTGCTGACCATGCTGCCAGTCATGGCCATGGGCCTGGCGATGTTTTTTGGCATGGCCGTGGCCAAACGCTTCGGCGAGCATCGCAGCATTGTGCTGTCGCTGGTGGTGATCGGCCTGGCCACCGTCTCCCGGTTGTTCCTGGACTCGGCGGTTGAGCTGATCCTCAGCGCCATTGCCGCCGGCGTAGGCATCGCGATGATCCAGGCGTTGATGCCCGCCTTGATCAAGTCGCGCTTCAGCGACAACGTTTCCCTGTTCATGGGCCTGTACGTCACCGCGATCATGGGCGGCGCGGCCCTCGCCGCTTCGTTCTCGCCGTTTATCCAGGTGCAAACCGGCAGCTGGCGCATCGGCCTGGCCATCTGGGCGGTTCTCGCGGTATTGGCGCTGGTGTTCTGGTACGCCCAACGCTCGGTGCTGCCGCCGCTGCCGCAAGCCGGCGCAGACCCGCAGGCGTCATTCTTCGGCAATCGCCGGGCCTGGTTGCTAGCGATTTTCTTCGGCCTCGGTACCGCGTCCTACACCTGCGTACTGGCCTGGCTGGCGCCGTACTACGTGGAACAAGGCTGGAGCGAACAGAACGCCGGCCTGTTGCTGGGCTTTTTGACGGCGATGGAAGTGGTCTCCGGCCTGATTACCCCGGCCATCGCCAACCGCCGGAGGGACAAGCGGGGTGTGGTCGCGGTGCTGCTGGTGCTGATCATCGCCGGCTTCTGCGGCCTGATCCTGAGCCCGCAATACCTGAGCCTGCTATGGCCGTGTTTACTGGGCCTTGGCATTGGCGGCTTGTTTCCGATGAGCCTGATCCTGTCCCTCGACCACCTCGACAACCCGCGCCGCGCCGGTGGCCTGACGGCCTTTGTGCAGGGCATCGGCTACCTGATCGCCGGTTTGTCGCCGCTGATTGCCGGGATGATCCGCGACCAGTTGGGCAGCTTCGAGTGGGCCTGGTGGTCACTGACGGCCGTGGTGGTGGTGATGCTGCTGATCGTACTGCGCTTCGATCCCCGGCATTACGCGCGGCATATTCGCTGAGGTCGTGTTGTAAACATTATTTGTCCCACCTCAAACAGAGAAAGGTCCGACAGAGCTTTCTATTGGTACGAGCGTTCCGTTAACATTTTGTATTGTCTTGTACCGAGTTCGGTACAAAGCGCTTGCGGACGGAACGGATGCTAAACAGCAACTTGCTTAGAAAGCTCGATATGCAGGACCTGATGGTGTTTGTCGCTGTTTACGACCAAAGCAGCGTCACCGAGGTTTCCGAAACCCTGTTCGTCAGCCAGTCCACCGTGAGCTACAGCCTGAAGAAGCTGCGCACGAGCTTCGAAGACGAGTTGTTTATCAACACCCGGGCGGGCATGCGTCCTACGTACAAAGCCGCCACCATGTACGGGCATGTGCAGAAAATCCTCGAAAGCATCAACCTGTGCCATGCCGGCAGCCAAACGTTCGACCCCACCCAGAAGGCTGTGACCTTCAACGTCTGCGCCCCCGAATACTTCGAACAGTTGATCCTGCCGCGCCTGCTGAAAAACTTCGACCGCGCCGACCTGCCGGTGATCGTCAACGTGCAGAAGCTCGAAACCGAGGTCCCGGCCGACGCCTTGCGCGACGGGCGTCTGGACCTGGTGATTTGCTTCGGGCCGCACTTTCATCGCGAGCACAAGGACATCAAGACCCAGATGCTGCTGGAGGACGACCTGGTGTGCGTGTTCGACAAACACTCGGCGCCCCGGGAACCGGCGTTCAGCCTGCAATCCTTCGTCGCCCGGCGCCATGTGTTCCCCACGCCCTGGAGTTCCGACACCAACATGATCGACGGCTGGCTGGCGCGCCAGTCCCACAAGCGCCAGGTGATCGCCCGCGCCAACAGCTACAGCGCGGCGCTGAAGATGATCACCGGCACTGACTTTATCGTCACCTTGCCCCGTCGAGTGCTGAAGCTGCTGGCAGACACGACCGTGTTCGGGCATTGCGAAGCGCCGAACGGTTTGCCGGGGTTTACCCTGGATATGCAGTGGAATGAACACAGCGCGCAGGACAGCGCCAACACGTGGTTCAGGGAGCAGGTGGTGAAGGTGTGTGCGGATCAGGGGTTGCTATAACTTTTTTGTAGGAGCGAGCTTGCTCGCGAAGAACGTTAACGATGACACGGGCATTCAGGATCCCCGCGTCGTCTGTTAGTTTTTCGCGAGCAAGCTCGCTCCTAAAGTAGTTAGCCGATGGTGACTTTGCTGTAGGAATCGCGATCCATGTCTACCAGCAGGACGCTGAGCTGAACCTGCAAATCCGCCGGCCATTCGCCCAGGTCCTGCAGCGCCGCCAACAGGCTTTCCGACAATTGCTTCTTGACCTGCGGTGAACGCCCGCTAAGCAGCGACAGCTTCACCGCGATAAAAGCGCGCGGGCTGATGGACGTGCCAACCTGGAATGTCTCCACCTTCAGCGCGCGGCTTTTGATGTCGAACTCGGAACCGAACTGCCCGGACGCCATCAGCACGTTGTTGAGCCGCAACAAGGTTTTCTCAACGGCCAGCTCTGTGAGATTGGCGGTGTATTCCAGATGCAGATGCGGCATGAAAGGCTCCGAGTTGTTGTAGGAAAAGAGTCATACATATAGCACGGGGCCGAGCGGAATCAGACCGCTTTCAGTGTGAAACTTCGGTCAGGCTGTGCAGCGAGCGATTTTCCCAGATCGCCACGATCACCAACACCGCCGACGTCAACGCCCCCAGTACCAACGCCGAAAACACCTGCTGCAATCCCAGCGGCAGCAATACCAGCAGCATCAGCAAGCCGCCCAGGTGCGAAAACGGTGGCAACGGCCGGTCGCTCATCACCCACTTGAACAGCGCACTGCCCAGCAGGAACAACCACGGGCCGGCGATGATCGCCACCACGCCCGCCTGGCTGGCATGCCCCGGATGCACCAGCACCAGTTCGTCGGCCACGGCGCTGACGATAATCCCGGCGACGATCAATACATGCAGGTAGGTGTAGGCGATCCGCGCCTGACGGCCCGGGTCGGCAGAGCTGGCAATGCGATGGTGGGCGCGCTCGGCGCCGCTGTCGAAATAGATCCACCACAGGGCGATGCTGCCCACCACTGCCACCAGGAATGCCGCCAGCCCGTCCACGCTCCAGGGCAGTTCGGCGAAGGTCGCACCGGTCACCAGCAACGACTCACCGAGGGCGATGATCACAAACAGGCCGCAGCGTTCGGCCATGTGGTTGCCTTCCACATTCCAGTCCGCAAGCGTCGAGGGCCCAAGCCCGGGCACCCAGAAATACACCGACGGGGAAATCAACTCGATCAACAGCGCCAGGGCCCAGAAGGCCAGGCGCTGCTCGCCTTCGAGCAGCGCACCGGTGATCCAGAACACCCCGGAAAACAGCATCCACGCCAGGATCCGCTGGAAATTGCGGGTCATGTTCAGCGACTCGCCGCGCACCGCCCACAACGCAAACAGCGTGCGTCCTACCTGCATGAACACATAGGCGCCGGCGAACAACAGCCCGCGATCGGTAAACGCCTTGGGGATCGACGAGGACAGCAACAGGCCCGCCACCATCAAACCGAACAGGCCGATGCGGATCGGGATTTTTTCCGGGTCCAGCCAGTTGGTGACCCACGAAGTGAAGATCCACACCCACCACACCGCGACCATCATCAACGCCACCTGCACGGCACCGCCGATGGACAAGTGGGCGAGCAGCGAATGGGACAACTGGGTCACGGCAAACACGAACACCAGGTCGAAAAACAGCTCGACCATGCCAACCTTGCCGCTGTCATGACTGCCGCGCCCACGCAGCAAGGAACGGGATGGGGCCATGCCTGGATCTCCCTGAAGGTTTTATCTCAAGATTTGGGTGCGACCACCGGCAGCATGTCCCGCTCGCTCATGAACGCCTCCAGCCGCGAACGCATCCAGCGCTCCGCCGGATCGGTGTCAACGTGGCTGAGCCAGACCATCGACAAGTCCAGGGTCGGGGTTTCGAACGGGAACGGTTCACAGAACAGATTGCCTCCGGCGGCCATGGCCTGGGCGGTGTAATCCGGCAGGCTGGCGATCATGTCGGTGCCGGCGAGCAGCGCCGGCAATGCGCTGTATTGCGGCACCGAGAGCACCACGTGGCGCTTGCGACCGATTTCCGCCAGCCACTCATCGGCAAACCCGGACACGTTGGCGGTGTGGGACACCAGCACATGGGGCCGTGCGCAATATTCGTCGAGGGTCAGGGGTTTGTCCGAGGCGTCCGCCCGCAGCAGGCACGGGCGGATATGCCGCAATAATTTGCGCTTGGCATTGGCCGGCAGGCCGCGGGTCTGGGTGATGCCGACGGTGATATCCCCGGAACCCAGCAGGTCCGGGATGCGCCAGTAATCCACATGCTGCACCACGAACACCACCTGCGGCGCTTCCTGGCGCAAGGCGCGCAGCAGCGGCGGCAGCAGGCCGAACTCGACGTCATCGGACAGGCCGATGCGAAAGGTCATGGTGCTGATGGACGGGTCGAAATCGTGGGTCAGGCTCAGGGCCGACGACAAGGAGTCGAGGGCCGGCGACAGGTGCTTGATGATTTCCTCGGCCCGCGCGGTAGGTTCCATCCGATGGCCGACACGAATGAACAGCGGGTCATTGAACAACGTACGCAGGCGGTTGAGGGCCGAACTGATGGTGGGTTGCCCGAGAAACAGCTTCTCCGCCACCCGGGTCACGTTGCGTTCGAGCATCAAGGTTTCAAAGACCACCATCAAATTGATGTCGGCCTTGCGTAATTCATTGCGATTCATCGGCGACCGCCCCACTGCCCTGGATAACTCGCAGTTTAGAAACACCCGGGGCCCTGCGTCTATGCGCACACTGTTCAACACGGGCCTTTGGGACTATAAAGCAGCTTCCAAGGCTTGCGAGAACACCATCGTGCTGGTCATTTCTGCCTTGAGCGTCCTGGTTGCCGGGATTTTGCTCTGGGCCATCAAATTCATCGCTCATCCCACCGCCAGGACACTGTTACGGGTATTTGTCGGTTTGTGCCTGGCGGCAGTCGTGGCTTACCTGGTGCTGGCTTCGGGGTTTCCTACCTCGTTGCTGGTGTGACCGGGCTCCTGCTCCTGCTCCTGCCCCTGACGCAAACGCAAGGCGGCCAACGCGGCCACCACCAGCACCACGGCAATCACTTTCAAGCCATTCGTGGCATTGCCGGTGCTCATCTCGATCGCGCCCATCACCGACGGCCCGACAAACCCGCCGAGCAATCCGCAGGCATTGACGAAACCCAGCCCGCCCGCCAGCGCCACGCCCTTGAGGCGCGAGGCCGGGTAGAGAAAGATGATCGACTGCACCACAAAGAACATCACCGCCGACACACAAAAGCCCAGCAGGCTGAACACCGGCCCCGACACCGAGGCAATCCCCAGCCCCAACGCCATGGTCAGCAAACCGGTAATCAACAGCCGCCGGGCACGGGTGGGCGTGGTCGCAAAGCGCGGCAGCAACACAGCGCCGGCCGCTGCGGCAATCCACGGCAATGAGGTCAGCAAGCCGACGCTCATGGTGCTCAATTCACCGTATTTGCTGATGATGCTCGGCAGGAAAAAGATCACGGTGTAGATGGTGATCTGATGGCAAAAATACACAAAGATCGCCAGCAGGATCTGCGGTGTCAGCCAGTTCTTCAGGGAATGCCCGCCCTCGCCTGCGCCCTCTTCGGTCTCCATCGCGATGCGCTGTTCAATCCCGCGCGCCTCTTCGGCCGAGAGCCATGGTGCCTTGCTCGGACGGTCCGGCAACTTGCACCACACCACCCAGGCAAACGCGACTGCCGGCAGCCCTTCGAGCAGGAACATCCACTGCCAGCCGTGCCAGCCGAGCAGCCCGTCCATGCGCATCAACGCCGCGCCCACCGGGCCACCGATGATGTTGGCAAAACACACGCCGAGCAGGAAATACCCGGTAGCCCGCGCCCGTTGCTCGCGGTTGAACCAGTAGGTGAGGTACAGCATCACCCCGGGAAACAGGCCGGCTTCGGCAATGCCCAGCAGCAGGCGCAGGATATAGAACGAGGTCTCACCCTGGACGAACGCCATGGCCGCCGAAATCAGGCCCCAGGTCACCATGATCCGGGCTATCCAGAACCGCGCGCCGACCTTGTGCATGATCAGGTTGCTGGGGATTTCCGACAGCGCATAGGTCAGGAAAAACAGCCCGGCGCCCAGGCCATAGGCCGCTGCTGAAATCCCCAGGTCAACGTCCAGGTGGTGCTTGGCCAAGGCGATGTTGGTGCGGTCCAGGAAGCTCAGCACGTAGGCGATGATCAGCAAGGGCATCAGCTTGACGAACATCAGTTTGTTCAACTCCCGTGGTTCACGGGCGGCGTTGGCAGTCTTCATCGGGCAATTCCTCTTGGCGCCCCGCCAGCGCAACGGCTGGGGGACGCATCGGTGTTGTTCTAGGGTTCGAGTTGCGCAACCAGCGCCGGCGGGCGATGGGAAAACAGTTGCAGCAGCGCCCCGCCCAGGGCGCAGCCGGCCATCACGAAGAAGCACACCGTGTAGCCGTGCAAGGTGGTCCAGCCTCCGCCCATGGCAATCAGGCTGCCCATCAGCACCGGCGCCAGGCCGCCACCGATAAACATCGCGGTGGTGATGATGCCGTTGGCGGTGGAGGTCGCCGACGGCTCGGCCGAGTCGCAGGCCACCGCGTAGTAGATCGGCCACACTGCGTTGGCCACCAGGCCGAACAGCAGTTGTACGACGATGATCAGGGTCAGGGTGTTGGCGAAGTAGAACGCACCGACACTGGCCGCCATCCACACCCCGCAGATGATCAGGGTGACGCGCCGGCCAATGATGTCCGACAGCGACGGCCACACCAGTTGCCCGAGAATCCCGGTCAAGGTGAACACCACGCTCATCCCCGCCGACTCGGCCAGGGACAGCCCGGCGATGTTGTACAGGTAGGCCGGCAGCACGATGTTGACGCCCATGTACACGACTTGGGTCAGCATCGTATTACCCGCCGTCAGGGCGATATTGCGGTTGCGCAATGTGGCGATAAAGGTGCGCCAGGCGTGGCCCTTCACTTGGCTGGCCGGTGCGTTGTCCGGCGGGGTCATGCCCTTGGCGGCGATGTCGACGTACAGCGCGGTGATGCGTTCGGCGGTGGAATACCGCGCCCAGAAAATCATCAGCGGCAACGCCACCACGAACGCGAAGAAGAACACGTAGCGCCAGTTGTCTTCACCGAAGGTGCTGATGACAAAGCTGGCGACGATGCCACTGAGCATGGCGCCGATCGGGTAACCGGTGTGGTGGGCGCCAAGGGCAAAACCACGACGCTCCACCGGCCACCATTCGGCGGTGTTGCTCACGCCCACCGGCTCGCCCCAGCCTGCGCCGAGGTTGACGCCGACCCGCAGCGCGATAAAGGTCGCGAGGTTGCCGCTCAGGGCCTTGAACCCGGAGAGGAACGAAATAGCCGTGTAGCCCAGCACCAGCGGCACCTGGAACCGTGCGCGCTTCCAGCCACCGCCGTAGCGGTCACTCCACATCGAGCCGGGAATATCCAGCAGGGCCAGGGCGAGCATGATCACCGTGGCCATGGTGCCCCACTGGTCGGCCGACAAATCGAAATGCTTGGAGATGGTCGGCCCCAGGCGCAGCACGATCTCACGGTCGTAGGCGTTGAGGATCCAGATCATCCAGCACACCAGCAGCGACACCCAGGAGTGCCGGTGAATACTGCGCAGCGAGGCTTTTTTCAAGGTTGCCATGGGTTTCTCCAGGCGCGCGAGGGCGCGCACTGACACAAGGTTGCGAAAGGAAAGTGCCTTGTTGAAAAAAACGCGCTAGCTGGCGAACCGTCGCTCGGCTATTCCTTGCACGCCCAGCCCGGTGATCGCAAAAAGCGCCCCGCGCTGCTGACCGTCGGCCGGGAAACGCGGCAACGGTGGCTTGGCCATGGAGGTGACAAACAGGGTGTCCAGGTTCGGCCCGCCAAAGGTCAGGCTGGTGACCTTTTTCACCGGCATCTGGATGATCCGGTCGACCTGGCCGTCGGGTGTGTAGCGCACCAGTTTTCCGGCATAGACCAGCGCCTGCCACAGGCAGCCTTCGGCATCCACGGTGCAGCCGTCGGCAGCGCCACCGCCGCTGGTATCGACCTTGGCGAAGGTGCGTCGATTGCTCACCGCGCCGCTGGCTGGGTCGTAGTCATAGGCCCAGATCTCGCCGGACCAAGTGTCGCAAAAGTAGAACGTATCGCCCGCCGGGCTCCAGCACGGACCGTTGGACACGATGATGCCTTCGTCCAGGGTGTGCAGGCTCAGGTCCGCGTCGAGGCGGTAGAGCTTGGCGCTGGCGCTGTCTTCGAGGGTGTCCATGGAGCCGAAGACAAAGCGCCCCTGGCGGTCGACCTTGCCGTCGTTGAGGCGGTTGTTGGGTAGTGCGGGTTCCGGGTCGATCACCAGGGCCAGTTCGCCGCTGTTGAGGTCCAGGAGGTGCACGCCGTTTTGCAGGGCGACGATGGCTTGCTCGCCGCTATGGCGCAGGGCCATGGAGCCGATTTTCTGGCCCACATCCCAGGCGCGCAATTCGCGCCCATCCTCGGTGCAGCGCAGGATCCGGCCGTCGGCGCTGTCGATCCAGTACAACCGTTGTTGTTCGACGTCCCACACCGGGCCTTCGCCCAGGGTGGTCTTCACGTCCACAAGCACTTCGATACGCATGGTGTTATCCCCTTTTTTGTTGTTGTGCGGGATGGGCATGGCCGCGCCGTGACGCGGCCGGTTTATCACTTAGAAATTGACCTGGTCACGCCCCTTGAGCCCGAGGATTTCCCGCGCTTCATCCGGCGTGGCGACCTGATGGCCGAGGGCTTCGATCACTGTGCGAATGCGCCGTACCTGGTCGGCGTTGGACGCGGCCAGTTTGCCCGGGCCATCCCACAGCGAATCCTCCAGGCCGACCCGGGCGTTGCTGCCCATGGACAGGCCCATGGTGGCCAGCGGAATCTGCCCACGGCCGGCGCCGAGGATCGACCACACGTAGTCGTCGCCAAACAGGCGGTCGGCGGTGCGGCGCATATGGGCCAGGTCTTCCGGGTGCCCGCCGATGCCACCGCGCAAACCGAATACCGACTGGATAAACAACGGTGGTTTCAGCAGGCCGCGCTCCAGGAAATGGGCGGCGGTGTACAGGTGGCCGATGTCGTAGCACTCGATTTCAAAACGGGTGCGGTTCTCGGCGCAGGAATTGAGGATGTGGGTAATGTCGCGGAAGGTATTGCGAAAGATCCGGTCGTCGCTTTCTTCCAGGTACGGACGCTCCCAGTCATGCTTGAACTCGGTGAAGCGGTTGAGCATTTCGTACAGGCCGAAGTTCATCGAGCCCATGTTCAGCGAGGCCAGTTCCGGCTTGAACTGCATCACCGGTTGCAGGCGTTCTTCGACGCCCATGGTCGGTGCGCCGCCGGTGGTGATATTGATCACCACGTCGCTGGCGGCCTTGATGTGCGGCAGGAATTCGGCGAACAGCGCGGGGTCCTGGCTGGGACGGCCATCGATGGGATCACGGGCATGCAGGTGGACAATGGCGGCGCCGGCTTCGGCGGCACCGATGGCGGCGTCGGCAATTTCCTGCGCGGTGATCGGCAAATGCGGCGACATCGACGGCGTATGGATGGCACCGGTGACGGCGCAGGTGATGATCACAGGACGATTTTTGGACATGACGATTCTCCGACTTTTATTCTTATGAAAAAAATCCCGGGTGTAACTTGTGTGTTCTTCCCTGGCTAAACGCTGACGCGGCCTACAGGTACTCGACGTTACCGTCGACACTGATCGCCTGGCCGGTGACATTGCGGGCGGCGGGCGAGCAGAGAAACAAGGCCATGGCCGCGACGTCTTCGGCGGTGACCATGCGCTTGAGGGAGATCTTGTTCAGGTATTCCTGGCGCATCTCGGCTTCCGGCACACCGACCTGTTCGGCACGGGCGCGGATCACGCCGTCCATGCGCGGGCCTTCAACGATGCCGGGCAGCAAGGCGTTGACGCGGATGTCGCTTTCACCCAGCTCCGAGGCCAGGGATTTCATCAGGCCGACGATGGCCCATTTGGTCGCCGCATATGGCGTGCGCCAGGCGTAGCCGAGGCGCCCGGCGACCGAGGCGATATGCAGCAGATGGCCGTGGGACGATTCCTTGAGCATCGGCACCGCGTGGTGGGCAAAGCGGTATTGCGCCGTCAGGTTGATATTGATCGTGGCTTGCCACTCGGCATCGCTGATGGCGTCGATGCCGCCGGTGGGCCCGGCAATCCCGGCGTTGTTGACCAGTACATCCAGCCCGCCGAATTGCTCGCGCTGCACCTGGAACACCGCCTCGATCTGCGTGGCATCGCTCACGTCGGCACGGGTGGCGACAGTGCCCGGGTACTTGTCGCGAAACGCCGCCAGGGCCGGTTCGCTGACATCACACACATGCACCTTGGCACCCGCCTCCAGATAGGCCGCCGCCAACACTTCACCGATGCCGGCAGCCCCGCCGGAAATCAACACACGTAACCCAGGATAGGGCTGCAGCCGCTGTAGGACACTCATGCACGTTTACCTCCTGAAACAGACGACCGCGAACGGTCGTTCTTGACGAGCAGGCGCGCCAGGGAATCGGCGGCCTGCATGATGTCATCGGTCACGGCCGCGCGGGCACCGCCGCCATCGCGGGCGGCCAGGGCTTCGACGATGCGCGTATGCGCCTCCATCGAGCGTTGCAAGTGAGCTTTATCGGGGGCGACCAGGGCAAAACACGGGCCCATGTGCAGCCAGAAGTTTTCCACGGCGGCCATGGTCAATTCGGCCTGGGCGACGGCATAGATCCGACGGTGAAAGGCGAAGTTGGTCCACAGGTAGCGGGAAACGTCGACTTCGTCGGCGGCCTGTTGCATCTGTTGGCAGAGGTCGGAGATTTCGTCGAGGTCGGCTTTTTCCAGGAGCAATACGGCCTTTTCTGCCAGCAAACCTTCCAGGGCGACCCGCGCATCGCGGATTTCCCGCAGGCGTTCGACCGTCATCATGCGTACCCGCAGACGGGAGGTTTCGGTGACTTCAAAGGCGTTTTCGGCGCTGAGGCGCTGGAGGGCTTCGCGCACCGGCATGGGGCTGGAGCCGAGGGCTTCGGCGAGGCCGCGGATGGTGAGTTTCTGGCCGGGCTGGAAACGACCACTCATCAAGGCTTCGCGGATCTGGCGATAGACCTGGTCTTGCAAGGTATCGCGGGACACCTGGCGCAAGGTCGGAAGGAGTAGCGGGCCATCTGTCATGAGTCAAAACCTGTGTTGTCGTTCTTATGGCTCCAATATGTGATCACAAATCAAATATGTCAAATAGTTTCCCGTTGACGGTATGCACGACGCTGACTCTAATGAGCCCTTTCTCCAGCAAGGACCGCTGAACCATGAAATTTGCCTACACCATCGTCTACGTCCCGGACGTCGCTGCATCCCTGCAATTCTTCGAAAAAGCCTTCGGCTTCAGTCGCCGTTTCCTGCATGAATCGGGGACCTATGGCGAGTTGGATACCGGTGATACCACCCTCTCTTTTGCAGCGCATGAGTTGGGCGAGATGAACTTCAAGGGCGGGCATGTGGAGGCGCATGCTTCACAGCAACCGCTGGGGATGGAGTTGGGGTTTGTTACCGAGGATGTGTCAAAGGCTCATGCCAGAGCGCTGGCCGAGGGTGCGACAGAACTTGCTGCGCCGAGCACCAAGCCTTGGGGGCAGGTGGTGTCGTATGTGCGGTGCCCGGATGGGACGCTGGTGGAGTTGTGTACGCCGATTCAGTGAATCGTAATGTGGCGAGGGAGCTTGCTCCCGCTGGACCGGGCTGGCGCTCCAGTGCGAAGCGCTCCCAAAAATCTTGGGGCCGCTTCGCAGCCCAGCGGGAGCAAGCTCCCTCGCCACAGCAAGCTCTCTCGGCACAGCAAGCTCCCTCGCCACAATGAAATGCCTGCATCAAGGCCTGAGCGGGCGCTCCTGATCGCGCTCCGACAGCTCGGTGCCATCGTCCGGATGCTTCCAGGTCTGCGGCTTTTCTTCCTCGCGAAGCTTCCTCGCCCGCTCCTGCTCCAACTCTTCGCGCTGCTTCTGTTCGTTGCTCATACCCACCTCCCATCCGTAAGAATTGGACACACTGGGCAAGCATAGATGAGGGAGCGGTTTTGTGTGCATCCAGCAATTGATAACCACGACGCATCAATACATGTAAACAACTCACTTATCATTTCCAAATGTGTCAGCCACTATCCGCGGTCTTAAGCGAAACAAGCACTTTAAAAAGAACGCTGGAGACACAAGAAAATGCAAAACCCTTCACGGCCTGACTCTGCCCGCTCCAAAGTCGGCGCGGTCTTTCGCGTCACCTCCGGCAACTTTCTCGAACAGTTCGACTTCTTTCTGTTCGGTTTCTATGCCACCTATATCGCCGCCGCCTTCTTCCCTGCCGCTAATGAATTTGCGTCATTAATGATGACCTTCGCCGTGTTCGGCGCGGGCTTTTTGATGCGTCCGCTGGGGGCTATCATCCTCGGCGCGTACATCGATGATGTGGGCCGTCGCAAAGGCTTGATCGTGACCCTGGCGATCATGGCCAGTGGCACCCTGCTGATCGTGCTGGTGCCCGGCTATCACACCATTGGTTTGTGGGCACCGCTGCTGGTGCTGATGGGCCGGCTGTTGCAAGGTTTCTCGGCCGGTGCCGAACTGGGCGGCGTGTCGGTGTACCTGGCCGAAATGGCCACCCCGGGCCGCAAGGGTTTCTATACCAGCTGGCAATCGGGTAGCCAGCAGATCTCCATCGTGGTCGCGGCCGCCCTGGGTTATGGCCTGAACCAGTGGATGGAACCAGCCGTGGTTGCCGATTGGGGCTGGCGCATTCCGTTCGCCATCGGCTGCGTGATCATACCGTTCATCTTCGTCCTGCGCCGCAACCTGCAGGAAACCGAAGAGTTCGCCAACCGCAAGCATCGCCCGACCATGCGCGAAGTGCTGGCCACCCTGGTGAAGAACTGGACCATCGTGATCGGCGGCATGATGATGGTGGCGATGACCACCACGGCCTTCTACCTGATCACCGTGTACGCACCCACCTTCGGCAAAACCGTACTCAACCTGACCACCGCCGACGCCCTGCTGGTGACCTTGCTGGTGGCCGTGTCGAACTTCATCTGGCTGCCCATCGGCGGCACCCTCAGTGACCGTTTTGGCCGCAAGCCGGTGCTGATCGCCATGACTGCTTTGACCGTGCTGACCGCTTACCCGGCACTTTCCTACGTGGTCAATGCGCCAAGCTTCGCGCACATGCTGGAAACCCTGCTGTGGTTCTCCTTCCTCTACGGCATGTACAACGGTGCCATGATCCCGGCCCTGACCGAGATCATGCCGGTGGAAGTGCGTGTGGCGGGCTTCTCCCTGGCCTATAGCCTGGCGACCGCGATCTTCGGCGGTTTTACCCCGGCGATTTCCACCTGGTTTATCCACGAGACGGGCGACAAGGCATCGCCCGCCTACTGGCTGATGTTCGCCGCGCTGTGCGCCCTGTGCGCGACGTTCGCACTGTATCGCCGCGCCAGCGCCCGTCTGCAAGTTGCCTGAGGAGTCGCACTGATGAACCCCATGCTGAAAACACTGGCGGTACTGGCGATCGGTTCCCTGGCGATGGTCGCCCACGCCGAAGAGCTGAAAGTCATGACCTCCGGCGGCTTCACCGCTGCCTACAAGGTGCTGGGTGCGCAATACGCCACCCAGAGCGGCGACACCCTCGACACCATCCTCGGCCCGTCGATGGGCAAGGCGCCGGAAGCGATTCCCAACCGCCTGGCCCGTGGCGAACACGCCGACGTGGTGATCATGGTCGGCTACGCCCTGGATGAGCTGATCAAGCAAGGCAAGGTCGACAAAGCGTCCCGGGTTGAACTGGCGGACTCGCGCATCGGCCTGGTGGTCAAGGAAGGCGCGGCCAAGCCCTCGATTGCCACCGATGCCGAACTGAAGACGGTACTGACCAACGCCAAATCCGTCGCGTACTCGGACAGCGCCAGCGGCGTCTACGTCGAAAAGGAACTGTTCAAGAAGCTCGGCATGCCGTCCAAGGGCACCATGATCGAACGCATCCCGGTGGCCTCACAGGTGGCCAAGGGTGATTACGAAGTGGGCTTGCAACAGGTGTCCGAACTGCTGCCAATTCCAGGCGTGACCTACGTCGGAAAGATCCCTGAAGACGTGCAGTCCGTCACCCGTTTTGCCGCCGGCATTCCGGTAAATGCGCAGCACCCGGCGCAGGCGAAAAAGCTCCTGCAATTCCTCGCCTCGCCCCAGGCGCAACCCGTGGTGCAATCCACCGGCCTGGATTCGGTCTCACACTGACCGGAACGGCATCTCCCGCGTCAACCGCTCCAGTTCCAGTGCCGCCGGCGTCAACGTACGCCCGCGGCGCTTGATCAACCCCACGTTGCGCACCACCTCCGGCTCCACCAGCGGCACGCTCGTCAGAATCGGATGTTCGCCGCCCGGCATCGCAATCGACGGCACCATCGCCACCCCAAGCCCCGCCTCCACCAGCCCGATCATGGTCGTCACGTGATGGGTTTCGCAGATGCTTGGTTTCTTCACCCGCACGCCGCGCAGGGCCTGGTCCAGCAGGAAGCGGTTGCCTGAGGTCTTGTCCACGGTGATGTAGTCGTGCTCGTACGCCTCGGCCCACGTCACACTGGCGCGGTCCGCCAGCGGATGCTCCCGGCGACAGGCCAGTACATAACGCTCCTGCAACAGCAGCTCGAACTCCACCCCGTCTGCCAGGCTGCCGCTGAAACTCACGCCGAAATCCGCCTCGCCACTTTCCACCGCCGCACACACCTCGCCCGCACTCGCGTCCAGGACCCGCAGGCGAATCTTCGGATAGAGCTTGTGGAATTCGGAGATCACGTGGGGCATGAAGTAGTACGCGGTGGAGGGCACACAGGCGATGGTGACATTGCCCATGCGGGTCGAGGCGACGTTGCTGATGCCCATCAGGGCGATGTCCAGGTCATCGAGCATGCGCTCGACTTGCGGCAGGAACGCGCGGCCGACCATGGTCAGGCTGACCCGGCGCGTGGTGCGCTCGAAGAGTTTGACGTCGAGGGCGGATTCGAGCTTCTCGATACGCCGGCTGAGGGCCGGCTGGGAGATACGGATGGCTTCGGCCGCCGCACGGAAACTGCCCTTGTCTACGACGGCGCGGAAGGCCTGGAGGTCGTTGAGGTCGAAGTTGATGATCACGGGGGCAGCCATTGGTTGAGCAGATTTGGCTGGCATTATCGTATGGAGGCTGGCGGGATGCTATTGGCGCGGGCCACAGACTCGGGATTAGCCAATAACCCTACGGAAAATATGCGGTCATACATATCAGCAGGGAATTTGCGTGGGTTGGAAACGAGACTTCTGAAAAGCGTCAATACTGACAGCTCTTAGGTACCACCTCACAGGTCTAACATGGGAAAAATAGTTGTCAGCACAACACTGCTGATTTGTCTTACTGGATGCGTAGGGATCCATCTAGCCCTTCCCGATGATAAAGATGCTCACACCAACACCCGACCACAACCTACCAAACGTGAATGGTGCGGAATGACTGTATGGGCTGTAGTTCCACTCCCACTGAAATTGCCTATGTGCAACTCGCCTCCTGCCAAATCCCCGCTGTATGCCTGCGGTCCCTTTATGTTTCTCGCACCACTCATGCATGGGTATAAAGGAAATTCTTTATGCGGGAAAATTCCTACTTAGAGCCTCTTGCAGGATGACGACGACAATCAACCGCAGCGGCAATCTTTTCCACTCACGAATACAGACTGGTAACGCAATCAATGGATGAAACAATAAAAAGGACTTCCAGCCCTGCGCCTCTCTATCGAGCGATTCGAGCGGGGTTGTGGCTCCTGGGTTTGCTCTGCCTTGCAGCTTTGGGCTTCTTCGCCTGGCAAAGCTTCTACCCGGTCAGTGCAGCCGAAGACTGGAGTGTTCATGTCGTCCACCGAGACGTAGCAAAGGCCGCATCACTGATGCCGATGCCCGACGGTTCGCTGATGGTGAGCCAGGAATTGAGCGATGGGCTTGGCAGTATCGTACGCATCTTGCCCGACGGAAAACGCGAGCTGGTTGTAGGAAAACTATCCAAGCCCGATGGCATGGTCGCCACTCAGGGCGGTTGGGTGTTCAGCCAGGAAGTGGACGGCGCGCCGGTCAGCTTCCTCAAGGACGGCGTCGTCACCGAGCTGTTCAGGGGAGAAAGCGTGCAAGGGTTATGGGACGACGGCGAGTACCTGTATGCCATCGAAGACCGTAAGGTCGGGGCGCGGATCCTGCGCTATCACTGGAGCGACAAGACCTTGAGCGTCGTGCGTGACCAACTCAGCGAAGGCGAGTCGATCGTTCGCTGTACCGATGGGCGCATGCTCTACACGGAAAAGAAGAAGGGTGTGGTCCGCGAATTAACCGAGGACGGTAGCGATCCAGTGGTACTGAGCCAATTGAACAAACCCACCTTCCTGATGTGCGATGAACGCGGGTTATGGATCAACGAGGATTCAACCCACCGTGCGCGTTTGTTGCTGATCGACAAGCACGGGCGCCAGCAGACGATCCTGTCTTTCCTGAAGGCGCCACAGTCGATTGTGCGTACGACGAAGGGAACGTACCTCGTGGCCGAAGGTGGCCGTGACCGTATCCTGGAACTGGTGCCATCCGTGGCACGAGTAGACCCCGTTACAGCTGAAACCGCGCCACCGCCTCATTGAGCGACACGGCCAAGCGCGCCAGCTCTAGGCTCGACCCGTTGATCTGCCCTGCTCCCGAAGACGATTGCGCGGACAGGTCACGAATGTTGACGATGTTGCGATCCACTTCCTTGGCCACTTGCGCCTGCTCCTCGGCGGCGCTGGCGATGACCAGGTTGCGCTGGTGAATCTGGTCGATGGAGTCGGTGATCTGGCTCAAGGCTCCACCGGCGCCTTCGGCCAGGATCAAGGTTTCGCTGGCCCGCTGGGTGCTCGATTGCATTGAGGTCAGTGCCTCGCTGGAGCCACTGCGCATCGCGGTGACCATCTGGTCGATTTCCAGGGTCGATTGCTGGGTGCGATGGGCCAGCGCACGCACTTCGTCGGCCACCACGGCAAAGCCACGCCCGGACTCACCGGCACGCGCCGCCTCGATGGCGGCGTTCAGGGCCAACAGGTTGGTCTGCTCGGCGATGGAGCGAATCACATCGAGCACCTTGCCGATGTCCCGCGATTGATCGGCGAGGTTTTGCACCAGGCTCGAGGTTTCACCGATGTTGGTACTCAACGCCTGAATCGCACTGACGGTTTCGCCGACGCGCTGCTGGCCGTCACGGGCCGTTTCATTGGAGAGCCGGGTGGATTCGGAAGTGGAGACCGCATTACGTGCCACCTCATCGGCGGCCGAGGTCATCTCGTTGACCGCGGTGGCGGCTTGCTCGATTTCAGCGGTCTGCTTTTGCAGGCTACGGCTGCTCTGGTCGGTGATGCCGTTGAGGTCGGTGGCCGATGCCGCCATCTGCCCGGCCGACTGGCGAATCAGCTGCAAGGTACTGCGCAGGCTGCCTTGCATGCTCTGCAGTGCCACCAGCAGGCGGGTCACTTCGTCATCGCCGGTGACGTCAACGGTCTGGGTCAGGTCGCCTTGAGCGACGTTTTCTGCGGCGCGCACCGCGTGGCTGAGCGGGCCGACAATGCTACGCGTCAGCAACCAGGCCAGGGCCACGGTGCTCAACGCGGCCAGCAGCACGAAGCCGAAGACCATCGTGCGCGAGCGGCTGTACTGCAACTCGGCCGTCTGGCCCTGCAGGTTTATCTGGGCGTTGTAATAGTCGGCCAGGGCATTGAGCTGATTGCCGGAACCGTCGACCACGGTCTTCATGTCCACCAGCAGCAACTTGTTCAGCTCGGCGGTCTGCTGCTTGTCGGCAAGGATGAACGACTGGGTGAGGCCTTGCTGGTATTGCCGCAGGGAGACCTGAAACTGGTCGTAGAGATTGCGTACCTCAGGTGTATCAAGCACCGCACTCAGGTCGGCCAGTTTCTTCGTCAGATCCTGGCTGCGGGTGTCCATCTGGCTGCGGTATTGCGAGAGGCTCGCGGGATTGGGATCAAGGGCCATGCGCAGGGAAATAGTGCGGATGCGCAGCATGATTTCGCGGATATCCGAGACCAGGCGCATTTTCGGCACCAGGCCACTTTCAACCTGCACGGCGCTTTCGCGGATGCTTGCCATGTTCGAGAGCGCAAAGAACCCCAACAGCGCCACGAGCAAGGCAATCAAGGCAAAACCGAGACCCGCACGGCGGGCGATGGACAGGCTGCGGAGCGACATGGCGATTGTTCTCATTATGGGCATACGACATCGTATGACAGAGTTTCGGCCAGTCAGGGCGGGACTTTAGGGGTGTCGACCAGAAGTTAAGAGATATAAATTATCGACGTAAAAGGCCCACGGGTCGGACGCGCCTTGAATGTATTTCCAAGGCAGTCCGGGGCGCTTTATTCAGCGGGTTACATCGACCACGCCTGCGCACTTGCAAAAAACGCCTGAGCATTACTGTCCAGCGTTTCCAGGTGATACCCGCCCTCCTGCACGATCACACACGGCAACCCCAATCCACGAATGCACTCCCCCAGCCGCGCAAATCCTTCCCGTGTCACCGCCACTTTGCTTTGCGGATCCAGCTCGTAGATATCGAACCCCAGCGACAACACCAGCACGTCCGCCGAGAAGTCCTTCACTGCCTTCAATGCCAGTTCCAGCTTTTGGAAAAACACCGCCTCACTCGCGCCATGCGCCATCGGCAGGTTGAGGTTGAAGCCTTCACCCGCAGCAGCGCCGCGCTCTTCGGCAAAGCCTGCAACACCCGGATAGAAGTTGGTCGGGTCGCCGTGAATCGACACGTACAGCACGTCATCACGCTCGTAGAAAATCTCCTGGATGCCTTGCCCGTGGTGCATGTCGGTGTCGAGTACGGCGACGCGCTCGAAGCCAGCGCGCAACGCCTGCGCCGCAACCGCCGCGTTGTTGATATAGCAGAACCCACCGGCTGCATCAAAACGCGCGTGGTGGCCTGGCGGGCGGCATAGCGCGTAGGCCGCGGGTGCGCCGTCGAGGATGTCCCGGGCGGCAGCGACGGCGCTTTGGGCGGACCAATAGGCCGAGCGCCAGGTGAGTTCGCCAATCGGGCAACTGCCGTCGGCGAGGTAGCGCGCCGCCTGGGCAAGGATGCCGCGCAGGGCGTTGGGCTCGCGCACGAAGATGTTGGACATGACTTCGTCGCCCCAGTCTTCGGGGATTTCTTTCCAGCGCTGGTGGGCTTCCTGGAGGAAGGCCAGGTAGGCCGCACCGTGCACAGCCAGCAGTGGATCAAGGCCGTGGTCGTGGGGTTGCTGGATGTCGAAGCCCAGGTTTTGCGCGGCCAGCAGCAGATTGCGGGCGCGCTCCGGGACTTCCTGCGGGGTACGCATCTGGCCACGGGAGTAGTAGCTGCGAGGATGGTGCAGGAGTTGTTCGGGGTGGAAATAAATACGCATGGGATTTCTCCTGATGGGCACACATCTGCGGTTGAACACCGGACCTGTAGGAGCTGGCTTGCCTGCGATTGCGGTGGCTCAGATACAAATTTGTTGCCTGAACCACCGCTATCGCAGGCAAGCCAGCTCCTACATTTTGATCGTGTTCAACCTTGCAGAAATGTTTCGTTAATTAGCCTGGCCGGCACGTTTCAACACGGCATTGAGCAATACATCGGTACCCTGGCGAACGTCCTCGGGCAGCACATCTTCGGCTTCGTTATGACTCAAGCCTCCCACGCACGGAATGAACACCATCGCCGTGGGGCAGAACCGCGCCAGGTGGATGGCGTCATGGCCAGCACCGCTGACAATCGATTGCTGGGCATAACCCAACGCATCCACGGCGGACTGCACACAGGCGACACACTCGGCATCAAACGGTGTCGCCGGGCTGATCCAGTGCGGGCTGACGGTGACGCTCAGACCACGTTGGGCAGCGATATCCTGCAAGCGGGTGCGCACCTGTTGCTCCATGGCTTCTATGTCGGCGTCGCGGTGATGGCGCAGGTCGACGGTAAAATTCAGCAAGCCGGGAATGGTGTTGCGCGACGACTTGGCGATGCTCAATTCACCCACGGTCGTGAGGCCCTCAGGCGCAAAATCAGCCGCCAGGTTTTCCAGCGACTGGATCATCTGCGCGGCGCCGTACAAGGCGTCCTTGCGCAGTGGCATCGGCGTGGTCCCGGCATGGGCGGCCATGCCTTCCACGCGCACGTCGAGCCAGCGAATCGCCTGCCCACCGGTGACCACGCCAATGCTCTTGGCGTTGTCTTCCAGAATAGGACCTTGCTCGATGTGCGCTTCAAAATACGCATCCACCGCGCCGCCCAATGGGCGCTGGCCGTTGTAGCCGGTGCTGCGCAACGCATCCGCCACGCTGACACCGGCGACATCCCGGGTGGCCAGCGCGTTATCCAACGCCAAGGTGCCAGTGAACACCGCCGAGCCGAGCATGGCCGGGGTAAACCGGGCGCCCTCCTCGTTGGTCCATACCGCGATTTCCAGTGGTTTGCGGGTCTTGATGCCGTGGTCGTCGAGGCTGCGGATCACTTCCAGTCCGGCCAGCACACCATAGACGCCATCAAAGCGCCCGCCTTCCGGCTGGGTGTCGAGGTGGCTGCCCATCATCACCGGCGCAGCTTCAGGGTCGGTGCCAGCCCGGCGGGCGAACAGGTTGCCGATGGCATCGACGCTCAGGGTCAGCCCGGCCTCTTCACACCAGCGGCTGAACAGTGCGCGGCCCGCCTGGTCTTCGGCGCTCAACGCCAGGCGGCAACTGCCACCGCGGGCCGTGGCGCCGATTTCGGCCATGGCCATCAGGCTGGCCCACAGGCGCTCGCCATTAATCTTCAACATACACATTCTCCAATCAAACGCTTCAAGCCATTTCAAGACGGTGGGCGGTGGCGTGACGCCGGGACAACGCAAGTACGCACACCAGCGAAACCCCCGCGATCGCGCTGTAGAACACTGCCATCGGCCACCACTGGCCCTGGTATTCATGGGCCAGCCAGGTGCCGATCAACGGCGTGAGGCCACCGGCCAGTGCGCCGCACACTTGGTAGGCCAGGGAGATGGCGGTGTAGCGCACGCGGGTTTCGAACAAGCCGCTGACGAAGCCTGCAATCACCGCATAAAACGAGGCCATGCACACCACGGCCAGGGCGATGCCGAGGATGATCAATGGCGCCTGGCCGCTGCTGACAAGCACGAACATCGGATAAGGCGAGGCCATCGCAAGCACGCTCATCGCACACAGAAAGCGTGTGGCACCGACCTTCTCCGCCACCCAGGCCGCCAGCGGCTGGACACAGAACTGGATGATGGCCACGACAAACAGGCATTCCAGAATCAACGAGCGCGGCAGGTTAAGTTGCTGGGTGGTGTAGGCAATCATGAAGGTGTTGGTGAAATACACCCCGGCAATCCCCAGGGTGTTGGCGCCGATGCACAGCAGCAGCGGGCGCCAGGCCGTTTTCAGCACTTCGATCACCGGGGCCTGATCCTGGGTGATGGCCCGGGCCTTTTCTGCCTTGGCTTTGTCTTCCAGGAACTCAGGCGATTCGTTGACGCCCAGGCGGATTGCCAGACCGACGATCAACAACAAGGCACTGGCCAGGAACGGCACGCGCCAGCCCCAACTGAGCAGGTCGGCCTCCGGCAAACGGGTTACCGCACTGAAGGCCAGCAACGACAGGATCAAACCCGCCGGGCTGCCCAACTGTGCAAAGGAGGCAAAGAAATTGCGACGGCCTTTGGGTGCATGTTCGCCGGCCATCAGCACCGCCCCGCCCCACTCGCCGCCAACGGCGATGCCCTGCACGATGCGCAGCAGCACCAGCAACACCGGCGCCGCGACGCCGATCTGCGCATAGGTCGGCAACAGGCCGATACATACGGTGACCACGCCCATCATCACCAAGGTGATCACCAGGGATTTCTTGCGACCGATACGGTCACCGATATGCCCAAACACAATGCCGCCCAATGGCCGGGCGAAAAAGCCCACGGCAAAGGTGCCGAACGCGGCCATGGTGCTGAACAGTTTGTCGTCGGAAGGGAAGAACAATTGACCGAACACCAGCGCGGCGGCGGTGGCGTAGATGTAAAAGTCGTACCACTCGATCATGGTGCCGATGAAAGCAGCGGCCGCGGCACGGCGCGGCTGCGGCGAAACGGAAGGCTTCATGGGGCTGGCTCCTTTGGTTATTTTTTTGGCAGGAGAAAGGTCTGGCGCACGCGCTCTGATGGCGCTGGTTGAGGGTGATTTTTCGTCTCGGCCCTATGATTAGTCAATTTTCTATTTATTATTCCGATTATAAATCCTGCTTATTATCGAGCTGTCGACATGCCTGAAAACCGCCGCGATGTTCATCCGCTGCTCAATGACCGCCTGGACTGGAACCTGTTGCGCACCTTCCGGGTGATCGGCCAGGAGTTGAGCATCAGTCGCGCCGCCGCCCGCCTGCACCTCACCCAGCCGGCCATCAGCCAGGCGCTCAAGCGCCTGGAAGAACAGCTCGACTGCCAGTTGATCGCCCGGCGCGGCCCGCGCTTCGTGCTGACCGAAGCCGGCGAGCAGATTTTCGCGATCGCCGGCGAGATGTATGGCCAGGTCTCGCAGATGAGCAACGCCCTGCAAAAGCCTGGCGACGAGGTGCTTGGCAAAGTGCGGTTGCTGATGATCAGCCGGATCAGTTCGGACACCTTTGATGACTTCCTGGCGGACTTCCATCGCCAGCATCCCCGGGTCGACCTGGACGTTGAGGTGATGCGCAGCTCTGACATCGTCGCCGCCCTGCTGGAGAAAACCGCGACGCTGGGCCTGAGCCTCAATCGCCGGCCGCAACCACGGCTGGAGCAGCACCTGTTCCTGCGTCAGCGTTATGCATTTTTTTGCGGGCGGCATCACCCGTTGTTCGGACGCACCGGGCTGGCGGAGGGAGATTTGCAGTCGGAGAACTTCGTGAGTTTTACCAGCGACCAGATCGGCGGGATGCTCTCGCCGTTGACGATCTTTCGCGACCAGCAGGGCTTCAGCGGGCGCATCGTGGCGTCGTCCTCCAGCCTGGAGGAAGTGCGGCGCCTGGTGATTGCCGGGTTTGGCCTGGGCTGCCTGCCGATTCATGTGGTGGCCGAGGATGTGAAGCATGGGTTGCTCTGGCGCTTGCCGCCAGACGAAGGGATTACCGACGTGGATATCCACCTGCTGTGGAACCGTGAGCAGAAGATGAGCCGGGCGGAGGCGGTGTTTATCGAAAGCCTGTCGGCACGGTTGGCCGCAGAATAAATGGCGTGATATGCAAGTCACTTGGCGGCCTCTTGCTAGTGTATGAGAGAAGCCGGTCGACCATCATTCGTTCACAGGTTACTCCCGCAGTCTCAAACGAAGAGGTGTTCGAATGTCCAGGATATGGTTTATCACCGGCAGTTCCCGCGGCCTCGGCCGCTCGATTACCGTAGCCGCCCTGCGCGCCGGTGATCGTGTGGTTGCCACCGCGCGCAATCCCAAGCAGTTGGATGACCTGGTGGCCGAATACGGCGAGGCGATTTATCCGGTCACGCTGGACGTGACCAATAACCAGCAGGTGCTGGAAGCGGTGGATGCCGCGGTGAAACATTTTGGTCGCCTGGATGTGGTGGTCAATAACGCCGGCTACGGTGACCTGGCGTCGGTGGAAGATGTGACGCTGGAGGATTTTTCCGCGCAGATCAGCACCAACTTCTATGGTGTGGTGCACGTGAGCAAGGCGGTGGTGCCGGTGCTGCGCGCCCAGGGCCGTGGGCATATCTTCCAGGTATCGTCGTTGGGTGGCCGCATCGGCATGGCCGGCCTGGCCGCGTATCAGAGTGCGAAATGGGCAGTCGGTGGATTTTCCACAGTACTGGCACAGGAAGTCACACCACTGGGCATCCAGGTGACCGTGCTGGAGCCGGGCGGCATGCGCACGGACTGGTCGGGCAGTTCCATGACGATTCCGGCCATCAGTGAGCCCTACCAACAAACGGTCGGCGCCCTGGTTGAATTGCTCAACTCCCCCGGCATCCTGCCGACGGGTCCGGACCGGGTTGCCGAAATCGTGCTGGAGCTGGCACTGAACAAAGACGCCCCGCTACGCTTGCTGATCGGCAGCGATGCCGTGCAATACGCCGCCCGGGCAGCGGCAGACTTGGCCGAGTCGGATAAGAAGTGGCATGACCTCAGCGTGTCAGCCTCGGATTAATCTCACGCTTTTGAAAAAGGTGGCGCATGCCTGACGTGACCCAACCCCGTTTCAACATACCGGATGTGTTCTGGCTGGCGCTGCAGAGCGTCGGGCTGGAGCCGTCGGTGGTGTTGCGTCAGGCACGCTTGCCCATGACCCTGCATATCCGCGAGCGGCGAGACCGGCGGCAGGTGACGACGCTGGAGTTCTTTCGCTTGTGGGAGGCGGTGCGCATACTTAATCCTGATCCGGCTGTCGGGATATTACTGGTGACGCGGCTGGATATCACCGCGCTTCCACCCTCCAGCTTTGCCGCTTTTATCGCCCGGGATTATCGCGATGGCCTGCACCGCCTCGCCCGCTTCAAGCAATTGTGCACACCCGAGCGCCTGCTGGTTTGCGAGGATGGCCGTGCCTGTACGGTGACCATCGACTGGTTGCACACGCCAGAATTACCGCCTGCGCTGCTGGTGGATGCGGCGTTTGCGACGTTTGTTGAATTGGGGCGACGGGGAGCACGGACGCAGATCACTCCCCTGCAGGTCGAACTGGCTCGCCCGGACGATGGCAGCCGTGCACTGGCCGAGTTTTTCGGTTGCTCCGTGCGTTTTGGTGCCGGGCGCAACGCGCTGATACTGGACGCCGCCGATCTGGACCGACCTTTTCCGGGGTACAACCCGCAAATGCTCGAAATGCTGAACCCGGGCCTGGTGGCAGCGCTTGCGGAGGCCTCGACACCGGCCAGCATCAGCCATCAGGTCAAGATCACCCTCAAGCGCTTCCTGGCCAGTGGCCGCCCCGAGATGGTCGAGGTAGCGCGGGAGCTGGGCATGAGCGAACGCACGTTGCAACGGCGCATTACCGAGGCCGGCACCAGTTTCAGGCAACTGATGCTGGAAACCCGCCAGGAAGTGGTGCGGCATCTGCTCACCGAGCCGTCGATTGAGATAGACGAGATCGCGTGCCTGGTGGGCTACGAAGATACCAACTCGTTTTATCGTGCGTTTCGTTCCTGGGAGGGGACGACGCCGGCTCGGTGGCGGGCGTTGCAGACGCCCTCATCGTCTCATTGACGCTATGCCGACAAAGCCTTCTCGGCACTGCGCGCCATGATCTGCAAATCCTCGAACGGGTTTCTGCCAATCAACATGAACGCATGGGACGGGCTGGACCAAAACACCACGTTCATGCCCCGGCGCTGTTCGGTGGCCATGGCCACCGCACCTTTTTTCGCCGCCGTAATGCACAGCGCCAGCGGGCCGTGGCGCGCGTCGAGGTAGGTCAGTTGGCCGATCAGTACGCCGTCATAATCAAGGATTTGTGCGCGGCGAAATTCGGCGCCAGGCAGGTGTACTGCATCCGGGTTCAACGACAGGCCGAGCTGGGTCCCGACCGAACTCAGCTGGGCGATATGGGAGTCGGGATCGGCGCTGAGGTTTTCCAGGGTCTGGGGCGTATACAGCGCCATGTATTCGGCCACCGAGGCACGCCAGCCCGAACCGGGCTCAGGCCGGGGCCAGGTAATGAACAATCGATCAGCGACCACACCGGCCACCGCAAAGCTTGCTGCTACCGCGAGAAATTTGCGTCGACTCAGGGTGGGTGTTTGTGCCGGCGGCAAGGCATCGAGCATCACCTGCAAACGCTCTGTAGGGGCTTGATCGAGAACCGAATCGAAGGCTGATTTGAACGGCAAGTGGCCGCGCTTGAGCAGCTCCAAGCGGGCCGTCACGGCAGGATCGATCCCCAGCAGGTTATCGATAACCTGACGCTGCTGAGGGTCTAACTCACCGTCCAGGTAAGCCACCAGCAGTTCATCCGACGGTGGTGTATTTTGAGTCATCGTCGTTCTCCGCTCGATTTATCCAACAAGCCGCTTGAGTGCGCAGTTTCAGCCAGCTTCATGCGCGCAGCGGCCAACCGGCTCATCACCGTTCCTACGGGAATATGCAGGACTTCGGCAATTTCCTTGTATGAGAGGCCTTCGACGTAGGCCAGAAAAACAGTCTCCCGCTGCGCTTCGGGCAATGCATTGACGCGCTTGATCACCTGTGCGGCCAGGACCTGGTCCTGAGCCAGGGCTTCACCGTCGAACGACAACGCCTGCTCGGCGTCGACAAACCCCTGCCCTTGCCGTACTCGCTGGGCGCGCAATTCGTTAAGCCAGATCGAATGCATGATCGTCAGCAACCAGCGGTCCAGCCGCGTGCCAGCCACGAACTGGCCTGCACGCTCCAACGCCCGCACGCAGGTGGCTTGCACCAGGTCATCAGCCACATGCTTTTGTCGCGACAGCACCAGCCCGTATCGCCATAAACGTGGCAACAGCTGGCTCAACTCTCGGCGCAACTCAGCGTCTGTGGTGATGGCGCTCTCCCCGCTGTTCGCTCACAGCTTCAAGCCTGAGGCGCGGCGGCGATGGCTTCAGCCAGGTCTTCGTACTCTTCGCAGGTGGTGCTGCACAACGCCTTGATCTTCACCAGTTGCTCCTGGGCCAGGTCCACACGGCCCTTGATGACGTAGGCTTCCCCCAGGTACTCACGGACTTGTGCGTAGTTGGGGTCCAGTGCCACGGACTTCAGGTAGTAGCTGATGCCTTCATCGGTGCGCCCCAGTTTGCGGGTGGCGTAGCCGCGGTAGTTCAGGGCCTTGGCGGTGTTCGGGTTTTGCAGGGTGTCGAGCAGTGACAAGGCTTCTTCATAACGCCCGTCCTTGGCCAGGCGGTAGGCGTAGTCGGTGCGGTCGGCGTCCGACGTGGCCTTGCTGGTTTGCAGCACGCACTTGCCGGTCTTGGTATCCCAGACCTGGCCTTTGGGGCAGTTGGGCTTGGGCGGCGCCGATTCGTCACCGGAGGCATGGGCCTGGCCGGCCAATAGCGCGGCGGCCATACAGGCGCCGAAGAACAAAGCGGTGCGGTAACCAACGGCGTGCTCGGGACGATTCTTCATGGCATTCATGCTCCGTAACGATAGGGAAAGTACAGCAGCAAACTCAGTAGGGAAGATCGCCACGAGGGGCCGGCAGCATGCGGCGCAACGTGCTGTCGCGCTGGATGTAGTGATGCCACAGCGCGGCGCAGGCATGCAGCCCGGCGAGTACGATGATCGCCCAGGCGACATTGTTGTGCAGGCCACCCAGGGTGCCTCGCAATTCGTGATCGATCACAAAAGGCGCTGGCACCGGGAACAGTCCGAAAAAGTTGAAGGGCTCGCCCTGGGCCCAGCGGAACAGGAAGCCCAGGGTCACCTGCGTCAGTAACAACAGGTATAGACAGCCGTGGGCGATTTTGGCGGCCACGTTAAGCGCAGGGTGATTGTCGGCCTTTGGGTGATTGCCGCCGAACACACGCCAGAGGATACGTGCACCGATCAGCACCGCCATGGCGATGCCCAGGGAGATATGGACCGATTGCAGGCCCTTGCGCAGTGGCGTGCCTTTTTCCAGGTTTTCCCAGACGTGGGCGCTGGCGAACATGAAGATCACCAGGGCGGCGGTCAGCCAGTGGAAGGTGCGGGTCAGGCGGTCGTAGCGGTCGGCGGGATTGTTCATGGGCGTTTCCTGAGTGGTCTGTGTGGTGAACACCGCAGCAGGAAAACTTATTCAGAGGGATGGAAAATTTACAGATTAGACTTGTTTATTTTCCAACCCCGCATCCTTGGTCAAAATATGCGAACTAAATGCTAGAAACTCATCCAGGTGTTTTGTAATGATCGCTACAGTAATCGGCAATTGAAGCGTCTGGTACTCGTGAACAGCAATGTTACGGAACCCGACCATGTTCTTCAGGTTGGTCAGCAACGCAGGATTGACCCAACCGCCCTGACATAACAACTCAAACACGTCACGAGCTCCTTGTGGAACACCCAGGCGCTCACGACGAATCAAGTGTTGACCCATGTCCAGCGCTGCCTCACAGGCACGCTGAATATTAAAAATCGCCGCATCCTGGCGCGTGAAATCTGTGGCGAAGCTGGTGGGATCCTTATCGTATTCCTGACGGGCGCGAGCAACGCACCGCTCAATGCTGGCTGCTTTATTGATGAGAACATCATCGACCATAAACTTTCCCTTCCTTCTGGATATCCGCCAACAACTCAGCCCTTGCCGTGTCCAGCGCGGTTTTTTCGCTCAGGACGTAGCTCTCGAATAGACCCGCCTGGACGTTCCCGGACCAGAGCCGACGCCCAGTGGTCAATACTTGGTATTGCATTACCGTTGAGGCTGCGCGCAAATCAAGCAAGTCGACGGGAACTCCAACGATATCGGCCAACTCCCCAGAAAGCTGCCATAGCAATAAAGGCTCGACCACTCCCGCAGAAAGGACCGCAACATCCAGATCACTCTCACTACCTGCCTCACCCGTCACTTGGCTACCGAACACATACACAGCCAATAGCTCGGGAACTTCAGCCTGCAAATGCGGCAGTACTTTTTTAAAATTCATGACCGATGTCCGAAGCGCCAATTAACGAAGACCGTAGCAGAATTCATTATGCAGTTTCTGACTGAAAGCAAAAAACCCCCGACAACATTGAAGTTATCGGGGGTTTTTCATTTTTCAATAATGGCGGAGAGATAGGGATTCGAACCCTAGGTACCGGTGAAGGTACAACGGATTTCGAATCCGTCCCATTCGGCCACTCTGGCATCTCTCCAACGGCGCGCATCATAACAGCCTGTTTCCTGG
>Ga0153921_1000160_pt1 | contig 49301 bp, 44 predicted proteins | sample TSNJ005MetaG_FD_104691 | JGI IMG/M metagenome (GOLD analysis project Ga0153921, IMG submission 104691) | Attine ant fungus gardens microbial communities from New Jersey, USA - TSNJ005 MetaG | ecosystem: Host-associated > Fungi > Mycelium > Unclassified | place: USA: New Jersey, Brendon T. Byrne... | reverse complement strand
TCACGGATCTCATCCGAATATCGCGTCCCAGTGGGCTTCCGTGCCTTGCCTTCGCTTTCCATGCTTCAAATCTCCCGTTACAGCCAAGATCCGAAGTCTCCTACATTTCCGGGGCGGTTCAGTCCACCCGTCGCACGGGCCTCCTGCGCGATGCCAGAACATCTAGTGCAACGGTACGCCTCGCCTTGTGATCTTGACCGCAGCGGCCTCCACATAGTCGACCGAAACGCTTTCGCCTGCTGTCAGGCCGTCCAGCAGACTCGCCGACGAAGCCTGCAACACGACCGTGCGGGTCGGGCCGCGCAAGGTGATTTGTCGTTTGTCGCGATCGACATGCACGATGGTGACGACTGCTTCGATCCGATGCAGCGACAGCGACGAATCGAGCGGAGAACCTGTTGCGAACTCCTTGTCGACGCGTTTGCGTATGCCGCCGGAATCGACCTTGTCGGCGCGCAGCAGAAGCGCCCGGCTCAAGGTGACGGTGATCGTGTCGCCGAGTTGCAGCCTGTCGACGTCGCCGATGCCTGGATCGACCACGACATCGAAGGCATCGCCGTTATCCTGAAGCAGCGTCATGCTGTTGCGTCCGGGATCGAGCGCAAGTACGACGGCATTGACTTGCATGACACTGGTGCCGGAGAAGCGGTTCGGCGGGCTGCCTGGCTGCTCGTCGGCCGCCGGCGACAGGGATGCCATGCCGATCGCCAATGCCGCCGCGCCGAGTCTGAGCCAGCATCGCCATTCGTTTCGCATATCGACCTTCCGTTTCGTTGACGGCCTTTCGAGCCGCGGCGCATCGAAGTCTGCGCAAGACGCCGGAGCGTGCAATACGTCCTGGAAGAGCGGACGGGTCGGCTCGCTGACTGACCGGCCGACGCGCGATGAGCAGACGTGATCGACTGGACGAGGCCAGCAAGCGCATTCAATGCGAGAACAGCAACGGCATCGTGGTTCCTTCGACGAGGGTCCGGGTCACACCGCCGAGCACCCGTTCCAGACCACGCCAATGGGCGAAGGCGCCTGTCACCAGCATGTCCGTGTGCACGCTGTTCGCCCTGTCCAGCAGCGTCAATCCGGTGCTGTCGCCGCGCAGACGCGGCATGGAAACAAAGCTCGCGCGCACGCGCTGCCGGTCGAGATAGGCGGATATGTCGATGCCAGCGGGTGCTTGCTCGTTCTTGTGGCGCTCTACCGTGACGATCTCGACGAAGCGGGCGCGCTGCAGCAGCGGCAAGGCATCGGCCACGGCGCGTGCCGCTTCGCGGCTGTCGTCCCATGCTATGACGATGTTGTCAGCTACGCCCCGGATATCCGCCGAACGCGGCACGAGCAGCACCGGCCGACCTGCCTGGAGGACGGTCTCTTCGACGAACCCGCGTGCGACGAAAGCGGCTGGATCGTCGGGATCGTCCTGCCCGAGGACGAGTACGTCGGCGTGGCGTCCGTGAAGCGTCACCGCCTGCGCGGGGGAGCCGGCCGGGGCGCGCCATTCCGCGCTCACCGCCGCCAGTTTCGCCGCCCGTTCGAACCTTTCGTGCGCCGCTTCGAGCGCAACGCGCTGGTCCCGTTCGTACGCGCTGCGTTTCTCGCGTTCCGCCGGACCGAACAAATGATGCGCCAGGTCCTGGCAGACGAGATACAGGCCGATGACGTGCGCATCGAAGCGGCGCGCGAGATCGAAGGAGAACTGCATGCGGGCCTGGCACGCACGGCTGTTGTCCAGATGGACGAGGACGGTTTTCCAGTTCATGAGCGCGCCTCTCGCTTAGTGGGACATCAGCACGGGAACGGTCATCGACGCGAGGAAGGTGCGCGTCGCGCCGCCGAGCACGAGCTCTTTCCAGCGCGCGTGCCCATAGGCGCCCATCACGACGAGATCGGCGCCGAGGTCGGCCGCGCGGGAAAGCAATATCTCGCCTGCCGATGCCTGATTCTCCGCCCCGCTCGACGATACCGCCGCCTTCACGCCATGCCGCGCGATGCATAAGGCGAGGTCGGTGCCCGGAATGCGTTCGCTTCGCGCAGCCTCGTGGCCTGTGTCGATGCTCACGATGCTCACGCGCTCGGCCGTCTTGAGCAGAGGCAGGGCGTCATGCACGGCGCGCGCGGCTTCGCGGCTGCCGTCCCACGCGATCATCGGGTGCTTGCCGACCGATGGGAAGAAGCCCGTGTAAGGCAAGAGCATGACGGGTCGCCCGGACGAGAGGACGAGCGTCTCGGGAAAGTGATCGCCCACATAGGCGTCCGGATCGGCTGGATCGTCCTGGCCCGCTATGACGAGATCGGCACAGCGTGCGAAATGCGGCACGGACTGGATTGCGCTCTGGCGCGCTTCGATCCACTGGCCGTTCACTCCCGCGCGCTTGAGCTCTGCGTGGAAGAGGCGTTCCATCGCTGCGCGCTGCTCGCGCCGCATGGCCGAATGTTGTTCGTAAAATCCCGCTATACCGGCCATCACCGTAAAGGAGCGTACGTCTGGTTCATACAGGGCGAAAAGCCCGATGACGTGCGCATCGAACCGTCTTGCCAGTTGCAGCGCGGTCTCCAGCCGTGGATGAGCGCGCACACTGGTATCGAGGTGTACGAGAACAGTTTTGTAAGTCATCGTGGCTCCCTGAATCGAAACGGGCGGGCGGCCGATAGACGGCGGCCTGACTGTCATCCAGTCTACGGACGCCGAAGGGCTATCCATTGACTCAGGTCAACGGAGCTTCGCCCGGCGTTCGGCCCTGCAATGGCTTGACGCAGATCAATTGCCGCGTCCGGTGCGGGCTTACAGTAAGCGCGTTCTTGCAACGTCTCGTAAGCCGCCAGGAGCCTCGAATTGAAAGCACTCGTCTATCACGGCCCGGGGCGAAAGTCCCTCGACGAACGGCCGGATCCGCGGCTGACCGCGGCGACGGACGCGATCGTTCGTGTGACGCGCACGACCATCTGCGGCACGGACCTGCATATCCTCAAGGGCGACGTTCCCAGTTGCGAACCCGGCCGCGTGCTAGGCCACGAAGGCGTCGGCGTGGTGGAGCAGATGGGCGCGGCGGTGACGGCGTTCAAGCCGGGCGATCACGTGCTGATCTCTTGCATCTCCTCGTGCGGCAAGTGTGAGGCGTGCAGGCGCGGCATGTATTCGCATTGCGCGACCGGCGGCTGGATACTCGGCAACAGGATCGACGGAACGCAGGCCGAATTCGTGCGCATTCCTCATGCGGACACGAGTCTTTATCCGATCCCGCCAGGCGTCGAGGATGAAGGGCTCGTGATGTTGTCCGATATTCTCCCGACGGGTTTCGAATGCGGCGTGCTCAATGGCCGCGTTCAGCCTGGCAGCACCGTGGCAATCGTCGGGGCGGGACCCATCGGTCTCGCGGCTCTGCTCACCGCGCAGTTTTACGCGCCGGCGCAGATCATCATGATCGATCGAGACGGGCATCGTCTCGAAGTCGCCCGCGGGTTCGGCGCAAATGCATGCATCGACGTTGCGCGAACTGATCCGGTCGCCGAGGTGTTGCGGCTCACCGAGGGCGCGGGCGTCGATTGCGCGATTGAGGCGGTCGGCGTCCCGGCGACGTTCGAGCTGTGCGAGTCGATCATCGCAGCCGGCGGAACGATCGCGAATGTGGGTGTGCACGGCGTGAAGGCCGATCTGCACTTAGAAACGCTGTGGGACCGCAATATCACGATCACCACCCGGCTGGTCGACACCGTGAGCACGCCCATGCTGCTCAAGACCGTCGGCGCAGGGCGGCTCGATCCGAACCGGCTCATCACCCACCGTTTCGCGCTGGAAAAGGTGCTCGACGCCTACGAGACGCTCGCCAATGCTCCCGACACCGGCGCACTGAAGGTAATCATCGAAGTGTCGTGAGTCGATGCGCCGGGCGAAGCGGGCGGCCAGGTGATGTCCTCCTGAGGGAACACGGCGAAGAGGAGAATAGAGATGTCAAAAGTGCTTGTGGTTTGCTATTCGCGCAGCGGCAAGACACGCGCGGTTGGCGCGGCGCTCGCGGAGCGACTGAACGCCGATTTAGAAGTAATTGCAGAAGCCGCCGATCGCTCCGGTCCGATCGGTTTTCTGCGCTCCGTGGTAGATGCGGTCTTTTCGCGCCTTGTGCCCATTGCTGCCCCGCATTACGATGCCGCGCGTTACGACCTCGTGATCGTCGGCACGCCGGTGTGGGCGGGGACCATGAGCGCCCCGGCTCGTGCATGGCTGACCGCCAACCGGCGCCATCTGCCGCTCGTGGCCTTCTTCTGCACTCAGCAAAAGCGAGGCGACGTGGGCGCGTTCAGGGACATGGCGGCGCTCGCGGGCAAGCAGCCGGTCGCACGATGCACCGTCGCCGGCGATCGCAAGCAGGACGACGAACGGCGCATCGTCGAGTTTTTTGCGACGCGCATAGAGCGCAGACTGGACCGTGCGCGCAGCTTAGAATGGGCAGCATGAGCGCACAATCCGTGGATAACGATCGCTGAACGGAAGCTGTGCTGTTCGTTTCGCTCAGGTAAGCGCAGTGTCGCATCGGGCGGCGTCCGAGCGTTGCAATTGTCACCGCCTGATGAAGCGGCACGCCTTCCATTCGTCAATTCAGATAACCGCTCGGCCACGAGCTTCGCCAGGGCCGCCGAAGTGAGCCGCACGCAGGGCTATCCGCGCGGCTCGTGAGAATGATAGGAATGCGTACGCCGAGCACCAATTCGGCCGCGTGGTCGGAGTTAGTCATCCCTTTGGCAAGGATGTTGCATGCTTCTAGCCCCGGTGAAAAAAATGGCCCTCGTCGAGGCTGCATCGGCATTGATTGCGTTGTCGAATGCGAGCGGACCATCGACCACCGCGCCGACGATTTTCCCGCGCACGGCCATCGCAATGAGCGAAGCGGCATCGATCGTGGCGGCGATTTTTGATTCACCGTCTCGACGGCAGCGACCGCATCCGTCACGAAGACGGGCTTGAATAGGCGGGTATGTCCATCGCGTAGACATGGCTCACACGCCTCTGCGTTCATGGCCCGAGCGCGATCGGTTGAGGGAGGTCAATGAACCGCTGATGCACTTGACACGCGGGCGCCGCCCGTCGTGCATCTAATCTGTCGGGGGTGACACAGGTCAATGTCTCATGATCGGGACATGTCAGGATGTTTATGACTTTGGCGTTTGCAGCGCGAACCACTCCGATGGAATTCCGATGAGACATTGGCTGCGCACGGTCGGCTCACACGGCGTCGAGCGTCACGACACGCCCGCTGCCCTACAGGCCTGGCGCCGGCTACAGTGGCCGCTCTTCGCCGCGTTGCTGCTACTCGTTCCGGCCTTTTATCTGGAACTCGCCGGGCCGTCGACGGAGCGATTTATCGCCCGGTGCATCTATTTAGTCGTCGGCCTAACGTGCATCGGCATACTAGGCCATGTGTCTTCCCTAAGCCGCCGTCCATCGCGGTTCCTGCGCCGCAATGCGTTGGACGCGGCCCTTGCGCTAGCCGCGCTTTCAAGCGTTGCGAGTGATCGCATTCCGTGGTCGGCATTCGAATGGGCATTGAAGCTGTTTTTCATGGCTGCCCTGGCGCTGCGCATCGTGTTAGCGCTGCGCGCGTTCTTCATGCCCCACCGGCTGCTGGTTCTCCTTGGAATCGGCGCGGCGATCCTCGCGTTTGCTGGCGCGGGCTTCTATTACTTGGAGCCAGGCGTGCACTCCTATGCCGACGGCCTCTGGCTCGCTTTTGAGAGTAGCGCAACGGTCGGCTACGGCGACGTTGCACCAACGACGCCCGCTTCGCGTGTATTCGCGGTCTTCGTCGTCCTGCTAGGCTACGGCCTGCTCTCGCTGACGTTCGCGAGCATTGCTGCTCTATTCGTCGGCCAAGAAGAGAAACAACTGCGGCGTGAGATGCATCGCGACATCAAGCGAGTGGAAGGCGAAGTGAGCGCCATGCGTGAAGAAGTTCGGACGTTGCACGATCTGCTGACACGCGACACGGCTTCTCGTGACCTGGACAACGGGACGTGCAGCACTGAATGCGCACAAATTCTGCGATGCAAGCGGGAACGCTGAGTTGGATCAAATCAGGCGCAGCGTCGAGCGGTATTGTTGTCGCATCGCATTATGAGTCGCACTGGAGTGCGAGATGGGACCGAGATCGATGTGGGCCGTGCTCGTGCTGCCTGTGCTCTTTGCCTGCTCGACAGACGCGCGGTGGGCCCGCTTCAGCGAGACCGAGCCTGCGTTGCATCAGGCGCGGGAATTTGCTTCCGTGGATTGCCAGGAGCCGGACGAATGCTCGCTCCTGTGGACACGCACGAAGGCATTCGTGTCGCGTTACTCGGCCACGCATATAGGTCTTGCCAATGGTAGCAATATTCGGACAGAGCGTCCGCTCGAAGCGGGCGTCGTGTACCTGTCGGCCACACGTACGCAGTCGGCAACGAGCAGAGGGCAGGCGCGAATCAGTGTCAAGGCGTTGTGCCGCGGTATGTATGGAATCGATGGCGGTCCCGGCTGGCTGTATGCGCGATGCGCGAGCGAAATCCAGAGGGTCGAACTGATGTTCAGGGGCTTCGTCCTGGCACCACATCAAAGTTGGACCGACGATTCAGCTTGACGCCGTTCGCTTGACTTGGATCAATCGGCTTGTAGCCGGTCACGCGAAGATTGTTTCATGTGACGCGCCAGAACGTTCTGCAGCTTGGGATGTACGCGGTAAAGGAAGAGAATAGGGAGAGCGGTCATGGGGCTCGGTTTGCAGATAGCCTGTCAAGGGTTCGCTGGCGGTGATGAGGTCGAGCGCGTCGCCGGTGTCGAGTTGCTTCGGCTCGAGCGGCAAGCCATTGACATCGTCAATAGTCACCTGACCGTCGAGGCGTATCGCGATCAATCGGGAGCGCGGCTCTACGATGCACGGCTCGATCTGATTACAAGGAAGTTCGATCTGATTCCCGTCGAGCGGGGCACCGGCGCAGACGTGAGCGTCGCGATTCATGGTGCCTTCGACAATGCCTTGCGCCTCCTCAAATACAGGCAGATGTCGTCGGCATGAGGATCGATGCGGCGCCTTACATGCTCAGGTAAAGAGGGTGACGTAACCGCGCGGGCGGCTCGCCCTAATCTCGCGCCATCCGGTTTGTCCGATACGATTCCGTGTTCGGCGACGATGGCCTTCCGATCGACGCACTGGATATGCCAGTGTCCAGAGTCGCATGTCTGAGTCACGGCATTTTCACCGAGGATCAAACGGTCTGCCCGGCCGCTCTGTGTTTGATGCAGTGGGAGAAAGCCTGCCATTCACCGCCGATTGCCACCTTCCCCACGACGGAAGGTCTATTTGCTCGTGAATCTCGCGCGACCAGCGGCCGCTCGCGACGTCAGGCCGCAACACAGCGTAGGCGGCATCGCTGGCGCGAGCGAAAGCATCGAGCCTGATGGTGATGCCCATAACCGGCCGCTCTCCACGACTAGTGACGCAACACCCATTCGACGAGCGTATGCGCTTCCTCGGGCGACAGTGCGCCGCCGCGTTCAGCCGGCATCGGCATGGCCATGTCGCCCCAGTGGGCGCGTCCGCCTGCACGCAGCTTGTGCTCGAGCATGGTTTGCGCCTGCGGATCGTTACGATACCGGTCGGCAATTTGTTGAAACGAGGGTGCCAAAAACGGCGCATCGTTCGTATGGCAGAACATGCAGTGCTGTTGATCGACGAGTGCGCCCAGGTCGGATTGAGCCACTGCGCGTGTCGAGCAGAGTACGAGGGAGGCGAGAAGTGCGGCGATTAAGGGGCGACGGACGCGAACGCGGGCTGCATCCGGCCAAGTGCATGAGAGGCGAGTCTGATAGGCAGGCATGGCGGCCGAAGAAGGTTGTATATGCTGATGATGCGCGGTGCGACGCTAATGGCTGTTGATCTGAATCAACGAGCGGCGAGCGCCGCACGCGAAACTGAAGCAGGCCATATCTGCGCAATCGAGCGCCGAGAGTGGATAACGAGTACGAAAGCCGTCTCCGATCGATACCCGGGAGGGGAAGGATGCGCGCCATGTTCTACGATGGAAGCACGCCCTCGTTGCATGAGGTGAACGCCGACGATCCGGTCGCCGGTCCCGGACAACTGCTCATCAACGTCAGTGCGTGCGGCGTATGCCGGACCGACCTGCATGTCGTCGATGGAGATCTGCCGAATCCGAAGCGACCGGTCATTCCTGGGCACGAAGTGGTAGGGCGCGTCGTCGCGACGGGCCCGGGCGCGGAGCGATCGTTCTCGGTGGGTGACCGGGTGGGCGTCCCGTGGTTAGGTCACACCTGTGGCAAGTGCCCGTACTGCACGCGCGGACAAGAGAATCTCTGCGATGCGCCCGGGCTCACCGGCTATACCCTCGACGGCGGCTACGCCGAGCGTATCGTCGCGGATAGCCGCTTCTGCCTTCATCTGCCGCAGGGCTATGACGATTGCGAAGCCGCCCCGTTGTTGTGCGCGGGTCTCATTGGCTACCGGACCCTGCGCATGGCAGGTGATGCGCGCCGCATCGGCATCTATGGCTTCGGTGCGGCGGCGCATCTGGTCGCACAGGTCGCGCGCCAGCAGCAACGCGCGATCTACGCATTCACTCGCCCCGGTGACACGCCGGCGCAAGAGCTTGCGTTGCTCGCGGGCGCAGACTGGGCCGGCGGCAGCGACGAGCGTGCGCCGGACGACCTGGATGCCGCTCTCATCTTCGCCCCCGCCGGTGAGCTCGTCCCGATTGCATTGAGCGCCGTGGTGAAGGGAGGTGTCGTCGTGTGCGGAGGAATCCATATGAGCGACATTCCGTCTTTTCCGTACACGTTGCTGTGGGGCGAGCGGCGCGTCGTATCCGTTGCGAATTTGACGCGCGCGGACGGAAGGGCGTTCATGCGCCACGCGGCGGATCATCCGCTGCGCGTGGAGACTCAAGTCTATGCGCTCGCCGATGCAAACCGGGCGCTCGCCGACCTGCGCGATGGACAGGTGGTCGGTGCGGCAGTGTTGCGGGTGGGACGCTGACGTTTTATCAAGCCTCATACATTCTCGAGGCTCGCCTGATCGAGAATATGCACCTCCTTGCCGCGCGCATCGAGCACTCCAGCTTTGTGCAGCTTCGAGAACATGCGGCTCACGGTTTCGAGTTTGAGACCGAGATAGCTACCGATCTCTTCGCGCGTCATGCGCAACACGAACTGCGCGGACGAGTAACCGCGCGCCTTCATGCGCGTCGAGATATTAAGCAGGAAAGCGGCGACCCGCTGCTCTGCGGACATCGTGCCGAGCAGCATCATGAGATTCGACTCGCGTACGATCTCGCTGCTCATCAAGCGATGCACGTGATGTTGTATCGCCTTGACCTCGCGGCACAGCAATTCGAGCAGATCGAACGGAATGATGCAGACGACGCTGTCTTCGAGTGCGATCGCGTCGCAACGGTGGCTGTCGGAACTCACGCCGTCGAGCCCGAGGGCATCGCCCGCGAGATGAAAGCCTGTCACCTGTTCATTGCCGTCACGGTGCATCACGATGGTCTTGAAACAGCCGCTGCGCACGGCATACACGCTGTGGAAGGCGTCGCCGCTCCGGTAGAGCGTCTCGCCGCGGCGCACGGTGCGTGTCGAGCAGATAAGCGCGTCGAGCCGTTCGTATTCATCCGCTGAAAGGCCGCTCGGCATGCAGATTCGTTGCATCGAACAGCTCGAGCAACGGTTGCTCGGGCGCGTCGCCGCGCGGGAAATGTCCGCCACCTGAAAGGCACGGCGCGGCATGGGCGCTTCGGCGCGGCGGCTGATGGTTGCGGCTTCGCTTGCGGTGGTGAACATGCCGTGTCTCCTGTCGAACGTCAGGTTCCCGCGTATGAGTCGAGTCCCGTATACGATGAGACTCGCTGCGCGGCGGATCAATCCATGCGTCGAATTATTGGCCGCGCCATCTCAAAAAGGAATCGGCGGTGGCGGAAACTTCGGTAGGCGTTTCGGCGGGCGTGTAGGGAATTCCTGACGCGGGCACCTTCAGAGGTCGTCGCTTTCGTCGTCGAACAGCCGGTGCCGGACGGCGTAGCGCACGAGCGCCGCTTCATGCGGCGTCTGCATTTTTTCGAGGATGCGCGCCTTGTATGTGCTGATGGTCTTCGCGCTCACGCACAGTGCCTCCCCGATCTGATTGATGGACTCGCCGGCGCACAGTCGTCTGAAGACTTCGAACTCCCGGTCAGACAGGCGCTGGTGCGGCAAGGCGTCCGCGGGCTCCGAGAGGCTCTGCGCGAAGCGCTCCGCCATGGCGAGACTCACATATGCGCCGCCGGCTGCGACCTTGATCACGGCCGAGACAAGCTCGGCACTGGCGCTTTCCTTCGTGAGGTAGCCGGATGCGCCCGCCTTGAAGGCGCGCGCGGCATATTGCTGCTCGGCGTGCATGGTCAGCACGAGGATCCGGAGCCCGGGCTTGTCGTCCTTGATCTGTTTCAGCAGTTCGAGGCCGCTGCGACCCGGCATCGAGAGATCCAGCACCAGCACGTTCGCCGGCGTCGAGCGAACGAGCGCGAGCGTGCTGGGGCCGTCGAACGCCTCGCCGGCGACTTCGAATCCGCTCGCGCTGGCAAAGATTTGGCGCAGTCCGTCGCGTACCAGCGCATGGTCGTCCGCGATCAGCACTTTTGTCGTCATGGTTGCAATTCCTTTTCCCGGACGGATTCCAACGGCAGCACCGCGGTCACGACGAAGCCGTTCTCCGGCGCCGAGTCGACGAAGATGCGGCCGCCCAGCGCGTTTGCGCGTTCGCGCATGTCTAGCAGGCCGAAAGAACGTCCGTTCGAATCGGGCGGCCCGGATGCCCCGACGCCATCGTCGGCGACGCGCAGCACGCAGTTCGCTTCGTCGGCAAGGAGCGAAAGATCGACGCGACGTGCGCGGGCGTGGCGCACGATGTTCGCCAGCGCCTCCTCGATGATACGAAAAACCGCCGTCGCTGCGTCGGCGTTGAACACGAGATCGCCCGTGTCCAGCTCGTGTTCGACTTCGATTCCGTGGCGCTGCACGAAATCGTCGACGAGCCAGTCGATGGCGGCATGCAGCCCGAGATCGTCGAGCATGACGGGCCGCTGGTGCGCCGCAATCCGCCTGAGCGAGGCGATATTGCGGTCGATGAGGGCGAGCATGCGCTGCAACTGCGGGCCGAAGCCGGCGCTGCTGGCCGCATGGGGGGCGAGTGGTGCGAGCTGTGCCTCCAGCGCGGAGATGTCCATTTTGAGCGCGGTCAGTGTCTGACCCAGATCGTCGTGTAATTCCCGCGCGACGCGGCTCTTTTCGGCCTCGCGTATCCGCTGAAGGTTGGCCGATAGTGCGCGCAATTCCTCGCGGGACTGCCTGAGCTGCGCATCCGCCTTCACCCGGTGCGTGACATCGCGCAGGACGACAGTGAACAGCTCGCCTTCTTCATCTTCCGTCTGGGAGATGGACGCTTCGATGGGAAACTCTTCGCCATCCGCCCGCAAGCCGAACAACACGCGCTGCGCGCCCATTCGCCGGTCCGAGACGCCCGTGTGGCCGAATTGCCGGACTTGACGCTCGTGGGCGGCCCGATAGCGTTCTGGAATGAAACGCGACAGCGAAGCGCCGATTGCATCGCTGGCCGCGCAGCGGAAAACCTGCTCGGCCATCGGATTGAACATGACGATGTGCTGCGTCGCATCGATGGTGATGATCGCTTCGGTCGTCGAGCGGATGATGCCGTCGAGGCGGGCATGAGTCAGCGCGGCAGGGCCGGAGGCAAGCGACAGGCGTCGCCGCAGCAGCAGAAAGACGATAGCCGCCACCGACAGCGCGGTTATCGCGGCGTTCGCCCAGAGCCAGGCGCGTGCGCCGGTCCCGACGGCGGCGGCGAAGGGGACGAACAGAATCCGCATGGCGAGCCGCCATGCTCCGAACACGACGATTGCGGCCGTGGCGGCTGCGGCGAACGCGTGCCACGGTTTCCAGTTCGGGCGAGTGGACCCGTTGGCCAGTGCATCCATAGGGCCTTCATTTTTTCTCATAGGGGCCATCTGACGATCGTGAGCCGTCCATCCTTGCGCGTCGCCGCAGCGTACAGAAAAGCGGGTGCCGGCAGCCATCATCTCACGCCAGATCGCACGCGCAAACGCCCTCATTGCGAACGCTTCTGGCGCAAGTGGAAGCACTCCATTTAGCCGGCGATTTGTTCGGCTTGCTCCCGCTCTCTTGCCTGCTGTTCGGCCTCGCGTCCCGGCACGAGCATGACCGGGCAACGCGCCAGCCGCATGAAGCGCTCGGCGACGCTGCCGAGCATGAGCCGCTGCCAGCCGCGCCGCCCGTGCGTCCCCATGACGACGAGCTCGGCGCCGAAGTCTTCCCCGCAGCGCAGAATGCACTGGGCGATGTCGTCGCCGATCAGGCCGACCTCGGCGACCCGCGGGCTTCCCTTGACGCCTTCCCGCTCCATACGCGCGGCGGCGTCCTTCGTTAGACGCCGGCCTTCCTCGAGCAGCGCATCGCGCATGTCGGGATAGAAGGTCGCGGCCGAGTCGTACGCGACAGGCTGAAGATCGACGATGAAGAGCGGCTGCAGAAGGGCGTCGTTCGCACGCGCGAACCGGAGCGCTTCCTCGAGCGCGTGCGATGAGGTGATGCTGCCGTCGATCGGCGCGAGAATGCGTCTGTACATGGCGGACTCCTTCACAAAGTCTGTTCAATGCGACATGAGGACAGGGAGGGTCATCGAGCGCAGCAGCGTCCGGGTGGCCCCGCCCAGCAATACTTCCTGCCAGCGCGCATGGCCGCAGCCGCCCATCACCAGCAGCCTCGCGCCGCTTCGCTCCGCCTCGGAAAGCAGCACATTGCCGACCGGCACATCGGCGTGCTCGTCGATGTCGCGCACGGTGACCCGTACGTCGTGCCGGGCGAGGGTCGAGGCGATGTCCGCGCCGGGTATGCGGGTGCCGGCGATCCGGTCCGTCACCGCATTCACCGATACGACCGTGACCTGCTTCGCTCGCTGCAGGAACGGCAGCGCGTCGTACGCTGCACGGGATGCTTCCCGGCTGGCGTCCCAGGCGAGCAGCACGTCGTCTCCCACGTTTGCGAAGACGCCGGCGTAGGGCAGCAGCAGCACTGGGCGGCCCGAAGTCATCACGAGCGTTTCGGCGAAGTGATCGGCGACATAGGCTTCCGGGTCGTTCGGGTCGGGCTGGCCCGCGATGACGAGGTCCGCGCAGCGGCCAAGCCGCGCAACGGCTCCCCCGGGCTGGTCGTGCGCCTCGATCCAGTCGCCGGACAATCCGTTGCGCGCCAGTCCTGCGTGAAAGAGACGTTCGAGCGAATGACGGCGATCCGCGCGTCCCGGATCGCTGTCTTCGTACCAGACGGCGGTTCGCGTAATGAACTGGAACGCCCGCGGTTGCAGTGCGAAGACCTCAAAGACCGCGTTCAGATGCGCCTTGAATCGCCTGGCGACCGAAAGGGCAAAATCAAGACGGTAAGCAGCGCGCTCGCTTGCATCGAGATGCACGACGATGGTCCTGTAGGTCATCGCGGACTCCTGGAAAAGCATCGGCCAAGCGACGCGTCATATGGAGGCGAGTCTACGGACCGGGCAGCATCTCGCGGTTGACTCAGATCAACGATCGCTCGTCGCCTTCGACAGACGTTTTCTTGACCTGGCTCAATTTGCGGCGTGCGTGCATCGGTAGAGTCGTGATTGCCGGCTATGACGAAGCACGCCGCCTGAACGGCCGCGCGCTTGTGCGCATCACATCCGCACATGCGGCGGGAAAGGCAGGCAGCGCACGAACGATCACGTTCACGTTCACGGGAGTATCGAGATGTCGCTCAAGGGACAGGTGAGTAACGCCGGCTGGAGTGTCACATGCGACACCGAGCAGACGCCGGAAGGCATCCGGTGCCTGATCGGCGTCGAGCATCGGAACGTCGAAGGCGGGCGCTTCGTGCATCGATTCAGGCATGCGCGCACGTTCGATACCGAGCGTGAAGCCGTGCTCGCCGGGCTGTGCGAAGGCATGACCTGGATCAATCTCAAAGCTGGCAAGACGATCAGCGTCGCATCAGCTCCGCTCGCATCGCCGGGCGCAATCCGCGCATAGGGTATGGAGCCGCGATAGCAGCGCATGCCAGTACGACCGCTCACCGAAGAGGCGGGGATCGACGTCCGTCCGGATCGTTTCGGTCATGCGCCGCTCATCGACGGTCAGCGGATCGGCATGGCGTCGCTGCACGAAAAGGACGGAAGCATCGGCGTCCGACGGCTGATCGGTCCTGCGCGATCGCGCCTCGACGCGCGCCTGCACGATCGCGTCGGGCGCCTGAAACTCGAGGATCAGCGCAGGCACGTTCAACTCGCTTGCCAGCCGGATGAATCGCTCGCGGTGTGCGTACTTGAGAAACGTCGCGTCGACGATTACGGTCAGACCTGACTCCAGCACGTTGCGCGCCGAATCCAGAAGCCGCTCGTACTGCATGCCGATGGCGGCGGGCGTGTAGGCGCCGGCAGCGAGTTTGCCGGTGTCCGGCGCGCAGAATGGTCGCGTGCGCTTGCGTTCGATATCGCTTGCCATGCGCACGGCGCCGATGAGCGGCGCCAGGCTTTCACTGGCGAGCGACTTACCGGAGCCCGAGAAGCCGTGACACAGCAACAGGCAGGGAGAAGGCTCGCATGCCGTTCTCGTGGCCACACGCAGATATCTTGCGGCATCGACGGGATGCTGCTTCAGCATTTCCACCAGCGCGCGCACGAGAGCCCTGTACACGGTGAAAAGCCGCAGCGCGCTCAACCCGGCGTAGTCGCCCGTTTCGGCGAGCCACGCATTGAGCGCGCGTGTCGCCAGCGCATCGCAGTCGTGGGACTGCAGGTCCATGACGAGAAACGCGAGATCGCTTACGACGTCGATCCATCGCAAGGCCGCGTGGAACTCGATGCAATCGAAGATGACCGGCCTCGTGCCCTTGAGGACGATGTTCTGAAGGTGCAGGTCGCCGTGGCATTCGCGCACGAATCCTTGCAGACGCCGCGCATCGAAATGGGCGGACAGATTGCGCAGCGAGGCATCGCACCATGCGATGAGGTCGCTCCCCGGTGCGCCGGGCATCTCGCGCGCAAGTTCGTTCAGCACCGTGTGAAGCTGTTCTGCAACGAGCGCACCGGACCCGAAGCGACGATCCGGCGGCACACGCCGCGCCGCGCGATGAAAACACGCAACGCGCTCTGCCGTCCGTTCGATGATCCGGGCGTCCAGCGCTCCGGATTCGAGCAGCGTGGCGAGCACCCGCCCCTCGTCGAAGCGACGCATCGTCACGGCATATTCGAAGACGTGTCGCGCCTTGCCGATCTGATAGCAGCGCCCGCGTTGCACGATCGAAGCGACCCCGAGGTAGACACCGGGCGCGAGCCTGCGATTCAGACGGCACTCGTCCTCACAGGCGCGACGGCGGGCGGCAAGGCTGGTGAGGTGCAGGAAGCCGAGGTCGACGGGTTTCTTGATCTTGTATGCGAAGCGTCCCGCCAGATAGACCACGGAGATGTGGGTCTCGATGCGCCGGATGCGTCCTGCGGGGTGCGGGTAGGTTCGCGCGCGGCGCATCGCTGCATCGAGCGCCCGGGTGTGATGGCGCAAGCGGCGCGCGCCGAGCATGTTCGACATGGCGGCGGTATCAGTGCGAGCGCGGCCGCGTATCGGTCTTATCCAGTTCGGTTGCCTTGAGCGCATTGTTCGCGGCCGTGCGATCCGCCTTGCGATTGATGCGCGCGTTGCTGATTTGCTCGTCGTAGCGTGCATGTGCATCGCCGAGGGCCGCGCGGCGTTCGTCCTGCGATTTCTTCCTGGCCGCACGATATTCCGCGTTGGCCTGTGCGTTGGCGTTGCGCCGGACAACGAGAGGATCGGTGCTCGCGGGCGCCACGATGCGGCTTTCTCGCGGCGCCGGTGGCGCTTCGGTCTGCGCCGGACCGGGAGTTGTCCATGCAGTCAGCAGGAAGCAGGTGAAGGCCATTGCGCGGACGAATGACGGGCGCGATGCAACCGGTAGCGTTTCCGACGGCATTGTGCGTCTCCAGGGTGGTTGGCGGTTCGCCACCGACTGTGCGGGAGCCGACGCGAAGCTTGCTTGATCCAGGTCAAGCGTGACGCAAGGCGCTTCGACGCGTTGACCTGCGTCAAGCACTCGCTGCGCTGCGACGGCAGCATCGGTGTCATCCAGTTGGCAAATCGTTCGTCGGGGGAAGCATGATGCGCGTCGTTCGCCCAATGTTGCTTTTGCTGTTTGCGTGGCTCGCATTCGGATGCACCTACGTCCCCGTGAACATGAACCCGCATGCGGCGGATCCGCTCAGCCCCGTGCCCCTCGATCTGCCTCGATACATGGGGCGCTGGTATGTGATCGCCAGCATGCCGATGGTCGACGAACGCGACTACGTCGCAAGCTGCGCCGTGTGGACCTTGCGTGACGACGGACGAATCGAGGATGCCGTCGCGGGCAGAAACGGCGGCTTCGACGCGCCCGAGACGCGCACCGTCTTCATTGCAACGCCCGGGCATGGGGCGCTGAACTCGGTATGGAAAGTACGTCCGCTGTGGCCGTTCGAATTCATCGTGCTTACCGTCTATGCCGACGATGCCTACCAGTACACGGTGCGAGCGACGCCGGACAAGGATTTTGCCTGGATACTCTCGCGTCGGCCGGAGATGCCGGAACCAGTCTACGAAGACATTCTCACAAGGCTCGATGCGATGGGTTTCGACACCGGCCGCTTCGCGCGTGTCGCGCAGTATCCGGAACAGATCGGCAAGCCCGGCTTTCGCGCCGTGCGTCCGGCGCTCGATCCGCAGCACGGCCACTCGCCGACGCGCATGTAGTCATCGCCTGACACGAGCGCCGACAGACGCACATCAACTTCCGCCGACCCTTATTGGTATCGCGTTGCTGGCCGACCATACTCGAATTGCACGAGGCGCGCATGCCGGCGCCCACAGTCTTGCGCAGCGCCGCCTGACGCAGCGTTCTGATCCGGCCCATGACCGGAGGAGGGATCGAAATGGCCAGCCAGCGATATCTGTCGAAGCAGCAGATTTTCGACAGGGCAGTGGACCACTTGTTGTCCCAGCGCGGCGCTGCGTTGCTGCCCAAGCGCGGCGCCGCTTACCGGGGCGGTTGCGGCGGGTGTCCCATCGGCAGTTTCATCCGGCCCGCCGACTACGCGAGCGTGATCGAAGGCGTACCGGTGCGCTTTCTCGATCCCGCTGTCGAGGGGCGTCCCGCTTACATGGAGCTCGGGGTGCCCGCGCTGCGCCGTGCGCTTCTGCATGCCCGCATCGACGTGGACGATCCCTGCACCGTCGCATTGCTGAGCTGCCTGCAGAACGTCCACGACGTGTTTGCCGTAGCGGAATGGTGCGAACGGCTGGCATCCATTGCACGACAGTTCGGTCTGGCGTACCTCAGTATCGAGAAGGCTGCCTGATGCGATCCGCCCGGCGCTTTGCCGGTGAGTTGATGTGCATCAATCGGATCGCGTCACTCGATGCCACGCTGGCGCATCTCCAACGGCGGCGTCCCATGGCGCGAGACGAGCATGCACGATTTCAGGCGAATCTTCGGTCTTTCCAGCGACACACGCCGGCTGCACGCTTCCGGAGCGGCGGCGCAACTGGGTGAGTCCGCCGCGACTCTCCGCAATCTGGCGACGCTCGCTGCCGACGAAGTCTTCACGCAACTGTCGAGCGCCGCGTCCGGGCTCGAATCCGGCGAAGCCGCGAAACGGTTGCGTGCGCAGGGCGCGAACGATGTCGCCCGGGTCAGGCAGCAAGGCGCGTTCGGTGAACTGCTTCGCCGCTCGATCAATCCGTTGAACGGCGTTCTGCTGTCGCTGGCGGCGGTTTCTGTCTACCTCGGCGAACGGCGCGCGGCGATCCTGATTCTGGTGATGGTCGTCTTGAGCGTCGGGCTCGGCTTCGTTCAGGAGCATCGCTCGAACAAGTCGGCAGACGCGCTGCGCCGCATGGTGCGGACCACCGCCACCGTGCGTCGCCGTGAGCCGGCCGCGGAGAACGGACACGTAGAAGTGCCGATCGAGGACGTCGTGCCGGGCGATATCGTGCTGCTATCGGCAGGCGATATGGTGCCGGCAGACCTCAGACTGATTTCGGCGAAGAATCTGTTCGTCAATCAGTCCGCGCTCACCGGAGAGTCGATGCCGGTCGAGAAATCCGCGCTCCCCGTAGCCGATGACACCGGGGCGCCGTTCGATCTGGCCAATATCTGCTTCACCGGCACGTCGGTGCTGAGCGGCACCGGCTGGGGCGTGGTGGCGCTCACCGGTCCGCGCACCGCGTTCGGTCATGTCGCGGGCATGATCGCCGCGAACCGCGTGCTGACGAGCTTCGATCGCGGCATTGCGCGCTTCACGTGGATGATGATCGGCCTGATCGCAATCATGGTTCCGCTCGTTTTCCTGATCAACGGTCTGACGAAGGGCGACTGGTTCGAGGCCTTGCTGTTCGCCGTGGCCGTGGCGGTGGGATTGACGCCTGAAATGCTGCCGATGATCGTCACCGTCAATCTCGCCAAGGGCGCGATCGAAATGGCGAAGAAGCGCGCTATCGTCAAGCGTCTGGATTCGATCCAGAACTTCGGCGCGATGGACGTGCTCTGTACCGACAAGACGGGCACGCTCACGCAGGATCGCATTATCGTGAAGCGCCATCTGGATGTACATGGTGACCCGTCGGATCGCGCACTGGAATACGCGTATCTCAACAGCCTGCACCAGTCGGGGCTGAAGAACCTGCTCGATGTCGCCGTGCTTCAGCACGTCGAGATGGAAGAGCGGATCAACCTGTCGGGAACATACGTAAAGATCGACGAGATTCCGTTCGACTTCGAGCGGCGGCGCATGTCGGTTGTGCTGTCGCGGGGAAGCGGCGAGCGTCTGCTCATCTGCAAGGGAGCGGTGGAAGAGGTCTTCGCGGCTTGCACGCGCTATGCGACCGACACGGACGAGGGGCTGCTGGATTCCACGCATTTTGCGCAAGCGCGCAGCACGACCGCTGCGCTCAACGCCGATGGTTTTCGTTTGGTCGCCGTGGCATGCAAGCGTTTGCCCGAGGAATCGCGGCCCTATACGGCGTCGGACGAAGCGGAACTGACGCTCGTCGGTTACATCGCGTTCCTCGATCCGCCCAAGGAGACCTGCGCCGCCGCGCTTGCGGCTCTTTCGGGCAGCGGCATACGCGTGAAGATTCTCACGGGCGACAACGACATCGTCACGAGGAAGGTATGTCACGACGTCGGGTTGCGGCCCGGCCGTATCGTGCTCGGAAGGGACATCGAGTCGATGTCGCCGCAGGCGCTCGGCGCGCTCGCCGAAGAGGCGAGCGTGTTCGCCAAGGTGTCGCCGGCACAGAAGGCGTCGATCATCGAGGCGCTGCGCGGGCGCGGACACGTTGTCGGCTTTCTCGGCGACGGTATCAACGATGGCCCTGCGCTCAAGGTGGCGGATGTGGGCGTTTCAGTAGACAGCGCGGTCGATATCGCCAAGGAATCGGCGGACATCATCCTGCTGGAAAAGAGCCTTGCCGTGCTCAATGAGGGCGTGCTGGAGGGCAGAAAGGTTTTCGGCAACATCACCAAGTACATCAAGATGGGCGCGAGCTCGAACTTTGGCAACATGTTCAGCGTCCTCGGCGCGAGCCTGTTCCTGCCGTTCCTGCCAATGGCGCCGATCCAGGTGCTCACCAACAATCTTCTGTACGACCTGTCGCAGGCCGCCATTCCTCTCGACAACGTCGACGAAGACTATCTGGCCCGGCCGAGGCGCTGGGACATCGGGAACATCTTCCGGTTCGTCGTGCTGATCGGTCCCGTCAGTTCGGTCTTCGACTACCTGACGTTTTTCATGATGCTGTATGTCTTTCGTGCTTGGAACGATGCCCCGCTCTTTCAGACGGGATGGTTTGTCGAGTCCCTGATGAGTCAGACGCTCATCATTCACATCATTCGTACAGCAAAGATCCCATTCGTCGAGAGCCGCGCAAGCGTCGCGCTGATCGCGACGAGTCTTGCGATAGCCGTGTTCGGCATGATTCTGCCTTACGTGCCGCTGGCCGGCCTGCTCGGCTTCGTCCCTCTTCCAGGAAGCTACTGGGCGGGACTATTCGTGATCCTAACGGGGTATGCCATGCTGACGCATGTCCTCAAGCGCTGGTTCGTTCGCCGTTTCGGCTTGAATTGACGGGTACGAGACGCCGGCCGCAATCAGCGAACCACACGTGCGATCAGCGAGCGTCGTCAATGACGACTTTTTCCAGCGGAATCATTGCTTCGACCCGGAAGCCATCGCCCGGCCGGCTGCGCAACGCGATGGTGCCGCTCAGTGAACGCACGCGTTCGCGCATGCCGAGCAGGCCGAAAGTATCCGTGGCGCGGGGCGAATCGAGGGCCGCGCCTCGTCCGTTATCCTCGATGGTCAGCGTGCAAGCCGCGTTGTCGCAGACAACGGCGATGCACACTGTGCTTGCTTCTGCATGCCGGACGACGTTCGTGAGGCCTTCCTGCACGATGCGGAATATCGACGTGGCCGCCGACGGCTCGAATGCCGGCTCGTCGCCTTGGATGCTCAAACCGATTGCAAGACCGAAGCGCCGCCGCACGTCGTTGACGAGCCATTCGATCGCCGCATAGAGGCCGAGTTCGTCGAGCACGGGAGGACGCAAACCCGCCGCGATTCTTCGCACCGAAGCTATGATGGTGTCGATCTGTGTCTGCAGCTGAGTCGATGCAAGCGGACCTTCCGTCGCGCTTCGACCGATCTCTGATTCGAAACGCACGAGCTGCATCTTGAGCGCGGCGAGTTGCTGGCCGAGATCGTCGTGCAATTCGCGGGCGATGGTTGCTCGCTCGTTCTCGAGCGCTGCCTGCACGTGCGCCGAGAGATCTCTTGCATGCTGCAGTTCAGCGAGCCGCAATTGTTCGGTCATGTCCCGCGTGACCTTCGCAAATCCGATCAGATTGCCATGCGTATCGTGCAGCGCGGTGATGACGACGTTTGCCCAGAAGCGCGTGGAGTCTTTGCGTATGCGCCAGCCTTCGTCCTCGACACGGCCTGTTCGCGCTGCCATTTCGAGTTCTCTCTGGGGCTTGCCCCTCGCAATGTCTTCCGGCGGATAGAACGCAGAGAAGTGACGGCCTACGATTTCCTCCGGTTCGTAGCCCTTGATGTTCCGGGCCCCGTCATTCCAGGTCGCAACGTTGCCGCCAGCGTCGAGCAGGAAGATTGCGTAGTCCTGCACAGAGTCAACCAGCAGACGGAAGTGAGCGTCCGTTCTCAGGGTCGAGGCGAGAATCTTCCGTGGAGCTGTACCGCCGTCTGCCGGCGGCGAATCGTTCGTGTCGCGCATCGGGATGACTCGGTAAGCATGGAGGGCGCCGTTCTGTCGCACGGACTGCTCACGAGGCACAATTGCCTGACCCCCAGTCTACTCACAGAAAAACTTGCCGTCATCCCCTTTCACGAGCGCTATAGCGTGAGCATCTCCGACATGCTCCTGCGCGGCGTATGCGCGCTGGACGGACCCTTGCCGAGGCGCAAAAGCAGTTGAGGCAGGGCGTCGATGGCAGCGTCGTGGCGCAGCGCATCTCGCAGACTGTCGACTTCTATCGGCTGATTGAGGTAAGAGGCGCTCAGCCCGAACTGCACCGCTGTGAGCAATACGCGTTCGAGCGCCTGACCGGCCGCAAGCCACGCGGGCGGATTGTCCTCAGCGGTGCCAATGCACAGAAGCATCGGCGAATGCTCGACGAGACGGCAGTGCGAGGCCGCCGCGCCTTCGCCGAGGTCGAAGGTGCGAATGACCGACGACACAATCGGCGATGCGAAGTCGAGCAACGCGCTCACGCCGTTCGCGTAAGCCGGCATGCCGTCGCCGCGTCGAGGAGGATGGATCCAGCTTGTCAGTTCGCGGCGGAAACGGGCATCGCGGAACTGGAGATGATCCGCTTGCGCCACCAGTTCGGCGATTCGCCCGCGGTCGGGTGTTGATGTGATCGATACGGCGTCCACGCCCTCGGCGATCGCGGCCCCTGTCAGCGCGTTCTGGACGTTGACTGGCACGGGCGCGGGATCAAAGGCCTCGCGCGTCGTCACGCGGCGCGTGATGGCGTCAAACAGCGTCGCGATGCTGGAATCGTTCGTGCCTTCATGCACGACCCGCAGCCGAGCGAGCGCATCGGCATCGAGAGGGTCGGGAAGCAGCGTGATCTGGTAAGCGAGGCCCAGACGTTCGAGCGCGACACGCAGGTTGAAGAGCGCCGCGCCGCACCCGATGATCAGCTCCCGGTCGTAAGGATCGACGACGGCCAGTGCGCGCGTGCGATCGGCGCAGAGCAGCACGCTCGTGCCGTCGGCAAGGAAGCGCCAGGGCTGCGCATTGTGACTGGATGGCGCAAGCGCCGCATAGTGCAGCGCGAAGCGCAATTTCGCGGCGTCGTCCGCGAGCGGCGGAAGGTCGGCCTCGCTGATGTTCCATGCGTCGAGCGATGGGTGTGAAAGCATGACCTGCTCCCGGACGATCCTGTTTCGATGCACGTCATCCTAAGAGGGGAGACGTTCGAGCGCGTTGATTCACATCAACGGTCACTGACGCCGCCGCTGCGGCGCAAGAGGGACCCGTCGACAAATTGCGCTGCATCGCCGCGCTTGATGCAGGTCAATGGCTCAACGGCCGATGTCCGTACAGTAGGTCCGTGCTGTTGCACAACCGTCAAGGTTTCTTTCCGAAGCCCGTCCGCCCGGTCGGGAAACCGGCCATTCATTTTTCTCTCTCGAGGAGACAACCATGAGCAATCTGACGCGTTTCGATCCCTTTTCCATGGAGCCCATGTCCGAGATGTTCCAGGGATTGTTCCGCCCGCTGCGCAGCCTTTCGCCGGACGAAGCGCCGCTTGGTCACTGCAAAATCGATGTCAGCGAGACGGACGCCGCCTATCAGGTCAAGGCCGAACTGCCCGGCGTCGACAAGAAGGACATCGACGTAAAGGTGGATCGCAACACCGTTTCGATTCACGCGAGAACCGAGCGCAACAAGGAGGATAAGGACGGCGAGCGTGTGATTCGCCGCGAGCGTTACACGGGCGAAGTGAGCCGCTCGTTCTCGCTCGGCAGCGAGATTGACGACGCCAGCGCCAGCGCGCAGTATCAGGACGGCATTCTGACGCTCACGCTGCCCAAGAAGGCGCCTGTCGACCAGAAGCGCCTGTCGATCAACTGAGCCCGCGCCGGCAGACGGCGCTGCGCCAACCTCAAACGGATGCACGGAGGTCGCCTCATGAAAGAGGACTGGAAGCTCAAGCAGGACGTCGAAGAAGAACTCGAATGGACGCCGGATGTCGTCGCCACGCATATCGGTGTGGAAGTTTCGCACGGCATCGTGACCCTCTCGGGACATACGGCGAGCCTCGCAGAGAAGCTGGCAGCCGAAGAGGCGGTGCGCCGCGTATCCGGTGTGCGCGCGGTGGTCGTCGAGCTGGATGTCCGGCTGCAGCATCACGACGTGCGCTATGACTCGGACATTGCCGCCGCGGCCGATACCTTGCTGCGCTGGACCGTGGGTCTGCCCGAAGGCGCCGTCGATGTGCAAGTCGAAAAAGGTCACGTGACGCTGCGCGGCGACGTGGAATGGGCGCATCAGAGCCACACGGCGGTTCGCGGCATCGCCCATTTGCGGGGCGTGACCGGCGTGACGAACGAAATTCGCGTGCAAAGCGACTTGGCATCGCAGGACATCGGCGACGCCATCTCACGGGCGCTGCAGCGTCACGCGCAACGTGAAGCCCGGCACATCGAGGTCAAGGTCGAAGACGGCACGGTGACGCTTTCGGGCAAGGTCGACAGCGCCGCCGAACGCGATGCTGCGCGCGGCGCCGCGTGGTCCACGCGCGGCGTCACGGCCGTCGTCGACAATCTGCAGCTGTGCTGAGCGGCCTGCTTCCAGTGGTGCAAGGCGGCGTCTGGCGGGACGCTGCTTTGCCCTCCCACGGGGCGCCGCCGAGCTTCGTTTCACGCCGTCCGCCAGGCATCGGGAGATGAGATGATGGACACTGGCCACCGACCGCATGCACATGGCGGCGGCTTCAGACGCATCGTGCTGTGTGTCGACTCTTCCGATGCATCGCGGTGCGCCGCCGAATTCACACGGCGTCTCACGTCCCCCGGCACGCAGCTGACAGTCGTCGCCGTGGCGCCGGGGCCGCATCTGCTGGCGCCGCACGCCGCCCTCGCCGGCCTCGATCTTGGCATGGTGCATTCGCAGGTTCTGGAAGACGCGGAACGGGCGGTCATCGAGTCGAGCGACAGGCTTGCGCAGACGGGGGCGGTGGTGCGAACGCATGTCATCGATCTGGAGGCAGAGCGGAGCGATGTGGCTCATGCGCTCGCCAGGGACGCACTCGTCGACGAAGCCGACCTGATGGTGCTCGGCACGCGGCAGCATCGGGGCTTTCTGAGGTGGCTCGATCCGTCGGTCACCGACGCTTTGAGCAGGATCGCGCCCGCCGCGATGATCGTCGTGCCAGACGGTTACGCGAACCCGAGCGAATCTTTTGCAAGCCGCATCCTGTTCGCCGTCGATGGCAGTCCCGTCGCGCTCACCGCACTTTCCGTCGGCGCAAGGATGGCGACGTCGCTCACACAGGTGCGCGCTGTTTACGTCGTTGATCGCGCCGTGCGCTACAGCAATTTCGTGCCGGCCACGCTGCTTGAGGACGCCTTCATCAAAGAAGGCGACTGGGCCATTGCCGCAGCAGCGCAGCGCCTACCGACGATCGGCAACGTGACGCGCTCCAACACCTCGACAGCTTCGATCTCAACCGACATCAGCGCCGACGACGTGCCCCGTGCCCTTCTTCGGGAGGCCGAACGCTGGAACGCCGATCTTATCGTCATGGGCACGCACGGGAGGCGTGGCGTGCAACGCGCGCTCTTCGGCAGCGTCGCAAACTGCGTCGCTTCGGAATCGAAGATCCCGGTGATGCTGGTCCGCCAATAGCGGGCGGCACGGGCATCCGGTCGGTTCTCTACCGTCTCGACAATGTTCTGGTGGTCGGTGAGGTCGCGCGCAACAGCCGCATGTACAGGCATGAGCCGGTGCGATTCCCCGGGCATCGCCTAGGTTGCAGTGCTTGGCGTGGCATCGATGGGGTCGAACGTAAGGCACCTCAGATGAAGAACGCTAGAGATGTCGCCGGTAGCGTTGGACACGCCGCGGTCCACAGCATACGGGCGGCTTAGGCCCCGCGCGGAACGTCGGCGGTCAGGCGAGAGCGGTCCAAGCCCGGAGGTCATGGCCTCGAGGAGCACTGACATTCGGGCGAAGCAGAGCATGAACCATTGCGCAGCGATCCACTCGCTGATTAACGGGAAAGGAGAGGCCTCCGCCGAACACTAGCCCGCCCGCAGGACGCGTGAACAACAATCCCGCATGACGACGCGCTCTATGAGACCGAGTAGTCCGGCGATCGTCCGCAGCCGCGCGACTGAAAGGAAGGCTGCGGTGAACGAAGGTTGATCCTCCGTAGTGCGGCAGGTGTGCCAGATATCGATCTCACCGTGGCGAGCGTCTCCCCCGCGCCGGATCTGCACGTCGTAAGCACGGCTCAGACGTCGTCGAGTCGTATAACGAAAGCAGACGGTGTTGCGTCCCTCGCTGCGCGCTCAGTGATGAAGTGCCGATGTCATGCAGTGTTCTCCCGGCAGATGGAAACGCGACCACTCGAATCTGGGGCGGTTGGTATGAGGCGCGCGTTGATCTGTATCAGAGGGGATCCACTCGAATAATTCAAGATATCTGCATTGCACTGGGGATTGGACCATGAAAACGCGTAGGTTCCGGGCATCTGATGCGCTCCTTATGATCGGCGTGTATGGATTCCTGACGCTGCTCGTGTTCGCCACGGCTTTCGTGAACGCGCGCGAGGTCGAGATCCCGTATAGCGACTTCGAGCAGTTGCTTCGCGGATCGCAAGTCGACGACCTTCGGATCAGCGCCAGCGAAATCCGCGGAACGATCCGTACGAAAGAGGCGCTCGCGCAGTTGTCGGCATCGGAAGCATCGCAGTTGAAGCGCGACGGCGCGCCGTACCGGTTCATGACCGTGCGCATCGGCGATGCTGCGCTCACCTCGGAGCTTGCCGCCAGCAAGGTTGGTTATACGGGCGTCTCCGGCCGCGACTGGCCGACGAACGTTCTTGCGTGGGCGCTGCCGCTTCTGGCGTTCTATATCTTCGCGCGATACGCCTTTGGAGGCCTGGGCGGCCTGAGAGACTTCGGCGGGGTCGGAAAGAGCCGGCCGACACTGTATGCGCAACAGGAAAGCAGCGTCACGTTCGACGACATTGCGGGCATCGACGAAGCGAAAGCCGAGTTGCAGCAGATCGTGCAGTTCCTGTGCAAGCCGGAGCGCTATCGCCGCCTGGGCGGAAAGATTCCCAAGGGCGTGCTGATCGTCGGTGCGCCGGGAACAGGCAAGACCCTGCTCGCCAAGGCCGTGGCGGGCGAGGCCAAGGTTCCGTTCCTCTCAATCAGCGGCTCGGCATTCGTGGAGATGTTCGTCGGCGTCGGAGCCGCGCGGGTGCGCGATCTTTTCGAGCGGGCCAAGCGACTGTCGCCGTGCATCGTTTTCATCGACGAACTCGACGCGCTCGGCAAGGTGCGCGGCGCGGGCGCAATCGCGGGCAACGACGAACGCGAACAGACGCTCAATCAGTTGCTCGTCGAGATGGACGGCTTCGAAGCCAACTCCGGCGTCATCCTGCTTGCTGCGACGAACCGGCCCGAGATCCTCGACCCGGCGTTGCTGCGCCCCGGGCGCTTCGACCGGCACATCGCGATCGACCGTCCCGACGTGAACGGCAGACGGCAGATTCTCGAGGTGCATGTCAAGTCCGTCACGCTCGCACGCGACGTGGACTTAGGCGAACTGGCCGCGCGCACTCCCGGCTTCGCCGGGGCGGACCTTGCGAACGTCGTCAACGAGGCGACCTTGCATGCGGCCGAGCACGACAAGCCCGCCGTCGAGATGGCGGATTTCGACGAAGCGATCGATCGCGCGATGGCCGGGATGGAGCGCAAGAGCCGTGTGATGAACGACCGGGAGAAGCTCACCATCGCCTGTCACGAGGCGGGACACGCGATCGTCGCCCAGTGCCGCAAGCATTGCGATCCGGTGAAGAAGGTCTCCATCATTCCGCGTGGCGTCTCGGCGCTCGGGTACACCCAGCAGGTGCCGACAGAGGACCGCTATGTCCTGCGCGAGAGCGAACTGCTCGACCGGCTCGATGCATCGCTGGGCGGCCGCGTCGCAGAAGAGATCGTGTTCGGCGACGTATCCACCGGCGCGCAGAACGACCTCGACCAGGCCACGGCGCTGGCGCGCCACATGGTCGTTCGCTGCGGGATGAGCCCGGCGCTGGGCCTCGCGACTTTCGGCGATGACGACGCGTACAGCGGCCCGCTCGTGCAGCGGCAACGGTCCATCCGCTACAGCGAACGCACGGCGGAGATGATCGATGAGGAAGTGCGCCGCATGCTGGCGGAAGCGCATGACCGCGTGCGCAAGACGCTCGAAGAAAAGAAGCCACTGCTCGAAAAAATCGCCCGTCTGCTGCTGACCCATGAGGTCGTTGATCATGCCGCGCTGCAGGCTGTCATGAACGAAAACGTTTCGTCGGCGCAAGAAGGCCCGCACAGCGAAGCCTCCGCGCCGGCGACACTCGCAAGCGATTGATGCATGTCAACCGCACACGGGCCGAGCGGCCGTAACGTGTAGACGCGCAAACGAAGCGCGTCGACTCGATCTTCAGGAGCCCAAGATGCTTGCACGCGATGTAATGACCTCCTCTGTCGTTAGCGTCAAACCCGACACCACGGTTCATGATCTGGCCGCGTTGCTGGTGCAGCACCGCATCAGCGCAGCGCCGGTGGTCGATGAGGACAAGCGCGTCATCGGCATGATCAGCGAGGGCGATCTCCTGCGCCGCGATGAGATCAATACGGAGAAGGAGCCCCATCGCCGGTCGTGGTGGCTCGAAATGGTGGGAACGGATCGAGGCGCGGGCGCGTACATCAGGTCGCACGCACGGACCGTCGGCGAGCTCATGAGCCGCGAGCCCGTATGCGTGGATGAAGACGCCACGCTCGCCGACATCGCGTCCATCCTGGAAAGCCATCACATCAAGCGTGTCCCGGTGCTGCGGCAGGGGCGGCTCATTGGCATCGTGAGCCGGTCGAACATCGTGCAGGCGCTCGCATCGGCTGTCGCGGAAGAACCCGCGCCGGGGTCATCGGCCAGTGACGCCGAGATTCGCACGATGCTCATGGGCGAGCTGGCCGGACGCGACTGGGCATTTCCGGGCCGTAATATCGTCGTGCGCGACGGCGTCGTGCATTTGTGGGGCGCGGTGTGGTCAAGCGACCAGCTCGACGCCATGCGCATCGCGGCGCAGCGCATTCCAGGGGTGAGAAGCGTCGAGGATCACACCGTTCCCTATCCGATCATGCCGGGCATCTGAGCGCGCCGGAAGCGCCCCGCACATTGCGATGTAGTAAAGGGAGTGCTTCAATGATTCAGGAACTGACGCTCGACGCACCGGTGCGTTACGAAACCGGCTACGTCGAATTCATTGGCGGTCTGGACGAAACACATCAGGCGTTCCGGGTCGATGCGAGCGTGTTCAAGGAACTGCTCCAGGTCCGGCAGATCGGAGAGGCCGGCATGAAGGCGCTCTTCACGGCCGATCCCGGGTACTTCCTGTTCGTGGCGGCGCGCAAGCTGGCCGAACAAGGGCCAAGCGACGAGCCCATTCAATTGACGCTTGCCGATTTGCTTCGCTGACGTTGCTGAAGGTGCGCCGACCGCGGCCGATCCTTCGGCCGCATCTCGACTTCAGTTCGACATCAACACCGGCAGATCCGCATCGCGCAGCATGGCGCTTGTCAGACTGCCAAGAAATGTTTGGCGCAGACGGCTGTGATGGAACGCGCCCATGACTAGCACTCGCGGGCGTTCGGCTTGCAGGTAGGACAGCAGCGCAACCGGAACGTACCCCTCGCCGGATGCGCGCAGTGGAACGACATTCGCGCCGACGGCGTGCCGCATCAGGCTTCGGGCGAGGTCTGGCGCGAGCGCGGCGCGCTCTTCGGTGAGCGCGCCGACCGGCTCCGAGTGAATCGAGACGATGTCTACCCGCGCGGCCTGACGCAGCATGGGCAGGGCATCGAAGACGGCTCGTGCGGCTTCGCGGCTGCCGTCCCACGCGATGGCCGCAGCTCCATCGAGCGGACACGACGCATGGCCGCGAGGCCATACCAGGACGGGTCCGCCCGCAGCCATGATCGTACGTTCGGGATAGCGGTCGGCGAACGAGGCGTCGGCTTCCGCTTCGTCATGCTGCCCGATGATGGTCAGGTCGGCGCATCGCGCGTGCTCATAGAGCGAGTAGCCGGTGGTCATCTCATTCGCTACCCAGTCATGCGCGACCTTCGAGCCAGCCAGTTTCCGAAGGAACTGACGCTCGACGCGCGCCTGCCTCTCGCGGCACAACTGCTGTAACGTCATTTCATAGCGATGCCCACCTTTTGCCTGATAGTAAAACCGGGGATCGAGCGTGAAATCCGAATACAGGCCGCGCAGGTGCGCATTGAAACGCTCGGCCAGTCCGACGGCGGCGTCCAGCCGCTGGGTGGCGTGCGCGCCCGTATCGAGGGCCACGGCAATTGTCTTGTAGGTCATCGAAGCCTCGGTGTTGATTGCATCATGCGTATCTCACTGGCTCAGCACCCACTTCACGAGCGCATGAGCATCGGACGCAGAAAGTGGTCCACCGCCACGTTCGGCGGCGGATGGCATTGCGACGTCGCCCCAGTGCGCTTCGCCACCCTTTCGCAGTTTCTCTTCGAGCATGCCCGGGGCGCCGGGTACGTCCCGGTAACGGGCGGCGATTTGCTGGAATGAAGGCGCGCGGTGCGGCGTGTCCACGGTATGGCAGAACATGCATCGATGCTGGTCGATCAGCCAGGATGGTTCCGTCGTTTGGACGGCGGCGCAATCACACCAGTTGCTGACGGACAAGAGCGCCGCGCACGTCCGGACAGCGAAACGCGCCGTGTTCATGACGCCTGCGGTGTCTCGCCGACCGCCGGCACCGTGCTCGAAATCAGGCGGTAGAGATTGTCAAGACTCTCGCCTTCGAACGTCGCCTCGCCAAACGGGTCGGAGCGCTGGTCGAAGGCCGCGTCGATCAGAGCCCAGTCGCTCTCCGGAAGCAGTTGCGCGGTGGCGGGAAGAATCAGCGTCTCCTCGACGCGCCGGTGATTCGCGCAGAACGCCACGTATTGTTCCAGCAGCGCGCGCAGGCCGAACAGCACCGATTCACCTTTGAGTTCGAACCGGGTGAGCGCGTGCTCGAGATTGCGCAGCCGTAAATCACCTTCGATGTGCTGGCATTGCAGTTCGTCCAGCACGTCGTCGTAGTCATCGGTGCGTCGTCTCAACGCGGGGAACAGAAAGTGGTCTTCCATCGGATGATGAAACTGCTCCGGATATTCGCGGATGTAATACAGCATCGCGCGCAGCACGATCGGATTGGGGGAGGGTCCTCCGTCCGCAAGTTTGCGAACGAAGTCGAGCATGGCGGCCGTCACGGCGGCGAGGCGCCTGTGATCGAGCCGGATGATGCGCAAGGCTGTGCGTTCTGCGGTTTCATTGATGAACGTGCCCGAACAGTGCGGATCGCTCATGATTCACTGGTTCCGTGCGAAATGGCCGACAGTCTGCGCGAGCAGAACGCAGGAGCCTACCGGCAACTTAAGATTGACGGCGAGCGCCGTGCGATTCATCGAGCCGCGCGCCGCGGCGGCAAGCCCGGCCGATGCGCAGAAGAGATAGACGTTCTGAAGAATCGCGCCCGCGCTCGCATACGCGAAGTTTTCACGCTGGCGAGGAGGCACGTCCTGCATGCGATCGAGATCGGACACATAGACGAGGTCGACCGGCGCTTGTGCGAGAAAGTCCTGATAGCCCGTCGTCGCGCGCAAGTCGAGCGCCGCGACAAGCACGAGCTGGTGCGCGGTCGGCTCGTATCGATAGGAGCCCGTGGTCAGCAGCACATAGATGTCGACTTCATATCTGCCGAGCGCCGATGGCGCCGTGCGGCCGCCGTCCGCGGCGCGATTGATGCCGTCGGCGGCCCATAGCAAGTTGCCGAGCAGGTCGGTGTCGATCGTATCGGACGAAAAGCTGCGCGTGGTTTGCCGCGCGGCGAGCGCATCCAGAAGAGGCATGCTGCCGCTGCGCCGCGGCGCGGGGAACTCGATTACGGCGGGCGGCTCGGCTTCCACGGCACGCGGCCTCGGCGCGTTCAGCACCGCGCCGATTCGAAACAATGGCTTGATCATGTCTGTCTGTCCGTGTTCGCTCGCGCGCCGGATAAGCGGGTAACGAACCGATTCTTCCATCGTGCGAAGGAAGACGATTGATCTGGATCAGTCGTCGCTGATCGAGTGCGAGGCGCCTAACTGATTGACCTGTGCGCACACCGCGTTTGACGCCCGGCTGTTGATTCATGACAGCGACTGTCGCGCCGGGTGAAGGGGAACGCAGGACGGACCTGCACGCTCGATGTCATGACGTGTCGCCCCGCCACCACCGCGCTCGCCGCTTTCAAGCTGAGGCGAGGGGGCTATGTGGTAGGTGTCGCGGTTATCGACACAACTGCGGGCCGTATAACGCCGATGGTATCGACATCGATCGGTACATCGCCGGTACACGTTAAAAATGGCGGGCAGCGGCGGGGCGTCGAATCACACGTCGATGAGCGCGCCGCGCACCGCCGACGCGATCGGAGCCGCGATGTCGGATATGCGCGGCTCCCCGTGCTCAGTCCAGCGTCAGCACGACGCGGCCATCGACCTGGCCGCTTTTGAGGTTGGCGATGACAGAATTGATGTTCTCAAGCCGCTCGCGATGAATATGCGCGCGCACTTTTCCTTCCGCCGCGAATTCGAGCGCTTCCTGCAGATCGCGCCGCGTCCCGACGATAGAACCGCGCACCGTGATGCCGTTGAGCACCGTAGAAAAGATGGGCAGCGGAAAGTCACCGGGCGGCAAGCCGTTGAGGGAGACCGTGCCGCCCCGCCGCACCATGCCGAGGGCCTGCGCGAACGCGCTGCGCGACACGGCGGTAACGAGCACGCCGTGCACTCCGCCGATCTCCTTTTGAATGACGGCGGCGGGATCGTCAACGGAGGCGTCGATGGCGAGCTTCGCGCCGAGATCGCGCGCGAGCGCGAGCTTGCCGGGGTCGATGTCCACTGCGACGACGTGGAGACCCATCGCGATGGCATATTGCACGGCCACGTGCCCGAGGCCACCGATGCCCGATATGGCAAGCCATTGACCCGGCCGCGTGTCAGTCACGCGAATGCCTTTATAGACGGTCACCCCAGCGCACAGAATCGGCGCGATCTGATCGAAGGCGACCTGCTGCGGAAGATGCCCCACATAGTCAGGGTCGGCGAGGACGTAATCCGCGTAGCCGCCGTTCACCGAGTAGCCTGTGTTCTGCTGGGAATGGCAGAGCGTCTCCCATCCGGAGAGGCAATGTTCGCAACGTCCGCAGGCGGTGTACAGCCACGGCACGCCCACGCGGTCGCCTTCCTTCACCTGCGTCACGTCCGCGCCGACGGCGGCGACGTACCCCACGCCTTCGTGACCGGGGATGAACGGCAGCGCAGGCCTGACGGGCCAGTCACCGTCGGCTGCGTGGATATCGGTATGGCAAACGCCGGATGCGGTGATCTTCACCAAAATCTCATTGCGGCCCGGGACGGGGACCGGCACCTCCTCTATGCGCAGCGGTTCTCCGAACGCGTGAACGACAGCAGCTTTCATCGATGTGGTCATCTAACCCTCCCTGAATGGGCGGCATCCCGTGGTTGGAACCAGCCGCCGGATGAGCGTCCAGTATGCGCAAGCGGATTAGACGGCTTTTGACTCATATCAAGCCGAGCGGCCACGAGCCTTGACGACTGCGATAGGGAGCGGCGGGCGCTTATTCAAGACGTTGCCAGCGACTTCGCGGACCAATGCAGCACGAGCGCGCCCGCCGTGCCGCCGAGATGCGCTGAATGTGCCACGCTAGCCTCGTTGCGGCTGACGCCGACCCTCAGCGAGAACCGCAAAAACGGAGGCGAACCTCCAGGCGGGCATCGCCTTACTCCGCATCCGCTCCTGCTGTGCGCGATGCCGTGATGATGCCCCTGAAGAAGAGACAGCCCCGACTGTTGATGACTCGACGGACATTGACTCACGTCAACCCGCTGCTCGATAGCGTTTGCATACTATTGGTCACGCTCAGCCTAAAGTGGAACGGCGAATGTGAAGCGAATCCAACGGGCCAATCCCGACCGCTGAAGCAAACCACGCTTCATGGCTTCCACAACGCCATCCACATCTAGTCCTTTCGGGCGACGATGGTCAAGAAGCAGCGCGATGCGTTTTCGGATATGGATGTCGCATTTCACAGGCGCGGTCGATCCGGTCCCTTGTGCTTCGGCGACGACCGTCTCGTGGCTCACCGCCCTGCGTGCGAGACGACGTTTCGGGAACCCGCGTTCGCTACGGCTTGTCCGTTCCGCGATCGTGTCGATACCATTCGCCATTGCGCATGCCCACGGCTCGCCGCCACAACTGCCGACCGGCGGGCACTTCGTCGGTGGCGCCGGTCGAGTCAATCCCGGCGCTGAGTCAATGAACGTCGTCCAGACATCCCCGCGCGGCGTTGTCGACTGGTGCACCTTCTCGATTGCCGGCGGCAAGACCGTCAACTTCGACAACGGTCACGGCGCAACGCTCAACCGGGTCGTGGGAGGGGATCCTTCCCTCATCCTGGGCCGTCTAAATGCCAGTGGCAGTATCTATTTGCTCAATCCGCAAGGCATAGTCATCGGGTCGGGCGGCGTCGTCACGACGGGCGGACGTTTCGTTGCCGCTGCGCTCGCTGCGGACAGCAGCGCGTTCATGCAGGGCCGGCCGATCGTACTTTCGGGAGATGGCTCGGGCGTCGTTATTAATCTCGGAAGGATCGCATCGCGCGGCGGAGATGTGCTGCTCGTATCACGTACCCTCGCAGCGAACTGGGGGATGATCGAGGCGCCCTCGGGCTCGGCGGAGCTCGTGGCGGGCGAAAAGGTCCTCTTGCGCGATACGTCGAGCTCGCCGCAGGTATCGATCGAGGTACAAAGTCCGGGGTCTGTGGTCAATGCCGGAACGATTCGTGCAGCCCAGGTGAACCTTCACGCCGTCGATGGCAACGTCTACGCCCTCGCTGGAAAGAATTCGGTGATCCGTGCGACAGGAACGCGCACGCGCGGTGCTCGCGTCTGGCTCGTGGCGGAATCGGGGACCGTGCATGTGAACGGCGACGTCACCGCGCAGGACGGGCAAGGCGCCGGTGGCATCGTTGAGACCCACGGCGAGAACCTGGACGTGAATGGCGCAACGGTCAGGGCCGGATCGTGGAACATGAGCGCGTCGGTCCTGCAGATGGGTCATCGCGCGACTGCTGCCTTGTCCCGCAGCCTGAATGCGGGGACGTCCATCGACGTCAAGACGACAGGTGGCGATGCGACCATCGGTGCGAACATCGAATGGAAGGGCGACGCGACGCTTCGCATCGGCTCGCAACGAGACGTAAACATCGCACAAGGTGCGACGATCCGAAATGTCGGCGGTGGAAATCTCACACTTCGCGCGGATACGGGAGCGATCGACAACAACGCGAGCGTGCGGGCGCTTGGCACTATCGACTGGACAAGAAGCACCGGCACCGTCTCCGCGCTTTACGATATGGGCGGCACTTACGCTCGGGGCACGATACTGTCCAACCCTCACTGGAGCGCAGCACCCTATAGCGGACTGCTGACTCAGGTGACCGATTATCAGCTCGTCAATAGCCTGGCGGACTTGAGGAAGGTGAACCTGAATCTTTCGGGAAACTACGCACTCGGAAAAGATATCGACGCTAGTGCGTCGTTCAAGGAAGGCTTCGCGCCGATCGGCCCTTTGCCTGCCGTTGCATTCAGCGGCCAGTTCGACGGGATGGGGCATGCAGTCGACCACCTCTATCTTCAGGGCTACACGGAACAAGGCAGCCTGCCGACGGGGCTCTTTGGTGTGATCGCGGCGCAGGGAGTCGTGCGCAACATCAAGGTCACCAACAGCGAAATCTTCAATGGCGAGGAAGGCACGCTGGCCGCGTTCGGGCTATTGGCCGGCATGAACCATGGACTCGTAACATCCTCATATTCGTCGGGGACGTTCGGCATTGGCGGATTCGGCTATTCCTCCGGTGGAGGCCTGATCGGCTCCAACTACGGCAAGGTCGAACGGTCTTCGAGCAGCGCCTTCACCGGGTCACAAGGTCCGCTGGGCGGGCTGGTCGGCATCAATTTCGGCAGCGTCGAGCAGTCGTTCGCAACGGGAAGGTCTGCTCATGGATCGCACGGGCTGTCAGGCGGACTCATCGGAGTCAATCGGGGAACCGTGAAGCAATCCTACGCGAGCGGATATGCGGAAGACGCCGGACTGGTCGGGCAAAACGATGCAACGGGAATCGTCGACGAATCGTTCGCGGCCAGTGCCGTGGCGGGACCCAACGCACCGCCGTTTGGCTACTACGGCGGTATAGCTGTATTCAACAAGGGAACGATAAGCGGTAGCGTCTACTGGGACCGGACTGTTACCGCTCAGCCTTCCGCTACCGCCTTCAACAACGGGTTCGCACCCAACGCTACGAACGGTTTGAGCACGGCGCAAATGAGCACGCCGGCCAGCTTTTCGGGTTGGGACTTCGGACCGTCGGGAGTCTGGAGCATGCCGGCCGGGGCGAGCCATCCTGTGTTGCGCTGGGAGACGATGCAGCGCCAGGATTGAAACGATTCCGGCAGGCCACCGACATATGAGGAGCTTTTTCATTCGCTCGATGAAGGTGCCTGAACGACGGCGACGTCATCGCGCGCAATCTCCCGGCGAACCGCGGAGTTCACGAGCAGCAAGGTAGTGCAAGCGATGCGGGCGACGTGACGCGCGACGTTGCCGAGGATCAAAACGGGCGGCTCCGCGGCGTCCATGTGTGCCCACGACGACGATGTCGGCTCGCCATGCGTTCGCCTCACGCACGATCGTATGGGCGATATCGTCCCCGCACTGCGTGGCGCTCACGATCTCGGGCGTCACCCTACCGCGATGACGTAGATGGCGTGGCTGTGCCTTTCCGACGTAGCGAACGCCGCGCCGACTCGGAGAGCAGCGAGCACTTCGGTGCTTCCGTCGACTGCGAAAAGTATGCGTCGTGTTTCGTGTGGCAGTTTCGCGTCGAGAGACTCCGGAATGATCAGTAAGGGCAGGGCGATGTTGCTCACCAGCGGCTCTGCGATGCTGCCTTCCATACAGCGCAAAAAGCCGTGGTACTGTTGCGCACCTGTGACGAGCAACTCCGCTTGCCTTTCTGTTGCCGCCTCGGCAATCGCGTGCGTGACATTTCCGCCGCCCTTCGACAACTTGATTAGTTCCGTGTCCGCCCGATGCCCTGCTAGAGCCAGCACCGCCTGGGTGCGGTCCAGTATGTCGCGTGCATCTCTTGCGAGATCCAATCGAACGGAATTCAGCGATCGTGGGATTCTGTCGCGATGCTGGGGAGGCGCGATCGAGTCCTCCACCATACTAATCAGGCGCACGCGCATGTCGGACGACAGAATTTTGCATGCGTAGGACAGCGCGTTCTCTGACACGGGCGATGTATCAAGTGAGACAACACTCTGCGAGGTATATTGAAGTGCTGAGGATTCTGATGGGTTCCATCGATATTCAAGCGCCGTGGGGCAGTATGGCCGAACTTGAGCCGACGTTTCGGTATGCGATAGCACCAGCTTGATAGCAGGCAGGTTGGACCACTTGATCCAGATCAAGCCTAGGCGCAATGCGACTGATCATCATGGACGCAAGCGTGCGTGCGCCGTCGCGAGCACGTAAGCGCGGTGACTTGCCGCGGCTTCAGCAACCTGATCGGCGAGAGCACGATGACCGTCACCGACAATGCGCATTGGCACACCAAGGAAGCGCACAGTGTTGCGGTCGAGCAGTCATCCGATCCCGAACGAGGTCTGAGTTCAGGTGAAGCCGCTGAGCGCCTCATGCGCCACGGACCGAATGAGACAACGCGCGAGCGGCCGCGCCCGGTCATGTCCCTCATCGTCTCGCAATTCGTGGATTTGATGAACCTGGTGTTGCTTGCCGCTGCGGGAATCAGCGGCGTAACGGGGGATGTGGAGGACGCAATTGCCATCGTCGCGCTCGTGTTGCTCAATGGCACGATAGGCGCGCTTCAAAGCGTGCGCGCGGAACGCGCGATGGCGGAATTAAGGAAGCTCGGAGCGTTCCGCGCGACGGTGGTGCGCGACGGTGTTCGCATGACGGTTCCTGCGAGCGAAGTCGTTCCCGGTGACATCGCATTCCTCGAGGCCGGCGCGAGTGTGCCCGCGGACATGCGGCTCACCGCATGCGTGCAATTGAAGATCAGCGAGGCGGCATTGACCGGAGAATCGATACCGGTCGACAAGGCGGTGATGGCTCTTTCCGACGAACATGCGCCGCTCGCCGAGCGCACCGACATGGCTTACATGGGAACAAGCGTCGCGTACGGAAGCGGGTCGGGGATCGTCGTCGCGACGGGCATGAAAACCGAACTTGGCAAGATCGCTGCGCTGCTCGGGCGCGTGGAGCTGCCGCGCACGCCGCTGCAGAAACGTCTCCGAAGATTAGGGCGCCAGTTGGGCATCGCCATTGCCATTGCGTGTCTCGCATTCTTCGCCATGGGCCTCGCGCGCGGCGAACCGGTCACGTTGATGCTGCTCACATCGATCAGTCTCGCGGTGGCTGCGATACCCGAGGCATTGCCGACCGTGCTTGCCGTGATGCTTGCGCTCGGCGCGCGCAACCTCGCGCGGCGTCAGGCACTCGTGCGCAAGGCATCCGCCATCGAAACGCTGGGCTCGGTGAGCCACGTCTGTACCGACAAGACCGGAACATTGACGCTCAACGAGATGCGCGTGGTCGAGTTCGCCTCTCCCGGATGCGGGCGAATCGCTGCAGACCTCCATGACCCGGGAGCGCTGCCCGTGCTGTCGGCAGCAGCCATGAGTTGCAGCTCGGATGCTGGTGCGCGCGAGCATCTGACGGGACGGTGGCTCGGTGATCCAACGGAAGTTGCGATATGGCGCGCCGCGGTCGACGCCGGGTTCGGCGCTGCCTCCCAAGGTGAATCCGGACAGCGGGTGCTCGAATTGCCATTTGACTCGAAGCGCATGCGTATGACGGTCCTGTACCGGACAGCGTCCGGCTTCACTGCCTACATGAAAGGCGCGCCGGAAGCGGTCGTTGCACGGTGCGACGCGTGCTTGGGCGATGTCCCGGCGAGATTCGATCGCGCCGCGCAACTGGCGGCGGCAGCCTCGATGGCGGCCGACGGCGAGCGTGTGCTGGCCGTATCCATGCGTAGTTGGAGCGGGCCCGCACAAATCGACACCGACCCGGAATCGCTCGAATCCCGTCATACCCTGCTTGGTTTCATCGGTATGCAGGACCCGCCGCGTCCGAACGCGCGCCACTCCGTGGACGTATGCAGGGCGGCCGGCATCGCACCGGTGATGATCACTGGCGATCATCCGGTCACCGCGCGGGCGATCGCAAGATCGCTCGGCATTCTCGCTGAAGGCCAGTCCGTCCTGACTGGCCCCGAGCTCGACGCTCTTAACGATGAAGCATTGGAGGCGGCAATCGAAAGCATTGGCGTTTTCGCGCGGCTCGATCCGCCGCAGAAAATCCGCATCGTGCAAGCGCTTCAGGCGCGCGGACATTGCGTGGCGGTGACAGGCGACGGCATTAACGACGCGCCCGCGCTGGCACGCGCCGACATTGGCGTGGCAATGGGCAAGGGCGGCACGGACGTCGCGCGCGAAGCCGCGAGCATTGTGCTGCTCGACGACGATTTCAGCACCATCATTGTCGGCATCGAGGAAGGAAGGCGGATCTACGATAACGTTCGGAAATTCGTTCGCTACGCGTTGACAGGCAATACGGCGGAACTTTGCGTAGTCGTCGCTGCGCCGTTTTTTGGTCTGCCGCTGCCATTGCTTCCCATCCAGATTCTCTGGATCAATCTTGTCACCGACGGCTTGCCGGGACTCGCGCTTGCGGCCGAGCCGGCGGAGCCTGACATCATGCGGCGGCCGGCACGCGCGCGGCGCGAGAGTCTCTTTGGTGCGGGAATGTGGCAGCATATCGTCTGGGTATCGATCGTAATGTCGCTCGTCACGCTCGCCACTCAAGGGTTTGCATGGAGTACGGACCAAGGCCAATGGCAAACCATGACGTTCACGGTAATGTCGCTTTCGCAGATGGGACATGTGATTGCCATCCGCTCCGTGCGCAGATCCGTATTCGAGTTAGGGTTGCTATCCAACCGCGCGCTCGCTGGCGCCGTTGCCTTGACGTTAGCGTTCCAGATCGCGGCGATTTACGTGCCATTCATGAATGCGGTCTTGCGCACGGAGCCGCTCGACCCCTGGCAACTGGCCAGTTGTCTTGCGCTGTCTTGCGTAGTGTTCGCGCTCGTGGAGCTCGAGAAATACGTGAGGCGACACGAGTGGTTTCGCTGGGCCCGACATGCGTCGCCGGCATAAGGCGCCGCTTCGCTAGCGTGAAGTCAACATCGCGCGCCTAGATGACGGTCAGGCTTAGGGAGCGCAAACCGGGACATCGAGATGCAAAAGAGACCGCCCGTTTTCGACGCATCGTGGATCCCCGCCATCCTGACCCTCGCGTTGGGCTTGGTGGTGTTTCGCCCGTTCATTGGCCCCGTATTGTGGTCCTTCATTGTTGCCTATGCGACCTGGCAGTTGTTCGTCATCGTGCGTCGCGGCCTCGGTGGACGCGCATCGTTGAGTGCGCTTACGACGACCGTGGTAGTCGCGACTGTCATCATCGGAGCGATGATCGCCATTGCGGTGCCCGTGACGCGGGAGGCCGCCGAGATCGTTCGTCGGCTCGTCGCGTGGAGCGGCGGCGAGCCGAATCGGCTCGCGGCGATCGTCGCAGACATTCCCGTCGTCGGCGCGCAGCTGTCCGAGTTGACACGCGAGGCGCCTGCATGGGGCGCAGAAGCAGCAGCCCTACGCAACGGATGGCTGAGCGCTCTTCCGAAGGCGGCCCGTCTGGCGGGGCAAAACGCCCTCAAATTCGGCTTTACGTTCATTGCGCTCTATTTCACCTATCGGCACGGTGAATCCCTGATCGCAAAGGCGCATCGGTTGCTGGCGCCGCTCGTCGGTCCGAGGCTCCAGCTCTACATCGCATCGCTTCGACATGTCACACGCGCGGTGCTCTTCGGCGTGCCCATCACCGCGATCGGACAAGGGGCCGTGGCGGGCATAGGCTACTGGGCTGCAGGCGCGGACGAGCCCGTCCTGCTCACGCTGCTCACTATGCTTGCGGCGCTCGTTCCATTCGGGGCGCTGTTCGTCTGGCTACCCACCGGCGTTGCCCTGCTCGTGGATGGAAGCGTGTGGGGCGGCGTCGGACTGTTGCTATGGGGCGCAGTGGTGGTGAGCTCGATCGACAACGTCATACGCATGTTAGTCATCGGCAACGCTATCCGCATGCCGTTCGCACTCGCATTGGTCAGCATCCTCGGAGGTGTCGCCGCATTCGGGCTGATTGGGTTGTTCGCCGGTCCACTCGTGGCGGAGATGCTGCGCATGCTGTGGGATGCACGCGTGCCCGCGACGGCGCGGCTGGAGCCGGGCGCCGTCAGGTTGATCGGTGGCCGCTGCCTGCTGGTACACCGACCCCATCCGACAGCTGCCGCGCGCGCGATGGCGCGCCGCACCCTTCGACAAGTGCGGAGTCGGCCGAAGTAGCAGTGGCGTCCGGTTCGTGCGCGGCGGGACGAGCCTTCAAAGGATCGGTCTACTTGACATGAATTAACCGGAAAGAGTGCGGCGGTGGGATGCTCCCGTGGTGCATGCATGCAGGCAGGCTGCCTCAAGAACTGCGCAGTTCGCTGACCTTGGAGCTGACACGCGATGTTTGGCGAACGCTCACCCGATGAAACCGGAGTGCCGCCGTGCGTTCACACGCCGCTATCTTGAGTGTTGTCTGGGGTGAGCCTGAGCTCGGGACGAGCCGCAACGCTCCTCTATCGGCTCACCGATTCATTAGGTGCGGATGCGTCGGAAGCCTCGCCTCATTCAAAGACTCCCGAAGGTAAACCGCGTCGTCGGCACTCGCGACCGGTGACACAAATCCTTCGGCGGTAAGTACCTGAACGATTGACGCATTTCCCGGGTCGAGGGGCTGGGCGCCCGTAGTTGACAGAATTCCCGGCACAACGGAGACAGATTCCCTTCGGTCTACGTCACGCCAACGGTCACCGACGCCGCCGCTCTAGCGTACAGCCGACGCTTCGACGTTGGGCGGCGCAGTGGCTGTACGGCGCATTACCGAAGCCGGCGCCAACGATGCGCTCGTCGGTGACATCGGAACGCTTCTCGCATTCGCTTCACGCGATGCCGACCAGCGGGGTCCCGGCGACGGCTTGCTGGAGATGATCCCGGACAGCGACAGGTTTCCGGTCGGTAGTTCGCAGACCTGGCCGGCCTATCGGTGCTTGAGGGAACGAACGAGCCTTGACGTATCGCTGAGCGCGCTTCTAATGACGACGCTGTTTCCGGTCGTGCACTCACGTCTATCCGCACTCGGCCCGTTCGGGCGATGATGGACAAGGAGCAGCGCGATGCATTCTCGGCTTTGGACGAGACGCGAGCGGTTCGCCGCTCTCGGCGACCGACCAGAGCATGGCGGTGTCATACGCGCGGTCCTACTGCGTCACTTGCCACCGCAAGATCGGATGCGTGGCGTTCTGCAGCATCACCCAGGTTCCGCCCGCGCCGAAATCCCATGTGGGACCAAAGCTCGCGGGCGTGCTAATTTGTCCTGTCGTCAAACCGTTCGCCGCACTGATAGGGTTTCCATTACCGTATCCCGCCGCTTGTCCGGTCGCTTGCCGGTCCCAGAATACATCGCTCGCAACCTTGCCCGCGTTGTCCGCGACCAGTCCGCCACGATACCTCGGCAGGATGAACGTATCGACACGCCCGCTTGCAAACGACTCCTCAATCGAACCCGAGTTTGACGACACGAGCCCCCCGTTGCCGCTCGAACCTCGCACCGATGCAGTCGAATAAGATCGATCGATCAAGCCCGAATTGCCGCCGGCAAGGCCGCCCGCCGAAGAGCGCGATCCTCCTCCGACAGAGCCGGTCGCAAAGGACTGGAGGATCGTTCCGCTATTGCTGCCGACGAGCCCGCCGACCTGGGATGCTCCTCCCGCGACCGTTCCGCTGTCCGATCGGTATATGGTGCCTGAGTTGATCGCGATCAAGCCGCCGACGGAAGAGCTATAGCTCCCTTGGGTCACCGCGATGCCGTCCGCGTGGACGTACGATACGAGCCCTGACGATCGTCCGGCAAGCGTTGCGAGCGGGCTGAAATACACGCTCATGTTCGCGTTCGCCAGCTTCATGTCGCGCACGACGCCTGAATCGCCGATGGATGCGAAAAGTCCCGTCGGCTGTTCGCCGCCGAAGTCCTGAACGGCGATCGACACATTCGCGATCGTGTGTCCGAGGCCGTCGAGTTGGCCGGTGAAACCCTTTGCGCTGCCGCTGCCGATCGACTGAAACGTGCTGCCCAAACTTCCATCGATGTCGCGGCCCAGCGCGTACGACCCATCGAGATGCCGAGAGATGCTGGCGAGATCGTCCAGCGAGTTGACGAGCGCATAGTTCGATATCTGCTCGCGGATGCCAGTGTAGCGGGGCGCAACCCACGCGGGATTGCTTGACGTCTGCCCGGATGCGTCTTGTACGTTGCGGTCCCGGTAGATGGACACAAGACCGAGACCGCTGGACCAATCGATCATCCCGAGATTGACGACATTGCTTCCGTTGTTCAGGCCGACTGCGTCGGCGCGCAGCGTCAAGTTGCCGGCCCCCGCATTGCTGAGCGTCGCGGTCGGGCCGACCGTGACTGAATGCGAGGCGTTGAGCGTCAGCGATGCGTTGCCGGACCAGCGCAACGGCTGCTCCATCACGATATCGCCTTGCGATGCATAGAGCGTAAGCGAGGTGCCCTGCTGCAGTTGCGCGAGCAGCGCCGCCGTCGTCTTCGGACCGACGTTGAACAGCGGCGCATTGAGATTCCAGCTGGCGGCTCGAATGTTCGCTTCGTCGATGTGTAGCGCCGTGCCTGTGGTATCGACGATACCGCCGCTGCGATCGACATTCGTCGCATCGATGCGGCCGTGGACATGCGCGGTGCCGTTGTTCGCCACGAGCCACACGTGGCCCTCGCGCGTGGCGGTGCCTGTCGCGCGCAAAGCATCGGTGTGTCCGGCGAGCGCGTACACGTTGCCATCGGCTGCCTGAAGCGCGATCTGCGCCGCCGCGATCGTTCCTTTATCGACAACGTCGCCGCGGCTTCCCGACGTCTGCACGAAGGTCTGCGGCATGCCGGTGGTGTCGCGCACGAGCACCTGATCGCCGACTGCGAGTTCCACCGATCCGGCAGGCGCGGTGATCGTGCCGTCGTTCTCGACGAGCTTGCGCGCGATCAGCAAAACGTCGCCGCTCGTCGAACTGATCTTGCCCAGGTTCACGACGGCGCCCGCGCCATTGCCCGCGAACATGAGCGGGCCGCCCGCCATGAAGGCATCGTTTTTAATATCTAGCGTCGAGGCAACGAAGCGTCCGCCCGTCGTCACCTCGCCGCTGGCGCCGATGACCACGCCCTGCGGATTGATTAGATACAAGCTGCCGCTGGCTTTGAGCGTCCCGCCGATCAGCGACTCGTTCGCGCCGGTCACGCGACTGAGCGTCGCGCCCGTTCCGTTCTGCACAATGACCGAATGATCCTTGTCGATGGAGAAACTGCACCAGTCGATGACCCCGCGCGATGTGGTTTGCGTGATCGTCAAACGAGAGCCGGTCGAAGAAAGCTGGCCTGCGCCTGCCACGAACTTCCCTCCGCTTGGCAAGGGTCCCGCCGCCCAAGTGTTCGACGCGAGCGACACTTCCATCGCGATGGCGAAAGCCGCAGCCGGGTGAAATCTTCGTCGAGACGACGAGAGCGGCGTTATCGAACGTGCATGAGTCAATCGACGCGCTGCTGGCATCCTGTTTCTCCCGGAAGACTGGGTCAAGCGTCTTCTGCCGACTGGTCTGCCCTCGCACTCCCAAGCGTATGGAACGTAGAGTTCTGCTAAAAGAATAATCGCGAGCGACAATCGACCATTGATCTCAATCAACCGTTACAGATTGTGATTTTTCCTGCATGCGGCTTTCGACTACTCGGGCGACGGTGAACGCTCGTTCTGGATGCTGCTCTCCCATTCCTTGCCTTGCTGTAATCCCCGTCCGCCGTTACGAGAAGATCACGGTAAGCCCACGGCTGCAAAGTTCAACACGACGCGAAAGACGCATCGATTCGCCAACTTTGGTCTGGAAAACATACTTCCATACGATCGCCGAATGAGCGCGACAGTGCCCTTGACGAATGACGATTCCGAAGGCCCGCGTTCGCCATCCATTCTGATGAGCTTCGCGCGAAGGCATTGGTTATTCCGATGGAACGGAATCGCTCTGAGGCCACGTCGGGTAGGGCGGCGACCGGGCCGTCGCTGTTGACATGTTCGCGGGACTCTAACTGCCGGACCCGATGGGCATCGTAATGGCACGGCTCAACGTGCCGATCGTAGCCCGGATCGAACATAATTCAGCGTCGCTCCAATCCGGGCAGCATGCGCGTCAGCACGGCATCGCGCACGACAAGGTGATGGAACATCGCGGCGGCGGCGTGCGCAGCCGCCAGCACGATGATCGCCCAGCCTATGAACTCGTGCGCTTCGCCAATGCTGTGATGCGCCGCCTTGCTGAACGCCGAGAACGGCGGGGCTATCAACAGCCCGAAGAAACTCATCGCCTCGTTGCCGGACCAGCGCAGCACGAACCCGAGCACGGCTTCCCCAGCCAGCAATAGGTAAAGCAGATAGTGGACGGCCTTGGCGGCAATCTCTATCCATCCGGACGATGCGACGGGCGCCTGATGTCCCGGCGACAGACGCCACACGACCCGCACGACGATCACGGCCGTCAGCAAGATGCCGAACGACATGTGGCCCACTATCAAAAGGTGCCGTGTAGGACGAGGCATGAAGCCCCAGACCTGCGACAACGCGAACTGGGTCAGCACGAGTATTGCAGTAAGCCAGTGAAGCGCAATTGAAATGCGGTCGTAAGACGTTCTGTCGTCGCCTGCGGCGACTCGCGTCGCAGCGTTCAAAAGCGTAGCGGGGTGTTTGTTGGATTGCATCGTGAAAATTTCAACAGTAGTTGCTCAGCCTGGCATTCCGGCGGCCCGTGAAGCGATGGTGCACGAATCACCAAACGCTGTGTCCGGGCCGGCGGTGCAGGGGCTTGACATACGCAAGATAGCTTGCCACGCGTGTAAGTACAACGAACAGGATCGATGATCGCACCTCGTCAGCAGTCGAAAGTGCAGCGTTTCGAACACCGTTTCGCTCGTTCCCCGTCTGAGTGCTTCGCGACAGTGATCTGAACGGCCATCGCCGATACGCAAGCGGTCTTCAGGCGTTCAGCGAAAAACCTGCGCATGAGATTCGATTTCACCTCAGAAAACTGGTGCAGGAAACCGAGCGAACCAGCACGACAGACTGAAACGTGCGTCTACTTATTTTGGTCCAGGGGAGCGCGCAATTTCGACGCAAACAACCGCTACTCAGAAGACACGGTCGTTGAAAAAGGCAGTGCGAGCACCTAGCATTGAACCTTACTGGCGATGCAATCGGTTCTATGCCTCAACGTGCTATCGCACGTGGCGCCGCGCATCATCAAACCGGACTCGCTCTGTGCACCAGGGAGGCCGTCATGGGCGTTCTATCGATGCATCCCCTTCCGAAGCGTGCGCCGCAGCGAGTCACCGGCGCGCCTGTGCGGCAATATCGACTGAGATCAAGACTGATGGCCGCGATCGTGCTTGCCACCATGAGCATACCTGCTTTCGGCGCGGGCCCGCTTCCGAGCGGTGGAAAGTTCGTCGGCGGCGCAGGCTCGATGGCGACCAATGGCACGACTCTCGCCATCAAGCAGACCACGCCGACGGCCATCATCGACTGGACTAGCTTCTCGATCGGTAAGGCGCACGCTGTGACCATCGACAACCCGAACGGTGCGACGCTGAACCGCGTGACCGGGCCGGGCGTCGCCACTATCGACGGCAAACTCACCGGCGTCGCCGACGTGTTTCTGATCGATCCGCACGGGGTGGTTGTCGGGCGTACCGGTGTCGTGACGACGGGTGGGCGCTTCGTGGCATCGACGCTCAATATCACGAACGATGACTTCATGCGGTATTTTCCCCAGGTGTCGCTAACGGGAAAGTCAGACGGAAAGATCGTCAATCTCGGGAAGATCGAGTCGACCGGCAGTGATGTCTTCCTAATTGCAAGCAACAAGGGTGTGAACGCGGGCGAACTGCGTGCGGATAAGGGTCTTGCGCAACTGGCAGTCGGAGAGAAGGTGCTCATTCCGCTATACGAGCGACTCGGTTACTTAGCGTACATTGAGGTCGGTAGTGGTGGCACTGCGCTGAACGCGGGCGTCATCCGTGCGGCGCAGATCGCGATCTTGGCCGCCGACGGCAATGTATTTGCGCTGGCAGGGCGCAACACGGAACTCCATGCAACTGGCACTGCGCAACGTGGCGGTCACGTATGGCTGGTCGCGCAGACCGGGCGGGTCGAGGCTAACGGCGCGACAATCACCGCGGACAAGGGTAATGGACCGCCGAGCGATGTCGTCATCACCGCCGACCGCATGAGCATAGCCGATGCCAAGTTGCACGCGGATTCGTTGAACATCACCTTACCTGAGCTGACTATCAATTCGGCGTTGGGCCGAACGCTTTCACACAGTCTGTCTTCCGGTACGGCGGTGACCGTCGATACCGCGGACGCGTACCCGCCTCGGAGCACGGGCGATATCGTCGTGGGCGGCGACGTGCGCTGGACTGGCGCCGCGCCGCTCTACTTCCGCACGCGACATTCAGTGACCTTCTCACCGGGCGTGACCGTCGCCAACACAGGTAGCGGAAAGTTCACCGTTGCCGCTGACGCCACGGGAGCCAACAACGGCGGGAGTGTGTCGAACTACGGGGTGCTCGACTGGTGTCGCAGCACCGGTCTCGTCGAGATGTATTACGACCGCAAGGGGTCGTATCTTCCCGGCGTTCAGCACGGCAACCCGGCATGGCGACCGGCGCACCTAAGCGGGCTGAAGACCCAGATCACCGGCTACATGCAGATCAACGATTCCACCGACTTCAGCGCTATCTACGACAACCTCGCTGGCAACTATCGCATGAAGACCTTTCTCAACGGTGGCGCGCTGCCAGCGCCCATCGGTAGTGCGGAGCATCCGTTCACCGGACAGTTCGACGGCGGCGGTGGGCTCCTCTCTGCAAGCATCGACGCGCGCAATACCAACTCCAGTTCGACTACCGGTCTTTTTGGCGTGGTCGGCCGGGGGGCGGTGGTCCGTGACTTTGCTTTGACCGACGGCTCCGCCACGGCGAGCGAAGGCGCGCTCGGCATGATAGCGGGGCGCAACGACGGGCTGATAATCGACGTTTTCAGCTACGGAACCGTGCGCGGAGGCACCACCGCTACGGGTGGCATCGTGGGTATCAATCGCGGCGTGGTCGCGAAAACAAGGAGTGAAGACGCCGCGGTGTCGGGCGGTGCGGCGGCCGGCGGTGTAGTGGGCCTTAACGAGGGAATCGTGATTCGTGCCGCAGCTGGAGGCGACGTTACGAGCGAGCACGGGCCGGCTGGCGGCGTCGCAGGCGAGAATCGCGGCCACATCGAGCAATCGGCCTCTGTCGCCCAAATCGTGTTACCGGCTATAAGCGCAGGAGGGGCTGTCGGCGGTTTAATCGGCTCAAATTCTGGCTCCCTTTCGCAGTCGGTCACCAACGGTCATACCCGCACAACTCTTAGTGGCGCTCCGCTCGGCGGCGTCGCTGGCATTAACGTCGGCACGATTGCACCAGATGTCTTCTGGCGTAAGGATGTTGGAGACGCAGTGACAGCGGTGGGTCGGGGTGACACGCTACCCGCAACGAGTGGCTTGACTGCTGCAGATCTCGCCAAGTCGGCGAGCTACGGGCCGACATGGGACTTCAGCGCCCGCGGCGTCTGGGAACCGCCGGAACTGTGGGGATATCCGAGGCTTCGATAATAAGCTGCCTCGGACAATTAACCGTAGCGGTACCTCGCGCCCGGACCAGCCAGCACGCCGAGGCCACCGGCGTACTTGGTATCTCAGGACGAATTGCGATTTCCATCGAGAAGTACGCTATTTGCGCACGCTTTATGAAAGGATCGATGAGGTTCAAGCCTGACCGCAGGTTACTTCTGTACCGGGCTGGATTCATCGTCTTCCGAATCGTCTGCTACCGAATCGACGTGCCAGTGCCCTGGTGCAGGCTGTATGCCCTGTTGGCCATACCAAAGCGTGGAACCCGTCTTGCCTTTGAAGGAGGCCGCAGAGTCGGCGTCGAACAATTCGAGTACGCAAAGGAGGTCGTGGTGTTCGGTCTGCCGTAACCCCAGACCTTGGCCCGCCTTCTCGATGACACCGTCGCGCGGCACATCGAGTCCGTGCTGACCTGTAGAAATCCAGCGTCCCAAACATTGGTCGATTTCGAACGTCGCGTACGCACAGGGACTCACGCGGTCGAAGGTGTCGAGATGCAAAGTCACGCGCATGGCAATCGTCGTCCAGAGTATCCACGATAGGGCGGAGACAAGTACAAGCTTGACGCGTGATGTGATACAGCGAATGACATAGATCAACGAATGACGAATGGTTCAGTCATGCGCCGGATGGAGAGCAAGCCTGCCGTAGCTGAAAGGACGAATAGCTAGTTGTGTGCGTCAAGTTGTGCAGAAACGGGGGACGATGGTTCAGTTGATCGGTTTTCCGTGTCCGATGCGAAGGGCGTAGCCATTCGCATCGGACCACGGCGCGCTGTTTATGCCGCAGCGC
>Ga0153921_1000158_pt1 | contig 49440 bp, 43 predicted proteins | sample TSNJ005MetaG_FD_104691 | JGI IMG/M metagenome (GOLD analysis project Ga0153921, IMG submission 104691) | Attine ant fungus gardens microbial communities from New Jersey, USA - TSNJ005 MetaG | ecosystem: Host-associated > Fungi > Mycelium > Unclassified | place: USA: New Jersey, Brendon T. Byrne... | reverse complement strand
TCTACTGATGTCACGCTGGCCGGCGGAACGCCGATCCGAAGCGAGCGCACGAATTCGACTGATGGCCTTGCTGCTCAACCGAACTTGGCTGTCCTCCTCCGGTTTGAACAACGACCAGATCGTCACGATGCTCGCCGATATGTGGATGAAAGCCGTCAGCCCACCCACGTAGGCCCCAGCCAGGGCCGGACACGGGACTTGCTAACTTCCTCGGCCGTTCATGGCAGATGCACGTAACCGGTTTCGTTGACTCATAAGCGAATTCGCACAATCACGCACACGGCGCACTGAAAGCCTGTCAGCGGAGCGGTATGTTTGCGTTGTCGTATTTGCCAGGGATTTCGAGGCACCTTCGGCGCGAAAGTGACCAGCTGTAAGCCGGCCGATCCGTCAAGCGAAGGGCACCATCGAACTCAATCGCGACTATCTGGAGACCTCGTTTGTGCCCGGCCGTTCGTTCAGCGGGCCGGACGATTTCAACTGGCAACTGTCGGCGTGGTTGGCCGTCGCAAACGGGCCCTCGGCTACGCCCCGGCAGATCGCATCGAGGCCGACCGCGCCCAGGTGCCGCTGGTCACCGGATGGCAGTACTCGACCCGGCTGGCCCGCGGTCGCTTTCGTCCAACTCGATTCAAACGACCACTCCGTGTATCCGTCGGTGATCGGACGGTGCATAGAGGTCACCGCAGATCTGGCCCGAGTGCGAGTGTGGTGCGCGGGTCAATGCGTCGCCGATCATGCTCGAACCTAGGTGAAACATCAGACACCTCAGATTTCGACCACGTGAAAGCTGTTGTCGCACTGCGCCATAACCGCATCACAGTGGTTCACCCGGCGGCTGAACCGGAGGTTCAGATTCGGGACAAATCTAAACGGCCACGATCGCCGCTCAGCGCGGGAATGCTCGGCAGTCGCTAGCGTCACCGCTGGAACACGCTGTCACTGGCGGGAACAGGCCGAGGCTCGGCCCGGGCTACACCAGATCCCACCAACTCTGATGAGGGTACTGATTCGATACCTGCAGACACGCGAGGTGATTATCAAGACCTGGATATGCGGGCCTGCATGGAAGGTAAAAGCCTTTACACGAAGGGAACTCTCATCCAGCACGGCTTTCCGGTGCGCCTACCGAATCGATATTGAAGCAAAAAAGTGCACTGAAATCTTGACAAGGAGTTCAGGAATTGATGCACTTGACTGCCGCGGTAGTCACTCGCTCTGCCGCCGTCAGATTTGGGTGGCGAGAAGCAGTGCTGTCCCGGACCGCAGGCTGGACGCGTCCTCGAGGCTTTTGCGGACACCAACAACGACGCCGGATCCGTCCCGAAGAATGAGAGGAAAGACGATGCCCCAGCAACCTGCGGTCGCCCTGATCAGCAAGCGGGCAGGAGCCGCCGGATTTCTCGGCACCCTGATCGAATACTTCGAGTTCGCCAGCTACGGGTTGCTCATTATCGTGATCGCCCCGCAGTTCTTTCCCAGCCACAGCCAGGCGACGTCGGTCCTGTGGGGACTCCTGGTGTTCGCGACCGCGTATGTCGTCCGCCCGCTCGGCGGCATCTTCTTCGGGTGGATCGGAGACCGCCGGGGACGCAAGGTTGCACTGATCGCGACGGTGCTGCCGATGGGCGCGGCGTCCGTGGTACTCGGACTGTTGCCAACCTATGCGACTGTCGGCGTCACCGCACCGATACTGCTGGTCGTCATGCGCCTGGTGCAGGGGTTCTCAGCAGGCGGCGAGATCATCGGGGCGGCGACCTACGTCGCCGAGTCCGCGCCGAAGCACCGCCGCGGCTTCTATGCGGCGCTGACGCCGATGGGCTCCTCCACCGGGGTCGGACTGGCCGGTGTGGTCGCCGCGGTGATCGCACTGAGCACTACCTCGGCACAGATGGAAGCATGGGGGTGGCGGATCCCATTCCTGCTGTGCCTGCCACTGACGCTGATCACCCTGTGGGTGCGGGCCGGGCTCGAGGACTCGCCGGATTTCAAGGACATGGTCGAGAAATCGGAAATCATCAAGGCGCCGTTCCTGAGCGCGCTGCGCGCGATGCCCGCCAACATCGCCAGGGTCGCCGGGATCGCCCTCGTCTCGAACCTGATCCACGCTGTCGGTTCGACGTACATGGCGATCCACCTGATCTCCGACATCGGCATGAAGCAGGCCGAGGTCTTCTTACTGATGGGTCTGATGCAAGCGGCCACCATCGGGGGGATGCTGCTGTCTGGCCGGCTCTCCGACCGAATCGGCAAGCCCCGGATGCTCAGCATCGGCTTCACCGTGTCTCTGATCGTGGCGGTGCCTGTCTTCTGGGTGATCGACACGGCCCCCGGCATTGTGGTGCTGGCTGCGCTCATCGCGTTATGGCAGTTCGCCGTCGGGTTGCAGAGCCCGCCCATGTTCGGCACTTTCGCCGAGATGTTCCCCCGCCACATCCGCTATTCGGCAGTCGCGTTCGGGTTCAACATCGGCGTCATCTTCGGTGCCGGCCTGACGCCGTACGCCTCGCAGTGGCTCGCCAAGACGACCGGCAACTCGTTCGCGCCCGCTTACCTCGTGGTGGTGGCCTCCGCCGCCGGGCTGGTCGTGCTCTACTTCTCGCGGGGCAGGATCGGTAACTACTTCAACGACCTCGACCGGAACGCGTTCGACGTCCCCACCGTCCGGACGCTCGGAATGGAGGCGTAAGTGGCAGTCGAGATCATCAACCACTGCGTGCAGTTGTACTTCCCGTTTCCGCTCAGTTCCGTGAAGTCGAGGAGATGATGCTCGAACGCGGTGTCGTGGCGAGTTACTAGACGATCCAGCGGTGGTGCGCAAGTTCGGGTGCCCGTACACCGACGGGCTGCGCCAACGACGGGAGTGGCCCGGTGGCAAATGGCATCTCGACGAGGCCTTCGTCCGAATCGACGGGACTACCTGACAATCAGGTCGACGAGATTCCAGATACGTTGAGAGAGCGAAATATTCATGACATTTGTAATTCTGCAGCCATGTTGCAACGATGCATCGTGCGTCGATGTTTGCCCGGTGGATTGCATTCATCCGACACCTTCCGAGGCTCCGTTCATGCAGACCGAGATGCTGCACATCGATCCGAAAACCTGCATCGACTGTGGCGCCTGCGTCGAGGCATGCCCGGTGGACGCAATCCGTTCAGAGTGGGATCTGACCGTCGACGACCAGCCGTACCTTGATCTCAACTCGGAGTATTTCGAGCTCCATCCGCTCGGCAGTGCCCCACTCAAACCAGTCAAACGACTATGGCGGAAGGCCGACTACTCCGGCCTTCGCGTGGCGATAGTCGGCTCGGGACCCGCTGCTTTCTACGCCGCCCTGGAGATTCAGCAGATGAAGGGTGCGCAGGTCGACATGTTCGAACGATTGCTCACCCCCTACGGTCTCGTGAGATTCGGAGTGGCGCCTGACCATCCAGGCACCAAGTCCGTAATCGATTCGTTCCGATCGCTGGCAAGAAAGACGAACTTCAATCTTCACCTAGGTGTCGAAATCGGAACTGACGCCACTCACGAAGAACTTCTTGCTCATCACCATGCAGTCATTTATGCCGTCGGTGCGTCTTCCGACCGACGCCTCTGCATCGAGGGCGAAGACCTCACGGGAAGCCATACCGCGACCGAGTTCGTAGCCTGGTACAACGGACATCCGGACTACGCCGACCGAACTTACGATCTCTCCAGCGAACGCGTCGTCATCGTCGGAAGCGGCAACGTTGCGTTAGATGTCGCCCGCATTCTGCTCACCGACCCCGAAGAGCTCGACCGGACGGACATCGCAGACCACGCGTTAGACGTTCTACGGACCAGCAAGGTTCAAGAAATAGTCGTCCTCTGTCGGCGAGGTGTTGCTCAAGCCGCCTACACCAACCCTGAAATGCTTGCTCTGCGAGACAGACTGGACATTGACCTGATCATCGACAGCACTGAAGTTGCGACCGATGAGTTGACCGAATCCATCCTCGGCGCCGGGGACACCGAGTCCTCCGTCAGGTCGAAAGTTGCCTTTGCCCAAGAGGTTGCCTCGGAGACAGTTGCGGGCCAACGGAAACGACTTGTCATCCGATTCCTCGTCTCCCCCACTGAAATCTGTGGAACCGAACGTGTCGAATCGGTGCGGGTGACACGCAATCGACTCGAGAGGAAGAAGGACGGCTCAGTGACACCGGTTCCGACGGAAATGACCGAAAGTATCGAGACCGGACTAGTGCTTCGCGCTATCGGCTATCGGGGCGTCCCGATGCCAGGCGTGCCCTTCGATGACGACCGCGGGGTCATTCCGAATGTCGCCGGCCGCGTCGTTGATCCCGAGATCGGTGAAACAATCCCCGGAATTTACGCAACCGGATGGATCAAAAGAGGGCCTTCAGGCGTAATTGGCACCAACAGAAAATGTGCCACCGATACCGTCGACCTGCTACTGCAGGACTACCTCGCTGGAAAACTCCCAACCCCGCAGCACGATAGCAACTCGCTCACCGCACTCATTTCCGCGAGACAACCCGAGACTGTGGACTTCGCTGGCTGGGCAAGGATCGACAAAGCAGAGACCGCGGCTGGCAGACTCCGTAATCGCCCTCGCGTCAAATTCGTTGATACCAAATCGATCATGGACATACTCCACGACTAGTTGCCTCACCATCGGCCGGAACCACCACAAGACGTTGGATGATATCCGGCGTCTTGTGGTGAACGATCCAAATCCTGTGTGCAACAATATATTTTGTTCGTGTCTATGATTCGGATAGATTTTCGGAATCCTCGAGGACTTCCTCACGCGCCGAGTGATCATGTGACTCACGACTATGCGTCGCGGGACGTGTTCGGAAATTCGGTCACGACTCTTGTCCATCGCGGGTCCCGATCTTGCCGACCACGTCACGACGGATTATCAAGCTTCATCTCGTGCAATTGCAGGTCAGGAACAATTCCATCGGTACGAACGGACTCGACGCGCCCGCGCTCGAATACCAAGATCGTCGGTCCCACATGTGGCGGTATGTTCTGCGACATGCCCAACCACTTCGACCATCCACACAGCACCGAGACCGTTGTCGTCACAGTGCACGCGCATCGTGACAACGCCTTTCAACACGTCGAACGACGCGCCCGGCAGCAATGGAATCGCATCTGCACGCAGCATGCTCACGGAGTTCACGACGCCGGCCTCCAATTAGCATACACCTCAACACATCCCGCGCGCGCTGATCACCTCGAGTACAGATTCGAGGGAACACTGGTGCTGTGCGCCGACCTCCCGTAGACAGATGCCGCCATACCCCGCCCGGCTTGCAGAATCACCCGCACCGGCCAAATCGATCATCCTTCCCAAGTTGACCGCAACGGCACTGAAACCTATTGCGGCACTGGTCTCGAACAGTTTCATTCGCCTAAGTGGTTGATTCCTTGAACGAGGCCAGTGATCGTAGGCGATCAGGGATCGTTTGGCGGAGTTGCCGATGTTCCAGTTGTTCGTCGGGCGATGGGGGTAAAGACCACAGAGACGGTGCGACCGCCGTGTTTCTCCAGGCCGAACTGCCTTTCAACGTCTAGTTCACCAACTCGATCCATGCCGGACACCACCGAGGTTGCCGTTGCGGTAGCTCTCGTACTCGCGGTCCGGGCGCAGCAACCGCAAGGACGAGAGCGGCGGTCTCGGCAGCGAACGCCTTGCCCGAGAAGCCCTTGCCAGAAAACAGAACCTGCCCGGACCGGATCAAGTGGTGCTCGCGCGCGAGCATCGCCGCGACGATCTAACGTTCACCGATTTTCGGATTCGCCAACGCCCACCTGACCGGCATCCGTCCCCGGCGCACACCAGGTACAGCTTAAATCCCAGAAGTCGCGCGAATGCGAGGCGTCATAGCTGCAACCGGCGTACCCTGCCAGATCCGACCGGCTCGCCCTTTTCCCTCGACATCCCGCACGGAACCGGAGTGGCTTCGGTGATCCACAGATCGTCGTACCACGATGGCGACAGTCCCGCCAGGACCCGAATCATGTTAGCCAGCAACACTCGCGCCGCTTCGAGTTGCGTGTGATAGCCAGGCTGATCGGGCAGGTACAGGAACATCGCGCGCACCGATGTTCTGGCGTCCGCGTACCGGATCCACCGGCGTTCGCAGTCGAACCCGAACAGACCCTACGCGACAGCCAGGGTGAGCAGTTCGTCGTCGGATAGTAGGGGTCGTCGGCCGCGACCCGTGCGGGTGGCCCTTGTGATTGCCTCGGAGGACATAGAGTTCGGAGCTGTCGCTCGCGAGATGCACAACGTTGGGGTGGGAGCGATGTTGGCGGGACCGATCACCACGCAAGGATCAGGCGGGCTCGAACCGATCGAGGTTCATCACCTTGTCCCACGCGGAAATGAAGTCCCGCACGAACTTCTCCTTCGCGTCGTCGGCAGCGTAGACCTCGGCCAGAGCGCGCAGCTCCGAGTTCGATCCGAACAGCAGGTCGACGCGGGTGCCAGTCCACTTCACCGCACCGGTGGCGAGATCTCGGCCCTCGTAGGTAGCTGAGTTCGCTGACGTGGGGGCCCACTTCGTTTCCAAGTCGAGCAGGTTCACGAAGAAGTCGTTGGTCAACGACCCGAGGTTCGAGGTGAATACGCCCATTGACGACTGCCTGTGGTTCGCGCCCAGCATGCGCAGACCGCCGATTAGCACGGTCAACTCCGGGGCAGTGAGGGTCAGCAGGTTCGCCTTATCGATCAGCAGGTACTCGGCTGGCAGCCGATGAGCCTTCCCGAGGTAGTTGCGGAAACCGTCCGCAGTCGGCTCGAGTGGGGAGAAGGATTCCACATCGGTTTGCTCCTGCGTGGCATCGGTGCGTCCCGGTGTGAAGGGCACCTCGATGTCGTGTCCGGCGTTCTTGGCAGCCTGCTCAACCGCCGCGGTTCCGCCCAATACGACGAGATCGGCAAACGACACCTTCTTATTCCCGGTCTGGGCGGAATTGAAGGACTCCTGAATTCCCTCCAGGGCGTGCACCACCAATGCGAGCTCGTCGGGGTTGTTGACCTCCCACCCTCTCTGCGGTTCGAGACGAATGCGACCACCGTTGGCTCCGCCGCGTTTGTCACTTCCGCGGAACGAGGATGCCGCCGCCCAAGCAGTCGAGACCAGCTGCGGGACTGTAAGTCCCGAAGAGGCGATCTTCCCCTTCAGCACGGCGATGTCGTCGGCGCCGATAAGGTCATGCGACACCGCGGGGACCGGGTCCTGCCACAGTAGTGTCTCCTGCGGGACCAGTGACCCGACGTAGCGGGCGATCGGCCCCATGTCGCGGTGGGTCAGCTTGTACCAGGCCTTGGCGAACTCGTCCGCGAGCTCGCCCGGGTGGTCCAACCAGCGACGGGTGACCTCCTCGTAGACCGGATCGATCCGCAAGGAGAGGTCGGTGGTCAACATCGTCGGGGCGCGCCGCACCGACGGGTCGAAGGGGTCAGGGATCGTGCCTGCCCCGGCGCCGTCCTTCGCGACCCACTGGTTGGCGCCGGCGGGGCTCTTGGTCAGCTCCCACTCGTAGCCGTACAGGGTCTCGAGGAAGGTGTTGTCCCACGTGGTCGGGGTGGGCGTCCAGACAACCTCGAGCCCGCTGGTGATCGCGTCCTTGCCAACGCCTGTGCCGAAAGAGCTCTTCCATCCGAGGCCCTGCTCCTCGAGCGGCGCGGCCTCGGGCTCCGGGCCGACGAGGTCGGCGGGTCCGGCGCCGTGGGTCTTGCCGAAGGTGTGGCCGCCGACGATGAGTGCGGCCGTCTCGACATCGTTCATCGCCATCCGCCGGAATGTCTCACGGATGTCAGTGGCCGCGGCCAGCGGATCTGGGTTGCCGTTCGGGCCTTCGGGATTGACGTAGATCAGCCCCATTTGGACTGCGGCGAGCGGGTTCTCTAGGTCGCGGTCACCGGTATAGCGCTCGTCGCCGAGCCAGGTGAGCTCCGAGCCCCAGTACACGTCCTCTTCGGGCTCCCACTGGTCGACGCGGCCGCCGCCGAAGCCGAAGGTCTCGAAGCCCATCGACTCGAGCGCGACGTTGCCGGCGTAGACGATCAGGTCGGCCCACGAAACCGTTTTGCCGTACTTCTTCTTCACCGGCCATAGCAGCCGGCGAGCCTTGTCGAGGTTTCCGTTGTCCGGCCAGCTGTTGAGTGGCGCGAAGCGTTGCATGCCGGCTCCGGCACCGCCGCGGCCGTCGCTGATGCGGTATGTACCCGCAGCGTGCCACGCCATGCGGACGAACAAGGGACCGTAATGGCCGTAGTCGGCGGGCCACAACTCGTGCGAGGTGGTCATGACCTCCTCGATGTCGCGCTTCAGGGCATCGAGGTCAACGGCCACGAATTCCTTCGCGTAGTCGAAGTCCTCATCCATAGGATTCCGCACGACAGGGTTCTTCTGCAGGATCTTCAGGTTGAGTTGGTTCGGCCACCAGTCACGGTTACCTCCACCCTCGGTGGGGTACTTGAGGCGACCATGGGCAACAGGGCAACCGCCACTCTGCGCGGGCTCCGTTTGAGCCTCTGCGATCGGCGGGTGCTCTTCTACGAGAGTCCGGGTGGTTTCAGACACGGCTTTCCTTCCACAAGATGTCATTTGGGCTGTATTCAGTTGCGCGGCAGCGGTATGGGAGAAGTTGGAGAGGTGTGGCAATCGGGGCACAGACCCCAGAAGACGACCTCCGTCTCGTCGACGCGGAAACCGTTGTCATGAGACGCGATCAAGCAGGGCGCATTGCCAATCACGCAGTCGACGTCCGAGATTGCGCCGCATGACCGGCAAACCATGTGGTGATGGTTATCGCCAACTCGTGACTCGTAGAGAGCGATAGAACCGGACGGCTGGATACGGCGCACCAATCCCCTGGCGGTCAGGGTATGCAGAACGTTGTACACCGACTGGCGGGAGACGCTTGGCAGAACGGCTCGTACGGCGTTGAGAATCGCGTCCGCACTGGCGTGTGGATGGACACGCACAGCCTCCCAGACCGCGATTCGGGGGCGGGTCACGCGCAAGTCGGTGAGGCGCAGCTTGCCTGCGTAATCCATCGTCGCCCAGAATGAGGCTGACATATTCACCGCTCTCGGTGTCGAAGTAACATTCGTCCTTGCTCAGCCACACCGCCCACCGGGCCGTGTCGGCCTCGGTGTGGGCGGCGGTTACCTCACTGCCGTCGGCGGCGAGCAGGACATCTGTGCCGTACTGGGGTTCTTCGCCGAGGATCGTGTATCCCTTGTCAAGGTAGGGCTGTGCCACGGCACGTTCGGCGTTTTCGGTGCAGTCGGCGTTTTCGGTGCAGTCGTCGAGGAACCGTTGCGCAATGTAGCGGAACTGGTACCAGCCAGCTGCCATCAGCTTCTCGACGGCCTCGGCGCCGCCCCACTTCGGCCGCGATGTGCGACCGAACGCGCTGCCGTCCGAGGTCGTCTCGGCAGGAAGTTCGGTCTGGGACATCCCTTGGCCCTTCGGACTGCTTCTCGCCACCCAAATCTGACTGCGGCAGTAGCCAGTGACTACCGCCGCGGTCAAGTGAACCGAATCCTGACCTTCTTGTCAATATATTAGTGCACTCTTTTTCGTCCCGACGCCGATCCGGCAGGCACACCGCAAGGCCGTGCTGGGCGAAAGTGGCCTTTGCAGCACGGCGAACTGCCGGCCCTGCAGGCCCACATATCCAGGTTTGATAGATGCTTGTGGCCGCGCTAAATGCCAGTGTCGAAGCAGCGGCCTCATCAGTGGACACGTCGCCACCACCGACGATGGGGAGCGCGGTGCATCTCGTTCGAACTGCGACGGAAAATCAGGAAACCGCGCCCCGTCGCGGTCGACGATCCATCGCGCCCTGGCGCGCAATGACCGGTCAATTCCGAAGAGCAGCAGCATAAGCGGGTAGCAAGCGGTGGGCTCGCGAGGCGCGGATGTAATTGTGGCAACTCGACTTTTTCGGCGGGATATTCCTCACAGACGGCCGCGAATGCACGATGCTCACAGGTATCGACGACTACTCCCAATTTGTGGTCGTCGCAGCGGTGCTCGAAAGGCCCTCCGGAACACGCCGTGTGCGAGGCGTTCATCGCGAGATGCACAGAAAATTTCCCCGAGACCCCAAGTTCTTGGAACTGCAGGAACTTCGAATTGACGAGCCCCGCCGTTGTTCGCGCGGGGACGGGACTACTTCCGAACCAGTTGACGCCTTGACCTGTCGATTGAAATAAAGCAGGTCCCGAACTGCATGGCTGCACTGCACAATTGGCATGAAAAATGGATACGTAGCGGTCGCAGCTCCGATCGAGTCGACGATCTCGATCCTCTCCATCGCCACGGTGGTGACGCTCTTGAACAACTCGATGAGTAGGACGCGTCGTCGTGCTCGTCGCACCAGCCAATGGTGTCGTCGACGATGCCTGACGCTTTGTCGGTCTTGACTTTGTAACGGTCGATGATCCCCACCGGCGTTATCGAGGTCCGAGTAGGTACCACTCAGCTTCCTCCGGGATGCCGGCGATCGTCACCTTCGGATTGTCGACGAGTGGTGTGGTCGTCGATATTCTTGCACATCTCGGTGTCTTTCTTCTTGTCCCACTTCATCTTCGATACCCGCCACATCTCACGGTCGCCAGCGGATGCGCCTAACTTGAGTTGGACGTCAAGGGGATACGGTTCGACGCTGTCGTAGTCGACATGCAGATCTGCCAGCCTGCGATCGGCAGAGACAACTGCTCGAAACGCTCCTGGGTCTCGGGTATCGGAATGCCCGGGAGCATCTTCTTCAGATCTGACGCGTAGGCCTCGCGATACGCCGGGTCGTGCAGGAGCCCACCAATGCAGAAGAAGAGGCCGTCCTCCTTGATAACTCGTCGCCGATTTCCTTGCGGTAGAGGGCAAGAGTGCCGTCGGCGATATCGCCTACACGGCGGTAGCCCCACTCGTCGGCAGCTACCTCGACTTGTGATGCGAAGTCGAACTCGCCGTCGGAGGGCCCGGCTTTCTCACACATCCGGGGGGAAGAACCGACCTGTGCCGAGTACATGCAGATTGGGTAGCCCAGGGAATCGTCTCGGGCCAGGCACACCAGGTGGCAAACCCAGTATGCAACCAACCTCGACACCACATGTGTGCGGACCACACCGATCGAACCGGAACACGAAAAATCCGAAGGAACCATGGCAACCGACTACGACGCACCACGACGCACCGAAGCCGACGAAGTAACAGACGATTCGTTGGCCCAATTGACCACCAGCCGCAAAGAAACCCAATCCCCCGCCGTCGGCATCGACGAACCCGACGCAGCGGAATCCTTCGACCTTCCCGGAATGGACCTCTCCGGTGAGGAATTCACGGTACGAGTACTACCGAAGCAGACGGACGAATTCCTCCGGTGAGGAATTCACGGTACGAGTACTACCGAAGCAGACGGACGAATTCACCTACACCAGTTGCTTCCTCGTCCATCACCGCAGCCGCCGCTCAGACCCCACCTCGGATCAGCTGCTCTGCCGGGACTGCGCGGGCTGAGCAGCAAAAGACTCTTCACGCACCAGACCGGGTCGACATCGGGCAGTCCCCGTCCCCCGATGGAAGGGATGTAGTGGCCGTCCCGCCGCGCGAGATCAAGAGATGGTCACTCTGTCATTGGCGACCCTCACCGAGATGTCATCCCGTACGTTTGCGCTTCGGCGCCGCCGAAGCGACATCCCCAGACCGTCGGCGGGGCACCATGGTTTACGCACTGCTTCCACCTCCATTTCACGGCACGCACGCTCCATCAAGAAGGCACATTCCCGCGAAACTCTTGCCACCGCAAGCACTCTCATCTCAACGACCACAGTATGTGTCAAAGACCCTCGCCCACAGGCCATGACAGATCCCCGGGCCACGAGATCAGCGCACACCGGACGAGATCCGCCACATTTCGGCAGCGCGGTAAACTTGGCTACGGACGACCGTCGATCGCGGCACCGCGACCGAGGCTTCCTCGAATCACATATCTTCACCGCCTGCGACTTCCGTTCGACGCCGCGGCATCAGCACAGGTTGGGTCCGAATCGAGCCTGGAAAGCCGATACATCGGTCCTGATTGCGGTCAGTGGGGAAAAACGTTGGGGCCGGTGTCCCACCTGAAATCCAGGGCGCGCAGGCCCGACTCGCGTATCCCGAGTGGTTCGACTCAGCCGGTAATCCGAAAATTCTCGACCTGCCCGCCGGTGCCCGGATCAAGCGGCCTGTTGCCGATCTGCGCGACGCCGAACTCGACGCGGATCAATCTGCGACGTAGCACCCTTTAGTGTCGGACGCCTTGACAAGTTCTGCTACCGAACGCATTCCGCATCAGAACCCCGCGCTGACTTGGCACGTAATTCAACTACCAAGTAACTGTTACCCGACGAAGACTGGCATTCTGCACTCGGTGCCATATATATTGCTTTCTGCTCTCACTCGGCCCCAACCCGCACGGGTGATCGAGCGGCCCCGCCGACGTGACATCCCCCAGATCGTCGGCGGGGCATCATGATCGGCGCACCGCTTCCAGCCTCGGTTCTCGGTGCGCCCAGGCTCGCCGACTTGCTGATCACACACAGGCCGGCGAGTCTGTCATGTAGATTTCTATTTCCACCCCACGCTGGATATGGCAACAACGGTTGAAAACTCGTTCTGGCCCACCTTCCGTGATCGATTCTGAGTAGGCGTCGTCAACTTAACTGGGCAGTTAGCCAGAGAGGATCGTCGGATCAATCGTGGAGACGAGACACCGGCGGATGCGACGCGGTCACTGTACAAGCGGCACCGCTATCGGGCGGAGATCATCGTGCATTCCGTGCGGCTGTACTTACCGGTTCACCTTGAGCTTGCGCGACGTCGAGGAGTTGACGCTCACCCTCGGCCACAGCTAGCCCCGGCGGCGGCCCATTGCAAAACACTGACAGACGACTAACAAAGTCGCGATCATACGGGTCACAATTGCCGCTATCTGCATGGTCATCGCGATCAGTTAGCCGACTTGCACTGGGCGTCATGGACTGTCTTCAGTCCCCGCACCAAAACAGGAGTGGATTTCGCAAGAAAAATCAAGCGTACGTCGAGCATCGCATGGCCGAACACTTCAATCTCGTTCACAACTAGGTTGAAGTGTTCTGGATGTGACGAATCGTCGAAGACTGCAACATACCAACATTCGGATCGAAGGTGCTGCTGGTCGGCGTGTGCCACGGCGTCGAATCGAAGTGACCGGCCACGACCCGGACGGCCCGGCGACACGCTAAGGCGCGACCGACATCCTGAGTACAGCAGGCGATGATGTAGGCCGAAGTATACGAGCCACATCGTCGAGCGGCACAGGTTCGGCGACCAGTGACGCCCACGGATATTTCTCTCGAGTTGCGGCGAGCAGTGCCACAGCCCGGCTCAGATGGCGCGGCTCGTAATTGTGCACTCCGGTGATGGTCAGCCACCGACGAACAACATCTTCCGGATCCACCGCAATGGCTGGCCCCGGAGAGACCGATCCGGCAAGAACTAACCGCCTCCGACATCGAGACGCTGTAGTGCAGCATCCACGGCTGTCCACACACCGGAGAAGTCGATGGCGATATCGGTCGTTGCCCCATCGTCATCGGAGGCGCTGAACCTATGAGATTGGCGTTGCCGACTCGGATTCGGTTCAACGACAAGCACATCCGCACCGGCTTCAACGGCAGCAGCGGCAGCAGCGGCAGCAGTGGCACCGAGCATCCCTGCCCCAAAGATGAGCACTCGTTTATCTGTGAGATCCCCCGCTGCATCGAGAGCCGCCATCACAGTCGCCGTAGCACAGGCAGCGGGTGCAGCCACCGTGTCAGGCAGCGAATCGGGCACCAGAGCGATTGCGGTCCCTCTCGGCAGAACAATGTGCGCGGCCTCAGTAGTGATTTCAGCACCGGAGCCGGAACAACCGGAGGCGACGAGCGCAGTGGCGGAGAACAGTGCGGCGGCGATGCCGACGCGACGGCGAGTGCGGGTAATCATGTCGTTGTCCGTTCAGTCGAGTGAAGGCGAGGAGACGAAAGTCGAGTTCAGGGCAGGAGGATGTCAGGGAGATCGGCGACGCTGTCCAGAACGTGGGTCGCGCCGGCGCTGGTCAAAGTCTCGGCACGGTGTGCACCGGTGAGGACACCGGCAACGATGGACGCCCCCGCATGCAGACCCGAACGAATGTCGCTCGAAGTGTCGCCGACGACTGCGACGGCCGCTATGTCACTGACCTGGCTGCGCAGTGCCGCGGCGAGGACAAGATCGGGATACGGGCGGCCGCGGATACCATCTCCCGGCGCCAGGTAGGCATTGGCGATCGTGCGCCACCCCAGCGCGTCCAGAATTCGATTCTGCGTGGCCGGGGAAAAGCCGGTCGTCAACACCACTGCAACGCCGGCCTCGCGGAGTTGTGCGATGGCATCGCCGGCGCCGGGCACTGAGGTCACGCCGCTTACGATGCGCGCATCGTAAGCGGCTTCGAAGGCAAGATTGGCAGCTTGCGCACGGTCTTCTGCGCCGAAGAGTGCTCGAAAGACTTCGATTTTGGACTGGCCCATCGTTTCGAGGACGTAACGGCGAGCGTCTTCGCGGTCTGCGCCGGACTCGGCGAGGCCGACAGCAGTGGCCGCGGCATCAAAGGCTTCGATGACACGACCATCGTCGGAGACAGTGGTACCTGCCATGTCCATGACAACCAGTTCAATGGCGGTTCCAACTGGGGCAGTTTCGCGAAGTGCTTGTGTCGCGGTCGAATTCGTCATGAGACACAGGATGCAGGTTGGTATAGACCAAGGCGAATCCGTTGCGTGAACTGACAATGAACGACCGGTGACATCTTGGTCTAGACCAAGGAATGATACTGTCGGATGCATGGCGGTCGACGCAAAACCTCGGATGCTCAAGCATCAGATCGTGCGCAAGAATCTCGACGCATTGCTCGACGACCTGTCACCAGGAGACTCGTTTCCCTCCGAACGTGCCCTCGCCGAGAGATACGACGTGTCTCGGGAAACGCTCCGTCAAGCGATGCGCGAATTGCTCGTTGCCGGCCGCATCGAACGGCGTGGTCGAACGACCGTTGTCGCTGAGCCCAAAGTCGTTCTGCCGCTTGCTATCGGCTCCTACACCGAGGCCGCCCGAGATAAGGGCATGACCGCCACCCGCATCCTGGTCGGGTGGTCCGTAGACGGCGCGGACGACGACCTCGCAGAGCTGCTGCAGATCGCACCGAGAGAAGCGGTGATACAACTCGAGCGCGTCTTCACCACAGACGGCATGCGGGTCGGACTGGAGACGACCCGCATCCCCGCCAGCAGAATTCCCGGCCTCATCGACACCTTCGACTACAGACAGTCCCTCTACGCCGAACTTCGTTCACGCGGAATACAATTCGATCGCGTCGTCGACAGCATCGAGACGGTACTACCCGATGCCCGAGAAGCAATATTGCTCACCGTCGACACCCGAACCCCGATGTTCCTACTTAACCGCGTGTCATACGACGTGCACGGAGTGCCCATCGAACAGCGGCGATCGCTCTACCGCGGTGACCGCATGACCTTCACCGCAGTCATGCACACCTAACAGTCGCCACCGATTTCTCGAGCCCACCCGAGTCGACGCGACGGTGTGGCGACTGCCTTGTACACAGCTTCTCGTAATGCTGAGCTTGTTGTTGCTGTTCAGCGGCCTGCTACTCAGTCGACGGCTTGTCGTCGACAATCCGTCGGAGGAACCTGCTGTTCACTCAATCCAACAGTAGGTAAACATTATCCAAAGACTTCCAAAAATCAGCAGGAAACGGCGCCATTCGGTGCGAGAGTACTGGGCGTGGCGCTGAGCGCCACCCGTTTCCGAGGCCCGTTTCCGAGGCCCGATCGAAATTCCCGAGCGAATTCCCGAGCGAAATTTTTGAGGAGAACCATTCAATGTCCATCACACAGATGGCGGCGGTCGTAATGGCCGTTTCAAGCGCGATTGCGTGGGGCGCAAGCCCGGTGCTCCAACCCAGCGACGTCGGCGAGCTCGCCGCACCGAGCTTCAGCCAGGACGGCGGCCGCTATGTGGGCCCCACGACCGTGCAACTCAGCGCACCGGAGGGCGCCGAGATTCGATACACGCTGGACGGGTCGACGCCGACTGCGAGCAGCGCTCGCTACACAAGCCCAATCACGATCGACGAATCGTCAAACCTAGCAGCGGTCTCCATCCGTGGCGAAGAGGTGAGCCCGGCAGAGGTCGCGGGGTACCTCATCAAAACGGACGAGGAGCCATTGCTCTCCTTCGTAGTCATGTCTGACATCGAGACCACAACCTCGGATGACGCCACCAAGGCCCGCTGGAGCAGCTACTTCGACACGATCACGTCGCTTCAGTCACCCGATCTGATCATCTCCAACGGTGATCAGATCTCTGACAACAACTTCGACACAGGTCATGACCACGAAGACGTGGTGAATCTTCTGAACCACGGACTGCAGAGCCACGACCTCGACTCGGAGGTACTGGTGACCTTCGGCAATCACGATGACCGATTGAACATGATGACACAGCATTATCCGACGGAGTGGTTCCCCCACACCGGCGGCGGCTACTTCGACAAAGTCGTGAACGGCTATCACTTTCTCGGGCTCAATACCGAGGCATACAGCGGCGCGCAGCGCACGTGGCTGCAGGAGCGACTGGCCGCCATCACGGCGGAACCGGGCGGGCTGAACAAGCCGGTCTTCGTCGTCGCTCACCGTCCCGTGCCCGGAACGGTCAACAACGGCGCTCAGGCCTCGAATCCGACCCTTTCGCAAGACCTCGCTGCCTACCCGCAGGCCGTCTACATCTCGGGGCATTCGCACCTGAACCTCAACAGCGAGAAGTCGATTCACCAGAAAGACTTCACCGCGCTGAACGACGGATCGATGTCCTACGCCCAGATTCCGCGCGACTCGTACCAAATCTACGGCGACAAACTGCTCGACACATTCCCGTTGGCGACTCAGCAGGGGCTCTTCGTCGAGGTATACGCCGATCGAACGGAGGTCGACCGGATCGCGTACAACGGCCAGGCCAAGCGGCTGTATCGCAACGGGGAGTGGGAACCGTTCTCGGACAAGCTACCTGCCGATGGCGCCGGTACCTTGGCAGGCCCGACGTGGAACATCCGCCTGGACGGGTCAACCGCCGAGGAGATCAAGGCGAACTTCGCCTACACGGATGCGGCACGAACCGACAGCACGCCCCCGGTCATGGGTGCAGACCCCACCATTGAGGCCACGGAGGCCAAAACCGTGCTGCGCGTCCCTGCTGCAACCAGCGACGACATGGTCTACGGCTACGACGTGAAGGTGTTGGAGGCCGACACCGGCCTTCCGGGTCTTCCGCTTCGGGCGGGAACAGTGGTCTCGAGTGACTTCTTCTTCTCCCCACGCCCATCGGTCATCGAAATTCCGTTGTCGGTCAGACTCGGCATCCCGCTGGACTCGGCAACCGCCGAACTGACACCCGGAACGGACTACGTCGCGACCGTGACTGCCGTCGACGTGTGGGGCGCGCGTTCCGAGCCGAAGCAACTCGAGTTCACCACACCGGGTACTCGTCCGACCGGGCTTCCCGTCATCGACGCCACGACCCAAGGCAACTGGATCGGCACGTACGGTGCGCTCGGCTACGCGATCCCGAGCGACGCATCCAGCCTGCCCGAGGGCGTCACCGTCACGCCGGCAAGCGGCACCGCGGCATACGCGTGGGAACCGACCTCGACACATGCGGCGGCGCTGCAAGTGCCGCCGGCGGGAACAAGCCGACGCGCGTCGACCTGGTTCGGCACCCCGGCGCAGGTGGACGTCGCGATCGCGGACGGTGACGCCTACACGTTGCGCGTCTACGTGAACAGCTACGACACAGCTCGCCAGCAGACCGTTGCACTGTACAGCACCGACGGCGCTGCGCTGACGCCCGTCCAGGCCGTCGCGGACAGCAAGCACGGGATGTGGCTTTCGTACCAGATCGACGAGTCGGTACAGGTCAGGGCTTCGTCTACCTCAGGCCCGAACGGCGTCATCGGGGGCATCTTCTTCGATGCGGCCGAGGTGGATGCTCCGTCGGCACCGATGTTCACCGACGCCGGACCCGTCACTCTCGATGCTGTTGCCGGAACGGCATTGGCCCGTGAGTTCACGGTCACCGGAAACCCCACCCCCACCGTCACCGTTCTCGACGATTCGAAGCTGCCCACCGGTATGACCTTCACCGACGGTGTGCTGTCCGGAACACCCACCGCTGCAGGTACTTACATGTTCATTCTCAAGGCATCCAACGGTGTTGATCCTGATCTGACGCTCACCGTCACTGTCAATGTCACCGCTGCACCAGTGGTTGATCCGCCCGCGGGCGGATCCCTCGGATCGATCTTCGGCAGCTGACTTTTCTGCCCGTACCGACACACTGACGACGTTGCCCCGCCCCATGGGGCGGGGCAACGTCGATTCAGGGACGGAATCACCGCTCAATGCCCCACTATCGGCCTCGGGCTCAACAGGTCAACGCATCCACTACTGCAACGGTCGATATCAGCAGACAGAGTAGATCCCCTCGGGAACCCCGAACATCGACGAGCAGCCAACAACCCTCAGAACAAGACGGTCACTTCATATCGTCGAGTTGATGCGTCCGAATGGCACTGATCGATCTGGATTCCAGTGGCAGATACACTCTCGAACCACCCTCGGCAAACTCACTGGACTTCTCCGCCATCCCCGCCTCGATCGCTTCCGCGGAATCCAGTCCGTGCGTCGCAGCATATTCACGCACATCGGCGGAGATGCGCATCGAACAGAACTTTGGACCACACATCGAGCAAAAATGGGTGGTCTTCGCTGGCTCCGCAGGCAATGTTTCGTCGTGAAATTCACGGGCCGTGTCCGGGTCAAGCGATAGTGCGAACTGATCGTGCCAGCGAAACTCGAATCGAGCCTTGGACAAGGCGTCATCCCGCTCTTGTGCCCCAGGATGCTGCTTCGCCAAATCGGCGGCATGTGCTGCGATCTTGTAGGTGATAACACCTGTCTTGACATCGTCTCGATTCGGTAGACCCAGATGTTCCTTAGGCGTGACGCAGCACAACATGGCCGTCCCGGCCTGCGCAATCATCGCTGCACCGATGGCGGAAGTGATGTGATCGTAAGCAGGCGCAATATCGGTCGATAATGGTCCCAGAGTATAGAACGGCGCTTCCTCACACAGCTCTTCCTCGAGTCGCACGTTCTTTACGATCTTGTGCATAGGCACGTGGCCCGGGCCTTCGATCATTACCTATACACCATGAGATTTCGCGATCTTCGTCAGTTCGCCAAGAGTGCGAAGTTCGGCGAACTGAGCCTCATAGTTGGCATCCGCGATCGACCCAGGTCGCAATCCGTCACCTAGCGAAAATGTGACGTCATAGCGGTGCAGAATCTGGCAGAGTTCCTGGAAGTGAGTGTACAAGAAAGACTCTCGATAGTGGGTACGCAATGGCGCGCGAGCCCGTTGTAGTAGTCGAGTTTGCCGTCGATCATCCCTCCGCCATGCAAGTATACGACAGCAGGACAACTAATCGAGGTGTCGAACCCAATGGAGTACCAGCACAATTCGATGTCACTACCATCGGGGGTAGAGGCAAGGTACGAACTCATGAGAACTCCGGACGACGGTAGTGAGGGAATCCCTGCTATACCGAGGTCGAGCAGCGCTCGAAGACCGAGTGCATCGCCGCGCTCAGGGAGTGTCGAGATGCCGCTAGCCATCATTTCCTCCGTCAACGCTGCGACTACCGCAGCGAGCTCCGGATCGATCACGTCCATCGACGCCATTTCTGTTCTGTTCAGGATTCGGCCAGTCTCCGAGAACCGCATGAGCGAAACTAACGAACAGCTGTACGATTGTTTTCGCTAACGGACAACTGTAGGTTTGTCGTCGTGTCACCGAGAGCCCAGGAGGCATCAGTGGGAAAAATCGGGATACCTCCCGTACCAGTTATACGTGAGGGGACCCGATAGACCCTTGGTCGACTCGAACGCAACACCAATATCTTCCGCCCTCGAACAGCACCCAGAAACTGGTGAGACCGCACCACCACCGCCTTCGCCTGCACCGGAGGTAGAAATGAGCCGCAGCTGGATCAACAAACACTGCGCCGGCGCCTAGGGTTCGTGTAACAGCGCGCCGACCACTCGAAAAGGCAGTGCCCCTTGATCTTCCCTCAACAATGGCAAATATCTGCCCGGACCCGTACCAGGACACCAAAACAATGAACGGCCCGAAGGGATTTCACTGAGCCCGCCACGGACCACGCCTAACCCATCACTAGTCCATCGAACGGAGCAACACGCATGAGTACCAGGACCTACGCGATCACCGGTGCAGGATCAGGAATCGGCAAGGCAACCGCAGATCTTCTCGCTGAGTCAGGCCACCGAATCATCGGGATCGATCTTCGTGACGCCGACATCAACATCGATCTGTCCGACCCCGCCGACCGCAGCGCACTCCCTGATTTGGTGGCCGAGCTAGCCCCAGACGGTCTCGACGCCATCCTTGCAATCGCCGGCGGTCCTCCGGACGTCAACTACTTCGGAGCAATCGCGACTCTGAACGGACTTCGTCCACTCCTCGCGGGTTCAACTGCGCCGCGAGCCGTGGCCGTGACCTCGTTCGCGGCGCTCAATGAGGTCGACGACCGGCTTCTCGCCGCCTATCTCGAAGGAGACGAAGAGAAAACAGCGATAGAAACCGAACGAATCACCGCATCAGGAAGAACTGACCTGCTTTATCCTTCCTCGAAACGTGCACTGTCTCAGTGGCTTCGACGTGAATCGATCACACCCCAATGGGCAGGAAACGCCATTCCCCTCAACGGCGTGGCACCCGGAATCATTCGCACACCGATGACGTTCTCAATCCTGGAGAATGAGGACAGTCGTCAATCACTTCTCGACATGGTGCCGATGCCCCTCAACGGCCCAGCCGATGCCCACGTCCCGGCAAAGCTGGTGGCTTGGCTTGCCAGCGAAGAGAACTCACATGTCACTGGGCAAGTAATCTTCCTCGATGGCGGAGCTGACGCCACTGTCCGCGGCGATGCAATCTTCGCCTGACAGCAGTAGACCTCAGCTCACGCTCCCCACTCCAAGTTGCCACCACAGCCTGCTTTTTGGTGGAATCGCTCAATAATTTGACGATGCACTATCCTCGCGAACCGGCGCCCTCCACACAGGAACGCACCACAACGCGGCAATGGGTTCTTCGAACTGAAGCAATTATGTGCCCTGGGTGTCGCAGGACCTGCTTCGATGACTTCTTTTCCTTCACACCTCGCGATCTTCGTCTGAGATCAAACCGAAAGATTCCCAACGGATAATTCGAGGGTCCTCGTAACATCGGCGATTGCTTTGCTGGTTGCAGTACACCGCACTGACGCTCGACTGGGGTATCCCAGTCGAGCGTTTTCTGCGAACACGCCACCCAAGCACCGCTCAAAAGGGTCTCATCCACCGCAATCCGAACGATAGTCACCCTCCGAAAGACGCTGTCGCAGAACCCTCCCGGACTGGCACCTCCTTGAATAGGGTTCGTGAAGGAAGTCCATTGCAGAGCCGTACCATCCCGGGGTTGGGTGAAACGGCATCCGCCTGAACGGATTGTGCACAGACTGCGCCAGGACGACAAAGAATCCCGGTCAGAAACCCAGAACTGAACTCGATCGGAGTCCCGAACGCACTGCCTTCTATCCTCCACCCGGCAGTTCCGTTGCATCTGGAGGCCCCATTCGAGGAGATGCTCGCGGTGGCCGGCAAGGACTATAGAAATGAGTTCTCTCCGATACCACCGACGGTCATTCGGGACAGGACAGTCACAGACCCATCGCCGTCCGCAGAGAAGCGAACAGCCCTACACGCTCGGAAGAGACCGCAAGGAGGTCAATGCGGCTGTACAGGCTTTGGCTGCCTCGGCTCCCTTCTTCTCGAAGTGCTCCGTAAAATAGGCAGTATGGTCACTGTGCTCATGAAAATGGTGCGGAGTCAACACGATTGAAAATACCGGCACATCAGTATCGAGCTGAACCCGCATAAGCCCGTCAATGACCGCGGTCGAAACGAATTCATGCCGGTAGATGCCGCCGTCGACCACCAGTGCCGCGGCAACGACCGCATCGTATCGGCCGCTGCGAGCCAACCGCTGGGCGTGCAATGGAATCTCGAACGCCCCAGGAACTTCGAAGAACTCCACCCGTTCTTTGCTGTATCCCAGCGTCGTCACCTCATCAGAAAAGCCTTTGCGCGCACAGTCGACAATGTTGCGGTGCCACGTGGCCTGAATGAAGGCGATCTGACCTTGACTGTTTTTCATCATGACTCTCTCCTGATATGGCATGGACACTACGACGCGGCAGAATCAGGCCGCTGAACGAATCGTCCGAATTATTCTCTGCCGCTATCTGTTCGACGTAACGGTTCCCGATTCGCCATCTGCGGTCAGGTGTCTTGCGTGACGCAGTCGACACCGACCAGAATCTTGCGGATCGTATCGACATCGCTGCCCATCTGCTCGATCAGGCCTTCTATCGAGTCGAAGGACTTCACATCGCGCACATGTGAGACAAAGGAGATCTCAACCGCAACTCCGTACAGTTCGAGGTCGGTGCGGTCCAGCACGTAGCTTTCGATACGCCGATCGCGTACACCCTCGAATGTCGGATTTGTTCCGACGCTGATCGCCGCGGGGTAGATGTCCCGTGTATCCATCCGCCTCAACCAGCCGGCGTAAACGCCATCCGTGGGTACATCCTGTTGGTAGTCCACCGGTACGTTGGCGGTAGGGAAACCAAGTTGACGACCACGCTGGTCCCCGTAGACTACGACACCGTGCACAGGACTTGACGGCATCAAATCCATTGTTAAATCAATCATTTCACCCAATTGAGGGAGGTTGCGCATGTCCGGCGTTGCGCATGCGTCAGCTACTCGACGGGCGAGAAGCTCTGAGCGGGTCGCAGATTCCGTTGCCATTTTCGATTCCTCCGGGGTGTGAGTGCGGGTAGGGCGCGTTGGGTCGATGGCGACTACCCGACAATCTTGCATGCAAAGCAGAGTCGGGATGCGACCTTATTATCTGGAGCCCGCCAAACTGATATCGGTAGTTTCCTATTTTCCGCTGTTCAGCGCCGGACATCCGGTCTATTCCTGCTTCAGGACCATTGCTCCGTTACCAGTGCTAATGACGCTGTTTGCACCCCGGCGAGGCATCAGGTAAACGAGGATCATCGAGACGATAACTCCAGTGATCGCCAGGCCGATCGCAATGCCGTAAGCACTGAGTTGCGGAAACTGCGTGCCAGGAACGACCGAGCTGGACAAGACGACTGCGAACGCAGAGATGCCCACGCTCTTGCAAATAGCCCCGACGACGACAACGACACCCATCCCCTCCCCCATGTTTTCCTGGGGTAGAAATTCCGCGAGCATATTGGGAATCGCCGACAGCACGAAGGTGATCCCCACGCCGCCGAAAATCAGCAGCGCAATCATCACCGGCAGATTTTCTCGTAGGAAAAAGAAGCCTGGCAGTGCTACCAACTGGATCGCAATTCCGATCCCAATCGGCGTCCTCGCGCCTGACGTCCTCGCGAGTCGGCCCGAAAGCGGAGTGAAAAGGAAACCCACGATAGAAAGCACAAGCGCTATTTGACCGAACTGTGAGGGGGAGATCCCGAGCCCCACAGGCGCGGAGGTGGGCCCCTGAAACAGAATCGGTTGCACCAACTGCATCCCGCCAAGCGCTCCGAACGTCACGAAGGCGAAGATTCCGAGAGTCAATGCGTACTGGCGTTTGGCAAGCAGTCGCAGGTTCAGGAGCGGCTTCTCCACCCGCAATTCCCAGAGGACCCAGATGGCGCCGACGACGATACCGAGGCCAATGGTGCTGAGCACAGTCAGGTTTCCCCAACCCTTGGTCTGCGAAGACGTTGCGCCGTAGAGAATCAGGGCAAGCGCGGGAACAAAGAGAGCACCACCAACGAAGTCGATACCGTCTCCCTCAATTCGGGTAACGGGCGATCGTTCGATCCCTACTGCACACATCAAGGCAGCGAAAGCAGCGAGTGCCGCCGCCGCGATGAAGATCGCTTGCCAGCCGACATGCTCGATCAGTAGACCTGAGACGTAGAAGCCTGCTGCGCCGGCCAATGTCTGAACGCCAGCAACAACCGAAAGGGTCACCGGCACGCGCCTGGGCAACACAGACTCGCGTGCAATGCCGAGGACGAGCGGAAGCACCGCCCCCGAAACTCCTTGAAGTGTGCGACCGACAACAACTGCCGCGAAGGTTCCCACGGCTACGCTGACAACCGAGCCGACTATGGACAGCAACAGGACGATAATCAGAACCTTCTTACGTCCGAAGAGGTCTCCCAGCCTGCCTCCGATCGCGGCGGATGCTCCGACCATCAAGTAGAACCCGGTAAAGGCCCATCCGATATCGGCCGTCGTGACATTGAAGTCAGCGATCAGTTTCGGGACTACCGCAATAAGCATGCCTGCCTCGAACGCACCGGTCGACTCTGCTGCGACCATGGCCATGAGAACCAGCAAGTACGGCTTCCGGCGAGTCTCGGCCAAAGTAGTTGGCCCCGTTGATCCATCCATTTCTGCTTTATCCTTTTCCGGTCGAGCCACGAAAGTCTCGAGCATCTACAATGAGGAAAAGTCTTGAATATGCCACTTGCAGAGCTGATTTGGCGTTTGCGGAACGATCTCAAGTTCACTCGGTGGCGACGCAGTCACACGGGATATCTCGGTATTGACGATTCGAAGTTCCCGCTCAGCATCAGGGATATGGATTCGAGGCCATCGGGGAACTCATCGGCTTTGCCGTCCCGGAAGTTACCCACGGCGCACTCTACGAGAACTTCTGCGCTGCAAGATCATTCGAGCGTACGGTGTCACCGGTTCATCTACTACGGAAATCCGGTTCAGTGCCCGGGACGCCGTCCGCCGGGCCCTGAACCGAACAGATCATCCGAAGTCGTGGTAGTCCACGACCACACCGTCACGGAAAGTCAGAAACGTGGCCAGATCGAGGCTGATTTTTTCGCCTGCAGCAGCCATACCCGGAACGTCCACAGTCGGGGTGACTGTCCAGGTGTGACGAACGACGACCCTGTCGGGACCAAGAACGTCCAGTGATTGGCGGTCGACGAAGGTCTTGCCCGGCATCATCTGCCCGGACGCCTCGAACATCGCCATGATCGCCGGCCGTCCCGCCAACGTCCCCCCGCGATTGTGGTGGGTCAGCTCAGCATCCTCACCGAACACTGCTTCGAGGCGGCCAAGATCCCCGCTGTTGTAGGCATCGATGAACTTCTCAGCGTCCGCTGTCGGGTCGATGGTTTGATTGCTCATGTTCACTCCTCATGGGTCAAAAATTGGCCGACTGTGTCCGGCTGAACAGAGTCGCTCTGGGAAACTTGCCCAATATCGATGAGAAATTGGCAGATCCACTGGGGGCTAACGTTTTACAAGAGTTCGCCGACAAGGTTAGTGCCGGCGATGGTCGTGCCGTTCGGTCTGGGAAGCCCCGAAATGCCCGTGATGTCTGCACCCTCAGCGACCGCGACGGACATCCTTGTACGGAAGGTCCCGGTCGGCCGAGTACTCACGCGGCATCCCGAGCACTCGCTCCGCGATGATATTGCGGGCAATCTCGGTGGTGCCGCCACCCATACAGGCTGCCTGTCGCGTGATGAACGTTTCGCCGATCGCGCGGTCACCGATTGTGCCTGAGGGGGAAACAATCCCGTGCGAGCCACCGATCTCGAATGCGATCTCGGTTTCGCGAAGGTGCCCCATACCGTGGAACAAACGAATGATCGAAGCGGACGCCGCCGGCAGGTTTTCGGTTCGCATGCCGGCGACAACGCGCTCGACCAGATGCTGCTGCACCTTGCCCATCACATGCGCCTCTGCGATCAGCTCCCGCACGCGACGGTCCTCCGCGCGACCCGTTCGGCGAGCGATATCGATCATTCCCTCGGTTGGCGGACGCCGCTTCGGCCCTACCTGCTCTCCGCTTACGTACTGCGAGCCACCGCCCACGGAGTTGCGCTCATGGAACATCTGACGCGATGCCACTGCCCAACCGCCGTTGATTTCGCCAACCACGTTCTCGACAGGAATCTCGACATTTTCGAAGAATTCCTGACAGAACTCCTCATTTCCGTTCACCTGCCTGATGCGACGGATCTCGATGCCGGGCTGGTGCACCTTGACGAGGAACATCGTCAAGCCTCGATGCTTAGGGGCATCCCAGTCCGTACGAGTCAGGCAGAGTGCGTAATCCGCAGCATAGGCCCACGAACTCCAGATCTTCGAACCATTGAGAATAAAGACGTCACCGTCACGAGTAGCTCGTGTGGCCACCCCGGCGAGGTCAGATCCACAACTGGGCTCGGAGAGAAACTGCACCAGCGCTACCTCTCCACGGATCATCGCCGGCAAGTGCTTTTTCTTCTGCTCTTCAGTACCCATATCGAGGATGGTCGGGCCACAAATGCTCAACGTCGGAGAGTTGAGCAACCGCGGCATCTCGTAGCCCGCGACCTCTTCGTTGAAGGCATTCTGGTGCTCCGGAGTAAGCCCCTGACCGCCGTATTCCTTTGGATAGCACAAGCCCGCAAAACCGCCGCTGTACAACAACTTCTGCAGCTCGCGCGCACGTTCCCACGCAGCTTCGTCGTAATCTTCGCTCTCCGGCTCGTCGCCGGTAACCGGCTTTGCCAGAGGTAGGTTGGCGACGATCCATGTCCTGGCTCGCGATCGGAAGGACTCGACATCCTCGATAGCGTCAATCTCAGTCGGTGATCCCATTAGAACTCCCCTTTGTGTCAAACGCCGATGATCGTGGCAAGTCGCTCACGATGCTCGGATGGTGTGCCCCAGCTGACCCGATTCACCGTCGCGCGGCGCAGGTATAGGTGAATGTCGTGTTCCCAGGTAATTCCGATCCCGCCATGCAGCTGGACGCAGTCCTGGATGATGTCGGTTGCCACCTGCCCGATGTAGGACTTCGCGATGCTCACCATTTCGGCAGCCTCAGGTGATCGGTTTTCTACCGCGCGCGCCGCGGCCGCAGTAGTACCGTGCGAAGCTTCGAGCCACATCTTCATATCGGCGACACGATGCTTGAGCGCCTGGTACGAGGCGAGCGGGCGACCGAACGAGTATCGGTCGAACATCCACTGAAGAGTGTCTTCAAGCACGCGGCTGATGACGCCAACCAGTTCAGCGCACTGAAGCACAACCGCGATTTGCAATTGTCGCTCGATTGCCTGCCCGGTCTCGTCGCCCGAAAAGACCAGTGCCGAACTGGGGATCCGCACACCATCGAAGCTGACCTGCGAGTATTGGCGGACGAGATCGATACCGGTCAGCGGCGTGATCGTCAATCCAGGCGAGTCAGTTGGCACGAGATACTGGGCGAGTCCGTCGTTGCGGCGCGCAGTCACGAGTATGTACTCGGACTGCTCAGCGGACTCGACCTGATCTTTGACGCCGGTCAACACGACTTCGTCACCTTCGGAATCGGCTACCAGCTGAGTAAGAGCGGGATCCCAGCCTCGGTCGATCTCGCACATGGCGTAGGTAGCGACCGCGTCCCCTGCCATCAGCTGTTCAATTACCGTTACATGCGCCGACATGTTGCTTGATTCCGACAGAGCGGCAGCTACCACGTTCGCCACGACGAGCGGTCCGGGCGATACAAGTCGACCCATCTCTTCCGCGACGATCGCCATGTCGAGCAGACCAGCCCCCGAAATGCTGTCGCCTCCGGCTTTCTCACTCACCAACATCGACATCCAGCCGAGTTCGGCACCCCGCTGCCACCAGTCGCGATCGAAGCCTTTGCCGCTTTCGGCCAGCTCACGAACCTTCTCCAGCGATGCTTCCTTTTCCAGAAAGTCCTTCGTCGTCCCGCGGAACAGTTGCTGATCCGAGGTTAGTTCGAACTCCACCGAGTCTCCTCCTAATGCCTACCCGTCCGGACTTCGCCGGCGCGGCCATCGAGCGCCTGTCACTTGCCACCGCCAATCCCCCGAAAACTGTTGCGACTGAATTCTCTTCGTCTCCGCTGAGAGGCCTTCGCCAGTGACAGCCGCATTTTGTCGGGGTGTCTAGCGCGGCGCATAGAAGTAACACCGATTCGAGCACTCTCGACACGATGCATCGAATGTTCGAATGTCATCAATATATGGAGGGGATCAACTGCCGTCAAGACCCACAAATTGCTACTTGACCGAAGATCGAGGCGCGCATAGTTTGATGTTTACCGAATTATTTGGCGAGGCTGTGGACCGAAGGGGAATAAGTGAAGGCATCTGAGGGTGACGTCAATGACGTATTCGGCACAGCCGAAGCGGTAGGCGACGCACTCCGCGCCGTTGGGTACCTCCCCGATCCTCGGATCATCCAAGCCGTTCACCTCGGCTACCGACTGCAAAAACCGGTCCTCGTCGAAGGGCCCGCCGGTACAGGAAAGACAGAGCTTGCCAAATCGGTTGCCCTAGCAGCTAATTCACGACTAATCCGCCTCCAATGCCACGAAGGCATCGACGAGTCCAAGGCACTCTACGAATGGGACTACCGAAAGCAGCTACTGCACTTGCAGACGCCAGTCGGGAACGAACCAGGGTCGAGCACGACAGATCCCGCGCGCGACCTGTTCGACGAACGTTTCCTGCTGACTCGACCACTGCTGGAAGCCATCAGGAGCACCGATTCCGTTGTCCTACTTGTCGACGAGGTCGATCGCATCGACGTTCAGACAGAGGCTCTTTTGCTCGAGCTGCTGTCCGAATACCAGGTGTCGATACCCGAGCTGGGCACGGTCACGGCAACGCGCATCCCCACCGTGTTCTTGACGTCCAACAACAGTCGAGATCTGTCCGACGCCCTCAAACGCCGCTGCCTGTATTTGCACATCGACTACCCCAGTGCGGAGCGGGAAAGAGACATCATCGCCGCTCGGGTACCGGGAGTCTCTCGACAGCTTGCCGACGCCGTGTCCCAAGTGATTCGTTCCTTGCGCTCGATGAATCTGTCGAAGAAGCCATCAATTTCCGAGACTCTCGACTGGGCCCGCACTTTGGCGATACTCAACGTCGATGAGGTCAGCGCTGACATCCTCCTCGACACTCTGCCGGTACTGCTGAAAAATCAGTCCGACATAGCGCTGGCAACGAAAGAACTCGCCGAGACACCTCGATGAACCACCCCCACCGCTCAGTCCGAAAGAAAACGCAGCACAGCCTCAATGGCGTAGAAACTCGCCGGCGTTGCGAAATGGTCGGTTCCAGGCAGCGTCACCAGTGTTGCGGTCGGCAGCGCAGCAACGAGACCCGCAGCAGTCCCGGCAAAGTCGTTCTCGCCCAGCACGACAAGCATCGGCAATCTGATCTCGGCCAATTCTTCGGCACTGAGCTGCGGACGATCCATCCGCAGGAAACGTGCCACGGCGAATCGATCATTGCCCACACCGACAACGAGCCGGCGGATAGTCCGGGCCATTCCTGCCGAAGGCTCGTCATCCGCTTCGAGGGCATCCACGATCGTCACCAGCATCGCGCCACCGTCGCCTTCACCCGGATCTCCGACTCCCAGCACAGCGATTCTCCGGAATGCAGCAGGACACCGCGCTGCAGCCCTGAGCAGTGCGTGCCCCCCAGCCGAAAAGCCCACCGCATCAACCCGTTTACCGTCGGATGGACAGCCTCGCAGTACAACATCAGCCGGATCCTCCGATGCCGATACGGAATCGACTCCGTGACCGGGAAGCGCTATGCCAATGACGTTGCGGCCCTCCCCTTCCAAAATATCGACCCATCCGGTGGCCCGCCAGTTGTGGTCGAAGGACGATCCGACACCGTGGACCATCAAGACAGCTTCATGAGGCATGGAATCAGCGTATCCGAAACCTCGACGGTAGCGAGCACCTCATGAGGTCGGCTGTCGAAGGCCTGATCTGGGAGCTACGCGACATTGGCCTACCGATCTCTGTGTCCGAACACATCGACGCGTTGCGCGTACTATGCCACATCGAGTTGGAGAACCGGACAGCCGTAAAATTCTCGCTCGCAAGTGTTCTCGTCAAGAACAATGCTCACGAATCCGCGTTTTCAACGGTCTTCGATATATATTTCGGCATGCGCAGTGTCGTACCGACCGACGAATCAGCCACAAGGAGTAGACCGCTCGAAGACGTCGACGAAGCAGAACTCCGACAACTTCTGCTCGGCGCACTCGAGGAGGCCGGACAACCTTCGCTTCTTCTCCGCTTGATTGCAGCGGAGATGATTGGTCGGCATGCGGGAATCCAGCCTGGGCGTGCAGTTGCCGGCACGTACTATCTGTTCCGAACCTTGAGGACGGTCGACCCGAATCGCCTGCTGGCCGAGTTGATCGCGCGCGACAGTTCAAGCATCAGCGATCCGCTGCTGAATCGGTTGCGCCGCGACAAGTTCCAACAGAGAGTGACAACATTCGAGCAGGAGATCGAGGCAGAGATTCGCCGCTTCCTCGTTGCCGACAGAGGTGCCGAAGCCATCGCCGAGACCCTGCGCCGGCCACTGCCTGAGGACGTCGAGTTTCTCACCGCGTCATTGAAGGTCATCGAAGAATTGCGACCGGTGATCACTCCGATGAGCAGGAAACTCACCGATCGACTAGCGCGTCACAGTCACCGCAATGGCGCGCTGGACATCCGGCGAACCGTCCGGCGGTCGATGTCGGTGGGGGGGACACCTATCGAACCCGTATTTCGCCGCCCCCGACTCGCCAAGCCCGAATTATACGTGCTCGCTGACATTTCCGGCTCAGTCGCGACGTTCGCTGCCTTTGCGCTTCAACTGACTTACGCCCTCCGCTCCGAGTTCAGCCGGGTGCGAAGCTTCGTCTTCATGGATGGACTCGATGAAGTAACCTCGATCCTCGCTGAGTCGGACACGATCGTGGGCGCGACCCAGAGAATAAACGCAGACGGACTCGGCGTTTGGCTCAACGGTCACAGTGACTACGGCAATGCACTCGACACGTTCTGGCAGCGGTTCGGGGAACAGATCAATTCGCGATCGATCGTGTTGATACTGGGCGATGCGCGAACCAACTATCACGCTACCCGTGCGGGGATCGTCGGTGACATACGTCGCCGGGCCGCCGATGTATTCTGGCTCAACCCAGAATCAAAGACCATGTGGGACACCGGCGATTCAATCATCGGCCGGTATCGTGAGCATTGCAGTGGAGTCTTCGAGTGCCGCAACCTCAAACAACTAGGTGCTTTCGTCGAACAGCTGGCTTGAGGCCTCAGAGCGAAAGAGTCGACCCGTGAGCCTGCCTGTGAATCACAATCTTCTTGCTACACACCAATACCGGCCAATTTGCAGCTCAGCACCCGATGAAAACATCGGGTGCCATCACTAAGGAGTTCGACATGATCATTCGCATCTCAGACCTCGAGGTCACTGTGCACGAGCGCGACGATCTCAACCGCATGCACCTAGAGTCCGACTCCGACCACACCGCTGTCGACACCGCACTACGCAACTCCGGGCTTGGCCACATGGGCGAAGAGAACAACGTAGTTCTCGATGCGGCCGCGCTACGATCACGCTGCACTGACCCGACGCCGGATTGGGAGCGACGTTGGGCTGCAATGATTGACTACGCAACCACGAAGGGGTGGACTCGCGATGACGGCCGAAGCATCGTCGCGCACATCGAGTCTCAGTAACGTCGGAACACACCCACGTGGAGATCCTCGGATTCGCAACGGCTGGTTCAGCGGCGAATCCCGGGATCGCCCGACCACCCAGCCCTATCCGAACACTACTTGCCATGTTCTCTCCCTCCCCCGGTGAGGAGCAAGAGAACATGGCAAGGGCCAGAACCGAATCAGGCAGGTTCGAACGCCAGCAGCGTCCAATCATCGTTAGCGTGAACATAACTCACTCGAACCGGGGCCCCGATCTTGACTTCCTCGGGGTCGACACCGAGCAACCCGCCCACCATCCGGAATCCTTCAGCCATTGTGACGTGCACAATCACATATGGCACATCAGCTTGAAACGCTTCGGTGGGCCCACGACGGATCACCGAGTACGTATAGATGGTGCCTTCGCCATCTACCGGCGCCCAGACTGCCGCGACGGACTGGCATGAAGGGCAGAGCTCTTTGGGCACGTAGCGGTAGGTACCGCACTCTTCGCACCGTTGCACCGCGACCTTGTGGTCCCTGAGTGATTCCCAGAAAGGCGTCTGCCAGGTCGGGATATCCTCGGGTAGGAACTTGTCATAGGTGTTCATGCCTCTATAGCCTTCCGAAGATTGCCGAGAAATTGTTCTGCATCGCGCCACCGACTCCGCTGAGATACCCCAGATCGGCACCTTGCACCTGTCGCTCTTCTGCGCTGCCGCGGAGCTGTTCGACGAGCTCGATCAGGGTAAACAGACTGCAGGAGCCCGCATGGCTGAACGAAAGGAAGCCACCCGCGGTGTTGGTAGGCAACGAACCTTCCAAACGTAGCGCACCAGATTCCGCGAACGAGCCGCCCTCACCGACCGCGCAAAACCCTGCCGACTCGAGCCCCAACACGACGTTGATGGTGAAGTGATCGGCAATCCCGGCAACGTCGATATCGCTCCGCTCAACTCCTGCCATCTTGAATGCCGTGTCGGCGGCCAACTTCGCCGCAGGAAACGTCGCCAAACTCGGGCTGGCATTTGGATCGATGTGACTGTGGCCTTCTCCGTAGCCCATCATCTGCACAGGAATTTGCTTCAAGTCTCGAGCACGATCAAGACTCGTCACCACAATCGCACCGCCGCCCTGGTTGATCGCGCAGCAATCCAGCAAGTGCAGCGGATCCGCGATCATTCGCGAATTCATGACGTCGTCGACGGTGAGATCGCCACGCTTGCCGTACACGGAAAGCGGATGTAGGACAGCACCTCTGCGCTGTGCAACGGCGATCTCCGCGAGTTGTTCAGGCGTCGTGCCGAATTCGTGCATATGCCGCATCGCCAATACTGCGTAGTCGGATACGCGCGTAGTACCGTACACATACTCGTACGGCCCACTCAGCTTCGCCATCGTCTTGACTGCGTCGTCACGGTTCACACTTGCAAAACCGTTACCCTTCCCGGCCGCAGCGGTAGCGATCACCACTACATCCGCCAAACCAGCCGACACAGCGTAGACGGCAAGGTGGACGTTGGCGGCTGCGGACGCCGCCCCAATTGCGGCACTTGCGTGAAACCGCAAAGGCTTACCGAGCGTGTCGTAGCCGAGCGAAGCACCCGGAAGCGCGGCGCGGATGCCTGCGCCCTCCGGGGCCTCCCCCACCAAACCGTCAATATCGCCGACCTCAAGGCCGGCGTCAGCGCAAGCCCCCGCCACTGCTTCCCACCACACATCCGACTGGACTCGGTCGGACAAGTCACCTTGTTCGGTGAGGTGAATGCCAGCGATCACCGCTGGCCGATTCCGCTGAATCACGTGTTGTTTCCTCTCATCACAAATCAAAGATTGGCCGACGTTCTTGCTCGTCAGGTACCGGCGCCAGAGGTGGACTGAAGTGGCGAGCACGCGGCCGGCAGTCGTACCGGATCAGCCCGACGCCTTCGTGCTGCTACGAACCGGATCTCGACGTGTGCGAACCGGCTTTCCGGAGTCGGTCATTCTCGCCGCTGGAGCAGGCACAGTCCGTCGACGGCGACTGGGCCGTTGGCCGTGACGATGAGTGGATTGATATCGAGTGACTCGATCGATTCGCGACCTCGTGCAGCCAAATTTCCTGCGGCACAGAGAACATCTGCCAATCGATCGCGATCCCAGGCCGGTGCACCCCTGAACCCGTCCATTATTCCAGTGTCGCCGACTTCACCGACGAGTTCGAGTGCAACCGTGCGGCCGAATGGCGCAAGACGTCCCCCGACCTTCTTCAAGACCTCCACGAACACTCCGCCGAGACCGAAAACTGTCAACGGCCCTAGCTCGGATGCCCCTTGCAGCCCGATGAAGACCTCACCGTGACCGGAGACCATTTCCTGTACGGCCACGGTTGAAGGCAGACCGTCCCGGCGCGCGATCTCCCGCAACTCGGCTGCCGCAGTCTGCAGATCACTCGCTGACACGTTTACCCGAACGGCATCATGTTCGGTGCGGTGCGCGACATCGGCCAACTTCACAACGTAGGGGCCGTCGAATGGGAGCACATCGACGGCGCCGTCGAAGACTGCCCAGCGCGCAACTGGAATGCCCGCCTCAGTGAGTAGTCGCATGGTGGCTGCGAAAGACAGCATGCGGCCTTCCTCCACCTCCAGAACTTCGTCATCCCGTATCTCCAGAACAGGCACGTCGGCTGCCAACACTGCGCGTGGGCCCTGGTTGCGAGACCGAACGAACCGGCCCATCGTTTGCAGCCCACGCAGGCACCCCAGCAGTCCGTTCCCGACCCCAACGCCATCTGTACGCAGGTCCCCCAACCACTGGCCCCCAGTTCCGGCAAGAGGAGCCAGTAGGAAGGGTTTACCCGGCCACCGATGTGCGCGCTCGGCGAATTCCTCGGCCGGCGGCCGACCGTACGTGTCCCATTCCGCGTGCTGACTTGTATAGAGCAGTGCGTCGACATCCGGATCGGCCGCATATCGATCGACGATGGACTCCCACAATCCTGGAACCGAACCGACGAATCCGGTAGCGTCCAGCGGATTCGCCAACGGCTTTCCGGGAATATTCTCGTCGATGAACGGCTGAAGCTGCTCGAGCGCCGGGATATCGACGCCTATATCTTCAGCCAAATCACTTGCGAGCTGAGCAAACCCGCCCGTCGCAGTGAGAACGGCAAGACCACGGACCTCGGACCAACGCTGCGGGGTCAGTTGCTCGAGAAACTGGACCCTATCCACAAGCTCGTCGATCTCATGAGCAAGCTCGATTCCGGCCTGACGTAGACCTACTTCGTAGACCCAGGAGTCACCGACCAGGCTTCCCGTGTGCGAAGCTGCCATCCGCTGACCTCGCGCTGACCTGCCCATCTTGATAGCAACGATCGGCTTGCCTGCCTCCTGTGCCCGGGCTGCGGCGGCGAAAAACGCGTCTGGGCGGCGGATCTTCTCCAGGGCCAGCGCGATGACCGTGGTTTGTTCGTCGTCGACCAAGAAATCCAAGTAGTCAGCCAGATCGGTAACGGCCTCGTTCCCCGCTGAGATGAGGAGATTGAGTCCCGCTCCGCCGGGGCGGCATGCTGACGCTGCGATCGCCTCGATCATGGCTCCGCTGTGTGTGACCGCGGAGAGTCCACCCGGTCGGCGCCCGAACGCTTCGAGCACGGTCAGGTCGACTTGGTCAGGCACGTTGATCATGCCAATTCCGTTGGGACCCACTATGTGTATCCCCGAGTCGTTCGCGATGGTCGTTATCTGCTGCTGAAGCCGGGCACCGGTCTCGCCCGCCTCGGAGAAACCCCCGGCCACAAGCACCAAGCCTCCAGCGCCGATGCTGGCGGCCTGCTCAACGATGTCTACGGTGTGAGCTGCCGCCACTGCACTGAAAACTACGTCAACGGGGCGCCCGAGGTCGGCGACCGAGGGGACGCACGGATGCCCGAACAGTGTGTCGTGTTTGGGATGAACGAAAAGGACTTCTGTCTCACCCTGCATCGTCCGATGCACGCTGTGCGCGAACGACGAGGTCTCTGAGACCCCGACGAAGGCAACGGAGCGCGGCTTCAAGACCCTGTGAAGTGTCTTGTGTACCGAGGTGGTAGCGGTAAGGGAACTATCGGTCTGCGTCACCGCAATACCTTCCTGATCTGCTGAAAATCGGCTTATTGCATTCTGTTGCACCATGTTTCACAACCTCTACGACGCAGGGCCGCACCCCTGGGCGGTGTTCGGTTCAAGGATCGGAGCGCAGATCTGTCATACGCTCAGCCCGGTTCCGTTTGTTCTGCCTCACCGCAGGGGTTACACACTTATCCCCAGCAGTCGTGTCTCCAAGTACTCGAGAAGCCCCTCTTGCGCACCTTCGCGGCCGAGTCCGCTGTCGCCCACCCCGCCGAACGGCGCAGCCGCGGAAGTGGGATTGATGTCGTTGACTCCCACCATGCCGAACTTCAGACGCTCGGCGGTCCGCATTGCGCGACTGATGTCCCGGGAATAGATGTACGAGGCGAGCCCGTAGCTGGTGTCGTTGGCCATCGCAATCACGTCGTCGTCGTCGTCGAAGACGATCACAGGAGCGATCGGGCCGAATGTTTCCTCGCGGTAGATCAGCATGTCGGGCGTTACGCCGGACAGCACTGTCGGTGCGAAGAAGTTGCCCGCGGCCAGCTCGCCCTCTGTCAGGCGATGGCCACCGAGTCGCACTTTCGCCCCGTGGTTCACGGCGTCCGCCACATGCCTTTCCATCCGCTCCACGGCGGCCTCGTTGATCAGCGGGCCGACAGACACGCCGTCTTGGAGACCGTGACCGACGGTCATCCGGCCAAGCCTGGACGTCAACACATCGCAGAACTCGTCGACGATCGACGAATGTACGAAGTACCGGTTGGGGACGATGCACGCCTGGCCGGTGTTGAGCATCTTGATCGCTGCTGCGCCCTTCGCTGCATGCACCGGATCGGCATCGCTGAACACGATGAACGGTGCATGCCCGCCAAGCTCGAGCGAAATGCGCTTCAGCGAACGACCGGCGCCCTCGGCCAATTTCCGGCCAACTGCCGTTGAACCCGTAAATGTCACCTTCGCCACTTTTTCGTTGCTCGTGAACTCCTCTCCAACCATCCGAGGATCGGATGTCGTCACCAGGTTCATCACGCCCGGGGGAACCCCTGCTTCTTCGAGGATCCGAAATACCTCCACCGCGCAAAGCGGCGTCGCCTCGGCCGGCTTGAGTACCACGGTGCATCCCGCTGCGAGAGCCGGGGCAATTTTGCGGGTGATCATCGAGATCGGGTAGTTCCACGGAGTCACCGCGCCGACCACGCCTACGGGCTGGTGCTGCACCACGAAACGCTGATCTGCGCGCGCTGACGGAATTGTCCGACCGTAGATCCGCTTGGCTTCCTCGGCGAACCAGATGAGAAAGTCTGCGGCGTACTGCACTTCGGTCCTCGCTGCACGAAGTGGTTTGCCCTGCTCCCTTGTCATCAACGTCGCCAACTCATCCGCGCGATCCAACATCAGCTGGTGCGCACGATAGAGAATCGCGGAGCGTTCGTATGCGGTGCGCGCACCCCATGCGTCCAAGGCGTCATGAGCCGCGTCGATTGCTGAGCGAATCTCCTCGACCCCTGCGTCGGAAACACTCGCGATCGACTCGCCGCTGGAGGGGTCGGTCACCGAGAAAGTGCGCTGTGCCCGAGCAGGACTCCAGGTTCCGTTGATGAAGATCGACGCGACTACAGGTACTTCGGTCGCCACGGGAGTTGCTTCAGATACGGCGGCATGTACTTCGGTCAATGTGGACCCCTAGGAGAGCTGGTGGATGGACTGTCGTGGTCGTGGAAGATCGATCTCGCGCACCTGCGGTACAACTGCGGTTTCAATTCGGCTGGGCCACAGCCTGAATGGTTGGCAAGGCTGAGCCCGATGCCGCTGTTTGCCCGTCCGGCTTCCGGTCACAATGCGAAGCTCAGAGTGGAACGCATTCATCGAGGTGTGTGGACCTCGAACTCAAGTAGACAGTTCGATGATAATCGAATCTATGGCGGTCATGTCAAGCGAAATGTCGAAGTTTTAACAATAGATTGAAACTCTTCGAAGTATGGATGTGACTCAACCACTTCCCCACCTCAGATCGCGAGGAAAGAGGGCAACCCCGCAACCAACATGACCACAGAACTGGGAACATGCACACACTCGTTGCAACTGGTCAATGCCGCACTGGACTACGCCAAACAGATCGCACGTCGCAGCTCCGCCCGGCGCCTTTGTGTGAGGTCAGGCGAGTGTTGCGCTTTCGCGCTGGATTCCAATGTTTTCGAAACGCTCCATCCTGAGTTGGCCTCTCAACCCGTCCTCCATAGACATCAGTCGCCGGAGTTCTGCCCCGATCGCGGCGCCTACCCGCACGCAGAAGTAATCCGGTTCAGCCGCAGCATCCGGATACTCCGGCACGATCACGTCAACCAAGCCGACTCTGCGAAGGTCGACGGAGTTGATCCGTTGACGCGCTGCCATTTCCGGTGCGTGGGCGATGTCGTGGAACAGAATCGCACTTGCCCCCTCTGGCGGTAGAGGAGACAGCCATCCATGTTGGGCAGCGATAACGGCATCGGCCGGCAGCAGCGCCACCGCCGCGCCTCCGGTCCCTTGCCCGAGCAGTACCGATAATGTCGGCACATCCAGAGCAATCAAGTCAGAGATACAGCGGGCGATCTCGCCAGCTAGGCCGCCCTCTTCGGCGCCCTTACTCAGCGATGCCCCGGACGTGTCGATCACCGACACCAAGGGCAGTTGGAGATCCTTGGCGAGTTTCATTCCGCGGCGAGCCTCACGCAAAGCAGCCGGACCCAACGGCGTCGACGCACTTTGACCTCGGCGGTCCTGACCCACGAGGACACACGAAACGTCACCGAACCGCACGAGGGCAAGTAAGAGACCCGGATCCTTCTCGCCTTGGCCGGTGCCGTTGAGAGCCAGGGACTCCGTGGCGGAATACTCGAGTAGTTCTCGCACACCGGGTCGCTCGATCGATCGGGATGCAACGACCGACGCCCATGCGTCGCCATCGTCGTCGGAAACTGGCGCACCTATTTCGTGTCCGACTTCAGTGGTAGTCCGCAGAGTCCTCGGCACCGAGATGATCGACAAAGCTCGGTTAATGGACTGACTCAACTCCTGCGGTGCAACCACAGCATCGACCAGTCCATACCGGAACAAGTTTTCGGCCACCTGAACTCCCGCGGGAAACGACTCGCCGTAAAGGGATTCGTATACGCGGGGTCCGAGGAAACCAAGTAGCGCACCAGGTTCAGCGAATGTGACGTGTCCAAGCGATGCCCAAGAGGCGAAGACCCCACCCGTAGTGGGGTGGCGTAGGTACACCAGGTAAGGCAGATGCGCGGCCTTGTGTTGGTTGACAACCGCAGTAATTCGTATCATCTGAAGGAAGGCAGTGGTTCCCTCTTGCATTCGGGTCCCACCCGATGCCGGCAGGGCGACTATCGGAAGTCTCTCCGCCGTCGCGCGGCGAATTGCCGCGACAATCCGCTCACCCGCCGCGACACCGATCGAGCCTCCCATGAAGCTGAACTCACCGAATACAAGAGCGATATTCCTGCCCTGCACCGTGGCCCGACCAGTCGTAACGGATTCGTCTGTTCCCGTCGCAGCGCGGGCACGGCACAATTCAGCCTGGTACTCGGGATCTGCATCGGTGTCAAGCGCCGCTTCATCCCAGCACTGCCACGAACCCGGATCTATGACTAGATCCCTCAACTCCGCGGCATTCCGGCGAGTCATCGACCGACCTCGATCGTCCGCTGCGTCGCGCTGGTTGTGATGGGATTACCAGCGGGAGAAGGATGTTGCGGGATACTGGGGGTGAAACTGGTGATCGCATACGTCTCGCACATCGGTGCGCTCCAATCGTTGGTGGTCCGGTTCAGTTCGTTGCTCACGTCGATGAACAGCGTGTTCGAGCACAAAGTTGTGCGCCTTCGGTCGCGCCTTCACCGGGTCGCGAATTACCTACTACGCGTTGGCATCCGAAGGATCTGACTCCCATGTTCGGCGCCGGCACGATCGCTGTCTGTTTGATGCTGAGTCTGGTCGGCAACACGATGATCACGATGGCCGATGTCAGGGCACAACCGCCAAGTACGGACAGACTTGTAGAAGGCTGAGAGAGGCACCCCGGCACTGATCAGGATCGGTCCGACGGCGAGACCTAGATTGCCACAGAGGTTGACGAATCCGACGGCAACGCCGGACAGACTTCGCGAGAAGTTGTCGATGACCCCGGCCCACCCCTGTCGCGGGCTCACAGAATCTCAAGATGCAGGTATGTTCCCAACTCAGGCAACGCCGAGTGCCATGACACCCGCCCACGAAAGCCGATCGCGACTAGCAGGCCCATCGAGCAGGCGAATTGTCGTGGTCCCGAGGCTATGCAGAACGGCGGCGAGAGCTCCGTCGTCAGCCTCCGTCCACGTATGCGCCGCCGCCACTGGAACGTCACGCCGCGGGGGTCGACGGAGGTAGACGAGCAAACCTCCGTCGACCGCGATTCGCTCGGTAGCCTGAGCAAGTTCGCGCCCGCAGAAACACGAGTCCGACCCGAAGATATCGCCCATCGTGCACTCGACATGCACCGAAACTATTGGGCGCGCAGGCGTACCCGGACCGCGCAACACAATGTGCTCGACGCCGGTGATCTCATCGACGAAGCTCACGACTTCGAGAGCACTACGGATAGCATGCCAGGGGGTTCCGAGAGCTCGGGTCACGCGGCCTCGGACGCCGTCACCGACAAACAGGCGGTGCGTGACGAGATCAGCAATATCGACGATCGGATGATCATGACTGTCACCGAGATCCGCCAGGTCGTGTGCACGGACGAGTTCACCGTCATCTCGTACAAGTTGCCCGGCAATGGCGACCGGTGGCAGACCAGCCAGGCGGCAGAGGTCCACGGCGGCTTCGATACGCCCCGGATTGACAACAACACCCCCGTCGGAGGCAACGACAGGCATGAGGTGTCCCGGGCGCGTGAAGTCAGCGGGTGTGGAACCTGGATCAGCAAGCACCCGCGCGGTCCGGGCCCTGTCGAGTGCGCTTATACCCGTGGTGATCCCCACGGCAGCGTCGATGGAGACAGTGTGCTCCCTGGTTAGCGGGTTGTCTCCATCGCGCACCATCAGAGGCAGATCGAGTGCCTCGGCCAGATCTGCCGGCAACGGAGCGTACAAGAAGCCCGACGACCACCGAACTGCCCAAGCTGTCCAGTGACGGTCGGCGAGCGCAGCGGGCATCACAACGTCGTAGCTACCACCCGAGCCGGGTCCCCCACACACCAGTACCGGTCTGCCCGCTTGCAGTGTCGACACCGCGGACTGAATCGCGGACCGCCCTTGCCGTTCGTTGCTTCGAGGCGGCGCCGGCGTCAGGGACATCAGCTCGCCTCGGTCGCGAGCGCCCTGAAACTGCTGCCATGGAAAACCAGAGGTGCAACGTCCGGATGGTCTTGCATCGCCTCTACTCGGAGCAAAACCACATCATGGTCCCCAGCCCGCACGATCTCGTGGATGGTGCAATCGAGCCACGAAACCGCCCCATGCAACAGCACCGCACCACCATCGGTCACTGTGTAGGACGTATCCGCGAACCGGTCGTCCCCCGACTTCGATGCGAGGCGACGGCATGTGATGCCCTGGTCACTCCCAAGCACGGACAGACCGAGCCGTGGACGGTCGACAAGCAGTGGCCACGTCGTCGAGGTGTCCTGCACACACACCGACACCAAAGGCGGGTCTACCGATACCGAGACGAACGAGCTAGCTGCGAAACCCACGGGGGTACCGTCCCGCAGGGCACAGACGGCTGTCACTCCGCTCGGGAAGGTGCCGTAGACGGCGCGTAGTGCCATCGGATCGGACGGGTTCGGGATGATCAAGGGAAACCTCCAGCATTTCAGGGATCTCGCCGGCGGCGTAGCTGCCTGCGAGCTGGACGCACCGCGGGGAACGGGCCGGCGCCGCACATCCACTCGACGACCGATCCAATCCGGCGCGCAGATGAGAATCGGAATCTGCGGAGTCGGGCGACGGGGGATTTTGGTCAAGTCCTCGCGATATCCAAGCCTGCCAACCTGATCACGATGGACTTTTCTCCGCCCTAGTCCCCCGCGGCATCACATATATTTTGTCGTAATAGGGACGGCCACAGCGAGTTCCAGTCGGTTGCGATTACACACTTCCACAATCGGCAACCGACTGGAGTCGGTACCAACTCGTCTCGGTCACCCTGCCTTCGTCACCTGTTGCCGAATTCTCGAGTTCAGAGAGCGTCCGCCAGGGCGAGTCATATTGTTCGACGCGTGGAGACGTGGTCAAAACGCGTCGATTTGGTGCTATCGGGTCGCGCGCTCAGCTGCGTCCTCTGCGATTGCTTTGTCCTGCGCTGCACGGAACTCCGCGCCGAATGCCTGTCGACCCGAGTAAAGGCGATCCCACGACGATTGCAGCGGTGCCGAGGTGCCCTGAAACTCGGGAATGACATACTGGGCGAACAGTTCCAACGACTTCTTCGTTGCTTCCTGGTTAGCCCAGTCACTGCCGGCCAGCAGCAGCGTCCCGAATCCGCCCGACTGCTTCTTGAGGCGGCTGACAAGTTCGATAGCCATCTCAGGTGTTCCCACCACACCCGCGCCGCTCGTGTTCAAGCCGTCAACCATTTCCTCATGGGTCGTCGCAGCAAGCACCTGTTCGATATCCACGCCTTCAGCGGCGAAGGGGCCGGTCGAACCGAACTTCGCCATCGGTACCATGCCGTGGCGCACATCCTCGTACGCCTGTTCCTTCGTTTCCGCGATGTGAATCGGGGCCATGACCCGCCAGTTGTCCCGGCTCACCGACTGCCCGGATTCCTTTGCCCGTTCCTCCATCAGACGCCAAGTTTCTCCGACAAAGGAGAAGCCACCGTTCGGATCGGTCGCGGCAATCGACAGCAGGCCGAATCCGTAACGGCCAGCCAGCTTTACGCCCGATGGTGAGCGGACCGAAGCAACGGCAATCTCCACTTCGCGACCCTTGTACGGCAGGACCTGCAGACGAGCATCCTGCAGGGTGAACCAGTCGGTCTTCATATCGACGGTCTCACCTTTGATCAATCTGCTGATCGCGTCCAAGCCCTCTTCCATCATGCGGCGCTGGTTATTCGGCTCGATGCCCATCATGTGAGCGTCGGTTACGAGCGCACCTGGTCCCGCACCAAAAATGAATCGACCTCGGGTGATGTTGTCCAGCAGTGTAATACGCCCAGCTGCCACTAGAGGATGGTGATAGGGCACAGAGGTGACGCCGGTACCGAACCGGATGCCACTCGTACGCTGCGCTGCCGCGGCGATGAGGAGATCCGGAGCCGAAACAATCTCGAACCCGCCGGAATGGTGTTCACCGATCCACGCTTCGTCGTATCCGAGTCGGTCCATATGCTCGATGATGTCGAGGTCATGGGTGAGCGATACCGATGGGCTCTTCCCCGGAATGTGGTACGGGGACATGAAGATACCGAACTTCATTGAAGTTTTCCTATCCTTGAATTGATTGGTGTCGGTTTCCGAGGACAGAGACGTGGGGGCTCTCGCCTCGGCAGTAGCGGCGACGTCAGTGCATCGAACGCCCACCGTTTACGTGAAGGATTTGCCCTGTGATGTACCTAGCGCGATCGGAACCGAGGAAGACTATCGCCTCGGCAATCTCTTCCGGACGACCGAGACGGCCCATCGGTACCAAGGCCATCATCTGCGGATCCGAATCGGCGTCAACCTGGCCGTCAGCGAGCGTGCCGCCCGGGCCGAGGCAGTTCACTCGAACCGACGGACCAAGTTCGGCCGCGATCACCCGTGAAAAGGAAATGACCCCGCCTTTACTCGCCGAGTACGCAGAGAGTCCGGGATACGGTATGCGTGCCGCACCCGAAATAACGTTGACAATCGCGGCACCCTCTTGTTCGCTCAGCACCGGTGCCCAGGCACGGCACATAAAGAAAGTGCCGTCCAGGTTGACAGCCAGCGTGCGCCTCCAAACGTCGTCCGAAGTCTCCGTCATAAGCGAGTTCGGGTAAATACCAGCGACATTGGCAAGCACATCAACTTTGCCGACGGCCTCGAGAACCCGTTCTTTCATACTCTCGACGCTTGCCGACGACGAAACGTCGACATCCACGGCGAGATGGGCAACTCCGTGCGACTCGAGGGTTTCGAGAGCCCTCTTTGCGGCGTCACCGTTCAGGTCGGCAACGATCACTTGCGCCCCGCGAGATGCAAAGAGTTGCGCAGTCGCCAGGCCGATGCCCTGGGCACCGCCGGTTACTATGACGGTTTTTCCCGCAAGTTCTAGGTTCATATGCCCTCCGAATGAGCTGTTGTGGTGGCAGGGGTAACAGTGGGCCGCGCAGAACGCGCGCCCGAAGACGGTTTCGACGCACCATCCCCATCTCGCGTATTCCGAATGACTGGATGTCCGGTCGGAATTTTCGAAGCAAGTGCTGTCACGGTCGACGCCGTTGGCTGTGCGACGAGATCAACGCAGGGAAGCCAGGTCCAACCGCGAGTGCAACTGGCAGACTCGGCGGCTTTTACTACTGGCTCCACCCCACATACTCGAAGCTTCGATAAGCTTCTAATGATCTGCATCACAAGTCAAGGTTTTTGTTTGAGAATTCTCCGAAAACTCCCGCCGAACGGTCGCACACACCTGTACTCCACGTCACATCATGCTATAGTTCTACATCAATGGAACTATTGAGAGGTCTGATGTAATGAATGATCTGCAGGTCGACAGACTCGGGCACACTACTGTGTTCACTCTGAACCGTCCGGAAGTGATGAACGCCTTGAACGGCGAGATCATGTCAAAACTGGAGGAGGGCCTGCGAGAGTTCAACGCTGATGACGACCAACGGGTAGCCATCATTACCGGCTCCGGCACAAAGGCATTCAGCGCTGGCGGTGACCTCAAAGCTATGGCTTCAGGTCCGGCACAGAACGCTGTGCCGCTCTCCCCTCAACCTGACATCGCCGGAGTAGCCGCCAGCGAAAAGCCGGTGATTGCTGCGATCAATGGACTGGCCGTTGCGGGCGGACTGGAGTTGGCGATCTGCGCCGACATCAGAATTGCTTCTGACACTGCATGGTTCGGTGTTTTCGAAGTCAAGCGAGGCTTTCTAGCGGGTGTGGCGGCCAATGTTCTTCCTCGCTTGATGCCCTTCGGGGCTGCGATGGACCTGATGCTGACTGGTGAACGCCTTTCCGCCGAGGACGCGCTTCGCCTTGGACTGGTACAGAAGGTTGTTCCCGCTGAGAAACTCATCGACACTGCAATCGAGAAAGCCGCGGCCATCGCGTCGCACTCGCAGGTCGCGGTGCGGGGCACCAAGCAGGTCCTACGGTACTGGCGTGATGTGCAATTGGCCGAGCAGCAGAAGTACTACGAATCGGTCATGCAGCGAGTGCTACTCGCCGGCGACTTCGTCGAAGGCGCACGGGCTTTCGCAGAAAAGCGTGAGACTACCTTCGCCACCGGTTGGCCGGATCCCTTTGCCGACCGATAGTCGGGTTCAGTAACGGCCAACGGCAAGAACCACGGCGCTCAGAGTGAGGTTCCGTGGACGAAGTGCTCCGTACCCTCGACAGGTAACGTGCCGACGATCTCCCCACAGGCCGGAGCAGTCCACGCCACCAACGAAAACGCCGCAGTACAATAAGACTGCTCGTCCGCAATCAGTCGAACAACGATGAATCGATGCGCAACCTCCGGATCGCCACGGCAAACCGGCACCAGTGCTGTCTTCATTCCGGACCGCAAGACCGAAAACCAACCGCCCCAATGACAGTCAGTCCGGACCTACCCGAAAACCGGCGCCACCGAACGCATCATCACAGACAAGGCGACCGACATACGAATTCCCTGCACTTTCCGGTGCGGGTTGCGAAAGATCCGAGAAAATAGGACTCCTCTGTGCCCTCCCGCGCCGTCATCGAGAGGGCACAGAGGTCTCCATTTCTGCCAAGGCTGACACCATCGGTCAGCACATGCAACTGGACATGGTTCGAAAGTCTTTGATCACCGTAGGTTTCACCCCGTCCGACCTGAGGAACGCGAAAACCACGGCATGCATTCTTCGAAACGAACTGCATCAATGTCAGGTTGAGTCGACCAAATACTTGACAGGCCTCGGGAAGACTTACATGATTGCAAAAGCATCGAACTTTTGATGTTTACGCAGTTCAATGCTGGCAGTTCCCACGAAAATTGTGGTGGCCGGCACATCTCCCCGACTGGAAGGTTCAAAATGGCTGGAAGAGTTCAGGGCAAGGTCGCATTCATCACGGGTGCCGCCCGTGGGCAAGGACGTAGTCACGCCGTACGCCTGGCCGAAGAGGGTGCCGACATCATCGCGATCGATATCTGCGGTCCGATGGATTCGGTCGACTATCCGCTGGCAACACCAGAGGATTTGGCCGAAACTGTGCGGCTAGTCGAAGCCCTCGGCCAACGCATCGTGGCCATTGAGGCTGACGTGCGCGACTACAAAGCGGTGGAAATGGCTGTCAACGAAGGAGTCTCGCAGCTCGGACGGCTGGATATCGTCGCTGCTAACTCGGGAATTTTCAGTGCTGCTCGTATGGAGAATCTCGAGGAAAACGCCTGGCGAGAGATCATCGATGTAAATCTCACCGGGGCATGGCACACCGCCAAGGCTACAATTCCGCATCTGCGCGAGGCCGGCGGCGGTGCGATCGTCATTACCAGTTCGGTTGCAGGGCTGAGGGGTGCACAAAACGCCGGCGCCTATGTTGCATCGAAGCATGGTGTGGTCGGACTGATGCGTAGCCTTGCCCTCGAACTCGCCCAGGACCACATCCGCGTCAACACCGTTCACCCTGCCATGACTGACACACCGATCATTCACAACCCCTATATGTACGAGGTATATGCGCCCGACTTGAAGCCAGAGGAACGGACCAAGGAGACGATGGCCGGCAGGTTCGCTATGTCTCACGCTCTGCCGTTGCCATGGCTGGACTCAGTCGACATCTCCAATGCCGTTCTCTTCCTTGCCTCAGACGAAGGACGCTACGTCACTGGAATCGCAATGCCAGTAGACGCCGGCTGCATGTTGCAGTAATGATCAGTTACCCTACTGGTCGCAAGCCAATACGGCCGGATCAAGCTGGCGGATTCCCAATCTCGTTGGCACCACTCGGTCGGTAACTCGAGGTGAGTGCCGCAGAGGGAGACAATCGTGCGGCACTCACTGGCGAGATGAATCTAGCCGACGGGGAGCCTGACCGGCTACTCGATTTAGCGTGGACGCCAACAGCCGAGGAGCCGAAGCCTGCCGAGTCGGTGTCTGACGTCGTCCGAGGGTCACTCCCTTGGTCATGGGCCCAGAACGTCCCGTGACACTCTTGCAGGCCGAGGATCGGCGCCGCAGCTCAGACTTTGGAAGCTTCTCATGAGAATGCTCGTCATTCACGCCTTAATCGCGTTCACCAGACTGATCACACCCCGCCCGATGGCGGCTGCAATTCAACAAGTTTTCACCGATATTGCTATTGCACAAGCAAATTCGCGATGGATCGCCATGGTTACGGCCCAAGAAGAATCATCGAAAGCCTGCTCATTCACTGAATGAAGGTTGCCCACGGAAACCCTGTTCACAATCGACACCTAGCACTACCGCCGTTGTCTCACTCTGTCGGACCAGCCGATTCGGTACCTATCTCGTAGTGCCGACTCGGCCGAAGTTCGGGCAGCGCATTCGGCCGAGCACAGGGTGACGATTCGCCCCTGCGAACGACCATTCACCAGGTGGTGACCACCGGATCATGCTCCGCGCCAGCGGCTATCGAATGAGCGACGTAGTCTGTCTCCATCCGTCCGTGTCCCTTGCCCGAGACTGCCGGGAATTCCAACACGGCCTCATCATCACCCGGCGAGATATCCGGAGCGAGTACAGAAATCGCCTCAATCAGTGCGTGCAACGCTTCGGGTCGAAGCGTGTAGAAGTTGTTACGGCCCTCTTTGCGGAGGTACATGAGACCAGATTGTATGAGAATCTTTGTGTGGTACGAGATTGTGGGCTTGGATACGTTCAACGTGTGCTCGAGTGTGCTACAAGGAAGCTCGTCTACTGCGCACAGTTGGCGAACTATGCTCCAACGGACCGGGTCACCGAGGGCACGGAGCAGATCCATCGGACCGACCTCAGCCAGTGAGTCGACTGACCCACCCGCATCGGACATGGAATCGATTCGATCGCGTGACCACTCCACTGCACCCAACATGAGTCAATCATAAACCACAACATGTCGTTAACTATGAAACAAACTAGATTAGTGACGACCGTAACTCCGCGCCACTACTTTCGTACCCCACTCTCCACCGAGTCGGCGGGATCGTCACTATCACACGCGGCCGTCTCCGTACACTCGCTTCGGGTACGGCGAACCGCTCAGTCGCCGGTGAACATCGGTCGGCGGCGTTCTTGACTGGCCGCAATCCCCTCGTGCAGATCCGCCGTAACCATCGTTACGGGTTGCGCCAGAGACTCCCAAGCCACTGCGGCCGCCAACCCTGCGCGTCCCTGCTCGAGGCCCATCTTCGTCAGCTTGGTCGGAATGGGCGCCGCCGAGGCAATTGTGCAGGCCACATCGATCGAGTAGCTGAGCACGTCGTCGCGCACGCCAGTCACCAGACCCCATCCGTGAGCTTCATCCGCCCCGACGTCGCGTCCGGTGTAGAGCATTTCTCGCGCCCGGGCATCTCCGATGACCTCGGGCAAGAGTGCGGTGATTCCCATCCCACCGTGTGTGCCCAAGTAGTTGAAGGGTGTCTTGAACACTGCACTTGTGTTCGCATAACGCAGATCGCAGGCCAGCGCGAGGCAGACCCCGGCACCGACTGCTGGCCCATTGACCGCTGCAATCACTGGGAAGGGCAGATCCCGGGGTGCGAGCCACGCACGGTAGAATCGCGCCATCTTTCCCTGGAGACGCGCGGGCGTGCGGTCAGGCGCAGGCGCCTCATCAAGCCACGACAGGTCCGCCCCTGAGCAGAATGACGTACCACCGCCCGTCACCACCAACGCTCGTACGTCGCGATCGCTTTCCATGTCGGAGAGCGCCTTTGACCAGGATTCCGTCATCTCTTCCGTCATCGCGTTTCGCAGCCTAGGCAAATTCAGAGTCAACAGTCGGACGTGAGGCGCTGGCTCACTGAGGAGCACGGTCTGCGTTTGATCCGATTGCGTCATCGGTTGCTCCTAGACATAACTCGCAGGATCGATCACGAACCTGAAATATGAGACATAGACGTACGATTGTTCAAAAACTATCACACGATCGCACGATCTTCACGGAGATGACGAGGCTGAGGAAAAGGGTGCAGAACACCGAGAAACTCATGCGAAGACAACGTGATATTCCCCCGAAACGCCTACACTGCACCGACAATCGGGCCGGAGCTTCTGACGAGTGCGTCGAATACCTTGGGGTCGACCAGGGTTGAGGTGTCTCCGAGGTCGCGGCCTTCGGCGACGTCGCGCAGGAGGCGGCGCATGATCTTGCCGGATCGGGTTTTTGGCAGTTCCGGCACGAT
>Ga0153921_1000157_pt1 | contig 49877 bp, 43 predicted proteins | sample TSNJ005MetaG_FD_104691 | JGI IMG/M metagenome (GOLD analysis project Ga0153921, IMG submission 104691) | Attine ant fungus gardens microbial communities from New Jersey, USA - TSNJ005 MetaG | ecosystem: Host-associated > Fungi > Mycelium > Unclassified | place: USA: New Jersey, Brendon T. Byrne... | reverse complement strand
CACTATAACGAGTCACACCCGCACAGCGCCCTGAAATACCGCTCGCCTCGTGAGTTTCGTCGGCAAGCAGTTTCTCCAACCTAAGCGTGACCGGGTGTCCGGTTATGCGGGGGCAAGTCCAGGCTCCGCCTATATACAAACGCGCATAGACCGCTGAATGCTCCACACGTTGTCTGTAAGCGGAGGCGGGCGGCATGACCGCTACCCAGCGTGCGGCGCCGTCCGCGGACTTATCGACGGCAAGCTGCCGGACAGTCGCGATGGGTCAGAAAGCGATCCGCGGGATCGCTTTCTCGTGCGCAGCACGCACTGACGAGCCCGCAGTCCGGCGCCTCGCGGCACGAAGAAGATCGTGCAGGTTCGGATACGCTTGGAGTGGTAGAGGAGGTGTCGTCGTACCCCGTCAGGCGCGGTTACGGTTATAGACATCAAGAAACACCGCCGCCAGCAAGACCATCCCCTTGATCACTTGCTGGTAATCGATGCCAATGCCCATGATCGACATGCCGTTGTTCATCACGCCCATGATGAAAGCGCCGATCACCGCGCCCACCACCTTGCCGACGCCCCCGGAGGCCGATGCTCCGCCGATGAAACAGGCTGCGATCACATCGAGCTCGAAGCCGAGGCCAGCCTTCGGCGTTGCCGTGTTCAAGCGTGCCGCGAAAATCAGGCCTGCCACCGCCGCCAGTACTCCCATGTTCACGAAGGTCAGGAAAGACAGCCGCGCGGTATTCACACCCGACAGGCGCGTCGCCTTCTCGTTGCCGCCCAGCGCATAGATACGGCGACCGATCGTCGTGCGATTGGTCACGAACTGGTAAATCAGGATCAGTACGGCCATCAGGATCAACACGTCGGGCAAGCCCTTGTACGTGGAGAGCAGCCAGCACAAGTACATGACGGCCCCCGCGAACAACACGTTCTTCATGGCGAAGAACGCGACCGGTTCGACGTCCATGTCGTGTGCCTGTGCCTTGCGGCGTTTGCGCACCTCCGCTGCGACCAGCCCCAGCGCCAGGATGATGCCCACGATCAGGGACAGCACCCGGAAGTCCGTGCCGCCGAACGGATCGGGCAGAAAACCGGTACTGATGCGCTGAAATGACAGTGGGAATGGCCCGACCGATTGGCCTTGCAACAGCGCCAGTGCGAGTCCCTTGAAAATCAGCATCCCTGCCAGCGTCACGATAAACGACGGAATGCGCGCGTAAGCAACGAACCAGCCCTGCGCAGCACCAATCAACGCCCCCACCAGAAGCGTTGCGATGATCGTCGGTACCACGGGCCATGAGTACTGCACGATCAGAACCGCAGCCAGCCCGCCGATAAACCCGCTGACCGATCCGACAGACAGATCGATATAGCCGGCCACGATCACGAGCAGCATGCCCAGCGCCATCACGACGATGTAGCTGTTCTGCAAAACCAGATTGGTGATGTTCAACGGCTGCATCAGCACGCCGTCGGTCTGATACTGGAAGAACCCCATGATGACGACCAGAGACAGCAGCAGGCCGTAGTCGCGCAGATTGTTCTTGAGAAAGCCGAGTTTCATGAAATGGCCTTGATTCGATGTAGATAGATCACGCATGACCGGCGTTCACGATTGCGCGCATGATGCGCTCCTGGCTGGCTTCGTTTCGATCGAGCTCGACCACGAGCCGACCCTCGTTCATCACATAGATGCGATCGCACATGCCAAGCAGCTCCGGCATTTCGGAAGAAATCATCAGAATGCCTTCGCCTTTGCGCGCCAGCTCGTCGATGATCGTGTAAATCTCGTATTTGGCCCCGACATCGATGCCTCGCGTGGGTTCATCGAGGATCAGGAGACGCGGCTTCGTGAACAGCCACTTGCTCAGCACGACCTTCTGCTGATTGCCGCCCGAAAGATTGACCACCGGTTGCTGAATGCCGGAACTGCGGATGCGCAATGATTCGCGATACCGCTGCGCAACCCTTGCCTCGGCGTGTTCGTCGATCACACCGTGACTGGACACCTCGGCGAGGTTTGCAAGCGACACGTTCTTGCGGATTTCCTGCTCGAGGATCAGGCCGTATCCCTTGCGGTCCTCTGTCACATAGGCAATGCCGTGCTTGATGGCCTTGCCTATGGTCGATACATCCACTGTCTGGCCGTCGATCAGCACCTGTCCGCTGATCCGTCTGCCATACGAGCGCCCGAAGATACTCATGGCAAGTTCGGTGCGACCCGATCCCATGAGCCCCGCGATGCCGACCACTTCGCCCTTGCGTACGTTGAGGTCAATGCCCTTGATGACCTCGCGCTCGGAATACTGTTCGTGGAACACGTGCCAGTCGCGTACTTCGAAGATCACGTCGCCGATCTGCGGCTCGCGCTGCGGATAACGGTGTGCCATGTCACGGCCGACCATGCCGCGAATAATGCGGTCCTCGCTGATCTCGTTTGCGGCGCAATCGAGCGTCTCGATCGTGCTTCCGTCGCGGATGACGGTAATCTGATCCGCGACCTGTGTAATCTCGTTGAGCTTGTGCGAAATGAGGATGCAGGAAATACCCTGTGCCTGGAGTTCCAGCAGCAGTTTTAGCAACGCGGCGCTATCGGTCTCGTTCAGACTCGCAGTGGGTTCGTCGAGGATCAGCAGTTTCACGCGCTTTGATAGCGCCTTGGCAATTTCCACCAACTGCTGCTTGCCGACGCCGAGCTTTCCGACGGTCGCATCGGGCGACTCATTCAGACCGACGCGCCGCAGCAACTCTCGCGTGCGCTTGTGCGCCGCGTGCCAGTCGATTACGCCGCGTTGCGCCAGTTCATTGCCAAGAAAGATGTTCTCGGTAATCGAGAGCATCGGCACGAGTGCCAATTCCTGATGAATGATGATGATGCCGCGCTCTTCGCTTTCGCGGATGTCCGCGAAGCGTTGCTCTATCCCTTCGAAGTAGATTTCCCCTTCGTAGGACCCGTGCGGATACACACCGCTCAGCACCTTCATGAGAGTGGACTTGCCTGCGCCATTCTCACCGACGACCGCATGGATTTCTCCAGCCTTGACCGTCAGATTGACGTTATTGAGTGCTTTGACACCCGGAAACGTCTTCGTGATGCTTCGCATGGACAGGATGATCTCGTCCGCCACGCCGTCTCCTGAATTTATATGTTTTGCAGGGTCCGCTAGCCGGAGCGCGCGTGGCGTCTCCGGCGACAGACTCGGGTTCGGTATCGCCTTACTTGACCTGCGCTTCCGTGTAGTAGCCGCTGTCAACCAGAATCGGCTTCCAGTTGGAGCCATCCACCAGTACCGGGTTGAGCAGATACGACGGGACGACCTTCACGCCGTTGTTGTAGGTCTTGGTGTCGTTCACCTCTGGCTGCTTGCCTTGTGCCATTGCGTCGATCATCGCAACCGTCACCTTGGCGAGTTGACGCGTGTCCTTGAACACGGTCGAGTACTGCTCGTTGTGCAGAATGGACTTGACCGAAGGAATCTCTGCGTCCTGACCGCTGACGATCGGGCACGGCTGCTGAGCCGTGCAATAGCCCACGCCCTTCACCGACGACAGAATGCCGATGCTCAAGCCGTCATACGGGCTCAGTACGGCGTCGAGCTTGGCATTGCCGTAGTAGGCCGACAGCAGATTGTCCATACGGGCCTGTGCGACGGCGCCATCCCAGCGCAGCGTACCGACCTTGTTCATTCCAAATTGCTTGCTGCGCACCACCAGCTTGCCGCTCTTGATGTACGGATCCAGCACGCTCATCGCGCCGTTATAGAAGAAGAAGGCGTTGTTGTCGTCGGGCGAACCACCGAACAGTTCGATATTGAACGGGCCTTTACCCTGTTTCAGACCTAGCTTGTCAACAATGGACTGCGCCTGCAGCACGCCGACCTTGTAGTTATCGAACGTCGCGTAGTAGTCGACATCGGGGGTGCCCTTGATCAGGCGATCGTATGCAATGACCTTGATGCCGGCATCGTGCGCCTTTTTGAGCACATCGGTCAGGGTGGTCCCATCGATTGCAGCGATCACCAGCACCTTCGGCTTCTTGGTGACCATGTTCTCGATTTGCGCGAGCTGATTGGGGATGTCATCGTCGCCATACTGCAGATCGGTGGTGTAACCGTTCGCCTGCAGGTACTTGACCATGTTATTGCCATCGGCAATCCAGCGCGCGGACGACTTGGTCGGCATGGACACAGCAACCAACCCCTTGCTGTCGGCATGGGCAAGACCGATCATTGGCAACGCCATGACCGCAATTAGGGTTTTCAAGAACAGACGTTTCATCGGTATGTCTCCTTCGGTGTTTGAATGAGTGTCGCTCTGGCCGCGGTCCAGGCGATCGTATTGTTGAAGCACCGCGGTTTTAATTCTGACTTGCCGGTGTCGAGCCCGTCTATCCGTGCTCTCGATGATGAAGCGAACCCGGCCTCCTCAAGCTCCAGTTCGCGCGCACCCGTATTCGGTACAAACTCATCGTGCACGGAAGACCCGGGCGACATTAAGAAGACGCATTCGCCGCGGCCCGGAAGGCTCTGTCGGCTTGCGCCCCATCACTGTTCACATATTGGGCGGCACTTCACGCCGGCCGGGGGTTTGTTGGAATAGCCCTTTTGACGCGGCTGAGCCTACGCCCTTTGATGCAATTTGTGTCTCCCGCTCCGGTCTCGTTCGTTTTGATTTTTGGCCCTCAGGTGGGTTGGAGGCAAGCTTACGTGCAGCGTTAGCATGCGTCCAATATAAAAAAACCTCGCATTGATATCATTTTTGGTATCGCCCATTGGGGCTTCTTCACCGCTGCACTGGAATCGGCTAGTCCATTGCGGGCTACACGGTGGGATTGTGTTCGGCTCGATGCGTATAGGTATCCGCGCCGGGGAGGGGGGCAAGCCGGCGGCTTGGCATCCTCGCCAACGAATGTCCGGTCCCAAACTTTGTAGCCGCCGCATTAAAGACGCGTTGACGTACGGCATGAACGTCACTTCTGGCCGTGTGCCGCCCAAGGGTCCGCTAGGTACGTACGTCGGATATCACGCCTCCCTAACAGTTTGACGCAGGCGGGTAGCGGTGCGATGGCTAGACAAGCCCATGAGGTTGCTCACCTGCTCGGTGGTCTTTCCTGTGGCAATGTGCCGGAGACTGTAAGTGTGCCTAATCAAATGCGATCTCTCTTCGGTCGCATCGAAGCCGGTCCGGTTAAGAGCAGCACTCACGCATTTCAACATGGTATGCGTCTGCATCGGTCTTTTTGCTGCGTTCTCCATGAACAACCATTGTGTCGTGCCGTGCACTGGCTGCTTCGTCGCGCGATGCGAGGCCGGTGCTTATCGACGAAGACAGTCGGTCGGTCGTCGGCGACATCTAGATCATCGACCATCAGTTGCCCTGACTCGGCCGCTGTCACTCCGGAGGCGACAAAGAGCGCCATTGATTCGGGCCATTTGCCGCCTTACAGGCCCAACACTCTTTCCGCGTCGGGCTACGATCAGCTTGCGTCCGTTTTCGCGATTGAAAGTATTCAGATGTCGCCACTCTAGCCGATAAACACTTTCCCCCTACGTCACAAGAGAAGGGGACAGCGCGATGTGTGGCATCGCTTCCGTTCGTACCAAGCAAAAAACGATGATGACTGTGACTATCCGGGCGCGCATTGCCCTCACCATGACGTTCTTAGGCGTTTTACTCTGCCTGTGCGTAGGCTTGGGCCTGCTCGGAATGAACGCGATAAACGCCTCGGCGAAGGATGTAAGCCTCAACACGTTGCCGTCGGTCAATGCGCTGGGCCTTTCTGACGTCTACCTCGGACGTGCACGCCTTTCGCTGGACCGCTACGCGCTCGCCCCCGATTCGCCTGACGCCAGTACACTGCGCGCGCGCGCCGACAAGTTCCTTGCCGATTCCGACGACTGGTACAAGAAGTACGACGTCATCCCGCGCAGCCCCGACGAAGACGTCCTCGCAAAGGAGGTGGTCGCTGCGCGCGCAGATATGCGCAAGCAGGTCGAAGCATTCGGCTTGGCCATCGAGAAGCGGGAGCAGGCCGATATCGCCCGTCTGGCGATGAAGGACCTGCCGGCCGCCTACAATCGTGCAAGCGACGCCTTCAAGAAACTCAAGGAGTTTCAATTAACGGACGCTGCCCGTCAGGACGCCGAGAACGATAGCCGCGTCGCGACTCTCCGGACGTGGGGCATTCTCGCTCTTGTTTTAGGCATTGCAGCCGCCGTCTCTGGCTGGTTCTTCCTCCGCCGCGCGATCATGACGCCGCTGGCCGAAGCACTCACACACTTCGAACATATTTCATCGGGCGATCTGACGCGCCACGTTGTAATCAAGACGCACGACGAGATGGGGCAGTTGCTCGCCGGTATTGCCACGATGAAGAGCAAGCTGGCGGACACAGTCGGCACCGTGCGCATCAGTAGCGAAGCAATCGGAAGCGCGAGCAAGCAAATCGCGGCCGGCAACACCGACCTCTCGTCTCGCACCGAACAGCAAGCTGCGTCGCTTCAAGAAACGGCTTCGAGCATGGAAGAGCTCACGTCGACGGTGAAGCAGAATTCTGAGAACGCGAAACAGGCAAGTGGCCTTGCCGACAATGCCAACGCCGTTGCCAACGAAGGAGCCGCGATCGTCGGTCAGGTTGTCGAAACGATGGCTGGCATCGAGCAAAGCTCCGGGAAGATTGCCGAGATCATCGGCATGATCGAAGGCATCGCCTTCCAGACGAACATCTTGGCGCTCAACGCGGCGGTCGAAGCGGCGCGCGCAGGCGAGCAAGGCCGTGGCTTTGCGGTAGTCGCCAGTGAAGTCCGCAGTCTTGCACAGCGATCATCAGCCGCTGCAAAAGAGATCAATGGATTGATTGAAACTTCCGGCGACCGAGTGCAAGCGGGTACGGAACTCGTCGCGCGGGCAGGGGAGACCATGCAGCGCGTCGGCACCGCCATCCAGCGCGTCACCGACATCATGGGCGAGATTGCCTCGGCGTCGAACGAGCAGAGCCGCGGCATCGAGCAAGTGAATCAAGCCATTTCGCAGATGGACGAGGTGACGCAGCAGAATGCGGCGCTCGTTGAGGAAGCAGCGGCCGCAGCCGGCTCGATGGAGGACCAGGCGAAGCAACTGTCCGCAGCCGTCGCCGTGTTCCGGACTGCCCAAACGCTCTCCGTCGCAGCGACGAACAACTACACGCCGCAGATCGCGCGCCCGTCGATCCGCAAGAAGTCGCCGACGATGACAAGAACGGCAAAGCCAGCGATTGCAGCCGCGCAGCCCGCTCATGCGGGGCCCGACGGCGATTGGTCGACGTTTTAAGCCTGGAGCGTGTGCATCATGCCGCCGAGAAAGCAGCCGCTGACACTGGGGGCGCCCACTGCCGAAGCTCTGCCTTGTAACGATGACGCTGAAGGCGAACGCCTGATCCGTTGCGAGGTGGGTGACATGGTCAAGCAGCTGCATGAGCTTCGGCGTCGGCTGGCCGGCATAGAAAGCCGCATCTCACAGCAGGCAATCGAGTCCGTCATCAAGGCTTGCGTCGAGCTGGATGGGTTCCTCCGATCGGACGGCGCCCAGGGGATAGAGTAGGGACCGCTCATCCGTGCGACGCGCTGGCCGGTCGGTGCCTTCCACGGCACACTGGCAGCAACGTCTGGGCAATCACCCTCAACGTCAGCCGCATGAAGACGTGCAACGACAACAAGCCATCACGGGCCGCGATGTCTTCCGCTGCACCGGACAGCGGCTTGACGCAATCGTGCAATCGATAAGAGGCGTTCTTACGACGAGCAGTGACTGCGTTGGGTCGTCGCACCATAACTCCGCTTGCCTGCACATGGCGTGATCGTGTGCGGCAGGGCTTAAGGGTTCGCGGTATTCAAACACAAGGAAAAAGGGAAGGGTTTCACCGATGGTTCATGCTGATAAGCGCTTGTTGGTAGTCGATGATATGGCCACCATGCGCAGTTTGATTCGGAAAATGCTCAGGGCGATCGGCTATCCGATCATCGAAGAAGCAGAGGATGGGGTAGCTGCGCTCGAGAAGCTCAAAGCGCAGCATTTCGATCTGGTGATTACTGATTGGAACATGCCCAACATGGACGGGCTGTCCCTGTTGCACGAGATTCGCAAATCCGAGGGCCTGGCGCAACTGCCAGTACTCATGGTCACGGCTGAAAAGAAGCGCGAAAACGTACTAGCAGCGATTCGCGCCGGTGCTAACGGCTACATCGTGAAGCCGTTCTCGGAGGCGGCATTGGCCGACAAGCTTGCCCAAGTGCTTCCATTTCCGACAAATTCCGCCCCGACAGATCGTGGCGCTTCTGTGTTCGGCGCTATCTTCAACGCGACCACGTAACTCGATGCTCACACTTTGTTTCAATTTGTTGCAAATGCGTGAGAGCCCCGTGGGATAAGGCTTGCGCGAACTTGCCGTAGTGGTCGGGGTGTCGCATGCCCCGTCGCATGGTAAAGGTTTCAACGCTCGCACCGTTAAGGAACTTATGCAAGCGAGGAGCGAAATCATGAAGATCCAGTCAAACAACAACACCGCCATGCCGGAACTAATCAACGTCCAGCGTGCAACGAATGAAAGGGACTACGCCATGACTCCGCAGCATGCGGACGCGATTGCCGCGGATAGCTCGACGGTCAGGCTTTTGTCGACTTCCACGTTGCGCGCGTCGAGCACGACCGATATCGATATCGATAAGGTTGCTTCAATTAAGGCCGCCCTGCGTGGTGGTACCTACAGTATCGATTCGGGCCGCATGGCCCACGGGATGCTCGGCTGGGCGCGCGAACTACTGCAGTGACCGGAGGCCGTCCCGCGTGCGTGAAGGAGTCGGGCGCCAGTGAGAGCTACAAGCGAAGCTCGCGTTGAGCCAATGCAGATACATCGGCTTGTTCTGATCGGGTCGCGGGCTTCGCGGCCCGACAGTCTCTTGTCGATGGAAACGACGGAGTGGTGAACGTGAGCGAGACGCGGCCGCGCGGGCAGATTGAGAAATCGCCCGTAGACGTTTGGCGCGCTCGCCAGTTGTTTATCGCTTGCTCAATGTCCGTGCTCTCCGCTCAGCGATTTGAGACAGGCCCGCAGTTCTTCCCGGCGCGATCCGGGGGTGCGAGTTTGAACGCAAAGGCGTTGGCTACGTCATCATCCGTTCTTGCATCCGGGAGCGACAGTTCGGTAGTGGTCAGAGCGCGTCCGGGCTTCAAACCCGTCTGGACGACCGCCTCGATCACCTTCAGTTGATCCCAACCGCGCATGGGCAGACTCACCGTCGGGTTCGGTGACATGGCGGCGCTCCCGCTGAACGGTCAGCCGCCAGCTTGCCACCGGCGCAAAACCCCCGACATCTGTAAATAGCCAGAACACGACATTAGGATACAGCCGCTACAGTTCGAAACTGCGCTAATTTATATTATGTTAAATAAGCTCAATGCTGACGGAGATTAGCTCAGCTCTTCACGAAACCGTCTGTCGTTCCTGCTTAAGGAAGCGCCCGGCGTCGAGTTCGTTATCCATAAAGAACCCACACGCAAACCGCGCGCTCCACGCCAGCGCCACCCCACCGCTCAAACCCCGTCCTTCATCTCCCGCAAATGTTTGTAGACAGTCGCGCGCCCCATACCAAGCACCTTGGCGACATAGTTCGCCGAACTCTTGCCCTTGAACGCGCCCTGCGCGTGCAGCGCCTCGACGAGTTCACGCCGATGTTCGCGGGTGAGCGAATTCAGCGCGATCTGCCGCTCGCGTAGCCAGCCGTGCAGAAACGTGTTGATGCGCTCCTGCCAGTCGTCTTTGAAAAGCTCCACGGGCTGCGCGACGACGCCCGCGCCGCGCAGGAACAGATCGAGCGTCGAACGCATTTCCTCGAAAGCCGCGATGTTGAAGTTGATGCACATCACACCGGCGGCGTTGCCTGCGTCGTCGAACAGCGCCGTGCTCACGCAACGCATTCGGCGGCCATCCCAGTTCACCTTCTCGTAGGGACCGACGAGCCGGTCGCGCGCGGTGTCCTCGACATCCTCGAGCGCGGAGTCGTCGCCGATCTCGCGCTTCGACAGATTGTTCGACAGATATGCGACGGTCTGATCCGACAGATCGTGGATTACGACCTCGGCATAGGGAAAAAACAGCGTCGTGATGCTGTCCGCGATGTGCGCATAGCGCGCAAGCAGCGCCTCGCGCGCGATGACATCGGGCTTCGGCGTCTTGCGTCGTGACATTGACTGGAAATGGGGCATGAGTTCCGGAACGGTGAAAGCCGATGATACTGCTTAATCCGCGGCGCGCGGCTTCGCGAGATGGACGTAGAGCGCGTGCGCGACCGCGATGTCTTCGAGGCCGAGGCCAATGGAGCGGAAGAACACGTTGCGCTCGAAAGAAGGCGCCAGGCACGCGCCGCGCACGAGCTCCGGGAGATCGCCGCGAATCGCATCGGGCGACCAGCCGTGACGCTCCTGCGCGATCACCATTTCGCCCGCGCTCGACGGCGTCGTCTGGCGATAGTCGCAGTAGACGTCGAGCGCACTCAGCGCGGCCGGATCGATCTCGTGCGCTCGAGCGGCGTTCGTGCTGATCGAGGTGACGAGCGCGGGCTTCGTGAGCGCATCGAGCGCGAGCACCGGCGTGCCCGACGACGTGCACAGCAACACGACATCCGCATCGCGCACGCACTCGGCGACCGATGCCGCGATGCGTACGCGTGCATCGAGCGCCCGCGCTTCGTCGGCGCGTTCGGGGTCATTCACGAGGCGCGGCGAATGAATGCGGATCTCCGACCAAGCGCGCAACGGCGCGACATGCCGCAGATGCGCGAGCGCGACGCTCCCCGAGCCGATGATCGCCAGACGCTCGCTCGATGCGCGCGCGAGCCGCGCGACCGCGACCGCCGTCGTACCCGCCGTGCGCTCGGTGGTGAGGAGCGCGGCATCGCACCACATCAGCGGCGCGCCGGTGCGCATCGACATCAGCGCGGTCCAGGCGGTGACGATCGGCGCGCCGGGATGCACGATATACGGCGAAAGCTTTGCGCCGAAGACGCCGTGTTTCGCGAGCGCACCGAGATAAGTGATGAAATCGCCCGCGCCGCCCGGAAAAGGCGTGAGCGTCTGCGGCGGCTGCGCGGCGTCGCCGCCGCCGAGCGCGTCGAACATGTCTTCGAGCGCACCGTGGATATCCAGCGACGGCAGCGCTCGCCGCACGTCGTCTTCGTGAACGATGAAAGGCGACTCGTCGCGCGTGGTTTCGGACAGGGAATTCATTCGGAAGCCTCCGGTTCGCGCGGCCAAGGTCTTTTGATGCAGCCGCTTTGGGTTGAGTAGACATTTTTGTCCATTCTAGACTTTTATTCTGTTTTTGGACTATATTTCCGATGGGCGCTCGGCGATGCCCGCGCGGCAAATTAAATACGACCTTGGGTGACGACAATGAACTGGAAGATGATTTGCTTCGCGGGCGCGGCGAGTTTCGCGTTCACAATCGGCGTGGCGCACGCGGACTCGCAGACCTTGCGCTTCGGCGTCGAGGCGTCGTATCCGCCGTTCGAGAGCAAGACGCCGGCAGGCACGCTTGAAGGCTTCGACATCGACATCGGCAATGCCGTGTGCGAGCGCGTCAAGATGAAGTGCGTGTGGGTGGAAAACAGCTTCGACGGGCTGATCGCCGCGCTGCAGGCGCGTAAGTTCGACGCGATCAATTCGGCGATGAACATCACGGCCAAGCGCCGGCAGGCCATCGACTTCACGCCGCCCGTCTACGTGATGCCGATCCAGATGATCGCGAAGCGTGGCTCGCATCTGGAGCCGACGCCCGCAAGCCTGAAGGACAAGCGGGTCGGCGTGCTGCAAGGCTCGACCCAGGAGGACTACGTGCGCAAGCACTGGGCGAGCGCAGGCGTGCAGGTCGTGACGTACCAGAGCCAGGACCAGATTTTCGCGGATCTCTCGGCCGGGCGGCTCGACGGCGCGGTGCAGGAAGTGCAGACGGCGATCGACGGCTTTCTCGCGAAGCCCGAGGGCAAGGACTTCGATTTCGCAGGCGCCCCGCTGACCGATCCGTCCACGCTCGGCGAAGGCACGGGCATCGGCTTGCGCAAGGACGACGCCGCGTTGAAGGCGAAGGTCGTCGCCGCGCTCGATTCGCTCAAGAAGGACGGAACGCTCAGCCAGCTCTCGCAAAAGTATTTCAAACGCGACATCATCGCGAAATAACCATTTCAGCAGGCTCTGCAACATGGCTCAGGACGTGATCGTGCTCGGCGCGGGTATCGTGGGAGTGAGCGTCGCGCTGCATTTGCAGCAGCGCGGATGGCAGGTGACGCTCGTCGACCGGCGGGCGCCCGGCGAAGCGACGAGCTTCGGCAATGCGGGGCTGATCGAGGCGTCGTCGGTGGTGCCTTATGCGTTTCCGCGCGACCTGCGCACCGTGTTCAAGTTCGCGATGAACCGTTCGACCGCGCTGCGCTACGACCTGCGCTCCCTGCCCGCCTATGGGCCGTGGCTCGCGCGCTACTGGTGGGAGTCGGCGCCAGCGCGTCTTGCCGCCGCCGCGCGCGACATGCTTCCGCTCATCCGCAACAGCGTGGCCGAGCATGAGACCCTGATCGCGCGCGCGGGTCTTTCCGATCTCGTGCGGCCTACGGGCTGGCTCGAGGCCTATCGCTCGCGCGAGCAGTTCGAGCGCGAGGCGAGCGATGCCGCGCGCATCGCGAGCGAGCACGGCCTGGGCATGAAGGCGCTCGATGCGGCCGCGCTGCATCGGCTGGAGGGATCGCTTGCAGACGGATACGCGGGCGCAATTCACTGGACCGACCCGCGCAGTGTCATCGATCCCGGCGCGCTGACGAAAGGATATGCGGCGCTGTTCGAGCGCCAGGGCGGACGCATCCTGAGCGGCGACGCCGCGACGCTCCAACAGTCGGGCAGCGGCTGGCGCGTGATGACGTCGAGCGGGCTCGTGGAGGCGCAGGCGGCGGTCATCGCGCTCGGCGTCTGGTCCGGCGATCTCGCGCGCAAGTTCGGCTACCGTATTCCGCTGGTGGCGAAGCGCGGCTATCACATGCATTACGCGGGCGACGGCCGCGTTGCGCTATCCCGGCCCGTCGTCGATATCGAAAACGGCTATGTGGTCGCCCCGATGCGGCGCGGGCTGCGCCTCACGACCGGCGTCGAACTGGCGTCTCGCAATAGACCGCCGAGTCCGGTGCAACTGGAACGAGCGGAGCGCATTGCGCGTCCGATGTTCGGCCTCGGGGCGCGCATCGACGACGCGCCGTGGCTCGGGATGCGACCGTGCACGCCGGATATGCGGCCGGTGATCGGACCGGCGGACCGTCATCCCGGTCTCTGGTTCGCGTTCGGACATGCGCATCACGGACTCACGCTCGGGCCGGTGACGGGCAGGCTGCTGAGCGAGTTGATGGACGGAGAAGCGGGCTTCACCAGTCCACATCCCTACCGCGCGGGGAGGTTCTAGTCCTGCGTAGCCGGGGATATAGACCCGGGGCGGGCCTTTGGACTTGCTGCACACACTAGCCCTTACTTGTAATAGACAGACGCGGCGCTGTTATCCGTTGCCGCAGGCTTGTTAGCGGCGATTACGCGGTTTCCCCGGGAAAACCGCGATCCAGGCTGCGCAACGCCCGGCGCGCCGCACGCCGGGCGTCATCTCCCCTACTGCCATTTCGCTTTCTTGTGCCGATTACGGCCAATCACGTCCCAAAGCTTTTTCGACTCTTTCTGGGCGGACTTCGCACTTTCGTCGTGGTGCTCCGCATCGCCGCCATGCGTCCCAGTGGCGCCCCGTTTCGCGTGTCTGAACAATTCAGCGAGTCTCATAGCAAGCTCCTTTCGCAGCAAACGCGCCGCGAAATTCAAGTCTACTCCGGCTGCTATCGGATGGCGTTATCGCTTCATTCGCGCTGCGTCGGTATCCGCCGTTGCACTTCTAGCCGCCGTTGCGTCGTCGCGCTCGACCATCGCCTTCACGACGGCTAGATGCTGCTCCGCGAAATGCCGCCGCGTGTCGTGCGGCTATCTCTATGACGTCCCGCGCTTCACGATGGGCGCGTTCATGTCCGAGAGGCTCGCCACGCGCATTGGCGGCACGGCGGTCGGCGGCTTATATAACAGGGGGCGCTTCTGCTCGGGCGCCACGCCGGTGGCGATTGGCTTCGTCGCCACGCAGTTCCAGTTCGGCGTGAGCTACCTGCTGGTCGGCGCGGTGTTCTTCCTGAGCGGCGCCTACGCTTCCTCATTCCGGCCCGCCTGTACGACACGAGCGCGCAGGAACCGAAGGCACTCGCACCCTCGGCACCCGCGGGACACCGCCCCCGCGTCGACGCTCAGATCTTGAAGCTTTCCAGCGTGGCCGGATGAAACAGTTCCTCCGGCTGCAGCAAGCGGCTCGACAAACCTTCTTCGTGATGCCGCTTCAGAAAGCGCGACAGCACATGCCGGTTCGGCTCGAAGCCGTACGACCAGAAATCGTTGCCCATGAGACGGCGCGCGTTGCGCAACTGTTCTTCGACGAACGGCAGCGTCACCTTGGTCGCGGACGTGTCGTTCAGCTTCGCGAGCGCGACGGCCTTGCTCTTTTCGAAGGCCTTCGCCACCGCGCCCGGCAGCCACGGATGCTGTTCCGCGAGCGCGCGCCGCACGCCCAGCAGATGCATGATCGGGAACAGCTTCGTGCGCGTGTACCAGTCGGCGGCGGCCTTCTGCGGATCGTCGTAGAGATACTTCACGTTCGGATGGCCGTTCGTAAAGCACGACGGCGCGCGCGGGCCGATGAGCGCATCGATTTCGCCGGACGCGAGCATGCCTGAGATTGTCTGGTTCTCGGGCGCGTTCTCGAGCCGCACATCGTCGGGCAGCTTGAGGCTGATCTTCTCCAGACGCCCGGCTTCTTCATAGCCGCCGCGAATCCACGTCACGTCCGACGCCTTCACGCCGTGGTCTTCTTCCAGAAAGAGACGCGCCCACACGTTGGCCGTCAGCTGATACTCCGGCACGCCGATGCGCTTGCCTTTGAGATCGGCCGGCGAGTCGATGCCGCGATCGTTGCGCACGTAGATTGACGTATGGCGAAACGCGCGCGACGGAAAAATCGGCACGGCGATGTACGGGCTCGTGCCCGCCGCCGTCTTCACGCTATAGCTCGACAGCGACAGTTCGCAGATGTCGTAATCCGCGTGACGGAACGCGCGAAAGAAGATCTCTTCCGGGTCTTGCAGCATGAAAATCGGATCGACGCCGTCGATCTGCACTTCGCCATCGACCAGCGGCCGCATGCGATCGTAATTGCCCACCGCTACCGACAGATTGAGCTTGCCCATATTCAACATTCCTTATCAACTCGATTCGATGTCTTAGCCGCCGATGAGCACGTCGCGCTGTTCGGCGCTCGATTGCAGCATCGCGAGGCAGATTTCCAGCGTGCCGCGCGCCCACGCGCCGTCGTGCAGCGGAGCCACGCCGCCCTGCACAGCGGCGATCAGTTCGTCGATGACTTCGGCGCGCGGCACCGCGGGCGCGTCGAGCTCGATACGCTCGCGCTGCTCGTCGCCGTACACGACGATGCCATCGGGCATCGGCCGCAAATCGCCGCGCTCGCATGACACGATCAGCGGCCCGAAATGCTGATGCCTGCGCGCTTCGGGCACCTTCGATGCAGGCGTGTGCGCGTTGCCGCCGTACGTGCCCGCCGCCTTGAGCCGCGCTTCCTCATCCGCCGACGCAACCTTTGACAGCTTGCGACGCGCTGCGCCGTATTCATCCGCGCTGCGCGTCTGACCCATTTCGCCGATCCAGCCGGTCCACTCGTCGGAATCGAAATGCGCGTAGCCGTTGTAGGAAAGCGTCGCGAATGCGCCGTTCTCGAACCACAGCGTCGCGGTGTATGCACCTTCGGTCGGACGCGCCGCATCCCAGTTGCCGACCGCCGCGCGAATGCGCGTCGCGCGGCTGCCCGCGAGCATGCGCACGATATCCACCTGATGCGCCGCCTGGCTGAACACCGCGCCGCCGCCCTCTTCCGTTTTCAGTTCTTCGGGCCGTCGCGGCCGATATAGATAGTCGGTGTAGTTGAGCGCGTGGATCATCTTCACATCGCCGAACGCGCCCGACGCGATCAGCTCGCGTGTGCGCAGATACGGTGTATCGAAGCTGTGACAGTGGCCGACGATCAGATGCACGTTCGCTTCACGGCACGCGCCGATCATGTCGTCGCATTCGGCGAGCGACAGCGCCATCGGCTTTTCGACGAGCACGTGCTTGCCGTGCGCCGCCGCGATCCGCGTGTGCGCCGCATGAAACTGATGCGGGCTCGCGATATAGATTGCATCGATGTCCGGCCGCTTCGCGAGGGCTTCGATGCCGGCATACGCGGGCGCATCGAAGTCGGCTTCGAACTGCGCGCGCGCCGTCTCGCGCGGGTCGCACGCCGCGACGAGCCGCACGCGCGCGTCGGAGAGAAACGTCGGCAGCATCAGCGAGAAGGCGCGGCCCAGTCCCGCGATGCCGAGTCGGATCGTCGCCATCAAGCCTGAACCTGGTAGTTCGATTCGAGCGCGGGCGCGGCCTCTTCCGCACGCTCGACCCACACCGGATGCGCGGCGAACTGCTTCCAGTCGGTGTCTTTCGGCACCATCGCCTGGAACGAGTACACGCTGCGCGGAATCGCCTTGTCGCCGGTGCCGATGGCTTCTTCGCCCGCCTGAAACGCCTTCAGCGCATCGAGCATGCGGCGGCGGAATTCGACGACAGCGACATCGCTCGCGCCCAGGCGCTCCTCGGTGCGATCGGCGACGGCGCCCATCGTCACCCACATCGCGATGTCCTGATTCGGGAAGCCCTTGATGCCGGTGAAGTTGCCCGCCTTCATCGCCTCGCGATCCTGCCAGAAGCGGTTGTCGTGATTGCGCAGCGGCCGGTAGTACTGGTCGAGATCGATGCCGACCTGCTGCCCGAGAAACTTGCGCCACGTTTCGGTTTCCGGCGTCTTGTCGGGATGTCCCCACGCCATGAAGTAGAACGCGGTGCTGGTGTCGTCGCAAGGCACGTTGATGTTGGCGACGTTGTACAGGTTGTTCGGCGGAATCAGCGCGGTCGCCGGCGCGACGAACACGGTCGAACGCACGTAATCGTGCGTCGCGGCGTTCTGGATCGGACGGCGCAGCGCGGCATAGCGGAAACCGAATTCGGTGCGATGCACCTGCAGACGCGGCGCCTTGTCCGTCGACGGACGCAGCCAGTTTTTCGAAGTCGCTTCCGCGCCGCCCACGCGCGCCGGCACGAAGTCCGACGAATGCAGGCTGGAGCTGTGCGCGGAATCGATCGCGCCTTCGAGAATCTGCGCCCAGTTGCACGGCAGGATCGCCTTCGCGATGGTCACGCGCGTGTCTTCGGTCGGCGCCCAGGCGGGCGGCACGAACTCGGGAATCGCGTCCTGCGGACCCATGTACGCCCACACGAAGCCGCCCCATTCCTTCGTTTCGTACGCCTTGTGCTTGACCTTCTTCGTCATGTCGCTGCACGAAGGCTCGGAGACCATTTCGATGACGTTGCCCTTCACGTCCATCTTCCAGCCGTGATAGAGGCAGCGCAGGCCGCAATCCTCGTTGCGCCCGTACACGAGCGACACGCGCCGGTGCGGGCAATATTCGTCCATCACGCCGACGTTGCCGTCGGTATCGCGGAACACGACGAGATCTTCGCCGAACACGCGGGCCTTCACGGGCGCGCCGTCCGGCTCGCTCACTTCCTCGATGAGGCACACGGGCGTCCAGTGACGGCGCATCAACTGGCCCATCGGGGCATCGCCTTCGACACGGCACAGCAATTCGTTTTCTTCATGCGTGAGCATTGACGCTTCTCCAGATATTCAAAGATCGAGTACGAGTTCTTCGCTCTTCGCACGGGACACGCAGATCATGATCTGATCGCGCTTCTCGTCGTCGCCGAGCACCATGTCGCGATGGTCCGCCTCGCCCGCGCACAGCGTCGTACGGCACGATCCGCACGTGCCGCTCTCGCATGAGCTCGGCGCGCGGATGCCGTTATCGCGCAGAATTTCGAGGATCGAGCGGTCCTTCGGAATCTCGAACGAGAGGCCCGAGCGCTCCAGCTTCACGCTGAACCGTGTGTTCTCCGCCGCGCGCGACTGGTCCACGCCGAAGCTCTCGAAATGCACGCTGCCCGTGGGCCAGTGGCCGGTCATGTCGCGCACGCCGTCCATCAGCGCGCGCGGGCCGCAGCAGTAGACATGCGCGCCGCTGCCTGGCTTTTCGAAGACCGGCCAGAAATCGAACGCATTGGCGAGATCGCCGTGATCGTGATGAATGACGACGTGCGGGTTCCATTCCGCGCTCGACAGTTCGTCGATGAAAGCGGTCGTCTCAGGGCTGCGCGACACGTAATACAGCTTGAAGCGCGGGCCGGCGGTGGCCTTGAGGTGACGCATCATCGAAAGAATCGGAGTGATGCCGATGCCGCCCGCGACGAACACGAAGCTTCGCGCGCGCTCGCTCAGCCCGAACTCGTTGCGCGGTTCCGAGACCTCGATGCGGTCGCCTTCCGCGACATCGTCCGTCATGCTCATCGAGCCGCCGCGCCCTGCCGCGTCGCGCTTCACCGCGATCACGTAGCGATCGGCTTCATCGGGATCGTTGCACAGCGAATAGTTGCGATTCGCGCCGCTCGGCACGCGCACCGTCAGATGCGCACCCGCCGTGAACGGCGGCAGCGCGCGCCCGGCCTCATCGCGCAGTTCGAAACGGAAGATGCCTTCCGCCACCTGATCCTTCTTCGTCACTACGAGCGTCCTGAATGACAGTTCGTCGTTCATTGCACCTGCTCCCCTGCTTGTCGATCCATTCGATCGCGCCGTGTCAGCATCGATCACCATGTCGTTTATATTAGATATCTAATCATTTAGAAGCAACCGGGTTTTCCCTGAAACGTATCGGATCGTCACCAAAAGAAAAGCGGCGTCTTCAAGACGAAGACGCCGCCCGCGCTGCGAGAACCGATCGTTACGAATGCGTTTCCGCGTGCTCGCGCAGCGTATTGGCCGGCACGCCGATCAGCACGGCGAGGCCGCCGAGCATCACGATCGCGGCGATCGCGGAGAGGCCGATGGCGAGACTGCCCGTCATCGTCTTGATCCAGCCGAGCGCGATGGGACCGCAGAACGCGCCCACTTGCCCGAGACTGCTGATCGCGCCGATGCCCGCGGCGGCCGCGTCGTCAGAAAGATAAGCCGGTGGAATCGACCAGATGATCGCGGCCGCGCCGAAGTACGAAATTGAGATCATGCCGAGACAGAGGATGGCCGCCGCCGTGTTGCCCGACAGCACCGGCAGCAGAAAGCCGCCCAGCGCGCCGATCGCCGTGCAGGCGAAGAAATGCCAGCGCCGCTCCAGCGTGACGTCCGAACTGCGCGCCACCGCGAACATCCCGAGCGCACCGATGATGTACGGCAACGCCGACAGCAAGCCCACGTTGAGCACGTCCGAGACGCCCGCCTGACGGATGATCGTCGGCGTCCAGTAGTTCAGGATCGTGCCGCACAAAGGCACCGTGCCCCAGCCCGCCGCGAGGATGTACACGCGCGGGTCCTTCAACGCGACCAGCAGTTGATGGCGCGTGTGCTTCGCAGGCTTCTTTGCGGCGCGGTCGGCGGCGAGCGCATCGAGAATGATCTTCTTCTGCTCGTCGTCGAGCCAGCGCGCATCCTGCGGACGATCGACGAGATAGAAGAACGCGACCACGCCCATCACCAGCGCGGGCAGGCCTTCGAGGAAGAACAGCCACTGCCAGTTCTTGTAGCCGAGCACGTCGACGAAGTTATGCAGGATCCAGCCCGACAACGGCCCGCCGATGATGCCCGCCGCAGCGATCGCCAGCAGAAAGCGCGACGTGATGCGCGCGCGCCGCGCACCCGGATACCAGTACGTCAGATACAGAATGATGCCGGGCCAGAATCCCGCCTCGGCCGCGCCCAGCAGAATCCGCGCGACATAGAACTGCGTCGGCGTGGTCATGAAGGCCATCGCGGTGGAAATGCCGCCCCACAGAATCATGATGCGCGAGATCGTCAGGCGCGCGCCGATCTTCTTGAGCCACAGCGTGCTCGGCACTTCAAGCAAGATATAGCCGATGAAAAACAGGCTCACGCCGAGGCCGTACGCGGCATCGGACAAGCCGAGATCCTGCTTCAGATGCAGCTGCGCGAAGCTGACGTTCACGCGGTCCAGATAATTCAGCACCCAGCAGACGAAGATGAACGACATCAGCCGCCAGGTGACCTTGTGATACGTGGCCTCGACGCGCGCTGCCGCCGCGTCCGATTCTGAAATGAATTGCGTGACTGTGGATTTGGCCACCAAACGTCTCCGATTCCCGTGCTCATTAGGACGATGCACCGCCGCGCGCGACCACGGCCCGGCATCTGCGTTTTATTCGATATCTAATCATAATGGTAAGGAGACGGGCCGCCCGGAACAAGTCCGGGTTTGCACCGAGACGCGTGTCCGGACTTCGATCGGCAAGCCAGCGGCTATCATGTCGGGAAAGAATCGCTCTACGGGAAAGACACTGTCATGACACGGAAAAAGACTGCGGAAGGCGCGCCGCGAGAAACGGCGGAGATGCTGCGCCACTGGCACGAATCGGTGCCGAACGATCGTCTCGCGCACCTCGTGAAGGACGCTGCGCGTTCGATGGTGCGCGCGTTGCAGATGCGGCTCGCGGAGCACGCGGTGTCGTTCGGGCACTGGACGTTTCTACGGATCCTGTGGGAAACCGATGGCCTCACGCAGCGCGAACTGAGCGAGCAGGCGGGCGTGATGGCGCCCACCACGTTCGCCGCCGTGACCGCGATGGAAAAGCTCGGGCTGGTCGAGCGTCAGCAGCGTCCGGAGAACAAGAAGAACACGCACGTGTATCTGACGCCCGAGGGCCGTGCGCTGAAAGACAAGCTCGTGCCGCTGGCGGAGGAAGTCAACGACATCAGCGTGACAGGTTTGAGCGAGCGCGACATCAAGGTCGCGCGCAAGGTGCTGCTGACGATCATTGAGAATCTCGCCGAGGACGAATCCGGTTCGACGAATCCGATGCGGCGCGTGCTGTCGACGCGCGAGCTCGGCAAGATGATCGCCGAGCGCGGCGAGAGTCTGGAAGACGCTTGAACGCCTTTGGAACGAAGCGCTAGCGCCGCGCGCAGGCCGAATAGATGACGTGCGCCGCGTAGCCGTTCTCTGCGCCGGGGAGTGACCAAGCCAGGCAAATGTAGGTGCGGTGATCCGATTCGCGCCGCATCGCGGATTCGTTCCGGATCTTCTCGCAGGCGTTCTGCATTATCTGCACGGCGGCGACGCTGCGTGGCCCGCGCAGATGAACGGAACCGGACACCGATGCGTATCGCGCCTCTCCAGCAAAGCGATGCAAACGCACACTGGTTTATCCGGCAAATGTGCTGCACGCCCGAGCGCGGCGGACTGGAGGTGCGTTTCTCAGAGTTCAGAATCGGACCGCCCGTTATCAACGATCCGCACGATATCGAGGTTTAAGGCGAAGCATCCGGATGGCGCTCAAGGGCGTAGTTTGCAGCCCGGGGAATTTATGCACGCATGGTGCATCGCCAAAGGCTGATGTCTGAGGGCCTGCCCAAACCAATCGATAGAAAATCGAATGGCGGCGATCCAGAGAACGGTTTCCCGCGTCGGTGCTTATAGGGCAACTGCACTCTTTTTAGTTCGGAGCTAGATCAGCGTATTCACCACGCTCGAGTAGCGCCTCGATCTTCTTAGCCGGCCCCGCCCGGGAAAGCATCAGTCGGGTCTAGACTTCGACGCTTGTCGGTTCTTCAAAACAATCTGTGGCTTGAAACGGCGACAGCGTTTTGAAGTTTGAAGGCGGGCGCGTCGCAACAATCATGGACGCCAGTGCGCTCTCACGATGAGAAACCGCCCTGTGCGGATCCTAAGCCGTGTGCGCCGGTAGCGGATTTTCGAATTCACATCTCCTGTCGTATGACCACGGTTTTTCGCCGTTACACGCGCGCATTCCTATGAGCGTGTATCGCGTCTCTTTCACGGGGACTTACCGACTGTGATCAGCGTATTGCCCATATACCGCAATTTGCCGGCTGCCTAGTACATACGACAGCGCCGCGCATCAACAGCCAGCCGCTTCGACACGAAGCGCGCACATCGTAAACTCCGCCGCCAACTCTCGCCGAACGGCAGCATCGGCCCAACGACATCCCCGATGACGCTTAAGTTCGTCCACCTTTTGTCGTAATCCAAATATACATTTTATTTAAACACCCATGAAAAAACTTCGCATCTCCACTCGCCTGTCTATTGGGTTTGTCAGCTTGCTTGTGCTGCTGATCACTATTGCCGGGCTCGCTTTTTACGGTATGTCCTTGATCTACCGGAACCTCAACGACATATCGAGTGTTAATAACACCCAAACCAAGCTAGCCAACGAGATGAAATCGTCTGTGCAGGATCGGGCAATTGCGATTCGCAACCTTGCGCTTTTGACCGATTTCGCTGCAATGTCAAAGGAGGCAGAACGCATTAAACGACAAGAGGCCATATATGCCGGTGCATATCAGGCTCTCGGAAAGACGTTCGCCTCTAACCCTCGCACAACTGCGCGAGAGACGGCGCTGTTTGCGGCAATCAAGGAAGATGAAGCCGCAGCCCTTCCGCTGCTAGCCAAGGCCAGTGCCCTCGGTCTGGCGAACGATGCAGATGCCGCAACCAAAGTCCTTCTACAAGAGGCGAGACCGAAACAGTCCGTATGGCTTGGCCACCTGGCAGACCTTGCTTCTCTCGAAGCCGAACTTAACGATCAGGCTGCTAACGAAGCGGCTGCGTCCTATAAATCGATCCGCATAGCGATGTGTTCAATCGTCGCCCTTGCTTTGTTGACCGGTTTGGTGTCGGCGATCGTCATCACTCGCAGCATCGTGAAGCAACTGGGCGGGGAACCTGCCGAAGCGCAAGAAATGGCGCGTCAAATCGCCGAAGGCAACTTGACGATGAAGATGAACGTTACGCAAAGCAATGACAGCAGTCTTATGGCATCCCTCGAGGCCATGCGCAGGCAGCTTAGCATCGTTGTCGCCGGCATCAAGACGTCGGCTGAATCGATTTCGGTAGCCGCCGGCGAGATCGCACAGGGCAATGTCGACCTGTCGCAACGAACCGAAGAACAGGCCGCGTCGCTGGAAGAAACCGCGTCGAGTATGGAGACACTTACCTCTACCGTACGGCTGAACACCGAGAACGCTCTTCAGGCGAGTTCTCTTGCGACGTCAGCCTCCGGTACTGCGGCCGAAGGCGGCGAGGTCGTCCAGCGCGTGGTCTCGACGATGCGCGATATCTCGGACAGCTCATCGAAGGTGGCGGAGATCATCTCGGTGATCGAAGGGATCGCGTTTCAAACGAATATTCTTGCGTTGAATGCAGCCGTCGAAGCCGCCCGCGCCGGCGAGCAAGGGCGCGGGTTCGCGGTCGTCGCAGGAGAAGTGCGCACGCTCGCACAGCGCAGCGCGACTGCTGCGAAGGAGATCAAGGACCTGATCAGCAGCTCGGTGGAACATGTGAACGCGGGGTCGTCGCTCGTGCTCGACGCAGGCAACACGATGGATGAGCTGGTGCGCTCGGTCAAACGCGTGACCGATATCATGGGCGACATCGCCTCGGCATCGAACGAGCAAAGCACGGGTATCGAACAGGTCAACGTCGCCGTCAGCCAGATGGATCAAGTCACTCAGCAGAATGCCGCTCTTGTCGAGCAAGCAAGCGCCGCGGCACAAGCCATGGCAGAGCAGGCGAACAGCCTTCGCCGGGCGGTCTCCGTCTTCAAGGTGAGCGCGCTTTGATCCTGCAGTGAGACAGTGTGCGCTGACTATGAACCAGCGCTGGCCTCGCGATGGCCCGGATTCCTTGGCTGCCGGTGGCAGCCAAGGCTCGCAGCCTCGTTACGCGTGATGCGGGGCGAACGCTACACCCAACTCAGCAAGAATCAACACTCGCGACCTATCTCCGTTTCAGCGGATCGAGGCGTCAACGGCGCGTCTCGGAGTGCCTCAGCCCCTCGTCTGCAGTTCGAACCAACGCAGCGCAGAACGAGATCGACGCATTCCGTCATCTCGGCGCACCGCCGACCGGCTGATCCAGCCGATGACGAACCGTCTGATTCCCAGAGCGGTCCGCTACTCGATACGCAAGGTCGGCCTCAGTACCCCTTGAGATGCTGCCGTGACAACACACGACCTCACGCACTTTCTTCCAGCTGGTCCGCAAACGCGAGCGGCACATCTCCGGGCTTAGCCAACCTTGGGATTCACGACCGACACCTTCGGGCCGTTGCTATCCCAGTCAGCAAAATACCAGTTCTTTTTCCACACCGGGTTCGTGCTGGTGATCGCGCCCGTAACGACGCAGCCATTCAACCGGAGACCCTGGACGTCGAACGAATCAGTTGTGCAGCGGTCGGTATGGTTCGTGATCTGGATGTCGACGTTCTTGGCGACGGGTCCGGGCAAGAAGCCGAGGTACACCAGGATGCCGCCGCCCGTGCAACCCTGAGTCGTCGGGCTGATGATCTTGATGGCCTGAAGCACGGCGTTGTTGTCGTTCGGCTCGATGTCGAGGCCACATGCCGGCGCAGTGCCCGCAATGTTTTCCCAGAGCGGATTGGTGAACGTGATCCCGCTGCCGGACGTGATCGTCGCGCCTTGACGGCGGCAGCCGTTCGCGTGGTGGCCGCTGATCGACACGTTCGAACTGGTCTTGTTCGAGCCGCTCTGGCTATTGCCGATGTAGATGCCGTCGCCCCAGCAGTTGATCGTCGTCGGGTTCGTGATCGTGACGCCCGTGGAGCCGTTGATCGAGATGCCCATGCCCCACTCGCCCGAACCGGCGGAGTTCAGTTCCTTGCTGCCGTCGAGGTACGGTGCTTCGATGTTCACGTTGCTCACGTCCCACACGCGCATCATCTGATAGGAGCCGGTGTTGTGCGAGAGCATCTTGATCGACGCGCCCGGCGCGAAGCGGATATGCGTGTTCGAGCGCAGCGTGAGACCGGTCGTGTCGATGCGGCTCTTGCCGGTGATGAGAAGAATCTGGCCGACCGAGCCGTCGATGGCAGCCTGAAGCGCCGCGCGATCGTTGGTCGTGCCATCCCCCTTCACGCCGAATGACTTGTCTTGCAGCACGCCGTTCGTGCTCGTGTTGCTGGCGCCTTGCGAGCCGGTGCTCGCCGCCGTGCGCGGGTCTGCGGCGCCCAGGTTCATCCACGGCGATGTGCCGCTCTTGTACCAGTTGCCTGCTGTGTTCTTGGCGTGAATCACGCCGTTCAAGTAGAGGATCGTGGTGTACGCGACGGGGGAACCGGTCGCCACCGATGCGCCGTTGCGCGTCGCGCGGCCGCCCACGAGCGTCCACACGGCGCCTGAACTATCAGTGATGGATGCTGCCGGCGGAATCACCGTCCCGCTCGATGAGGCGGCCTTTGCTACCGCCGAAGGATCTGCGGCATCGGTACCGGCAGCGTCACCGCCGCCGCCACAGGCAGCCAATGTGGCACTTCCTGCACCCGCCATCATGAAGGTCAGGAACTTTCTACGTGAAAAGGGCGCGTTGGTCGTGCTGATGACGCTAGAAAAGGAAGTTTCGTCCTGCGTTTGGGGAAAGCTGTTCAACGACACGGCAATTTTTTACGTTTGGTGAAGGAGGCCGAAGTATATGGGCCGAAAAGCGACCGAAAACGTATCTGAAAGTAACAATCGGAAGAAAGCAAAGCTTGGATATGCTCATACCGTAAGGAGGAAAAAACGCCCGCAATCGTTTGCGTATTGAGAAAAGAACGGACGCGTTATTTCAGAGGAAAGGCGTCTAATCGACAATTTTCTTGCTAAGTAGAGCTATGTAAATCCTTAATGTAGTAAAAATTGCTCGCTAAAAATGCGATTTGCGGCCCAGTTGCGTCCGATTTCCAACCGTTGCGGCCAGAGATGTGCGGATCTCCGCGCATTGCGTTCACTAACAGGCATCTTTACCGCCTTCGGCATACGATCGGGAAGCTTTGCCACGCCGTTGCTGACGGCGTACTTTGCAAGTGACAGCGGTTGCCGAGCTAGCTGAGTGGATCCCCGGTGGTGCTGAACGATGCCGACTTCCGGGTCGGCCTGACCGGTGGGCATGTACCGGCATCGGGGTCGGTGTTCCTGCCAAGAGCGCTTGTCTTGATCAGGCAGCGTTCGCCGGGCACGAATGCGCAGGGTGATCGAGAGCACGCGGCCGGTGCTTCCACCGCAACTCTGGCAACGGAAGGCTGATTTGTTGGCGGGCTAGCTCGAATCGTTTGGCGCCAGCCAGCGGTTCTGAGGCGAAGGCGCTGCTCGACGAGCGGCCGCTTGTAAACGTCGGAGTCGGGAAACCCCTCGTTGACGCGCGTCGAAGTCAGAATTCAATATTGAAGCGCTTCAACTAAGCGCGGAAAGCGGCGACCTCTCGCACTAGAAGGACAGACGGCGCGACATGCACGCGTCCAAGTGCCGCTGCCACGCCTAAAAAATGAAGCGCTTCAAATTCGCGTTACTGCGAGTCAAATACTTACAATGGAGACAACGCATGTCCTCGACCTTTCCTCGCACCGCCCTTCGCGGCTTACTCGGCGCCTGCCTTGCCTCGCTGAGCGTCGGTGCCGCACATGCGGCTGATCTGAAGATCGGCGCGCTTTTCCCGTTTAGCGGCGGTCTCGCGTTGCTCGGCGAGGAAAGCTATCGCGGCGTGCAGCTTGCCGTCGACGAACGCAATGCCGCAGGCGGCGTGAACGGCGACAAGGTCGTGCTGGTGAAGGCCGATGCCGTCGATGCCAACCAGGCCGTCGGCGAAGCGCGCCGCCTGACGTCGGTTGAAAACGTAACCGCCGTGTTCGGCAGCTACTCGTCGGCGGTGTCGTCGGCCGCGACGCAGGTGACCGAACTCGCCGGCGTGCCCTTCTTCGAACTCGGGGCGACGGCCGACACCATCACGAGCCGCGGCTTCAAGTATCTCTATCGCAGCAACTCGACCACCAAGACCTTCGCGGACAGCACGCTCGAGGCGCTTACCAAGGTCGTCGCCCCGCAACTGAAAGTGGACCCGAAGTCGCTGAAGATCGCGATCATCGCCGAAGACGGTCCGTACGGGACGCTGGTCAGCGGCTTCCAGAAGGAAGGCGCGAAGAAGCTCGGCCTGAACGTCGTGCAGGTGCTGCCCTATTCCGCCAAAAGCGTGGATTTGTCCTCGCTGATCCTGCGGCTCAAGGGCGCGGACGTCGACGTTGTCCTGCAAACGGCGTATCAGAACGATGCCATCCTGTTCTTCCGTCAGGCCGCGCAGGCAGGCTTCAAGCCGAAGGCCGTCATCGGCGCGGGCGGTGGCTACTCGCTCGCCGATACCGCCAAGGCCGTCGGCGCGCCGATGAACGGCGTGTACGACATCGACTTCCCGCAAGTCGCCATGAACGAGAAAGGCGCACCCGGCCTCGACACGTTCACCACCGAATATCAGAAGCACTTCGGCATGGCGCCGCGCTCGGGCCACAGCCTCGTGAACTACGTCGGCGCGAAGGCGTTCCTCGACGTGCTCGCCAACGCGAAGTCCACCGACAAGGACAAGATTCGCGCAGCCGTCCTCGCCTACAAGAAAGCGACCGGCTCGACCGCGGCCGGCTGGGGCTTCCAGTTCGCGGATAACGGGCAGAACCAGCTCGCGACCACCAACGTCATGCAGTGGCAAGGCGGCAAGCTCGTGACCGTGTACCCGGAATCGGTTGCTATCGCCAAGCCCGTTGCCGCGCAGTAAGTCCGCCGCGATCAAGCCTCATTCCTCTTTCACTCGAACCGCGTGGCGCCTATGCGCCGCGCGGCGTCCGGGAAACGAGCATGTCTATTCTTCTGCAACTTCTCGTCAACGGCCTTTTGCTCGGCGGCGCGTACGCGATCATCAGCATCGGCCTCACGCTGATCTTCGGCGTCGTGCGCGTGGTCAACTTCGCGCACGGCGAACTACTGATGGTCGGCATGTACGCCGTCTGGCTGCTCGCCGCGAAGCTCGGTTGGCATCCGTATGTATCGGCGGTGCCGGTTGCGGTGCTGTTGTTTGCGCTGGGCGTGCTCATCCAGCGTTTCATCATCCAGCCGCTGCTTTCCGCCGATGCCCACATCCAGATTTTCGCGACGGTCGGCGTATCGACCGCGCTCGTCAATCTCGCACTGATGATCTTCGGCGCGGACGTGCATCCAGTCGAGGTCACGTTCGGCACCGAGCATTTGCAATTCGGCGACATCAACATCGTGAGCGGGCAACTGTTCACGTTCGCCGCCGCGCTTGCGGTCGCGGGCGGGCTGCATCTGTTCCTGCAGCGCACCTATACCGGACGCGCGTTTCGCGCGGTCGCGCAGCATCGCTACGCGGCCTCGCTGATGGGCGTGAACGTAAAGAGCACCTACGTGCTTGCGTTCGGCATCGGCGCGGCGCTGGTCGGACTCGCGTCGGGCCTGCTGGTCGCGCAGTATCCGGTGTTCCCGACCGTCGGCCAGTACTTCGTGCTCACCGCGTTCGTCATCGTCGTGCTGGGCGGTCTCGGCAGCCTGCCGGGCGCGCTCGTCGGGTCGATCGTGATCGGGCTCATCGACAGTCTCGCGGGCTATTACATCTCGCCCGACATGAAGGAAGTCGTCTACTTCGCGATCTTCCTCGTGATTCTCGTGGTGCGCCCGACCGGCCTCTTCGGTCTTGGACGCGGCTCCGAATAACGTTCAGCGAGGCAACCGATGTTTCCTAATCTCCTGCATCCGCGCGGCTACATGGGCGCGCTGGCGCTCCTCGCGCTGCTCGCGACGCCGTTCGCGCTGCAATCGCCGTTCGCGTTTCACCTGGCCGTGCTCGTGTGCATCTTCGGCGCGCTCGCGACAGCATGGAATATCGTCGGCGGATTCGCCGGCCAACTGTCGCTCGGGCACGCGGTGTTCTACGGCATCGGCTCGTACACGGCGACGCTCTTCGTGATCCACTTCGGCATCACGCCGTGGCTCGGCATGTTCGCGGGCGCGGTCATATCGGCGGCGGCGGCGGTCGTTATCGCGTATCCGACCTTGCGTTTGCGCGGGCCGTTCTTCGCGCTCGCCACCATCGCCTTCCTGGAAGTGTGCCGCCTGCTCACCGTCCACGAGGAAAGCTGGACGGGCGGCTCGGCGGGCCTGAACGTGCCGCTCAATATCGGCCTGCCGTGGATGGTCTTCCGCGAAAAGTGGGCGTACCTGCTGATCGCCTTCGGCTTCCTGCTGGTGACGTTGTGGGCCGCGTGGCTGATCCGCCGCTCGCGCTTCGGCTTTTATCTGATCGCGGTGCGCGAGCGTGAAGACGCGGCGCGCGCCGTCGGCGTGAACGCGGTGAAGGTGAAGATCGGCGCGGCGGTGATCTCGGCCGTGCTGACGAGCCTCATCGGCTCCTTCCACGCGATGTACCTCACCTTCATCGATCCGTCCGCCGCGTTCTCGCTCGAACTGTCGGTGCAGATCGCGATGTTCGCGCTGATCGGCGGACTGGGCAGCGTCGCCGGGCCGCTCGCGGGCACCGTGCTCGTGCTGCCGATCGCCGAACTCGCGCGCGGATGGCTCAGTTCGTTCGGCAGCGGCACGCACGGTTTCGTCTACGGCGTCGTGCTGGTGCTCGTCGTGCTGTTCATCCCGCGCGGCCTCGTCGGGCACCTGGGCGGCTACGTGCTGCGTTTCATCGACCGCCTGCCCGGTGCGCGCACGCCGGCGGCGCAACCGGCGAAGTCGATCGCACCCGCCGATGCCCTGCCGCTCGGCACGCCGCTGCTCGTCGCGGAGCATCTGAAGAAGCGCTTCGGCGGTCTCGTCGCCACCGACGACGTGTCCCTCACGCTGCATGCCGGCGAGATTCTCGGCGTGATCGGCCCGAACGGCGCGGGCAAGACGACGGTCTTCAATCAGCTTTCGGGCTTCATCCGGCCCAACGAAGGCATCGTCAAGATTCGCCTCGCCGATGGCCGCTGGGCCGAACCGCGCACGCCCGATGCGTTCGCGAAGGACGGCATCGGCCGCACGTTCCAGATCGCGCAGCCGTTCGCAGGCCTCTCCGTGCTGGAGAACATCATGCTCGGCGCGTTCATGCATACACGGGTGCGCCTCGAAGCCGAATCGATCGCTCGCGAAGTCGCGGAAATCACCGACCTCACCTCGTTGCTCGATACCGAAGCGCGCAGTCTGACCGTCGGCGGCATGAAGCGTCTCGAAGTGGCCCGCGCGCTCGCGACGCGTCCACGCGCCCTTCTGCTCGACGAAGTGATGGCCGGCCTCAATCCCGCCGACATCGCGCGCGCGATCGAGATGGTGCGGCGCATCCGCGACTCGGGCGTCGCCGTGCTGATGATCGAGCACATGATGCAGGCGACCATGGCGCTCTCCGACCGCATCATCGTCATCAATGCCGGGCGCATGCTGAAGGAAGGCAAGCCGTCCGATGTCGTCAACGATCCTCAGGTGATCCAGGCCTATCTCGGCAAGGGGTATCTCGATGCTCAAGCTGCATAACGTATCGGCCGGCTACGGCAAGAGCGAAGTTCTGCGCGGCGTCTCGCTCGACGTGCAGGAAGGCGAGATCGTCACGCTCGTCGGCGCGAACGGCGCGGGCAAGACCACGACGCTCAAGACACTGTGCGGCATCGTCGCTGCGCGCGGCGGGAGCATCACGTTCGAGGGAAAGGAGCTCGTCGGCAAGACGGCGCACGAGATCGTCGCGATGGGCGTCACGATGGTTCCCGAAGGCCGTCAGCTCTTCCCTTTCCTGAGCGTGGAAGAGAATCTGCTGATGGGCGCGTTTCGCCACGCCGCACGCGGCGCACGGCGCGAACGCATGGACGAAGTGCTCGAACTCTTTCCGCGCGTGCGCGAGCGGCTGACGCAGCTCGCCGGTTCGCTGTCGGGCGGCGAGCAGCAGATGGTCGCCATCGCGCGCGGCATGATGTCCGCGCCAAGACTGCTCATCTTCGACGAGCCGTCGCTCGGCCTTTCGCCCTTGCTCGTCGAACAGATGTTCGAGGTGGTCGGCACGGTCGCGGCCCGAGGCGTGACGGTGCTGCTCGTCGAACAGAACGTGTTTCACACGCTGAAGCTCGCGAACCGCGGCTACGTGCTGGAAAACGGCGCCATCGCGCTGACCGGAACCGGCGCAGAATTGCTCGACAGTCCCCACGTGCGGCGCGCCTATCTCGGTCATTGATCGAACGGCCGACGCATCGCATCCCGAACTCACGGAGAACAACTCATGCAAACCGAAGTGAAGCCCGCAGTCAAACCCGATGAAGAGGTCATCGCCTATCAATTGCCGCAAGCGCCGTACATGTCGAAGGATCTCGTGCATGGCGGCGTGATGACCGACTGGCTCGAAGACGACAACCTGTGGGTGCCCGCGACCGAAACCGTGTCGTTCAAGCCGCTCATTCTCAGCGCGAGCCAGGGCTATTACGTGAACCTGCTGCGCGTGCGCCGCAGCGGCGTGATCTCGCGGCATCGTCATAGCGGAGCGGTTCATGCGATGGTGCTGAAGGGCCGCTGGTACTACCTGGAACACGACTGGGTCGCGGAACAGGGCGGCTATGCGTTCGAGCCCGCAGGCGAAACGCACACGCTTTTCGTGCCTGAAGACGTGCCCGAGATGATCACGTGGTTCCACGTGACGGGCGGCTACACGTATGTCGATCCGCAAGGCGTCGCGCAGGGCTATGAGGATGTCTTCACGAAAATCGAAGCGGCCCGCAAACACTATGCGTCGATCGGTCTGCCGGCCGACTACATCGAATCAATCATCCGTTGAACGCCATGACATCCACTCTTCCCGCATCGATGCAATACATCGATCACGGCGCGGGCGGCGCGCCCGATTGCATGCGGCTCGCGCAAGGACCGCTGCCCTCGCCCGGCCCCGACGACGTGCTGATCGAAGTCGCCTACGCGGGCGTCAACCGCCCGGACGTGCTGCAACGTTCCGGTTCGTATCCGCCGCCGCCGGGCGCGTCGCCGCATCTGGGGCTCGAAGTGTCGGGCCGCGTCGTCGCCACGGGCGCACGCGTGACGCAGTGGCGCGTGGGCGATGAAATTTGCGGGCTGGTTCCGGGCGGCGGCTACGCGCAATACTGCGTCACCGATGCATCGCATTGCCTGCCGGTGCCGAAAGGTTTCACGCTGTTGCAGGCCGCCGCCTTGCCCGAGACCTACTTGACCGTATGGACCAATGTCTTCGAGCGCGGCCGGCTGCAAGCGGGCGAGACTTTCCTCGTGCATGGCGGATCGAGCGGCATCGGGCTGACCGCGATTCAGCTCGCGCACGCGTTCGGTGCGCGCGTGTTCACGACCGTCGGCAATGCGGAGAAGGCAGCGGCGTGCCGTGACGCGGGCGCGGATCACGTCATCAACTATCGCGATGAGGATTTCGTCGAGGCCGTCGCGAAGCTCACCGATGGCCGGGGCGTCGACATCATCCTCGACATGGTCGGCGGCGACTATATCCCGCGCAACATCCGCGCGCTCGCGCTCGAAGGCCGGCTTGTGCAGATCGCGTTTCTGGAAGGCAGCCGCATCGAACTGGACGCCATGCCGATCATGCTGCGCCGTCTCACGTTCACCGGATCGACCTTGCGTGCGCGCAGCGTCGCGCAGAAGGCGGCCATCGCGCAGGCGCTGCACGCGCAGGTGTGGCCGCTCCTCGAAGCGGGCCGCGCCCTGCCGGTGATTCATCGCGTGCTGCCTCTTACCGACGTGCAGGCGGCGCACGAACTGATGGAATCGAGCCGGCACATCGGCAAGATCATGCTGAAAGTGGGAGACCGATAACGTGCGGCACGACAAGCGTGTGGTTCTGGTAACGGGCGGCAGCGGCGGCATCGGCGAGGCGCTCGTCGAGCGTTATGCGCGCGACGGCGCGGCAGTCGGCATCGTCGACGTCAACGAAGAAGCGGGCGCGGCGCTGGCACGGCGCCTCGTCGATGCGGGCCTGCGCGTGCATTTCGCGCGCGCCGACGTCGGCGACTTCACCGAGTGCGAGGCCGCGTGCCGTTCGATCGAAGCGGCGCTCGGACCGATCGATACGCTCGTCAACAACGCGGGCATTTCGCCGAAACATGCGGGCAAGCCGATGCCGGTCTGGCAGATGGCGCCCGACGAATGGCGTCGCGTGATGGACGTCAACGTAAATAGCGTCTTCAACTTCTGCCGCATTCTTGCGCCGGGCATGGTCGAGCGGCGCTTTGGCCGCATCGTGTCGATGTCGTCGGTGGCGGGCAAGGCCTATCTCGACATCGTCGCCGCGCACTACAGCACGACGAAGGCCGCGCTGATCGGCATGACGCGGCATCTCGCGGGCGAACTCGGCCCGCATGGCATCACGGTGAACGCAATCGCGCCGGGACGCATCGACACGCCGCTCGTGCGCGGCGTCGCGCGCGAGGCCAACGAGAAGGTGGCGGGCGAAACACCGTTGCGACGTCTGGGCGCGCCGGACGAAGTGGCATCGACGTGCCTGTTCCTCACGTCCGATGACGCGGCGTTCGTCACGGGCCAGGTGATCGACGTGGCCGGCGGATGGCTGATGACATGACGACGCACGCGCCATTGCGAACCATCGGCTTTCCCGGGCGATACACGCAAGGCCCGGGCGCGTTGGCTTCTCTCGGACCGACGCTCGCGGACCTCGGCGCGCGACGCGCATTCGTGCTCGTCGATGAGGCGGTGGCCGTTCGCGTGTCGGCGGACGTCGTGCAATCGCTCGAAGCCGCGGGCGTCGCGCCGCATCTGGCCGCGTTTCCGGGCGAATGCACGGCGGCCGTCATCGCGAAGCTGTCCGCCGATGCGCGCGAGCGACATGCCGATGCGGTCGTGGCGATCGGCGGCGGCAAGACCATCGACACGGCGAAGGGCGTTGCGCGGGCGCTGGACGCGCCGATCGTCATCGCGCCATCGGCCGCTTCGAGCGATGCGCCGACGAGCCGGCTCATCATCCTGTATGACGAAGCGCATCGCGTCACGGGCATCGAGATGTTGCCGCGCAATCCGGATGCGGTGATCGTCGATACGGCGTTGATCGCCGCCGCGCCCGCGCGCCTGTTCGCGGCCGGCATCGGCGATGCGTTGAGCAAGAAGTTCGAGGCGGCGCAGTGTCAGCGTGCTGGCGGGCTGAATTCATATGGCACGCCGCCGCTGCCGAGCGCGCTGCTGCTCACCCGTGCAACGCTCGCGATTTTGCTCGAAGACGGCGCGCGCGCCTATGCGGATGTCGTGCGAGGCGAACTCACCGATGCCGTCGAACGCGTGGTCGAAGCGACCGTGCTGTTGAGCGGCGTCGGCTTCGAGAGCGGCGGCTTGTCGCTCGCGCACGCGCTGATTCGCGGTCTCACGGCGATCCCCGCGATGGCCTCCATGATGCACGGCGAACTGGTCGCGTTCGGCACGCTTGTACAATTGTTCGTCGAAGATTCATCGCCCGAAGAGATCGAACCGTTGGCCACGCTCATGACCGCAGTCGGATTGCCGCTCACGCTCGCGCAACTGGGGCAGCACGCCCCGCTCACCCCGGCGCAAGAAGCGCTCATCGCCGAAGCCACGCTCGCCACGCGCTATAGCCGGCACATGACGCCGCCGTTGACGGCGCAGCGGGTGATCGACGGCATCGCTCGCGCCGATGCCTACGGACGCACACGCAGCGCGTTATGAAGCCGACCCGCGCCACGCTCGCCGATGTTGCGCGGCTCGCCGGCGTCTCGCTCGGCAGCGCGTCGCGGGCCTTGTCCGTGCCGGACCAGGTCAAGCCGCAGACGCTCTCGAGCGTGCAACGCGCGGTCGAACAGCTCGGCTACGTGCGAAACGGTGCGGCGCAGGCGCTGGCGTCGCGCAAGACGCGCACCGTCGCGGCCATCTATCCGACGCTCAACAATCCCATCTACGCCGATTCCATCCAGTCCTTGCAGCAGACGTTGTGGGGCTACGGGTATCAGTTGCTCATCGCGAGTCACGAATATCGGCCGGCGCGCGAACTGGAAGTGCTGCGCGCGATCCTCGAACGCGGCGTCGATGGCCTCGTGCTCGTCGGCACCGATCATCCGCCCGAAGTCATCGAGCTGACGCGCCAATACCACTTGCCCTATGTGCTGACGTGGTCGGTCGACGAAACGCAGTATCCGCATTGTGTCGGCTTCTCGAACTTCGAGGCCGCTTATCGGCTCGCGCGGCGCATCGTCGAATTCGGGCATCGGCGCGTGGCCATGTGCGGCGGCTCGACAGCGGGCAACGAGCGAGTGCGCGCACGGCAGGCCGGCACGCGTGCCGCGCTGAGAGAAGCCGGCCTCGACCTGAGACCCGACTGGATCGTCGAAGCGCCGTTCACGTTCGAAGGCGGCCGGCAGGCGCTGCGCGAATTGTGGGACAGCGAAGAGCGTCCTAGCGTCGTGATTTGCGGCACGGACCTGCAGGCCATCGGTCTGCTCGACGAATGCCGGGCGAGGAACATTCGCGTGCCCGAGGACCTCTCGGTAACGGGCTTCGACGATATCGAGCAGGCCCGGCTCACGCAGCCGCCCCTTACGACGGTGCGCGTGCCGTCGCTCGAAATCGGCGCTCGTGCGGCGCGGCATCTGATGGCGCTGATCGACGGCAGAAGCGGTGAGGATGAGATCGTGCTGGACGCGCCGGTTGTCGAACGCGACACGCTTTCGAGGCCGCTGGGCCGGCAGGCGGGAAGTTGACCGGTGCATTGCCCTGGAGCGCGCGTCTCGTCACGTCGTTGCACCATCGGCGCGGCGATGCACGATCGACGGGCCAGGGATCGGCTCGATACGCTCGGGCACGGAACGATCGAAAAAATCCCGGTGAGCGCGCCGTCCACGTCCCACAGAATTGCCTTGATCGAAGCCTGATTATTCTTGTCGCGCCATGCGAGGCGGTTGCCAAAGGCTGCGCTTCATCGGCCATGATCTATGCGATGCACCAAAGCCAGGTCGTGTGTATCGTCGATCACGGTGTGGCCGTGCCCTCGCAGCGCGACTTCCCTGCGAACGCGTGTGTATCGTGCGCGCCGAGATAGTCGTAGAACTGTTGCGCCTGCACGTAAAGCCCCTCGGTGGGCCGGACGTTTCTTGATGAAATGCAACGGTCATTTCGATCCGCTGAATGGTGGGTCCGACGCCGAAACACTGTTCATTGCTCGAAAAGCCCGGCCCGGGGACGCCGCAACGAGCAAGCGCATGAGTTTCCGGTTCATTTTGCGGCATTACCGTCCGACCGGAGATGCTGCATGGAGTGCATGCGGTCCGTGCAGCCTGGTTTATCCAAGGTATTCCCAATGCTTCGAGACGCGCTGCAGGCATGTCCCCGCAGCGCGTCTCGACGCGTGCGCCGCCGGTCGAATCAGCAGAAACCGCCGTGATCGGCGTCGACTTCAATCAAGCAACCGCGTAACGTTCGAGCCAATGCGCGTAAGGCGCCGGCAGCGTCCACGACGGTCGTTCGATACCCAGCTTCTTCGCCGCGTGGTACGGCCAATGGGGATCGGCCAGATGCGCGCGCCCGACCATCACCAGGTCCAGCTGACCGTTCTTGACGGAGCGGTCGGCCAGTTCCGGCGTATCGATGCCCCACGCCGATGAGACCGCAATGTCAGCCTCGCGGCGCACACGCTCCGCGATCGGCGCAAGAAACGCCGGCGCCCACGGGATGGCCGCCTTCGGCGTGGAGAAGCCCACGCTGACACTGAGCATATCCAGCCCTTCGCGCTTGAAGTTCTTCGCCAGTTCAATCGACTCAGCGAGGGTTTCCTCGTCGCGTCCGTCGTACTCGATCACGCCGAATCGCGCCGTCAACGGAAGATGCTCAGGCCATACCTTGCGTACGGCGGCCAGCGTTTCCAGCAGGAAGCGGCTGCGGTTCTCGAGGCTGCCGCCGTATGCGTCGTCGCGTTGATTGGAATGCGTGGAGAAGAAGCTCTGGCCGAGGTAGCCGTGCGCGAAGTGCAATTCGAGCCATTCGAAGCCGGCCTCGAGCGCGCGCCTGGCCGCCGCGACGAAGTCTTCGCGAACGCGTGCGATGTCGTCGAGCGTCATCGCTTTGGGCACTTTCGACAGGCCACCGCCGAAGGCGATCGCCGACGGTGCGAGAGTTGCCCAGCCCCGGGGATCGCTGTCGGCGATGTGGTCGTCACCTTCCCACGGCCGGTTCGCGCTGGCTTTGCGGCCCGCGTGACCGATCTGAATTCCCGGCACGGCGCCCGCTGCCTTGATCGATGCCACCACGGGCGCGAACGCCTGCGCCTGCTCGTCGGTCCAGATGCCCGCACAGCCCGGTGTAATCCGGCCCTCGGGCGACACCGCGGTTGCCTCGACGATCACCAGCCCCGCGCCCCCGCGTGCCAGACCGGCCAGGTGCACGCGGTGCCAGTCGTTGATCAGACCGTCTTCGGCGGTGTACTGGCACATCGGCGGAATGGCGATGCGGTTGCGTAGGGAAACGTCCTTGAGCTTGTAGGGCTGAAATAATGCGGACATCAGGCTAAACTCCTCTGGATAAGGCTTGTACGTTAGTTCGATGAGTATCGAACTATTGAGTATGGCAGAAACCTCTACCCTTTGCACAATGCGTACTTATTCCCATCCTGGCGCCGAGGACTTCACGCTCGCGCGGCTCTTCCACGCGCTGAGCGACCCGGTGCGCCTTGAGATCGTCCGTCGACTTGCAACGGTCGACGAAGCCACCTGTGGCGACCTCGACGGTGGACGCCCCAAGTCGAGCGTCTCCCATCATTTCCGGATCCTGCGCGAAGCTGGCCTGGTGCGCACGCGCGTTGCCGGCACCGTGCATCAGAATTCATTGCGGCGCGCCGAGCTGGATGCGCGCTTTCCGGGCTTGATGGAGGCGGTCATCAAGCAGGTCGCCAATGAACCCGCATTAAGCGAATCGGCTTGAAAGTCGGCTGAAGGCTGGTGGAAAGATGGGCGCGAGCGCGACGGTGCGCACCATGAAAGCCGGGACGGCGCACCCCTTTCCCGACGCAGCGGTGTCAGCCCAGACGGCGCGTCATAGAGCGTCAGCCTGATCAATCTTCGCTGTACAGAATAAGGGTGCTCGCTCGGGTATTCACGAGGCGGTGAGATTGAATCCTTCAGTCCCGGCGGCGTGAAGCTTACTGCCCTCCATACTGGACCGTCAGAACGTTCTTCACCGACGAGACGCCATCCACGGTTTTTGCGATAGCGGCGGCCTTGTCGATCTGGCTCTGATCGGCAGCGTGCCCGCTAAGCGTGATTACACCGTTTTTCGCGATTACGCTGATGCCGTTCGTCTGAACGCCGCCTTTCTGAAGCGCCTGGGACACTTTCCGGCTCAGCGCCCTGTTGGCTGAACGAATCTGCTTCTTCGACATTCCCGCACTCGCCGACGGCGCGCCTGAGGAGGCGGCGGTAGTGCCGGCCGTTTGCGGCCAAACGTTGACGGAAAACACGGTCGCCAGGGCGATCGCGGCAAGTCTGAGCACATTGATCGTCTTCATTGCTTAGCTCCAGGTTCGCTTGAATCTCATTGAGGGGCACGCTGAATTCTAGGCGGCCATGCGTGACTTCCAAGAGATACTTCAATCTTGAGGATAACCAAGCTCAATTTCGGCCCAACGCGTCGTTTCAGAATGTTCGTGCTACTTGTTGGTGCGCAGGGCGCGAACGCCGAGCGCTGAAGGCAAGCACGTGTGGGGGGCGAACCGCGCGGTTAGCGTCGATACAGTTGGCGTAAGGAACGCAAGCTATTGCTGTAGTTGCCATCTCAGTATCGGGTGCGTGGTGTTCGGCAATATCACCCAGGTCCCGCCGGCGCCGAAATCCCACGTCGGTCCGAAGCTGGCCGCTACGCTCATCTGCCCGGTCGTGAGGCCATTGGCCGTGCTCACGGGTGTCCCCATTCCGACTCCGGACGCTTGTCCCGTTTTATCGCGGTCCCAGAAAACGTCGGCGGCGATCTTGCCGGCGTTATATTCTGCGATGCCGCCCCTGTAGAACGGCAGCGGGAACGTATTGACAGGGCCGCTTGCGAACGACTGCTCGATCGTACCGCTGTTGGAGTCGACCAATCCGCCTTGTCCACTAAAGGCCGATACCGATGCCGTCGAATAGGATTGCCGGATCAATCCCGAATTGCTGGCTGCCAGTCCGCCGGCCGATGAATGCGACCCGCCACCGGCGCTACCTGTCGCGAACGATTGCAGAATGGTCCCGCTGTTATTACCGACGAGCCCGCCGGACCCGCCAGACCCCGAGACCGCGACATTGCTGCCCGCACGATATATCACACCGGAATTCGTTGCTATCAATCCGGCAGAAGGTCCGCTTGCCACGTCCATCACGATACCGTCAGCGTAGACGTTCGACACCAGCCCGGACGACCGGGCAGCGAGCCCGCCTGCAGGGACGAAGTACACGGTTATGCGCTCGTTGGCGAGCTTGAGATTGCGCACGACGCCAGTGTTGCCGATGGCCGAAAAAAGGCCCGCTCCAGACTTATCAGTGACATCATCCTCGGAGAAAATGCCGACGTTGGCAATGGTGTGCCCGAGACCGTCCAGCTGCCCTGTGAAGCCATTTACCGTGCCGGTGCCGATAGGCTGAAAATTGTTACCGGCGGGACTGGCATCGATGTCGCGGCCCAGCGCGTAAGACCCGTCAAGACGCTGCGAGATCTTGTTGACGTCGTCCAATGAGTTGATCAGCACGTAGTCCGTGAACTGGCTTCGGATGCCACTGTATGCCGGAGCAGTCCATGCCGGATTGCTCGTTGTGTATCCGGGTACATCTAGCCCGTTGCCATCGTGGTAACTCGACACGAGCCCCGAACTCTTCGACCAGTCGATGGTGCCGAGATTCGCGACGCCGCCTCCGTTGTTCTGCCCGCCCATGTCAGCGCGCAGTGTCAGATTGGCCGTCCCGCTATTGGCAAGCGTCGCCATTGGACCGACCGTGACCGAACCCGCGGCGTTGAGCGTGAGGGATGCGTTGCCGGCCCAGCGCATCGTCTGCTCCATCACGATGTCGCCTCGGGAGGCGACGAGCGTCAGTGACGTGCCCTGCTCCAACTGCCTAAGCAGCGCAGCCGTCGTCAACGGGCCGACGTTGAACACCGGCGCATTCAGATTCCAGTTCGCCGCGTGAACATCGGCATTGTCGAGATGCAGCGCCGCGCCCTTGGTGTCGACGGTTCCGCCGCCAACCGGATCTGTTGCATCGATTCGGCCGTGGACGTGCGCCGTGCCGTCATTGGCGATGAGCCATACGTGACCGTCGCGAGTCGCCGTGCCTGTGGCGCGCAAAGCATTCGTGATGCCCGCGAGCGCGTACACGTTGCCATCGGCGGCCTGCAGCGCAATCTGGGCCGCGGCGATCGTCCCTTTGTCGACGACATCGCCGCGGCTTCCCGTCGATTGCACGAAGGTCTGCGGCAGACCGGTGGTGTCGCGCACCAGCACCTGGTCGCCGGCTGCGAGTTCGGCTGAGCCGGAAGGCGCGCTGATCGTGCCGTCGTTCTCGACGAGCTTGCGCGCGATCAGGAACACGTCGCCGCCAGTAGAGGTGATCTTGCCAAGGTTCAAGACGACGCCCGCGCCCCCGCCGGTGAAAGTGAGCGGACCGCCTGCCATGAAGGCGTCGTTGCTGATATCCAGCGCGGACGCGACGAAGCGCCCGCCCGTCGTCACGACTCCACTCGGGCCGACTAGGACGCCCTGCGGGTTGATCAGATAGAAGCTACCGGTCGCGCTCAGGAATCCTCTGAGCACGGACTGTTCTGCGCCGGTCACGCGGCTCAGCGTAGCGCCCGAACCGTTCTGGACGATGACCGAATTGTCCTTGCCGATCGAGAAATCGCACCAGTCGATGACGGCGCGCGATGTCGACTGAGTGACGGTCAACCGTGCGCCCGTGGAAGTTATCGCACCGGCCCCTGCGACGAACTTTCCTCCGCTCGGCAAGGGACCCGCCGCCCACACATTGCAAGCGACCGCGAGTCCCGCCCAGAGCGAGACGATTGCAGTGCGGTGAAGCGTCTTTGTCTGAACCGGACGAGGCGTTCTCGCCCGTCTGTTCATTGATGAGGAACGGCTGCGCATGTCATGTCTCCGTCTACGTACGTCAACGTCCACCACCTACAAGGCAGTTAACATCAACATAGACCAAGCGAGACCATTTACCCGGAAGGTTTCGAGTAGGAGTCCGCGCCCGGCGAAACGACCGACCGCGCGCTTTGCAAGAGCAAACGACCGCCGATGTCGCCGCCAAGTTCTCGGCGCCGATATAAGCAGAGATTCGGCTGCGAAAAAAGCTCCCAGGACCTATCAGCTCACTGTTGTTTGATACGAACAGAATGCCGGGCGCGATGTGTGCGGGCCCCGAGGCCCCGCCAGGGCGCGCAGAACGGGGCTAGCACAATGCGCTTGCCGCCGTGTCAGCCAGGCATTCACCGCCCCTGCGCCGATCGGCGCGCCTGCGACGAACATGCCGACGCCTGTCGGAACGAAGGTGCCGATCGCCGCAAACGACTCCGTACAGGCGGCGGCGAACACCACGGCGAGCACGAGAAAGGGACGTTCGCTGAGCGACATCAACAAGGCATGGATGGACATCACTGCTCCACGATTGCGCCGCCGCTGGCGGCGGGCTCAGCAAGTTCATCGCGCTCGAACGTCCATAGCGCAAGGCCAGCGTCGGCAATACGATCAGGTTCAACGCGGTAGATGTAATCAGCCCGCCGAGGATCACGACCGCCATCGGCCCTTCGATCTCGTTGCCGGCCGCACCGCTTGTTATGGCGAGCGGCAGGAGCGCCAGCGCGGTGACCAGTGCGGTCATCAGAATTGGCACGAGACACTCGGAGGCGCCGCGAACGGAAGTATCGCGGTTCCATGGCTGTCCCTCCACATGTACAAGGTTGAAGGGACACTATGGTAAGGTTTCCGAACTGAAAACGATGTCGCGGCAGTTATTTCAGGACGACGTCTTTCCTGACATTGGCTATCACGTCAATGGGATTTGTTTTTCCCCGGACTACGCGGCGATTTCATGCTCTGACCTAGAGCAAACACTTTTCAGCAACACCGACAAGGTCGCCTTTAAATCGGATCAAACGGGTCAAGGAAAGGGCGTCGTCATACTCAACCGACAGGACTTCGGTGCAACCACGATCCGATCGCTCGGCAACGGCGTCTTCCAACGCTTTATATGTCAGCACCAGACTTTCGCTCAGTTCGGTTCTGAAGCCGTCGCGACGATTCGTTTCACCACCGTAGTAAACGACGGCGGCGCCGTGTCTCTTCGTGCGTGTTACTTGCGTCTTGGGCGTGCCGCGGACGGTCATGTCCGGCCCGACACCGAAGTCTGCGTGTCGGCTGACTTGACCGATGGTCGCCTGCAAAGCACTGGCTACCAGAGCGACTGGACGAATATCGACGCCCATCCCGATTCGAAAGTCCAGTTCGACGGGTTAGGCTTGCCGAGGTTTCGGCAATGCGTCGATAAGGTACTGGAACTGCATGCGAAGTTTCCATTTGCACGCTGCGTTGGTTGGGACGTAACCGTCGATGTCACCGGAGAGATTGTCGTATTGGAGTGGAACGCGGAATACAACGACGTAAAGTTTAGTGAAGCCACTCAAGGACCATGCTTCGCTGACCTCGGGTGGGAAAAGCTTTCGCAGCCGGGCTGTAATAAATAAAATGTAGGCGATGAACCACGGCGCCTAAGCGGTGCTGTCAGCGCATCCGTATGCTTTGCCGCGACTCGGCTCGCCGCGCGCCAATAGCTGATCTTCGAATAGCATGCGACGTATTGACGGCATTGAAAAAAGCGTAACCAGGTCCGCTCGTTGCCGAACCCAGAACCTTCTGCAGCCGGACATGCTCTTCCAGAGAGTCAGATAAATGAACTGTCCTTCGAGAACTTCCTTTGACGCTGGTTGCAGTGTCGTAATAGCTCGCTGACAATGATGCAGGCGTGCTAAATACGCAGATGTCTCGAAGCGCGGATCACGTTGCGGCCCACAGGTCGGGCTTGAAGTCGTGAATCGACACATTGCGGCTGCGGCGCCGTTCACGATGGCCGCGCGCTCGGTGAATCGGCCGGCAAACTCAGCCTGCCCAATGCCTCGCCGGAGGCCGCCACAAACGCTTCCCGATGCCTCATTGATGCACAATCGGCGCAAAGGCCACAACGACACGACCTGAATACGATGGACGACCAAGAATCGCTTTCCCTGGCACTGCCCGACGGCACCAAGGTCTCTGCTCTCCTCCGGGTGCCGGAGGACGCGCGATCCCTCTATGTCTTCGCGCACGGCGCCGGGGCGGGCATGCAGCACGCCGGCATGTCGTCACTGGCCGACGCGCTTGCGGCGGCTAAAGTCGCCACATTGCGCTATCAGTTTCCGTACATGGAGCGGGGCTCCAAGCGGGTGGACTCGCCGGCCGTGGCACATGCTGCCGTGCAGGCAGCCGTCGCGGAGGCCCGCCGGCGGCTCCCCGCCCTGCCGCTCTTTGCGGGCGGCAGGTCGTTCGGCGGCCGCATGACGTCTCAGGCCCAAGCCATCTCCCCGCTCGACGGCGTGCGTGGTCTCGCTTTCGTCGCGTTCCCGCTGCACCCGGCGGGCGCGCCCGGCGTGGAGCGGGCACAGCACCTGGCGGACGTCACAGTGCCGATGCTCTTCCTGCAGGGCACGCGGGACAAGCTGGCCGAGCTTAACCTGCTGAGGCCGGTCGTCGAGACGCTGGGGCCGCGCGCCACGCTGCATGTGGTGGACGATGCAGATCATTCGTTCCACGTGCGCGCGTCCTCCGGCCGGACCGACGCGGAGGTCGTGCTCGAACTGGCACGGACGATGTCGGCGTGGTTCTTCGCCGAAGCAGAGCTCGTGCGCGTTACCTGAGCAAGCGCAAGAATGTTTGTAGCAGAGTAGGACGGCGAGCCGGCGAATTCGCGGTGCTGCCCTCGCCCGCTCAATCCCTTCGCTATCCGCAGATAGTCTGTCGCATAGCCACGATAAGCGACGCCTGTCGCGTCGGCGACGTTATGCCAGTGCCGAGTGAGTGAATTTGTCAGAACCGCTTGCGGTGATCCGCCCGCGGAATTGTAGAGGGCATCTGCTCTGATTTGGCCGGCGCCGACCCGTAAGTCACCGCTTAGGGATGCGGCCAGAGCCAGACTCGCGGAGCGTCGAACAACGCGCATTGGCCGGCCTCGCGTAATAGCTACTTGTTCAATTTCTCAGCCTCGCTCGGCTCCTCGCTGGGCTTGTAGCGCGGCCTGGGTTGTGGCAGCAGAAAGAAGGCGACGCACAGCAGTGCAATGGCCACTCCGATGCGCGACGCCGCGATCGCGACGGGAACTGCAGCGATCTGGACCAGCGTCGCAACGCCGTAGCGGCGCGTCATCTGCTGGAGGAAATCGGCCGCGAGCCGTTCGTCCATCAGCCGGCGGCCTGGCATTGCATAAAACCACTTCGCCATCCAGGTGCAGGCGGTCAGGGCAAGACCGGCAACCAAGGTCACTGACGCGACGGGTTCGAAGCCCGTGCCGAGGTGGAAGCACCAGACGCGGATTGGATAAGGAATGACGACGATCGCCAGCAGGAACAGGAGGTTGATCACGCCAAACCAGTGATCACTCTTCGCATAGATACGACCCGAATAATGGTGTTGCAGCCAATAGGCCCCGATCACGACATAGCAGAGAACGAGCGCGAGATACTCGCGCCACTGCTCCGCCATGGCCCTTGCCAGGTCGCTGTAGCCATGCGCCCCCTCGGGAGATCCGGGCACCTTGATCTCGACGATAAGCAGGGTCAGCGCGATCGCGAAGACCGCGTCGCTGAATCCCTCGAAGCGGTCAAGTCCGCGCTCGGCACCATGCGTTTCGGCGTCGGCAGGCTGGTCTCGCCTATTACGTAGCATCATGCGGGTCTTTTGGCGCACGCCGGAGCCGCTCCTCGCGGCACCGCACGCACCATCCTTGTTGGACGATATGAATTACGTCCTTCCATGGAAAAGCTGCGAACGAAGCATTGATTGTCCGCGACTAAGTATGACCGCTTTGGGCCGTCTTGAGGCGGTGCCATCCGCGACTTGCTCGCCCGAAACCGGCCATTGAGCGAGGGCAAACAGACCTCTCCTAGCCAAACTGGATGGCAAGCTCGAGCGGCCGTTGCTAGCCGGTTCCGGAAGTCGCGGAGCGCATTAGCGCCCTAGACGATGAGGTTGAAGACGGACCTTTGTTCCTTACTACTGCTGCGAGCCGCTGTGGGACATGTAGATGGATCGCTCGCAACCTACAACGCCATCCGTCTCTCCCGAACACCTCACGTGCCCTGCGCCACACTGCTCTTCCGGCGAACACTGGATTGCCGCAACGCGGATTCGGGCGTTGATGCACGCATAATCCATTGTCATAAGCCGGTGCGGACGGCCGTTCAAGTCACGTTCAACGATTCGCAGCAGCGAGGAAACGCGCGCGCATCGGCTTGAGCATGAACAGGGCGAGCACGGCGGTAACGATATCCAGCGTGATTGCCGATGCAAATACCGGCGTCCAACTGCCCGCATGCTGATGCAGCAACGCAGCGAGCGGTCCGCCGAAGATCGAGCCGATGCCTTGCGAGATATATAGCCAGCCGTAGTTCTCGGTGGCGTGGCGCGTGCCGAATGTATCCGTCAACGTCGACGGAAACAACGAGAAGATTTCGCCCCAGCCGAAAAACACCACGCCCGAGAGCAGCACGAATAGCACCGCGTTGTCGCGTGTCATGAGCCACAGCGCCATCGCGACGCCTTCGAGCACGAACGCAAAAAACATCGTGTTTTCGCGGCCAAAACGGTCGGACACCCAGCCGAACAGGGGGCGCGTGAGGCCGTTCGTGAAGCGGTCGATCGTCAGCGCGAGCGGCAACGCGGCCATGCCGAACACCATCACCTTGGTGATGCCGAAGTCGGCGGCAAACGTCGCCATCTGCGACGTGACCATGAGGCCCGAGGTGGACATCATCGTCATCATTGCGAACATGAGCCAGAAGAGCGGCGACTTCATCATTTGCGACGGGCGGAGATCCGGCACGTTCGATGCAGCGGCGAGCGTCCCAGCCTTCATCGGTGCAACGGCGTTCGGTGTGCGCAGGCCTTGCGACGCCACGAAGCCGACGACCGCGAACGCGATGCCGTAGATCCACAGCGTTGCATCGACACCGCGCGACGCAAGCGATGCGGTGATGGGGAACGTCGTCACGATCGCGCCCATGCCGTAGCCCGCTGCAACCGCGCCGGCCGCGAAGCCGCGCCGGTCGGGGAACCAGCGCACCATCAGGCCGACGACGCCCACATACACGATGCCCGTGCCGAGACCGCCGACGAGACCGTAGGTGAGATAGAGCATCGACGTGCTCGTCGCCATGGATGCGAGCACCCAACTCAGGCCCGACATCACCGTGCCGAGCGAGATCAAAAGACGCGGGCCGAAGCGGTCGATTAACTTGCCCTGAAACGGCGAGAAGAACGTCTGGAGAATGATGAGCAGCGAGAACGTGACCTGTAATTCGGGCAGCGGCACGCCGAGCTTCGCGGAAAGCGCCTTCGTCAACAGCGTCCATACGTATTGCGGACTCGATATCGCCATCATGCAGACGAGGCCGAGTGCGAGTTGCAGCCAGCGGTTGTGGGCCGCCGCGGCAGGCGAGATCGAGGCATCGTCGTGCAGCGTTTGGGTGCGTGTGTTCATGTGCTTTCCCCGGATGATTCGGATAAAAATGGATGAGCGCCGCCCTCCGGCGCCGACGAATGCGGAACCGGATGACTTCGCAACTTCGTGCGTGATGCGGTGTTTAAGCGCTAAAAGCCTGCACAGGCGCCATCGCTTCTCGGGTCGTGACCCGCTTCGAAAGAACCATCAGGATGCCGAATGATTGCGCCGGCATGGCCCATCGCTTCGTCGTAGGCGGCGAGCACTTCGACTTCGTGGCCGAGCGCGCGCAATGCGTCGATGGTCTCTGCCGGGAAGCGCGCTTCGAGCTTGAGCGAATCGGTCGATTGGCCCCACGTGCGACCGAGCAGCCAGCGCGGCGCATCGATAGCGGCCTGCGGGTTCCAGCCGAAACGCGCGATGCGCGAAAACACCGCGCTCTGCGATTGCGGCTGACCGTCGCCGCCCATGTTTCCGTAGACCATCGTGCGACCATCGGCGAATTGCGCGAGCGCGGGGTTCAGCGTATGGAACGGGCGACGTCCCGGCATCAACGGATTGAGCGACGACGCATCGAGCGAGAAGCTGCATCCGCGGTTCTGCCAGTTGATGCCCGATTGCGGCAGCACGATGCCGCTGCCGAACTCGTAATAGATGCTCTGGATAAAGCTCACCGCGACGCCGTCGCCATCGATCACGCCCATCCATACCGTATCGCCGGGACCGCGTCCCTTGCCCCACGATGCGGCCTTCGACATAGACACCTGTTGTGCCATTGCATCGAGCGCGGCGGGATTCAGTTGCGTGACCGGATCGATACGCATGTGGTCCGGATCGGTGACATGCTCGTCGCGAATCGTGAACGCGAGCTTCGTCGCTTCGACGCACGCATGCACGAACTCGGGACCGAGCGGGTCCATGTCGTCCTTCAGCACGCGGTCGAGCACGCCGAGAATAAGCAGCGAAACGAGGCCTTGCGTCGGCGGCGGCATGTTGTAGACCGTGCCAAGCGTGTGCTTAAGTTCGAGCGGCGTGCGTTCGCGTGCGCGATGACGTTCGAGATCTTCCAGCGTGATGAGCGTTTCCATCGACGACATGTCCCGCGCGATGCTGCGCGCGACGTCGCCGCGATAGAAGTCGTCGAGGCCCGCATCGGCGAGTTGCTGGAGCGTCGCGGCTAGGCGCGCGTTGACGAAACGTTCGCCCGTTTGCGGCGCGCGATCATCGGGCATGAAGGTCTGCGCAAAGCCCGGCACATGCTGCAGTTCGCCGCGCTTGGCCGCGATGCAATCGGCCTGGCTGCGCGTCACCGGAATGCCGTGCTTCGCATAGTGAATCGCATCTTCGAGCAGGCGCGCCACGGGCAGCTTTCCGTCGAGCGAGCCCTTCGAGAAGCGCTGCGCGAAGTCCCAGCCGGAGACGGTGCCCGCAACCGTGTTCGCCGCGAGCGGGCCGCGCGTGGGAATCGCATTAAAGCCGAGCGCGCGATAGGTGTCGATGTCCGCGCCCATCGCGGCCGCGCCGCATGCCTCGATGCCGATGGGCGCATGCCCCGGCCGCGAGATGAGCCAGAAGCCGTCGCCGCCGATGCTGTTCATGTGCGGATAAACCACCGCGATGGTCGATGCCGCCGCGATCATCGCTTCGACTGCATTGCCGCCTTCGCGCAACACGGCAAGCGCGCTTTGCGACGCGAGCGCATGCGGCGCGACCGCCATGCCGCGCATTCCGCGCGTGGGGTTCAGAATGTTTGCCTTGACCGGCGCGTGTGTTGCAGTGACTTCAAGAGGCATGACGTTTCCTTGTATACAACGAAAGCCTTCGATGCCAGATTCGTGCCATGCGTTGGTAAAAACCCTGATCGGCCTTATCGGGTAAGGCTTTCAGCGTTGCATGGAGAATGAACGGAAGCGCGCCGCGCGCGCCGTCAGATGGTGCGCCGAAGCCTTGCCGGTGCGTGGCCGCTGACGTCCGGCCTCGTTTCGGTGCGCGCGGCGAGGAGGCGTTGCATCGCGAGGCCGCGCACGCTCGACTGGCTTCCGCCGATGTGCTGCGAGACGAGTAGAACGCTCGTCGTCGCATCGCCGGCGCGGATAGCATCGAGAATCGCCGCGTGTTCCTCGTAGGTATCGGCGATGCCGTCGCCCTGTACCAGATCAAGCCGCCGCACCACGCGGATGCGGTCCGTCACGCGCTGCATGGTCGCGGTGAGTTCGTCGTTGCCGGCAGCGGCGACGAGCGCATGATGCAGGGCTTCGTCAAGTCCGACGAGCGTGCCGCCGTCGGTAATGCGTTGCGCGCGCCGAACCTTCCATACGCGGTCGAGCGCGTCGACCAGCAGATGCAATTCGGCCGATTGAGCCGCTTCGCCGCACAGCTTGCGCACGGCGAAGGTCTCGATCATCTGGCGCATTTCATAAAGATCGTCGAAGCGCTTGTTGTCGATGGGCGCGACTTCCCAGCCGCCGCGCACATAGCCGCGCATGAGGCCATCGCTTTGCAGGCGTTGCAGCGCTTCGCGCGCGGGCGTGCGCGAGACCGCGAAGCGCTCGGCGATCGCGCCTTCCGTGAGGCGGTCGCCGGGCAAGAGCCGCATGTCGAAGATTTCGTCGCGCAGGGCGTAATAGACGCGGTCGGCCCGAGAGAGCGCGGGGGTGTCGCCGAGCGGACGCGTCAGCTTGATATCGGGCATGGCGGACAGCTTAGCAAAGGAAGACGCGTCGCCAATAAATCGACATCAAAAGCTATTCGATCCATGGAAGTAAGTTGGACAATGACTGCCGAGTCGCTTTCATTCTCCAACGCATTCCTTGCATTAAATTCGGATCAACCCTGAGGCCGGTGCAAGTGCTCCGTACGGGTCTTTTTTCTGTCCGCTACATACCTCCCGATAGCCCCCGCCCCCATTGCCTCCTGCGGCTGGATTGAGGCCCGCTGGTAATGTACCGACAAGTGTGCAGAAAGCTCGAAGGCAGAAAGTTGCGGAATGAAGGGGTGGCCGTGGTGTAAGTTGATGAATGTCCAGTTCGTCAACCTGCCCTCGGGAGGGCTTACGCCAT
>Ga0153921_1000155_pt1 | contig 50218 bp, 54 predicted proteins | sample TSNJ005MetaG_FD_104691 | JGI IMG/M metagenome (GOLD analysis project Ga0153921, IMG submission 104691) | Attine ant fungus gardens microbial communities from New Jersey, USA - TSNJ005 MetaG | ecosystem: Host-associated > Fungi > Mycelium > Unclassified | place: USA: New Jersey, Brendon T. Byrne... | reverse complement strand
TCTCAACGGAATCTTCTTCCCCGCACCGTCTCCAGTCAGTGCCATGTCCTACGTTGCGCTCGCAACCATCACGCCGGCCACTATCGCCTTTTACCTGATGGGGCGTCGAAGCCACGCTGACGCATCCCAGCCGCCACCTCACCTGAACTCGCGACAAGAGGCTGCCAAAGAGTAGTAGACGAACCGCAACTGCAGCCCAACACGCCGGCTTCCCCGTCACGAGGCACGGGTCCATCAATTTATGAAGACCACGCCGCCCGACCTTCACTAGAATGCCGAGAAATGTTTTGCGCTTTGACTTTTCGAGCACTTATCACGAATGGATTCGGCCCGCCAGCGACACTACATCAGTCACCCCGGTATCCACACGGTCGAGCGCCTACGATCTCAGGCTTCCAGTTCTACCTGTGCGGAATCGACATCGCCTACACGCCCCTCCTGGCATGGGCCCGCACGATCCACCACGCCCGCCCTCACCCCCGCCGGATCGCGTACCGCGGTAAATTTCCCGGTGCACTGTGCGGGGCGCTGCTCGAACAAGCAGCAGACCCTTCTCAACCGTCCGGCCATCACTGCCACCGCCCCGTATCGAAATCACACGCCGAATCGACAGCGCTGCAGTCGCACTGGGGTATGGCGCCGTCTGACCCGGCGGGGGTGATCGCCACAACATTCTTCGACCTCCACGACAGATCACAGATATCCGGAAGTTTCTTTTGCTCCGGAGACGACGCAGAACAACGGCAGCTTTCACTCAGGCGCCAGAAATCGGGCCCGATTCGCGCTACCGTTCTAGGCTATGGGGACCAGCTTCCACGGACCGAACCCGTGGCCACACATCACTCGCGCGATCCGCACGCGAGGCCCACGCTATGCCGCTGTCCCCTATCTCGGACAGCTTGCGCCCGAACTACTTCCACTTCGCAGTGGAGACCTCCTGATCGTCAATGCTTGTACCGCGGCGATCCGCGCCCACGCCACTTCACCTGCCGTTCTTGCGCACTACCTCAGCAAGGGCGTTCGCATCCTGTCGTCGTCAACACTGCACGCCAAGGTCATCGTGACGAACCAACGAGCTGTAATCGGCTCGCCGAATGCTTCCGAAAATTCCACATTCACCCATGAAGCGGTCGTCATTTCCGATGACCCCCAAGTGGTTGCCGACAGTCGCGCGTTCATCAACAATATCGACGAAACCACTGCTGTAGACCAAATATTCATCGACAACGCCGCGCGCGAATGGGCGATCGGTCGTGCCGTACCCATTCCCGGCATCACTGGCCGAATGCAGAACCTTGACAACGACTTTCCTCTAACTCCGACCAACCGAATATTTATCAGGCAAGTCAGCGATCACGAAAGCCATCCTTCCGTGCGCGTCGCACCTGTGAAACAGACTTCAACGAAGCATCTTTCGGTCAATCCGAGCGTGAGATATCGACTCGAAACACTCAGGCTCGGAAAACCAAGCAGCATGGCACGTGGGGACCTCGTCATCCGCGTCTCCACGGACAACGAATTGTTATTGCCACCCGCTGTCGTGATATCCAACCAGGATCGAATAGCGGATTCCCCCAGTCAATTTCAGTTCTTTCTCCGCGTTCGCAACGACCTGCTACCGCTTCCTGTGGCAGACACCGAGAGGTATCTCGTCGATGTCGGGCACCCCAGCGCACAACTGCGGTCCAACCACTACGTTCGCTCGCTCAGTCTTCGGGCCGAACTGTTGGCGTTGTGGAACCTTTGAGTCCTGAGAAACGAATGTTGACGGAATGCGAAGCATTCCTTCGAGTGCTCGAACAGCGCACCGTCAATACGTCGATCCGAGCAATGTACTCACGGAAGTCGAACGACGCACGACTCTAATGTTCGAATCCGGTGAACGAAATCCTCTGCGCAACTGCGATAAAGAGCATTCCGCGTGACAATATACGCGGATCGACCTCCCCCAACCGAAGTCCCTCACGATTCGCAGGCGAACACGAAGGCACAAACCCTCCCCGCTGGAAACCTACGTTCGGCAGATGACAGGTTAAGGTGCCTTTCCGGATCTTTCAGGTGCTCCTCTCGACACGTGACCCGAGCCATCGAGCTCGCAGACGCACCATCGACTGTCCACAGACCCCCGTCTCCATCCATCTCCACGACACACGGCAGCAGCCTGCGGAAGCGCCGTCCAACACGCGGGTTACATAACCCCTCCCCCGCGTTCAGTCGCACATGAACCTCCCCGGCGTCTGACAGCATGAGAGCCAAGCATCTCCATCCGCTCCCGAAGAATCCAACCCGATTCCGACGCTAGACCCATCATCGAACCGCCGACCGCCAACGCACCCAAACTCCACCTTCAGCGAAGCCGCAGAGGTGGTCCGTCAAGCCCCTCCCTGGTCGGGCCGGCGGCGGGCTGTGAGGCGGGCCGCCGCAAAATCCCTCAGAACTCCATGGCAACATCAACCACACGCGACACACCGAACAAGCGCGCCTACCCGTATCAGTTACAGATTGGTTCTAGTCTTTCCTCATGGCACAGCACAACAAGGGACCTCGCGGACACATCGCGACTCGTGCTCCCCTCAAGCAGCACAAGGTGTACGAGGATCGGGCCGCCGAACTCGGAATCCCTGCTGGGGATTACTCCGTGCTCATATTGGCCATCACCCACGGACTGGACATCCCGGACTACATCATCGACAAACTGCATCCGGACCAGCTGAGACTTCTCGAGGTCGAGGCGGCTGGATCACTGCGTCGCATCGAGCAACTTGCGGTCGGCGCATGAACTATCCCTAGACAGCGAACAACCCCCAGGGCTTGGCGGCATCGGGGGCTGTCCGTTTATGCGGTTGTGAGAGCTTCCCAGCTCCCTGACCACCACTAACCCAGTGAAGGAAGAGGCGGTGACCACCACTACCTCGAAAGGAAGAGGCGGTGCTTACTCGATGATATCGCAGAAACGCAATTCCGCCATACTCGCGGACGTGTTCACGGTGTCATTTTTGGCACGTCCAGATCACATTTCAGCTTTCATGGCGACCGGATCACACTTCTGCGTCCCGAATGTCCCATCCGAGCAAGCCAGCACCGTACCCATGGCGGTACCGATGTGCGGCCGCCGGATCGAACAGACCTCCCGAACAACCGCGGCCGTAACGCGCGTACAGCGGATCCGCAGACAGGGAGGCCGCCCCTAGCCGACAACGAACGAAGTGCCCCGATACCTAACTAAACAGCGCAGACCTCTTGAAAAGCACAAAGGCCCCCGAAGGGGGTGATTGGGAGCGGACCGCATCGCGGCGAAATAAGGACTGGCAGGTCCTTGACGTCGACTGAGAACTGGCAGGTTCTCCGACATCTGTTCTCGAACATTCTCGAGAGGTGAGCTTCGAAAGTTAGCGCTTTCTCTGCTCGTACTGCATCCCCTGGAAGGGACTTACCAATGGCAGGTACGTCTCAGGGTAGCGCATACCCTGAATACAGCCCAACTCATTCCATATCACCAACCTTCGGCGTGTCGCACATCGGCACCCAATCCGCGGTCCCTCAATCGACAGAAGTCGACGAATGGCAAGCGGCAGTCGACGATGCTCTCTCACGTATCGCGCGCCTCGAATCCGCTACACAGCAACTCAACGAGTCCACTGACCAGCGAGGACGCTCTTGGTCCCTACCTGTCGAGCCAACGGAACAAGCACGCGTTCCAGTGTGGACATCACGCAGGGAATGGCTCCGCCAATTCCGGCATCACACCACCAGCCCGGCCGGCAAGGCGTTGTGCGCGCGCAACCTGATCAAGCCCGACAAGGCTTACGCAGTGGCACAAGCTCACGCACATTTCGCCGAATCCCACACCGGCCGCGGGGTCTCCGCAGCGAAATCAACGATCGCTGCCCGGGCCAAAGTCAGCGAATCCTCTGTCAATCGCGCCAGGCGAGTGCTCATCGCTCTCGGAATGGGCATCGAACAGGTCCGGGGACGGAACCTCAAAACCCTGGAATTTCTGGCTGCTGAAGCCCATCACGGGGGTCAACAGCACCGCGCTGCATCGACATGGTCACTGTCATCCCCTCGAACAATCGTGGCAACGACACCTCAGCGCAGACTCGCCAAGACGCGACCGTCTCGCGCCTCTGAAAGAGCAACCCGCCACAGAGCTCGCAACTCTCTGAGGCCCGACGTCAATCGCGTCTATCAGCCCCACAGCAGTCGACCAGGGCCGATAGGAACTGACACCCTATCTAGTGTTGGTTTTTTATCTTTTGAAGTTCTTCCGTTAGGAAGAACTCACCAACGCGCGCACGCGCGAGCCCAGCTCACAACAAAAAAACGAAGCACTTCTCGGATCACACCGCGGCCTCTGGCACTTCAGAGGACTGCAGCCGAACTCGTCAACCATGCGCCGGCTCTCAGACCGACCGGACATATCGGGGCGATCTGTGATCTTCTCCGCGATGTCAAGATCGATACGACGCGATGGACAGGACGTGACATTGCACAGACGCTTTCCCGAGACACAGCAGATCGGGGGTGGATCTGGCCAACAAGATCAAGCCTGATCTCACCGTTGGCATACCTCAGACGCAGGCTCGATGGGATCGACTGGACCGGAGAATCACCCAGTGAACAGCGTAAATCGGCCGACCTGGCGCGAAAGAGGGAACAAGAATTACTTGAAAGCTCACATGTTCAGCGTACGAAAATGGCAGCGAACCCGGAGCACCGCGCCAAGATCCTAGCCAGCATTCGGGCACACCTGACATGCAAGCAGCAGCATTGAGGCTTTACTGGCCCCAATCCGGCCAAGCAATACACGTCCGAAAAACACGCCTCACGCTGATCGACAAGCGTTGCCGAGAAGTGTGGCGATCCGTGGCACAGCACCCTGATCGCCACAGGTGTAAATACTCATGGCGACGTTGATCGGGACACAAAGAACCCGGAGGACAACATTTTGATCTAATACGCGGAGCTCCACAGCCATTTTCGGAGAACTGACCCCACCCGAGCCAGTCAATGGCGGGCTGGCGGTCCGCTTCTCTGCGCTTGAAGAACGCCGCGCTGGTACGGGTTCAACATCCGAGAGGAGGTTGAAACAACTGCCGTTTCCTCCAATGCAGACGCGCCCGTAGGTATTCGGATCGTCTATCGATCTATCTCTCCGAGACATGTACCTGACTGAGCATCTTTATTTGCGCAGGTAAACGGCTTTTTGTGCAGAGAAGCATGGTGCGATCACTGCGTGTGACGCATGCTTTGCGAGGCATCCCGGTCGCGCATGCCATACATGCAATGCATGCCTTGCAAAGCACGCATTGCAAAGCACGCATTGCATGTATGGCATGCGCTGTTGCGTGAAACGGTGGGCCCCCTTGCGTCGTTCGTAGCCGTCGGCACGGCAGCGCCGGCATCGTGCACGGGATACTTGTAGACGGGAAGCTGTCTCCATCCCCTCCCCCACTCGGTCGAGAAGTGCGTATGTTTCGGCGTTGCGATTCATGCGTCGCTGTATTCGAAATGTGCCCACTCACCCGAAAGTTCTGCTCGCAAAGCGGCGAAATCAAGCCTGACGGAACTGATTCTTCCCACCCCGTCCCCAAGCCTAATTTCGTCACTGTGACGTATAGTTTGTGCCTGCTCGGACTCGCTTCGGTGATTCCGTCGCGGCCGAACTTCGACTGATCCGGATCTGCACACGTCCCTTCCCTTACGCGTCCGGGTTCACACCGCGACCGACCTTTCGCGCAGAATTTTCGTTTCACCGCGGGCCCCCGCTGTGTCCTGAGATGATTCCGCAATGTTGTTCGTGAGTTAGATAAGCACCCCGACTGGCAGTCAGTCGGCTGTATCTCGCAATAGAATTGGAACCCCTCCCCCGATCAGTGCGGTTGTTCGTCCCACGCATGTCTCAGTTTTTTCACCATCCGTGCGGTTCACGTGAGTCCTTCCTTCTGCCCGGGATGTTCGGACCCCGATGGAATGAAATATGTTCTGGCCTTCAAAGGGGTACAGGGTTCTATTGAAGTGCGCCCGGCGCGAACATCAGAAAGTTTCTGAAGTGGCAGGCTGTCTTGCCCGCCTCGCAAGGTTGGCGCGTTCCTTCCATCCGCGGCAAGGGCGGTGCATTGGCGGATGGCTGGGCAGGACCGCTCGCGACGGTTGAGCAATTTGTTCTGTGCGCACAGCGGAGATTGCTGAACCCTATATTTCCGCCTTTAGTCAGTTGGCTGCCCAATAGCGTCTCTTCGACTTCCTGGACAATCTGATCGAGACGGACTGTCACACGTTTCGATTCGTGTCTGGAACGCCTCGCTATCGGGTGATCGTGGCAGCCAAGCTGCTCTTGGTCGGTCGACCTTTTGCAACGGTGTGTGACACTCACGGCAGATGTTTTTCGATTCGTTCGATGGCAATGAGTGCATTGACCTGCTATTTTGCGCGTCCACGCAATGCGTGGTCTGTATGCATTGCATGCAGAAGTGAAAGACGTGCGATGCATGCAAGGCATGTCCTGCTAGCAGCGCATGGCATGCGTGCAACCCTTGCATACCGCGTCATGCGTGCTCTGCGTGCGCTGCGAGCGGTGTATGGTTTGCATGCAGAGCAGCGCGTGCGTGCGGAGGTAGTACCGCTAGCGGTGCGTGCAGAGCACGCCATGCGTTGTATGTGATGAGTGCTTGGCTAGCGAGGTACGCATTGTGTGCAAAGCATGCAGGGTTTGCTAGCGAGGCATGGATAGCGTGTCGCGCATGACGTGCACGGGTTGCGGTGAACGCGTGATGAGCATTGCACGCGTTGAACGCAAGGGTTGCACTTGATGCAATTCGTGCATGACACGCGCAGAGTGCGAGGCTTGTACGTCACGCATGTCATGCGTGTTATGCTACGCGCGCACGTAATGCACAGTGTGCGTGTTTAGCGAGTGGAGCAGACTTAGCGCGCAATGCATGCAGTGCTTGGCTTGCCTATAGCGCACAGTCTGCATGCAGCCCACGTACAGCGTGGATTGCGCACACAGCAAGCAATGCACATATTGCATGCAGCGCGTGGTTTACACGCAATGCACGCCTCGCAAATGTCAACGCCCTCGATGAAAGGTCCGCAATGCAGCCACGCAAAATCGCACTCGGCAACCAGAAGGGTGGCGTAGGCAAGACGGCCTCCACTCTCGGGCTTGCCAGCGCCATCACCGCGGTCGGCGGAAAAGTACTTGTCGTCGACATGGACCAACAGGGCAATACGACCGGCGGCCTCGGCGTCACTCTCGAAGAGGGCATGATGACGGCCTACCACCTCATGAACCAGACCAGAGAAGGCATTGCAGCCGAGGCGATCATTGCCACCCCATGGGATGGCGTCGACCTCATTCCCGCAGACGAAGAGCTCGGCAAAATCGAGTCGGATGGGTCGAATGACCTGGTGTTTCGCCTAGACGTTGCGTTCGAAGGGCTCGACCTTTCTCCTTATGACGCTGTGCTTTTCGACTGCCCTCCCAATATGGGCAAGGTGCTGTTTGCGGTTCTTATTGCAGCAGATGGCGTTGTCGCCATCACTGAACCCACAATCGACAGTGTCGGTGGCGTTCAGAAGCTCGAAGAGACAATCGACACCGTTCGTAAACGGGCGAATCCGAAGCTGGAATTCGACAAGATCGTGATCAGTCGTAAACGGTCTACCGGCGAACATGAGTTCAGAGAGAGCGAGCTACGGGAGACCTACGGCTCACTCGTCGCCAAGACATCGATCCCGGAACTCGCGGCCCGCCAGGACGCGCACTCGAATCGCACTCCGATTCACCAGTTCAAGGGTGGGAAAGCACTGACGCTGCAACTTGCCTACAGTGACTTGCTCGCTGAGTTGCCCATCGTGATCGGAGCCCCGGCATGAGCGTGAAGCGGGAACCTGCAATTCGTAAGACACATCCGGCTGAACTCATCCCGGAACGTCCGCCCAGGGGAGACGCGACCCCTGCGGCACCTGCAGCTACGCCACCATCGCCTTCAGCGGATCTCAGTGCCCGCAAAGATGAGGAGGAGAAGCTGTCGATGACCCACAACACGCGCATCAAACCTTCGACGAAGGATCGCCTCCGGCGTGGCGTCGACAAATTGCGGTACGAGACTGGCGATCGCGAAATCAGTGAGGCATCGATGACCGAGGCCGCGCTGGACGAATACTTGAAGGCCAGAGGACTATAAGAGGCTCGCGTGCATGGCGTGCACTGCGTGCACGCATGATTAGTTGTCTTGATTCTTGATTGTGGAGTTCGGCCCCGGGCGAGGGCATCGTGTGTTTCGGCTGGAAGACCTAATTAGAGGCGCCTGGCACGACAGCCGAGTAGGCATGTGTGGGGGACAGTTCCAAGGACCTCGATATTGAGAACGGCTGTCGGGTGCGGGCGGGAGGTGAACCGCCGGGGCGGGAAGTCCTTGCTGTGCGCGCGCAATGCCATGTCCCTCTCATCTGCTGACTGTCCGTTCTGTAGAACTTGGAAGCCTTGGCAGCGCAAGCCTGGAGCAAATTGCGTGAACAATCCGTTGCAGTCACGCAATTCTCACGCAAAATTGCAGACCACCCCACGTCCCTCTGAGATCAACAGGCACGCAGCTGGAACGACATCACTGACGTGCTTTGAGTGCGACGCAAAAAGCATCAGTCGACTCTCGGATGCGTCCGCTAGAAATCGCTGTCAACCCTCGCCGCACGCAAAACGGACGAAACGCAGGAGTACAACCAGAAGAAGTCTTCCGAAACCAGGAGGAGTCCCGCCGGCGGCAACCAGCGGGACTCCAGACCGAGAACACCCCTTGTAGGAAGGAAAACCCGATCATGGGTGATTTTAGTCTGCGCGCAGCGCGGATCCAGCTTGGAGCACTGATCGCCGCACTTCTCATCGCGATTTTCATCGCAATCGGGATCACCGCAGGCGCATTTGTCCTCTCCTTCGCAGTCCAACGGGACCTCGCGCGCCAAGGAACCATCCCCGAAAACCTCGCATGGATCTTTCCCGTCATCGTTGACAGTGCAATCTTCGGATCCACCGTCGCCATCGTCATTCTGAGCAAACTGAAGATGCATCGACGCGACAAGTACTTCTACGTTGCTGTTGCTGTTGCGGTGGTCGCGATCAGCATCCTCGGGAACGCCTACCATGCGTTCCACTCGGCAACAGTTGCGCAACAGGCCGTTGCGGCAGGTCAGAGTATCGGCTACACGCCTCTCGACCCGGCCGTTGCTGCCATGATCGCGGTCATTCCGCCGGTGCTCGTACTCGCCTTCACGCACGGTCTGGGAATCCTGATCAAAGCAACGGGTATTGCATATTCCGACTACAAGATCGAGATCGACAATGCTGCTGCAGGTGTGGGTGCGGTTGTGACGCAAAGCGTCGTGATGCGAAACGAAACAGGTGAAGGCGTCCAGCACTCTTTAGGCGTCGTAGAAACGCATGACGCGCCGGAAACCGCTCCGTATCCGAGCCCCTCCAAACAAACGGAGTCCTCAGTGGACCCGGAGCCGTCAAACGTAGAGGCGGTGGCGCACGCCGAACTCGAATGGTTCATTGCCGCATCGGACCTGCCCGACGCTGTCAAGGACACCGCACGACGCAAGCTTGCAGACCCGACTCTCACCTGGGAGATGATCGCCCAGACGTCCAACCCTCCTGTTGCAACATCGACCTCGTGGCGCCGATACGAAAAGTTCGATACCGCGGCCCGAGTAGCTGGCTTCGACAACCCGCCGCTCATCGACATGCGAGCCTCCGACACCCAGTTCACCGACCAACTCGTCACTACAACGTGAGTAGCGCCGCAACCCGCCAACGCCAAGGTCTCCGAGCGCCAGGAATTGCATCATCATGGAAGGGTTGACGACAGCAGAGTCCCCACAGACTGCAGGTAAGGAACCCGCATTGACCGACCCAGACGACCGACACCGCGTGATCGTTCCGCCCGAACCGCACCAGCGACCCCGACAACAGCGAGCGCACGAGACGAAGGCAAAGATCCTCAAGGCAGCTGCACGCTCCTTCTCGATCGATGGGTACGCCACCTCCATGAACGACATCGTTGCGGAGGCTGCCTCCACGAAAGGAGCCGTGTACTTCCACTTCGACTCCAAGGAAACGATCGCGCGAGAACTCATCAACCACTGGTTGACCGCTCTCGACGGAATCCGACAATCAACCGACGAATCAGCAATACCAGCGATCGAGCAGTTGGCTGCATTCTTCAACGGTTCAGCGGCGCTTATAGCCGACGATGCCCTGGCCCGAGCCGGCCTCAGGCTCACCACAGAAGCAGGTCTCGATACCGCCCCACCCGCGTTCCGTGAGTGGGTGGAACTCGTCAGCCGACTCGTCGACACTGCGATCGCAGACGGACAGCTCCCCGCCTCCGCCGCCCAGCGCCTGGCAGCGAATCTGTGCGCGGGATTTATCGGCGCAGTTCAAGTCATACAGGTACTGGGCGACCCTGGAGATTTCACTTCACGCATCGACGACTTAGTGAACGCGTATTTGATTTCAGATGCGTAGTCCGCGCGCTGGCGAGGTCGTGAGTAGGGGAGAGGAACCGGACTCAATCCTCGCGGTGACGTCGCCAACCGTGTGCACGGTGTACTGCTAATTCCTCGACGGTAGCGAGGCAGTCGCGTCGTCGAGAGGAGTGACAAAGTGCCTGACATCGAGAGTCGAACCTCGCAGTGTTTTGTCTCATAGCGAATATTTCAGCGATCTGAGCCGTACCGAAGTGGAGACGTCACCATCGATGGGACCGTCACATCGATGGGACCGTCACTGAGACTGAAGAACACCAGATAGAGATCGACCCGATGAAGACAGCGGAAACCGTGTGCGTGGGGAAGGTGTGCCGCGTCGGGGCCGCGGAGCACTTCATCGGCCCTTGCCTCCCGTTGAAATGATCGGTTCCAGAACTCGCACGCGATGGTGGTACCAAAACGAATCCCACTTCGGTACCATCAGCATATGAGCACGCAGATCGCGGTACGACTACCGGACGAGATCGTGGAATTTCTCGACGACGAAGTCAGGGAACATCGCGCCGCCTCGCGAGCCTCACTAGTGTTGCGCGCTCTCGAACGTGAGCGTCGCCGTCAGATAGCCGCACGAGACGCGGAGATCCTCTCGGCCGCAACATCCGAACATGATCTGAGCCCCCTCGCTCACCACACCGTGAATCGACAGCCAACAGGCTCGACCTGATGCGACCAATTCATGAAGCCAACCTCGACACAGTTCGTCCGGTCCTCGTACTCACCCGAGAGATGGTCCGTCCACACCTCGGGACCATCACGGTAGCGCCCATCACCGGCGAGATCCGAGGACTGTCCACTGAGGTGTCCGTCAGCGCCGCTAACGGACTATCCGCCGACGCGGTGGTCAGTTGCGACCACATCACGACCATTCCCGTCAGTGCACTCGGCAACATCATCGGTTATCTTCTTCCAGCGCAAGAGGAATCACTGTCCATAGCCGTGCGCGCCGCCTTCGATCTCGAATGAGGACGACAGTGAACGGAAAGGATGAATCATGGCGCTGAAGAAAGGGGAGCAGTTCGCGCTATTCGAGCTCGAAACACCAGAATCCGCTACTCGTTCGGACGAAGTTCCCGAACCCGATCAGCCTTCTCTGTTCGACGTTGACGACACCGCTTGCCTCGAAACGGATTCCGGGGTTGCGGAGCACCCCCGGACCGACGACATCGTCGCTCCTCCGGATGAGCGCTCCAACGAAATGGAAACGGAACCCACCCAGGCGTCCGAACTCGACGCAACGGAACCGGCCGCCCTTCCTCCCGCCAGCGAGGCAGCAGACGGCCACGCCGTCATTGTCACAGCAGCCGGCACCTACACACCATCTGGCCACACACTCACCGGCCCAGTCGATTCCATCGAAAAACTCGACAAACTCATCAGATGGGCAACGCTCACCCCGCTGGGCGCACCGGCACAGATCTGGATAGTCGGAATCGAAGCCTGCGAAATGCTTGGATGGATCATCGACCCAGGCAGCGAAGACGATGTCGACGACATGGAAATCCTCCGCACCCGCGCTGCCGAAGAACTCACCGCGATCCTCCACGCCACGCTGACCCCCATGCTGACCGCAGGATGGGAACTGCGCGGAGAACCCGGCCACGTCGTTCACCTCTCCCGCACCACCGGGAACTTCACATCCATGGTCGACATCTTCATCGAACCCTATGTATGGACCTACTGGAACAAAGACTTCGGATGGGGCAATCGCGTGGGGGACATGGGGATCCTCGGATCACCCACCGCCGGAACCTACCTCCCCGACGACGACCTCCCCGCTGCCCGCGAACTGGGACGCCGACTCGCCTGGTGCGCACAACACCTCGGCGTGCTACCCGGCCCCACCCCAGCACGCACCGGCGCCGCCATCGTCGACAAGATCAAACGCGACCGCACCCGCAGCGGTAAAGGAATCGTCGTCACTGTCGGTGGACCGGTCCCACCGCTGGACGGCGAACCCCGCGGAGATCTCGAACCTGCCCTCGGATGGACCCGCATCCCGGGCCTCGAAGAACTTTCCGATGCAACACAACTGGTATCGATAGACCAACGAGCTGCGTACCTCGCTTCGGCTGGCATGCTCGAATTCGGCTACGGAAAACCTCGACATCTTCGCGGCGAGAACGCGCTCGACGCTGCGCGGCAATCGAAAACCCCGTTCGGACTCTGGCGTGTAACCCTCCCACCGGGTGACATGCTGGCGCTCCCACCCGCTCTACCGTTGCCTCACCCACACATGCTCGCCGACCAACCTGTGCAGACCTGGATCACCACCGTCAGCCTCGATGCACTGCAAACGTCCATCGCTGATGGCGGAATCGGTGCAGAACTCGACGACCTCGACATCGCAGAAGCATGGGTCTACCCGCAGCAGGGTCGAGCCCTCGACAGGTGGGCGAAAATCTTGAGAGAGGCCCGCAAAGTTGCCGTCGACACCGGCGATACAGCAATGAAACGGTTCATCGGCGCCTGCTACAAGGGCTACATCGGCCGAATGGTCAACCCCGACATGTGGACCGCCAAACAAATGCAACACCATCACCAACCGCTCTGGCGAGCAGCGATCATCGCACACTGCCGCTGGCGAGGCCGCCGCGTCGCGATGCGCATCGCACGCGAAACCGGGCGTTGGCCACTGCGCACCGTCACCGACTCCTGGGTCTACCCCCTGCCCCCGGGCATCGACATCGCAGACAACAGTGACGCACTCGGGAAAATGACTCTGGAAAAGAGCGCCCCGCTCACCGAAAACATAACCGTCATGCTGACCGACGCCCGCGACACCCACGAGATCAACCTCGCACTCAAAGCTGCGTTCACCGACGAAGATGAAGGAAACATATAGTGGCCCTGCATCTTCCGAAACCGCGATCTACCAAACCCGCACAAAAGACCGTCGGCTTGGACGGACTCAACGTATCCGTCTCGACAGCAGCGACCAGCGGTATCGAAAAATCGAAATCGGTCAAAAGTGGGGGATTAGCCGGACTCACCAGCAAAGTCTCCGTACGCCAGATCCGTACCGAAATCGGTAAAGAAGGCCTACGGCAAGCAGCTGTCGACGCCGGGAGAAAGCCTCCATCTGACCGAACACTGCGCCGCTGGGCGCAGCAAGGACGAATCCCGCACCCCGACGTCACCGAACGTGCACAACGGCGAGCCGCCATCGAACGCCTCGGTGGAATCGACGCTGTCGCAAAGAAAATCGGCCGTTCACGATCAGCGGTCTCTCGCTACCGTTCCGGCGAAACGAACGAGCTGCGCGCTGACGCGAAAAAGAAACTCAAGAACGTCAAAGCTCGCGACATCATGGACCGCGCCGGCGTCCTACGACCCGACGGGCAACCCAAAAAGGCCACCATCCGAGTCCGCGGGGGAGTGTCCGTCCGCAACGGTTCCGAAGAAGGCTACGACTACCGAGTGCGTACCCTCGACTTCGCGAACTCCGACAGCCCCTTCAGTCTCGACGAAACACGCGAACTCGCCATGGCATTGGCAGGCGACGATCATGCCCGGGTGGTTGCCATCCTCGAACGTCACGCCACGATGGATTACCCCGAGAACAAGGGATTCGACCAGTACGGCGACACTTTCGGATTTCACTTCGATTCCATCGAATCCGTCCACATCGACTGGACATAGAACTCCCCTACCCCTCGACGCACCGGGCAGGACCAGACATCGCGTTCGCAGACCCTCGTGCGAAACACCGGTAGCGATCTCGGCACCAGAGGATATGTCGGCCAGGTTCGGAATCGAATGGCGCCCCTCAGCCGGAGTTGCCAGGTTTGGCAGGCAGTTGGGAGTCGAGTTCGGAGACAGTGGCTTCCACAGCTGCCGCGATCTCGTCGTCGGTAGGGACGAGATCGCGAACCTGGGAGGGGAGAGTCTCATAGGTGTAGTCGGCTACGGCGAGGGGTGCAGTTGTCCCGGCAAGTGAATACCGGACGACGTTGTCGTTGCGGCCGGCGCAGAGCAAGATACCCACAGTCGGGGCGTGGATGTCCTTGTTGCGGAGGTTGTCGTCGATCCACGAAACATAGAAGCCGAGCTTCCCGACATACTCCGGCTCAAACCTGCCTACCTTCAACTCGACGACGACGAACCTCGCTTGCACCCAGTTGAAGAACAGCAAGTCGATATAGAAATCCTGATCACCGACCTCGAAATGGTACTGGCGTCCAACAAAAGCGAACCCGTGTCCCAGTTCGAGGAGGAACTGCTCCAGCCGACGCATCAGCGCGGACTCCAGCTCCCGCTCCGCGACACGTTCGGTGATGTCGAGAAAATCGAAGACGTACGGGTCACGCACCAATTGCTGAGCGAGATCGGAATCCTCGGCCGGAAGATGGTCCTGAAAATTCGACGGTGCCGCACCGATCCTGCGCCGTAAACCGCTGTTGATCTGATTTTGCAGCACATTGCGCGACCACCCGTGTTCAGCAGCCGTTGATGCATACCAGTCGCGGTCGGACTGGTTATCCAGCTTGTCGAGCAACACCGTCACATGACCCCACGGCAATTGGCCAACAGGTTGTTGGCCAATTGCATCGCGCCCCCAGATGCTCGCCATCTGCCGCATGTACTTCAGATTGGTCCGCGACAACCCACGCATATCGGGAAAGGCCGATCGAAGATCGACGGCGAGCCTGTCGATCACTTTTGAACCCCAGCCCTCGGCCTCTTGACGCTGTACGATCGCGTGCCCTATGTCCCAATACAGGCTGAGCAGTTCGGTGTTGACGATTCGGGTGGCGCGAACTCGCGCTTGCCGAACTTGCGACTTGAGATGGTCGAGAAGCTGGGCGTAGTCGGCGGGCAGTTCGGCTGGAGCATTCACCCATCCATCTTTACCCAGCGCTGCTGGGAACGCCCACCGGACATGCCCCCACTGGACACCTCAGCCCGCAGGAACGGCGACTCGGGCGTGAATGCGCGCTAGACGCAGGATCACCCGGCCCTCGCACAGCTCAGTTCTTCACAGGGCGCATTGATCGGAGTGAAGACGTCCAGCACCATAGCGGCCCTCACCTGAAATCGGGCGCGTCAGGCCTGTCCGCGCGCGGACAGGTACATCGTGCTCCCTGGTAGAGAAAGGTTCTCATGCCGTTCCTAGGTTCGACCATCCACCGTCCGGTATGCATGCTGATGACGGCAACAGTCGTCGCAGCCTCCATCGCTTTCATGACGCCGGGCATCGTGTCCGCCCAATCAAACGGATGCTCGAAGACTTTCAACCTGTTCATCCCCGGAACCTGGGAAACCGCAGAAGACGCCGATCCCTCGATCCCGGTCGGTATGCTCAAACCGATCGCCCACAGCATCGCGGACACGAACGGTAGCGCGGCACAGGTCCACACTCTGCCGTACATGGCCCGAGCCTTCGACAACGGAAAAACCTACGCCGACAGCAAATCTGATGGTTTGACGAGGGCGAAGGACGTGATCGCCAAGATCGCAACGAAATGCTCCGACACCAAATTCACCATCACCGGCTATTCCCAGGGCGCGGACATCGCAGGTGATCTTGCCTCTGACATCGGCAACGGCTCCGGCCCCATCAAGGCAGAGCTAGTCCTAGCGGTCGGGCTTCTCGCCGATCCCGGTTCCGGAACGAACGGCGAAGCAGTCATCGGCCCGCAACCATCGGGAAAGGGGATTGCCGATCCGCGGCCACAGGGTATGGGGAAGCTGTCGGGGCGCGTCGCGTCGATCTGTGATCCCAAAGACCGCTACTGCTCGATCCAGAAGGGATCGAGCCCGCTGCTCGGATCGCTGGGTTCACTGCTCACCAAAGCTCCGAGTACTGGAGTTGACGGCCAGGTAGGCGACACTTCATACCTGGCCACCGCGCTGGCGTCGGATTTCTCCCAAGCCGACCTTCCCAGCCTCGCCACCGTAACCGACAACCTGACCAGCGAACTGTCGAAGGCCGACGGCGCGGTCGATCTCAAGCAGATCGCCTCCAGCGCAACAACTCTGGCGAACACCATCAGCCCTCTCGTTGAACTGCTCGAATCCGGTGCCGCCAACCCCGCCGCGAACGGACAGCTCGCTGCAACTCCCGTCGGGACAGCCGAAAATAATGCCGGCCACGTCCTAGACAAGGCCGCCCAATCGGATCTCAGCCGTGCACTCTCGAACTTGGACGTGATTGCCGACACCGCGAGCAAACTCGCCAGCAAAGGCCCCACGACGCTGCCGGCTTCATCTCCGGCCCTGGCCTCGTTATCGACTGCTGCTGGCACCCTCGACAGCCAGATCGCCCCGCTCGCAACGACACCGAGTGACGTCCTCGGATCTGCCTCCGGGGTCCTCTCCGTTCTCAAACCCTCAGTGGTCGTCAACCAAGTCCTGGGCGTCGCCACCGGTTTCACCTCCCTGGATATGCCTGCGATCCTGGCGAACCTGAACCTTCTTCCGCAGAAGGTCGCCGCGCTCGACGCGCACGGTGCCCACAAGGTCGCAGGGGATCTCAACAACCAGTTCGCCCCGCTGGTGAAGATGGCCGCAGGTGTCGATCTGAAATGGGTCTCACAGGTCCTGTCGGTCATCCCGGACCCGTCCGGCTACTCACAGGTCGCCGCGCTCGTCGTGTCAATCCTGGGAGGCGTCGACATCAGCAAGCTCGCCAACCTCGTCGGGCAGGTGCAGGAAACCGCCTGGGCCGCAGTCGAGAAGCTGCTACCGCCGCCCGGACAGCTCCCCGACCCGCTCGGGGCCGGAGCTGCCATGACCCGCCTCGTCCCGGTCGGCGTCGAACTAGCATCTGTCGCGGTCAACATGCTCTCCGGCAAAGCTACGAAGACTGATCCGACGTTGCTCGGCAAGCAGTCCTCAACGGCCACCTCCATCACCACTCGAGCGGAAAATCTGAACCTGCCAGCGCTAGCCAGGTCATTGACCACTATGGCCAGCTCACAGGGCGCCAACGACCTCGCTTCCTTAGTGGGGGAGGGGCTCGACGCAGCGTCCTTCTTCGCCTCCGGGGCACACCAGAACTACAACGCCCTCGTCGTCGACAACGCCGGCCGCAACGCGATCCAGTGGATCGCGGACTGGCTCAATCTGCAGATCGGACGTGCCGCGTGAGCCGATGCCGCGCCCACAATCCGGCTTCTCGGTGGGTCATGTGCGACCACTGCTTTGTCTGGGTCAAGGGCGGCTACGACGATGTGGTTTCCGCGCTGCGCGAGTAGATCGCAGGTCGCTGCACCGATGCCGATGGCGCCCCAGGACTTCCGCTAAGCGGCGTCCGTGCGTCGCGGCGATGACAGCGGGCCATTCCCGCTGCGCTCGGTGCTTGCTAGTATCGAAGTTCTCGGGATCGTTGTGGTTCAAGGGATTCCGGTACTCGTCCGATTTGGCCGTGTGTCACGCCCATGGCCTCTCGTTCTTCGAGCCGCGGCAGGTTGGCAAGGTTCAGCGTTGCGATTTGGAGTGGATTCGAGCCGGAAGGATCCAAGTCGCTGAATCGGAGACGAAACTGCGGCGCGGTTCACTTCACTGCACCCGTTGGGGTGGTGAGACCCTGTCGTTGGTCGCGGCCGGACGGATGATCGGTTGCCTGGCCGTTAGTGATGGTATCTGCCTGCGCGTGCGACGAGAACGGGAGCGGTCGGAGTCGGCGTGACAGGCGCATTCTCCAACTGCCCTGCGAGTCCAAGAGGCAGCCATCTCCTTCCTTGTACGTCTGGTGTGGCGTCACGCATGGATATCCTCTGTAGCAAATTGCTACAATGAACTTTGATGTTGTAGCGAAGGAGGAGCCATGACGGAAGTCGTCGACAAAGTCACCAGGTTCTCGTCAGAGCTCGTCGATGCCGCGGCCGCGGAGGGACAGCGCGAGCATCGCTCGGCGCGCCAGCAGCTCGAGCACTGGGCTCGGGTCGGTCGTGAGGTGTCGAACCAACGACAGGTCGCACGTCAGCGTGTCGAGGCCGCACTCGCAGGCCGTATCCCACTGAGTGTGCTCTCCGCCGAGGAGGGCGCGGTGTTCAACGCGGAGATCGCGGCCACCCTCGAAGAATCGATCGCGACAGGTAACCATGTCGCTGATCGCGCCGTTCAGGGGCGCGCAACGATTTCGCTCGACGAGCACGGCCGGGTCGTCAAGTATCTGCCTGACGGTTCGCAGATCGTCTTGTGAGACGTCTCGATCTTGTCGTCGGGCCGAACGGTGCCGGCAAATCGACGTTCGTCGAGCAGCGGCTAGCGCCCCTGCTTTCCGGCAGCGTGTTTGTCAACGCGGATGTGATCGCTAAAGATCGATGGCCTGATGCGGCCGAGGAGCATTCCTACGAGGCCGCACGGATTGCGGCGACCATGCGCGATGCCCTGATCGAGCGGGGTGAGTCGTTCATCGCCGAGACGGTGTTTTCGCATCCCTCGAAATTGGAGTTGATCGACCGTGCGCGCCGGGCCGGGTTCGTTGTCGTCCTACACGTGGTCCTGGTTCCGGTCGAGTTGTCGGTTGCTCGTGTCGCCGAGCGGGTTGTCGAGGGTGGACATTCGGTGCCTGAGGTGAAGATTCGCGAGCGATTCGACCGGCTGTGGTCGTTGGTCGTCGACGCGATCGATCGATCCGACCACGCGACCGTGTACGACAACACTGCCCCGGATGTCACGCGCATTGTTGCCCGGTTCGTCGACGGCGATCCGGTCGGCGAGATTACCTGGCCGGCATGGATTCCGGCCGAGTTCCTGAGAGCATCGAAGTAGGTTTTCGATCCCGGCCAACGATCAGAGGCGCTGGTCGAGCTTCGCGTGGCTGACGTCAACTTCCCTATATCCTGACAGTAACCGTTATCCGTTGCCACGCCGTTCACTCTGGGTAGCGCGTTCGCCGGAGTCGTGCGGGCTGTGGGAGCGGATCTCTGGTGTGTTGTACCGGAACGAAGCGGTCATGGGTTTCCGCAACACCTCAGCCAGCACCTCGGCGTCGCGGTTGAGACTCAGGCAGGAATGGAGACGGGCAGCGGTCAGGCCCGCGAGGCCGGTCAACTGTTGACGGCACAGCTCCAGGCTGCGGCATGCCCCAAGGACGATTGCACTGGTTGCTCCCTGATGTCCCGCACCGGAAATCGGCCTGCCCGACACCACCAGATGTAGCGATACGGCCCTACCTCGTCTGGCTTCCACAACAGGAAGCCAGACGAGGCAGGGCATAACCCGAGCAGTTCAACTAAAGGAACTCACTTAGAAACGCGTATTCCGTGGTCACGCGCGGACCTGGCGTGAATCGGAGTGGCAGGCTCACCCAGCCGTTACCGCCAGCTCGATCTGGTTCGCGCTGGGCCCTTTCCCTGTCGACCACAAAGTCCGGCATACGCTTGAGCGTCTGCCGAAGCGTCTCCTGAAATACCAACCGTGCCAAATTGGAGCCCAAGCAACGATGGATTCCCGTACCCCACCCGAAATGTCGATTCGGGAAGCGATCCAGCTGAACGTCGTCCGGCGAATCGAACACCTCCGGGTCACGATTCGCCGCGCCGAACATCAACAACAACCGGTCGCCCGCCGAAATCTGCTGGCCCTCGATCTCGACATCTCGGACCACTGTTCTTGCAAGCGTATTGACGGGACTCGACCACCGGACAAATTCCTCGGTCGCGATGCGCAGGAATTGGTCGTCATCGATGAGCTGCTGGTGTTGCTCCCGATGTTGATCAAGGTAGTAGATTGACCACGAGAGAAGTGCCGAGGTGGTGTTAAACCCGCCGACAAGAAGCTGCCAGATCATGTCGACAACTGTTTCGTCGGAAAGTGCTTCGCCATTAGGACGAGCAGCAATCAGTTCGTCGACGAGGCCTGTCTCCGGTGTGATACGCCGCGCCGCCACGGTCTTGGCAAGGAGCGGATAGATCCGTTCACTGATCTCGACGCCTTTCGTCGAAACGTCAGCGACCGAGTTCCGGCGAATCGGCCCGGCATAGGTGTCCCAGTCACTGAGTGGGAGCCCGAGAATGTCGAGTGTGATGAGAGCGGTGACCGGACTCGCGATATCTTCGGCGAAGTCAGTTGAGCCTGTTTCGATCACGCTGTTAACTGTTTCCGTCGCGAAGGCCTCGATCTTAGCTCTCCGCCGTTCAATTGCGGCGGGCGCAAACGACGGACTCACCAGACTACGGTACATATTCCACTCAGGTGGGTCCGTCTCGTCGGGAATCATCCGAGAGCCGGGGAAGGGCGGAATGATTACTCCGCCGACCGCGTTTCCTTCTGCGTCGAACTTCTCCGATGAGCAGAGCGTGCGGTCTTGCAACGATTCCTGAAAAGCAGCGTGGCTGGTGACGGCCCAAAATCCACCGTGTTGCTCGCTCCATGTCATGGGACATTTCTGCCGCATGGCATGCTCAATCTCGTGAGGATTTTGCTCGTACTCAGCTGAATAGTGGTCGAAACCACTATCGACCCGCATTTCCTCGAGACTCTCCCTCTTCATTATTCCTCGATCCTGATTGCCCGCTCAGGGCAGGTAGCAGCAGCCATCCGTACTGCCGACGCGAACTGGCCGACAATACTCTGATCCGGCACGCTGGAATGACCGTCAATATCGTCAAGTTCGAACACATCCGGAGCGGCAAGCGCGCATAGGGTATGCCCCTGGCAGCGGTCCGCATCAACTTCAACTCGCATAAGATTTCGTTCCTTTCGTTGTCTCTGACATGCGCTTTGAGTACTCCATGCGGAGCACAACCGCATTTCCTTTGGTACTAAAGTTCTCAACCTTCTGAAGTTGTATTTCTGCAATCAATTTGGGTTCTTGCATTCCTGTCGCTGGAGCTCACCTCCTTCTGGTACTGGAGGCTTTCCTTCGTTCGCGGCAGTCCACTCGACCCGCGGCATTCGATCATCAGCAAGTGGCCAAGTTTGCTTAGGGCGCGATGATCGGCCATCCGATCGTTTTGGACTCTAGGTACGCACTAAACCCGAACTCACCGTACTCACGACCGATCCCGCTCTCCTTGAATCCGCCGTAAGGACCGAACGGGCTCGCGCCGCCCATCCCCCCATTGATCTGGACAAGCCCAGCCCGCATTTGTCGGGCGATGCCGTAGGCCTTCCTAGCGTCCCGTGACCAAACTCCGGCTCCGAGGCCGAACTTCGTGTCGTTGGCCAGCGTTACCGCTTGTTCCGTGTCCTCGAACTGGATCACAACCCCGACCGGGCCGAAGATCTCCTGCTGCGAGATCTTCATGTCATTCGTACAGCCGGTGAACAGGGTCGGCTCCACATAGAATCCGCGCGGCAATTCAGCTGGTACGCCGCCACCGAACGCAATGTCGGCGCCCTCCTCTCGGCCCGAGTCCACGTAGCCGAGCACTCTGGTCCGCTGCATATCGCTGATCAGCGGGCCCATCATGTTTTCGGGGTCGGCAGGATCTCCCAGCCGAATCTCACGGAGCAGCGTGACCACCCGCTCCACCAGGTCGTCGTGCACCGTTTTCTCGACCAGAGTGCGGGTGTGCAGGACGCAAGCCTGCCCGCTGTGCAGCGTCATGTTCGACACCACCGCCCTCGCCGCAGCATCCAGGTCGGCGTCCGCGAAAACGATGCTCGCCGACTTCCCGCCGAGTTCGAGCACGACACGTTTGAGGGTCTCCGCGCTCTGCCGGACAATCAGCTTTCCGACGGCCCCAGACCCAGTGAAGCTGACGAGGTCAACGCCGGGATTGACGGCGAGCTCTCGGCCTGCCTCCGGACCGCCGGGCACAATGTTGAGCACACCGTCGGGTAGCCCGGCCTCTGCAGCAATCTCCCCTAGAATCAGACCAGACAGCGGAGTCAGCTCTGAAGGCTTCAGCACCACAGTGCACCCGGCGCCGAGCGCAGGCCCGATCTTCATCAGATTCAGGTGAAACGGGAAATTGAAGGCGGTGATGAGGGTCGCCACCCCGACCGGATCGTCCATCACGACACCCTGGCCGACACCGGCCTTACCGACGAGCGGAGGAATCCCTCGCTCCACCTGGTGACCGGCCACGACACGCTCCGCCAGGTCGACGAAATGGTCAAAACAAGTTTTCCAGTGCAACGATTCCACCGTCCTCCGCGCTGCACCCGCCTCAGCCACCAGAAGATCGAGAATCTCCGCTTTACGGGCCTCCATTCGCTCAGCCATGCGCAGGAGCAGCTTGGCCCGCTCGCGAGGCTGCATGTGCGGCCACGGACCGTGGTCAAAAGCCATGCGCGCCGCCGTGACCGCTCGGCCAGCATCAGCGGCAGATGCTTCCGGGACGACCGCAATAACCTGCTCCGTCGCGGGATTTAGCACCTGGATTTCGCCGGACGGGTTCTTCGAGTCGACCCAGTCACCGCCGATGAAGAACCTGTTGGCGCTCGTGAATGTTGTCGTCATTTCCGTTTCCTTACAGACGTATAACTACAGAAACCACGGTCTGGTCTGACAAGTATGCGAACTCATCGTGGCAATAATCATCGAATGTTCCTCCTGGACACGGGCAAATGCCTCCTGCTGGCTTCACTTGCCCAGCCCCTCGGTAGCGCTCGGTCCCAAGCCGAACCGCCTTACCCCGATAACCTGCTGCCGCTCAAGGTGTTTGGGCTACAAAATGCCCTGGAGCGACCTCGTCGTGAACCACGTGCACGGGCGCCGTGCCCTTAGCCCACACTGGGCTGGGAACTTCACCTCCCTGCAACTTGTGTGCTCGGCGCCGACGCGGATCGGCGATCGGAGCCGCGTCGAGCAGCTTGCGTGTGTAGGGATGGCGCGGATCGCCGAAGACCTGGTCACGGCTGCCGAGCTCAACGACCTGACCCAGATACATCACCGCAACCCGATGACTGATCTGTTCAACGATAGCTAGGTCGTGGCTAATGAACAGGTAACTAAGCCCAAGACGATCCTGCAAGTCGACCATGAGGTCGAGAACACTCGCTTGGACGGAAACGTCGAGGGCCGAAACCGCCTCATCCGCAACGATAAGCTCAGGGGCCAGAGCGAGGGCGCGAGCGATGCAGACGCGCTGGCGCTGCCCACCCGAGAACTGGTGTGGATAATTTGCCCTGTGTTCCGGCTTCAGACGTACGAGCTCGAACAGCGACCGCACCTTCTCCGCACGACTCTCTGGGCTACCGACGTCGTGGATACGGAGTGGATCCTCTACCGCTTCCCCTGCCCTACGGCGCGGATCGAGACTCGAGAACGGATCTTGGAAGACCATCTGCATCTTGCGGCGATGCGGACGCAGCCGACGCTGAGACAGCGACGAAATGTCGGTACCGTCGACCTCAATGGTGCCGGATGTAGGCCGATCGAGTCGCATTATCAGGTTAGCGAGAGTGGATTTTCCGCATCCACTCTCACCAACCACAGCGACAGTTTCCTTACGGTTGATCGTCAGCGAGACGTTCTCCACCGCATGCACACGGGCACCTTGGGCGTGGGGGAACTGTTTCGTTAGACCTCGAACTTCAACGAGAGCATTCATTGTGGAGTCACCATCGTAGAAGGAACGGAACCGATGGCGCTGTGCGCGCCGAGACGGGGAACAGCCTCGAGCAAGGCCTGAGTATAGGGGTGTTGGGGTTCCTGGAACAGTTCGAACACCCCGGCCGTTTCGACAATGCGCGAATTTTGCATGACGATAACCTGATCCGCGATTTCAGCCACCACGGCCATGTCGTGGGTGATGAACAGGACTGCGGTACCAAGCTCCGCCTGGACGTGTTTGATCAGGGCTAGAACCTGCGCTTGAATTGTGACGTCCAAGGCGGTGGTCGGCTCATCGGCAATGAGCAACTGCGGATCACAGGCAAGTGCCATTGCAATCATCGCGCGTTGGCGCATTCCCCCGGAAAGCTCATGAGGGTATTGGTCGTATCGGCGAACAGCGTCCGGAATGCGCACAAGGTCGAACAGCTCGAGCACCCGCGCCTTGGCAGCCTTACGGTTCTGTCCCCGGTGAACCTGAATCGTCTCGGCAGCTTGATTGCCAATGGTAAAAAGCGGATTCAGCGCTGAGAGCGGTTCTTGGAAGATCATCGCGACCTGATTTCCTCGAATCCTGCGCATAACCCGTTCCGGCGCTGTTGCCAGGTCGATCGATGGCGAGCCGCCCATCGATCCAGAGAGCATGATCTCGCCCGACGTGACCTTGCCGATGCTGGTGAGCTCGACGAGCCCCATCACGGCCAGCGCCGTGACCGACTTCCCGGAACCGGACTCGCCGACGAGCGCCACCGTTTCGCCGTTAGCGACGTCGAAGGAGATGTCGTCGACAGCAGTGAAATCAGAAAACCGGACGCTCAGATTCCGAACCGAGAGCAAACTCATCGACGCTCCTTAAGTTTCGGATTCCACGCGTCCTGTAACCCGTCACCGACCAAGCTGACACTGAGGACGGTCAAGAAAATGGCCACACCAGGGAAAGTGATCGTCCACCAAGCCACCGTCAGATACGGTCGACTATTTCCGATCATCATTCCCCAAGTGAACACATTCGGGTCGGCGAGCCCGAGAAAACTCAACGCCGCCTGCAGCAGGATTGCGACGCCTACGATCATCGTCGCGTTGATCATCAAGGTGGGCAACGCATTCGGAAGGACGGTACGAATGATGATTCGTAGATCACTGGCCCCGAGACTGCGTTGTGCACGGATGAACTCGAAGTTCTTCAGCCGAAGAAATTCACTACGCGCGAGCCGAGCAGTTCCCGTCCACAGCACACATGCCATCACAATCGCCACGGCGACATTGGACGACCCGTAAAGAGTCAGGACAACCATCGCGAATAACGTCGCCGGAATAACCTGGAACAACTCTGTGAAACTCATCAAAGCCGAGTCGACCCGGCCGCCGACATAGCCGGCAACCGCGCCGATCCCCACCCCGATCAACAAAGTCATCACAGCTGCAAATAGTCCAACAAGCAACGTCGTCATGCCACCGTGAATGATGCCGGCGAGGCCATCCCGGCCAAGATAGTCCGAGCCAAGTGGAGCACCCGGCGAGCCTGGTGGCTGAAACCGTGCACCCACTGACGCGAATGGATCCTGGGTATAGATGAACGGCCCGATGACCGTCATGAGCACAATAAGGATCAGTACAATCAGTCCGAACATTGCCGCACGGTTGCGACGGAAGAGCGCCCACGCGGTAGTTGGACGCATGTTAAGCGCTTTTTCCTGCAGAGACTCGGGATTCGGCGGTAAGGGTAGTACTGCCTGCGTACTTACGCTCTGCGTCACATTGTCCTCCGGATTCGGATTCTCGGGTCGATGATCCGATAAATGAAATCGGTCACGATATTGGCCACCAACACGAATGCAGCCGAAAGCAGCAGGATTCCAAGCAGAAGCGGAGTATCGCGCTGCTGGATGGACTGGTAAGCCAAGCTCCCCAATCCAGGCCAGTTGAACACGACCTCCACCACTACCGCGCCGGATAGTAGATGCCCGAATTGAGTGCCTAGTACCGTCACTATTGGGATAAGGGCGTTGCGCAGCGCGTGCTTGTACACGACGACCCTGGGTGCGAGGCCTTTTGCATGTGCTGTGCGTACGTAGTCGGATCCGAGGACTTCCAGCATGCTTGCCCTCGACAATCGACTGTACTGAGCGAGATAGATCACGCCCAGCGTGAAAGCAGGCAACACCAGGTGCCACAACGTATCGGCGGCATGCTCGAAGAATCCGCCACCGACCATCGTTGAATTCATGTTTCCGATTGGAAAGATCGGAAACGTCACCGCGAACAGGATAATCAATATGAGACCGATCCAGAAGGACGGCATCGCAAATCCCACGATTGATACCACGGTCACCACATGCGAGATAACCTTGCGCGGACGCCGCGCGGTGAAGACACCCAGCAACGTCCCGGCCACCACCGCGCCCACGAGCGCCACTCCCGACAACATCAAAGTCGGTACAATCCGCGGTGCAATCGCACTCCACACCGACTGGTGTAGCACAAACGACTGCCCGAAATCTCCGCGCAGGACGCGTCCAACGTAGGTACCGATCTGTACGATCAGCGGCCGATCCAGACCGTACTCGACTCGGATCGCCTCCGCCGTCGCGGCGTCACGAATACCCGAATCCCCACCGATTGCCACTGTCGGATCGCCCGGGGCGAGTGCAAGCAGCACAAAAGTCACCACGATGACAGCCAGCATCAATGACACTGCTCGCATGACACGCCCAACAACGATGCGCAACAGGGTCCCAACGCGCCCGGTAGTCGCTGATGGCAAGATTCCCGTACGAGCAGCAGGCGTGGACACCATGGTCATGGGGCGGTCACCCAGACATCCTTCAAAGGTGACAGTGACTCCCACACACCGAGATTGGGGTTACGTACCACCGCCGGGAAGTAGGCGACACGCGGTCGGTACTGCGCGAAGGGGATTACGGGCAAGTCATCGGAGACTACCTTCTGGAACTCCGCGTAAATCTCCTTGCGCCGTGCCAGATTCATCTCCTGGCCCGCCTGCTCGAGCAGATCGTCGACCTCCGAACTCGAGTAGCGTGGGGCGTTCGATGGGTAGGGCCCCCCGATGGCTGCGCTCTCGTAAAGCGAGTGAACGCCGACTACTGGATCCCCGTACCCCAGGCTCAAATGGAGGTACACATCGTAATCACCGGTGGAGATATGCTGAGCGAGTGTGGCGGTGTCGGGGGACGAAATAATAGTGGCCGTGATACCTATGGCCTTGAGCGCTTCCTTCATGTACTCCGCCATGCTCGCACAGAACTCTCGAACGCCCGGAATGTAGTCGATTCGCAGTGAAAAACCGTTCGGGTAACCGGCTTCCGCGAGCAATACCTTGGCCTTGGCAACGTCGTACGAATACTTCGTGACGTTATCGGAGTAGAACTGGTCGATCGGCGGAAGCACGCTGTCGGCGGCGGCCGCCTCTCCGCCCAGTACCTGCTCCAGGATGTAACGCCGGTCCATCGAATACGCGATGGCCTGACGGACCTTCGGGTTCTTGAGATATTGGTTTTCCATGTTGACAACGACGAGGCCGACGCCGGAGATCGCCTGCAAACCCTTATCGGCGACTTCAATCGTCGGTTGAGCCCGCAACTGCTGCAGCTGCACCGAATCGCCGGTCCGCAAGCTGTGGATCTCGCCCTGCTGCAGCTGGAGAAGAATCGTATTACCGCTTGGATCAGGCCGGTAGACGACTTCGTCGACGAAGGGACGATCCGGCTGGAAGAAATTGTCGTACTTCGTCATGCGGATCTCGGTCCGCGGTTCAAACTTGGTAAGCCGGAAGGGACCCGACCCGATGACATCCTGGGTGTTACGGGGATGGGTGCGCAGGTCCTGACCGTCTCCGTAGATATGCTTCGGCAGGATAGGCGCAGTGGCGGGAGTCAGGCACGCCAGCAACGCCGCATTCGGCTCCGAGAGCCGAACGATCACCGTCGTTGCATCCGGCGCTTCGACGTCGGTCACCTTCGCGAACATGGATTTGAAGCTGTGGTATTTCTTGACAGCCAGGATGGAGAAGGCGACATCCTCCGAAGTGACCGGCGTGCCATCGTGGAAGGTCGTCTCACCACGGATCTTGAAGGTCACCGACCGGTTGTCAGGGCTGAACTGCCATGACTCGGCCAGGTACGGTTCAGGGCTGAAATCGTCAGCGGTGAGCACGAGTCCGGCGAACACCTGAGCGCCGATCATCATAGGACCGGCACCACCGCCAATGGCTGGGTTCGCCTGCGCGATCACCTGAGTGGTGCCGACGATGTACGTGCCCCCCGGCTGGGGGGTTCCCTCGTCGCTCGCGCCGCCGCCGCTACCTTCGCCGCTACCACAGCCGGCAAGAGCGACAGCCACGCCCGCGGTGCCGAGGCCGAAAATGAAGTTGCGTCGTGACACCGATCTCACCAGGGGGGCAAGCTCGGACAATATATGATCGGTCATGGAATTCCCTTTCTCGGCTCACCGCCGAGGACCGGCAGTGACGTCGTGACGTCGTTGTCTAGGGCATGCATCGACCTAGCTCAGATTTCGATGACGACGTAGTCCGCTTCTACGTGGACATTGAACGTCTCTGCGACATACGGACCCGGCTCACGGCCCGTAGCGCGGGCGGTGGCGTCCGAAACCCACTGTTCTTCAGCGTGGGTGAAACCGTCACCGAGCACGTCACCGTTGGTAACGGTCACGTCGAACGCCTTCACCCGGACTTCTTTCGGCCCCATGAACGACTGACCGGTCTTTACGTCGTACTCCCAGCCATGCCAGGGGCATGCAACGAACTGAGGTGATGCCTCCTCCACCTCAACCTGACCTGGCATGTCGGAAACCGCCCACGAGAACTGTCGCCCTACACATAGCGGACCGCCCTGATGCGGGCAGCGATTACTGATCGCGTAGAACTCGCCGTCGACGTTGAAGACACCGATCGAGCGCGATCCAACCGTGACGATCTTGCGCTCGTTGACCGGAAGATCCTTGACATGACATACCACGGCCTTCATGCGATCAAATCTCCGTAGAACTTTGCGGCCGTGCCGCGCAGAACCGACTCCGCATCCTCATCGCTCAGCGCAGCGAGCAATCGCTCAAATCCGTCGCCGTGGTCATGGGGGTAATCTGACGCATACATGAGCAGCCCAGGCCCAACCATCTCCACGAGCTGAGCAATCTGGCGTGGATTCCGCGGCAGCTGCGCCGGTTCGGTAGTGAAACGCATATGGCGCCGGACGTACTCCGACGGGCGTTCCTTCACCCACGGAACTTCGCGCCAGACACCCTTCCAGTCCTTGTCGAACCGCCACAGCTGTGGCGGCAGCCACGAGAACCCGCACTCCATGAACACCACCTTGAGCTGAGGGAATTTCGAGAAGACTCCCTCAGCAACAAAGCTCATCATCTGAACCTGCGCGATATGTGCATTCGAGGCATAGTCCTCGAGGTAAGTCGCCGTCACACCAGGCATGGACGGTGCTTTACCGCCGCGTCCCCACGCGTGCAACGCGATCGGGAAGCCCTGCTCTTGCGCCACCGCGTACAGTGGGTGGTACAGGCGGTTTCCGTAGGGGACATCAGCTCGGACCGGCAACAGGATCTGGGCGAAGCGCCCATCGCTAGCGAGTCGCTCGACTTCCTTCACCGCGGCCTCGATGTCCAAAGGCGACACGACGATACTGGCTCGGAGGCGCTCGTCGCGCACGAGAAATTCTTCGCGCACCCAGTCATTGACCGCTGTCGCCATCGCCGCCGCGTAATAAGGGTTGCGATGCACACCGTCGAGCGCCAAACAATTGAGTATCGCGCGATGAGGGTTCGCTGCGCTCAACACGGGCGCAAGCTGATCATAGTTTCCCGCTGGCGCACCGCCAGTAGTGGCGGCACCGAGCGGGTAGGCCGGCTGGGACAAGCCGACTGTTGAGTCGTCGATATAGGATTTCCAGTACGAGTCGAGATACGGCAGCACTTTATCGAAGCTCGGTGGTGCGACATGAAGATCGCAGTCCACAGCGGCGGTGATGGTCGTGGCGGTCATCGGCACGCCACCTTGCTCGGCAGGCCGTACAGCTCAATTGCGTTGCCAGCAAGAAGCTTTCCACGCTGCTCCTTGCTCAGCCCGCGCGGGAGCGAGCTCGCTGGCGAATCAAAGTCCCAGTGCGGGTAGTCGGTCGCGAACATAAGGCGATCTTCGAGCCCTGACAGCTCGAGAGCGTGCAGGAAGTGCCGGGGATCGTCGGGTTCCTCCATCGGCTGAGTATCCAACCAGACATGTTCGCGGATGTACTCCGATGGCAACCGCTCGAGCTCGGGCACCTCATCGCGTAGCTGCAGCCAAGCATCATCAAGTCGCCATTTCAGCGCTGCCAACCACAAAGCCCCACCCTCCACGAGGGCGACCTTCAAGTTGGGGATCGCAGCGAAGGTTCCTTCACAAACAAGGCTAGTCAACAGAATCTGCATGATCACGCCGTAACCTGCATGCTCTTCCAGGTAGAACGACGGCCGGCCGGTGCCGCCGTAATCGTTGTATCCACCAGTATGAAACGCAACTGGAAGGCCACGCTCGGCAGCCGCCCGGTATACGGGCCAGTATTTGGGTGAGCCAGCCGATTCCTGCATAGACGCAGGGAGCAGGATTTGAACGAAACGTTTGTCCGTCGAGACGCGCTCGATCTCCTGCACTGCTAGTTCAGGATTCTCGATCGGCACCGCGATGCTACCCCGCAACCGATCGTCGCGATCCAACCACTCAGCGGCCATCCAATCGTTGACCGCCTGGCTGATCGCTGCGTCGAGGGGCGGCCGCTCGTAACCGGAATCGAGTGTGTCCAGAACGAGCAAGATACCGAAGTCGATCCGATGCTCATCAAGTAACTGCTTGCGCAGGAGACCATAATCGGTGCCAGGAAATCCGTTCTCGGGCCAGGAGTCAGCCCGCACCCCTTTGTTGCGCGGGCGCGGGTAGCGGTCCCTGCCTGCCGGTGCGCGAAGCCCATAGCGTGCTACGTGCCTCGCCCACCGTTCCGGCAACCAGTTGACAAGCTCAGCTGGTGTCATTCTCGGATGGATGTCAACGTCCACGAGCGTGACATCCTTGGTACGAGCTGTGTCAGCGACACTCAGCACGTCCACTTCGGTGATCATCGAGCCATCCTCTCTCACCCCTCACAGGGCTGCAGTAAATTGAGGGTACTCTTTCAAGAACGGGGTTGCAATGGGTTTGCCACTGAGGAATTCATGGCGCGAACTGAACTTCGTCGCCACTTTCCAGGGGCTCTTCCTGTATCGGCTGTTGCGGCTAACGGGCGGATGTTGTGGTCAGCCCAAGAGCAGGGCGTCGTGCAAATAGGTGATTCCGCACACTGTGTCATTCGAAGTGCTTGCCGCGCAATAGTTGTCACATACGGCCTTATTGCTAACTCATCCGTATCAAGGCATGCTCCACCACGCACATGGATTTTGGTACTGGCGGCAACGTGCAGGAGTGCGGTGTCGACATCGCCCGTATCGTCATCGATCTCGACGCTCGTCCCTGACGGTTGTTCAGCAGACGGGGTTTGCGGCAGCTAGATATTAGACTCTTTTTGGGCAGTCTGGTCACGTCGGGCTTCCCATGGCATCTGGTGCTGGCTATTATCAACTGTTCCGTCAAATCCTACTCAATCCCACTGCCGCGGAATGCGTTCAGTCGTTACGGCTGCAAGCTACCCGTCACTGATGGCGTCCACCAGTTGGGCGACGATAGCGATCAGTACCTGCACGTTCACCAGTATTGTCAGTTCGTCGACGGCGCTAATCAGCTGATCCTCGGTAGCATCCGCATGCCGCCCACGATCGCCACTGCATCGACCCGATGTGGTCACACACAAACCTGAATGCCAGCAGCACGGTCGTGCCACTTCGATATCCGTACACTCTTTCAATATCCAAGTTATTTTTTGAATGGCCTACCGGCTCGAACCAGGGTCGACCGCATTCGACGCTCAGCAGTGTTATGTCCGTTCCCCCAAACGCAAGAATCAACCGACCAAACCGTTGAATATGGAGAGCCGTATGACACCGCAGCCTGATTCCTTCGTGGACTCGCATGTTCATTTCTGGGACCGGTCACAAGGTTTCTTCGTCGGTCCGTCAGACAAGCAACGCAAGGCGTTCGACAGCGCTGCGCCCCAGCGCGACTACAGTCCCGCGGACTACCGCACCGACACCCGCTCAATCGACATCCCCAAATCCGTATGGATAACAGCCACCCTCGCCCCACAGAACGTCACCGGCGAAATCGAGTGGATCAGCAAGCTAGCTGAGAGCGAGCCGATGATCGCCGGGATCGTCGGCAGCGTCGATCCGGACCTATCACCCCGCGAGCGCAAAGCCGAGCTGGCGGCCCAGTCTGCCTTCGGACTCTTTCGGGGCGTCCGAGTCTTGACTGGCTTCGACTATGGCTCTTCTGCCGCCGACGAATACATGCGAATGCTGGCCGACGTGGACGCCCGGTACGACCTTGTTGCACACCATGAGTCCATGGCGGACGCTGCACGGTTGGCTGAGCGTCACCCGGATGTCCCGTTCGTACTCGAGCACTGTGGCTGGCCGCAGCAGCCTTTGGAGCCCGACTATGTCGCTGCGTGGCGCGAAGGGATCAGTGCACTGGCGTCCGTCGGGACCGTCCACTGCAAGCTCTCGGGCCTGGCGATGACGCTCCGCACTTTCGACCTGGAGGCCCAACGTCCGTTCATCGAGCACTGCATTGAATCGTTCGGTGAAGACCGTTGCATGGTTGGCAGCAACTTCCCCGTCGATGCGGCGTACGGCCGCTTCGACGAGCTGGTAGGCCTCTATCGAGCGGTCACAGAGAATCTCGGAATAGCTGCGCAGCGGAAGTTATTCACTGAAAACGCGGAGCGGTTCTACAACATCTGATTATGCCCTTGTCGTCCGACGCTGCTTCGACCAATCGAAGTTCCCCACCGGAGTTGTCAAGTTGTTTGGTACGCAGCTTTTTTCGGGCGCAGTAGGGCATTACACGGAGCGATGTTCAGGCAGCGGGGCGCAGTTCGGTGACCTGATCCCACACCTCGAATCGGGCGGCCAACTCGGCGTGGTGATCGGTGGCGATCATCCGATGACGAGGTAGCCGGAAGTGCGGAGAGATTCGGCTGAAAGCGGACAGAAACCGTTGCGCTGCACTGGCAGTGTGGAACCCTTTCATCACGCGCTCGAATTGCCACGTGGGTTGAGGGGAGTTCTCGGATCGATTATTCGATTGTCGATGCTCGACCGTTGACATCATCTCCCGGTGCGCGAGCTGGTAGCTGGGGAGTTTGTCGGTGATCAGCGCACGCGGCCGACGGCCTAGTTTCTTCAGTGTTTTCTTGACATTTTCTTGACGAACCTGGTCGCCGCCGTGCCATCTCGCTTCGATTGGATGAGGATGTCAAGCACGTTGCCGTCTTGGTCGACTGCCCGCCAGATATATTCTCGGACTCCGCCGATCTTGACGAACACCTCGTCGAGATGCCACTTGTCCCCAGCGCTTGTGTTGATGTCGGCGCAGCCTGCGGGCGTATTCGAGGCCGAACCGGGTGCGCCAGGTTCGGATCGTCTCGTAGGTGACTTCGACGCCATCAGCAGTTCGATCTCGCGGAACGAAAGGGCGAATCGGTGGTAGAGGCATACGCAGTGGGAGATGATCTACCGAGGAAACCGGAACCCTTTGTATGTCGACGACACCACCGGATCACTCCAGACCAGCGGAATTCAACAACTTGACAGATCCGCCACGTATCGGCAGATTGTGAGCGTCGTCGGCGCAACTCGTTGGCGTCGGCTTACCCGACGGCCCAACGCCACCGGATCGTCTTGTAGCTCAACAAGACACCGCGTTCGAGCATTACCTCCTTGACTTCACAGAAACTGGGCGTGAACCGCAAGTACAACCACAAGCAGGGTTTGATGACCTCAGCCGGGTAGCGGCGGTCCCGGTACGGCGGTATAGCGGTGCTCGCCCCACCGACTCGAGGAGTTTTCCGTGTTCGACAACGTGACTGTGCCCGATCTGTTGTTCTCTGCGCTCGGTTACGCACTGTTCACCTGTGGCGTCCGCGACGGGGACTGGATTTGCTGAGTAGAACGCTGTGACAGGCCCAGTCGTTGCGGCCGAGTTGGCAGACTCTGACAGTGGAAATCCCTGCTGTAGGGCGCTGTGGCTTATCGCGTGCCGCCGTCGGGCTAAACGAAGTAAATCCGGTTGATCCCCTGCTAAGTTGGCAGCGCCGTTTTGGCGATGCGTTCGCCGCCAATCAGGCAGTCAACGGTCCGCGATGTGAGTCTCACACAGTCTGAGCAGTCGAATCGTGGGAGGCGGGTCCATTTGCATGGAATCTGATATCTGCATCTTTCCCTCCTCTGCGGTTGCAGCGTAAAGGCCTTCCAGAGCCTCGGTAATGTCTTCGGCTTCGATGTCGTACACCGCAACATACGGCCCGTCGTCCTGAATGGGAGCGAAGCGCCGAGCTCCTGTAAATCCCGGTATCGCACAGACTTCTCGCAGATGTAGGCCGTACCACTCGTTGTACTCAGCTTCTCGCTCGGGTGAGCTTGGCCGAGAGGTCACGTAAAGGATTCCATGTTCCATACGGCTGAAATTTAGATCAAGCGTACTTCGAAATCAATTATGACTGAACAGTTTTCGTGGGACAGTCGCAAAAACGGTGTATCTCGTCTGCAACGCCGGCGCGGTTGGTGAGTCGACAGCTGTGACCGCGCATGTAGGTCAAGGCATTGGCCGGTCGCCCGAAATGCGCAAAGGAGTTCGCCGGCCACGGTTCGTAGCGAAGGGTCCGAACTGGACTCGGGAGGCTGAACAACGTCAAATTGCTCGCATACTCGGTTTCGTCGATTCATCTGCGAATTCAGGCGCACGGGTGCATTGGACTTCGTCGGCAGTCACCGTATCCGCGCCGTGCCTGAGGGCTGTCGAATACGTAATCCTCACCAGTGATGATTCTCAGTAATAGGCGTATCTTTTGGCGAGTCACCGCATGCTCTTGCCAAATGCTTGGACGTTTGACATCCTCGGTCGGGAACTTGCTCAGCTGTGAACACATGCACCGGAGCATTCGGTGCCTAAAATCTGGCGTCCAAATGCCAAGTAGCCCACAGGTTGTCAAGAGCTGTTCAAATCCGTCGGCGCACGGTGCCGCTAGGTAGCGACTCCCAGCCACGCCCGTGCGGGATTCACATTGCCGGTGACATCACGTCACCCCACAGCAGTCGGACTCGTCGGGCGCGCTCTCGCACGCTCCGGCGAACGAAGGAGTTCCACATGAGCATGGACCCCACATCTTCCACCGCACCTGGCGCCCGCGGAGTATCCCCGGGGGGCCGGAAACTTCTCCGACTCGAGGTTCGCAACGCCCGGACTCCCGTGGAGAGGAAGCCGCCGTGGATGAAGGTCAAGGTGCGAACGGGACCGGAGTATCGCGCGCTCAGCGCTCTCGTTGAACGCGAGAATTTGCACACCGTGTGCCAAGAAGCTGGTTGCCCCAATATTTTCGAGTGCTGGGAGGACCGTGAGGCAACTTTCCTCATCGGGGGGGACCAGTGCACGCGGCGTTGCGACTTCTGTCAGATCGACACCGGCAAACCCAGCGATCTGGACCGCGACGAGCCACGACGGGTTGCGGAATCGGTCCGCTCGATGGGGCTTCGCTATGCGACGGTGACCGGTGTTGCCCGCGACGACCTCCCGGACGGAGGTTCCTGGCTCTATGCGGAAACCGTGCGTCAAATCCACCAGTTGTGCCCGGGAGCGGGCGTCGAACTGCTTATCCCGGACTTCAACGCGGATCCCGCCCAGCTGCGAGAGGTATTCGACACCAGGCCAGAAGTGTTGGCACATAACGTCGAAACCGTACCCCGAGTGTTTCGGAGGGTCCGGCCAGGCTTCAGCTACAAACGGTCGCTTGAGGTGATTACGCGGGCCCGAGGGGAGGGGCTGATCACGAAGTCGAACCTAATCCTCGGGTTGGGCGAGAACCCCGACGAGGCGATCCAGGCTTTGAGTGACTTGCATGGGGCGGGTTGTCAGCTGATCACGATCACCCAGTACCTGCGACCGTCCTCGCGGCACCACCCGGTAGAGCGGTGGGCTGAGCCCGAGGAGTTCGCCCACCTCGAACGGATCGCGCGCGAGATCGGCTTTTTGGGCGTCATGTCCGGTCCACTGGTCCGGTCCTCATACCGCGCCGGCCGCATGCACGCCGAAGCGGTTGCCGCCAGCTTATCCCGCTAGTCCGCACACCAGATTTCGAACTTCCTTCCCGCACAAGGAGATCCCCATGTCCTCACCTTCTGTAGATGTCGTCGAAGTCGGCGGCATTTCCGGCGGGTCTGCCGCCGCAATCCGGACCGCCGAACTCCTCCAGTTCGGAACGCTTTGGGCGCCGTACGGAGGAGGTAGTGACGAAGACATTTTCGTCACCTTCGGCGTCCCCTCTCACATCTACTTCACACGGCTCGCAAAACTTCTCGCTGCTCGACCCGATTTGGTTCCAGATGAGTCGACGCGGAAAGTTATGCTCGCGGTCTGTAACGACCGATCGGGCGGAGAACCGCACCAAAAGCGTTCACATCGGGTGGGAGCCGCCTGGGCCTCAAGACTACAAGGAAACTTCGGTGTAAATTAATGCCCTCGGGTTCTCCGCCGTTCCGGTGCAGGCTGAAACTCGGCGTGAGAGTGGAGTAGTGGGTGCGCTCGGACTCGGCGGAAGGCCCAGGGTGTTGAGCCATGATGCATTCCACAAGGCCGTATTGAACGCTTTCGTGATCACGTCGACGACTGCATGGAACTCGCAGAATTCAGTAGCAGGATAAGCCTTTTACACCATTTTCCGATGCTCCCTCGATTCACTTACACCTTTTTCGTAAAACTGGCACCTGTCGTCCAGGCGATGGTCAACATCCCTTGACACGGCGTATAGATTCCTGAATATTTGTGAAATGCATATTAGTTTCTGAATGTTTATGAAACCTGAGGTTCCATGAGTCCGAGGGCGTGGCTAGTTGCTGTTTCGGGTTGTCTCTTTGGTCGGGTTTTCGGCGCATTCATTTATTGGCCTTTACTGGGAGGAAGCTTCATGGTCAGAAGAAATGCCATGGTGGATCCACAACCGATTATGGCGTCGTGATTGTGGGCGTCGGAGCGGCGTCGACGCTTCGGTGAAGCGAAGAAGAATCTAAAAGCGATGCTTGCCAGGTTGGTTGTAAATAGCGGGAAGGATATGTTTTGACTACTCAGATCGAGAAAAAGAATGTGGCCGGGGACGACGGAGGGTCGCTACCCCAGTTGGAGGTCAACCCGTGTCTCCCTGATCCGGATGTGGACACGTCCGGGGTACCGTTCCGTATGGCGGATGGGGTGCATATTCCTGCTGAACGCTACTATGACCAAGCATTCACGAATCTCGAGAATCGAAAGTTGTGGATGCACACTTGGCAGTGGGCCGCCCGGGTGGAGGATGTCCAGATGCCCGGCGACTATATTGAGTACAGAGTCGCCGAAGAGTCGGTGATGGTTGTGCGGGTCGACGAGGATACCATTAAAGTTTTCCACAACGTCTGCCCACATAGGGCTACGCAGCTCGCGCTTGATTGTGGATCGTTTAGTGGTAAGCAGATCGTGTGCCCATTCCATGGGTGGCGATGGAACCTCGACGGGACCCAGTCGTACCTTTATGCACGAAATGGTTTCATCGCAGAGTCCATTGATCCATCGAAGATCAATCTGAAAGAGGTTCGTTCCGAGATTCGGTACGGATTTGTCTGGATCAATTTCGACAATGATGCGCCCTCGTTCGATGAGTTCATCGGTCCGATGGATAGGCATCTCGAGCCGATGTGGATGGACCGCATGCGGGTCCGGTGGTGGAAGTACTTGGATCTTCCAGCGAATTGGAAGGTGGCTACCGAGGCATTTATCGAGGCTTACCACGTCATGCAAGCTCATCCGGAGCTTGCATTCGGAGCAACAGGCGACGACTATGACGCGGACTTCCTGGAGTTCCACCCCAAGGGCAATGGGCACTTCAATGTTGGTGCCAGGATGAAGACCGATGAAGTGACAGGCGCTCCGATGGCGCCGATGCCCGTCACACACTTGCCGTTCGGTGAGTTTTTCCTCGAACAGAATCGGATTATGTTCGAAGGTACCGCCGGCGCGTACCTCACCGAACGCGAGGAGTTCATCGGCGATCGGGTCCGCCACCAAGGACTGTCGGACGAGGAGATGGTCCCGGCCTTCTTCGAAGAATATTTCGCGTATGCGCAGGATGCCGGAATTCCGCTACCTCCTCCCGATCCCGAGGCGTCGTCCTATGGCTACGTCTTCCCGAACATGGTGTTCCTCGGACTGACCGGCAACCTCCTGCTGTACCGGATGCGGCCGATCGGGTCCGATCCGAATGTCTGCCGCTTCGAGGTGTTTGCGTTGCAGATTCCGGTCGAGGCCGACGGGGAGCAGGCTCCTGCACAGCCGGAAGGCCCGCTCGCCGTGAAGGATCTGCCGTTCGTTCTGCGTCAGGACACCGAGAATATCCAGCGCCAGCAGGCCGGGTACCGGAGCAGTGCGTTCGACCAGGCCACCATGTCTCCTCGGTTCGAGAAGATGATCTACGGAATGCATAACGAAATCGACCGCTACCTGGCACGATGAACGATCGCATGGCGGGGAGTACCCCGACTGCCGAATCTCGATCGGTCGAGCCGATCGCTGGCCGGATGACCGTGCAACCTGCCGGTCATGTCATCGAGGTGCGGTCGGGCGAGTCGCTGATGCAGGCCGCTTGGCGCGAGGGATACCACTGGCCGACGCTCTGCTTCGGGGTGGGACAGTGCACGGCCTGCAAGTGCGAACTCGTGGAGGGACTCGACTTGGTTTCTCCCCACACCGAGCCCGAGGCCGAGATGACCAGGGACCTTGCACGCCGGAGACGAAGAATTGATCCCCGCCGTGTCAGGCTCGCGTGCCAGGTGAAGGTTCGCGGTGATGTCGTGGTTAGAAAGCCAGGGGTCCGCAGGGTCAACCAGGAAAAACTACTTCCAGAAGATCCAAACTAGAGCTCGTATTCGTAATCGAGCGGATAGTCGCTCGGCAGCCCAATGGAGTGCATCAATGACAAGTTCAATCGCCGAAGAAGTCGAACCGGTGGTCGACGCGGACATCCTTGTTCGCATTTTCACGACCGCCGCGAAGGCAAAGCTCTACGACGATCAGTATCGCGCAATGATGAATGCGGGAAAAGTCGGCGGGATGTACTATTCCGCGCGCGGGCAGGAAATCATTCCGGCAGCGATCAATGCCGTGCTGGCGCCGGATGACTATGTGGTGACCATGTACCGCGGCGTGCATGATCAAGTTTCGAAGGGTGTTCCGCTACGGACTCTGACCGCAGAACTCTTCGGGCGTGCGAGTGGTAGCTGCAAAGGAAAAGGCGGCCCGATGCATATAACGGACGTCGCATCCGGCCTGATCGTGACGACCGGTGTGGTCGGGTCGGGGATACCGATCGCTGTCGGAGTGGGGCTGTCGGCCCAGATGCGTCGGAGTGGTCAAGTCGCGGTGGTGAACTTCGGGGACGGTGCTGCGAATATCGGCGCGTTCCACGAGGCGCTGAACCTGGCTTCGCTGTGGAAGCTTCCGGTTGTTTTCGTCTGCCAGAACAATCGTTACGCGGAATACACATCGTACGATCAAGGAACGTCGGTCGATCAGATCGCGAAGCGCGGTGCGGCCTACTCGATGCGTTCCATGCATGTCGATGGAAACGACCCCGAAGCGATGTACAGAGCCGCCCGGATCGCAATCGACGCGGCACGCGCAGGTGACGGCCCATCGCTGATCGAGGCGGTTACCTATCGATTCGAGGGCCATATGATGGGTGACACGAAAGAGTACCAGCCCGCGGAAGAGTTGAAGGCTGCTATCGACGCGGACCCGGTGCCACGATTGCGCGACCGGATCATCACGTCCGGGTATCGCACCGAAATCGAGGTGGCCGCGATCGAAGATGAATTGCAGAAAGAAATCGACGACGCATTCGAATACGCGATGGCAGCTCCGCTGCCTGATATTGCCGATCTGACCACCGACGTGTACGGGACGGAAACTCGATGACAGTGCAAACCAAGCCCAGCGATGGCGCGGTGGCCGGGCGTGAAATGAAGATGATCGAGGCCATCTCCGAGGCTATCGATATAGCGATGGATATCGACGATTCGGTATTCGAACTCGGTGAGGACATCCAGGACCCGAAGGGCGGTGGGTTCGGTATCCACAAGGGCCTGTCCACCAAGTACGGCCTCGAGCGCGTACGTCCGACACCCATCTCCGAACAGGCGATCATGGGTGCGGCGATCGGTGCAGCGATCACCGGAATGCGGCCCATTCCGGAGATCATGCTCATGAACTTCATGGCAGTGTGCGCGGACCAGCTGCTCAATCATGCGGCCAAACTGCGATACATGTCGGGTGGGCAGACCAATGTTCCGCTGACCGTTCGCACCATGACCGGTGCCGGCGGCGGCTTCGGGGCGCAGCATTCGGACATGCTCGAAGGCCCCCTCGTCCACACCCCGGGATTGAAAGTCGTGATTCCGGCGACGGCGGCCGACGCAAAAGGCCTGCTTTTGTCGTCGATTTTCGATGACGACCCGGTGGTGTTCATCGAGATGTACCCGTTGTACTTTTCCGCCTCGGACTTCGTGCCCGCCGGCGACTACCGGGTGCCGCTCGGTAAGGCCAGGACCGCGAGGCCAGGGGCCGACGTCACCCTTATCAGCTGGGGCCGACAGGTCCACGACTGCCTGGCAGTTGCGCACGACCTCAGCGCCGCGGGTATCGAGGCGGAGGTGCTCGATCTGCGTACGCTCGTTCCCCTCGACCTAGATGCGATTCTCGAATCGGTACGTAGGACTCGCCGCGCCGTCATCGTGCACGAAGCGGTCCGCCGTAACGGGTTCGGGGCGGAGCTTGCGGCAACGATCAGCGAAGAGCTCTTCGGTGATTTGTATGGCCCCGTGCGTCGGGTGGCGTCAGCCGACACCCCGGTCCCATATGCATCGGTGTTAGAGCAGGCGTACATGCCGAGTCGTTCTGCAATCGAACAGGCAGTCCGGGGATTGTTCCGCTGAGCTGAACGTAGTACCTACGGCACGTTAGTGCGCGCCTCGAGGATTTCTGAAGGAGAGACAAGAACGATGGAACTGAGCATTCCCAAGTTGGGGGTCACGATGGTTGAGGGCACGTTATCGGAATGGCTTGTTGCGGACGGGACGGCAGTCAGCGCTGGTGAGGGTATCTACCTCCTTGAAACAGACAAGATTGAAACTGAGATCGAAGCACCCGTCGACGGCGTGTTGAAAATCAAGGCTGAGGCAGACGAAACGTATGCAGTCGGCACAGTGGTAGGAGAGCTGATTTAGGTGGCCTTGTGCGGCGGCGCTTCGCCGACGGCGCAGCGCCGCCGCACAAGATTGGGTTCGCAATCCGCATCGCACATTGTTGATCCGCGCCGACGGACTGTGCAAGGGCGAAATTCAGGCGCCGGTGTTATCGGAAATAGGGGAGTCTGGGAATGGACAAGGTTGTCGGAACTGTCGTCGAAGCCCTCGATGGAATAGACGATGGAGCCAAGTTATCGGTGGGCGGCTTCGGTCTGTGTGGCATTCCGAGTCTGCTGATTGCCGGGCTTTTGGAAAAGGGCGTGCGCGATCTTGTGACTGTGTCGAACAACTGCGGCGTCGACGACTGGGGTCTCGGGTTGTTGCTGCGCGAGGGTCGGATCAACCGGATGGTGTCCTCGTACGTCGGTGAGAACAAGGAATTCGAGCGCCAGTTCTTGGGTGGTGAACTCGAAGTCGAGCTCGTCCCGCAGGGGACATTGGCTGAGAAGTTGCGCGCCGGCGGTGCTGGGATTCCCGCGTTCTATACCGCGACGGGCGTGGGTAGCCAGGTCGCAGAAGGGGGTTTGCCTTGGTTGTTCGGCCGAGACGGCGTTGTCCTCGAGCAGAGCCCCCCCAAGGACACTGCGCAATTTGACTTCAACGGTCAGCATCGGACTTTCGTGCTCGAAGACGCAATCACGTGCGACTTCGGACTGGTGCGGGCATGGAAGGGCGATCGGCACGGCAACCTCGTATTTCATAGGTCGGCCCGGAACTTCAATCCACTGGCGGCCATGGCCGCCCGGATCTCGATTGCCGAGGTCGAAGTGCTCGTTGAGCCTGGCGAGCTCGACCCCGACGAGATTCACCTGCCCGGCATTTATGTGCATCGGGTGCTGGCGATGACATCAGCACAAGCGGCCGACAAACGGATCGAAAAACTAGTCACTCGCAATCGGGTCGAAGGCAATGTCGACGGAGTTGAATCATCTTCTGGCAGTAAAGAATACGATATCTCGCGTGTAGGTCTCAGTCGTGATCAGATGGCGGCTCGAGCTGCGCAGGAACTATCGGATGGCAACTACGTCAACCTCGGCATCGGACTGCCGACTTTGGTTCCGGCACACGTTCCCGATGATATCGAGATCGTTCTGCAATCGGAGAACGGTGTGCTGGGTACCGGCCCCGCGCCGTACATCGGTGACACCGATCCTGACCTGGTCGACGCAGGCAAGGCCACCGTCACGCTTCGCCGGGGCGCATCGATATTCGATTCGGCGGCGAGCTTCGGCATGATCCGCGGTGGCAAAATTGACGCAGCGATTCTCGGGGCAATGCAGGTCTCGGCCACTGGCGACATTGCCAACTGGATGATTCCGGGAAAAATGGTCAAAGGCATGGGTGGCGCGATGGATCTCGTGGGTGGAGCCCAGAAGGTCATCGTGCTCATGGAGCACGTTGCCAGGGACGGCAGTTTCAAGGTCGTGGACTCATGCACATTGCCGATCACCGGCTCGGGCGTGGTCGACCGAATCATCACCGACCTCTGTGTTTTCGATATCACCGAACAGGGGCTCATCCTCCGGGAGTTGGCTTCGGGCGTCACGCTCGACTACGTCCGTGAGCGCACCGGGCCGTCCTTCACTGTCCAATTGTCAGCCTGAACGAATGAAACCTGAGCGGCGGAACATGAGTGGGCAAGCTCGAATTCTGTCAGTGGCTGGTGTTGCCGTACTTGTCAGAGAAAGACTGTGAAAGGCCGCTTTGTATCCAGTTGTGGCGCGGAAATGCGGACACCAGGGAACGACTTCACCTGCGAAGGATTTTCGATAGCAGGTCGCATAGTGGCTGATGCCACGAAACGTGTTTGCGTCGACTGGGCGCCCTACGGCCGGTATCCAAGTCTTCCAACCCGCGGAATAACACGGTCGGGGTGGACATCGGGAGACGACCGGAACCAGCGCGTAGATGGCCCGCTATCTGTGCGTCGATTTGCTGATTCGAATTCCGATTTCATTCGCATTGTGTTGGTTCAGGAATGCATACTCTATGCCTTCATGGATTTGCGTGAACGAAATTTGGATCTAGCTGGGTCGGAATCAGTAGTCGTGTGATCAAATTACCAAATTACACCGGTTTTCGGAGACTGCCACGATCCACTTGTCTCGATTTTCGAGCGTGCCCTCGGCGTCGTTACACCTTTTTTCTGAAACTCGAAGCGGCTGCCAAGATATGGCGATCCATACCTTGACAGGGGCTATCGGTTCCTGAATCGTTATGGAACGTCGATTTATGAGAAGGGGAACGCGATGCGCTCCTTCATGTGATTGTTGCCTCGTTCACTATTCGGCGCTTTTGATTTATTCGTCTGTTATCAGAAGGAGTATCATGGTCAAAGGAGTATCACAATGAAGCCACAAAACGATTATGACGTTGTGATTGTGGGCTTCGGTGTGGCGGGAGCATCGGCAGCTATCGAGGCCGCCGATTCCGGTGCGCGGGTTCTTGTACTCGATCGCGGTTATGGCGGGGGTGCAGCTGCTCTCTCGGGCGGTGTGATCTACGCAGGCGGCGGAACGCGCTATCAGTTGGCGGCTGGTGTGCAAGACAGCCCGCAGAACATGTTCAACTATCTTCGTCAGGAAGCGAACGGTGTGGTCTCGGATGAGACCCTCCGTCATTTCTGCGAGACGAGTCCGGCCATGGTTGATTGGCTGGAACAGCAAGGTGCGCAGTTCCAGGGAACGTTGTCGCCCTACAAGGCGTCCTACACGGCAGATACGCACTACCTGTACTACTCGGGTAACGAAACCGCCTGGCCCTACAACCTCGAGGCAGTGCCGGCTGCTCGCGGGCACCGGCAGGTCGCCAAGGGCGTAAAAAGTGGTCATACGCTCACGATGAGCCTGTGCCAGTCGGCCATCGCCAAGGGCGTCGAGTTCAAGCCTTTGAGTCGTGTCAGCGAGCTCATGATCGAAGACGGTGCGGTCGTCGGTGTGGTTTATCGAAGCATGGATCCTGACGACGACGGTGGTGATAGCCACCGGAAGCTGAGCAAGGTCGGCGGAAAACTGGGTAACTGGATCCCGCCTATCGGGGCCCGACTCAACGCCAAGGCCGAGAAACTCTGGGAGAAAAACGCTGTTGAAACCAGCGTCCGAGCTAGTTCCGTGATCTTGGCTGCCGGCGGATTCGTGCTCAACTCCGAGATGATGGCAAAGCACGCCGGCCCCTTCCAAGACCCGGGCCTACTTCCCTTGGGCACGGTGGGCGACGACGGTACCGGAATCAACCTCGGGATATCAGCTGGCGGCGTAGCCACCAACCTCGATCGGCTGGCAGCGTGGCGGTTCCTGTCACCGCCCAGCGCCTTCCTTGAAGGCGTGACAGTGGGCCCGACGGGTGCACGAATCATCAATGAGGACGTGTACGGCGCGCGGCTGGCCGAAGTCATGATCACCGAGCATCAAGGCGAGGGCTTTCTTATCCTTGATGCCAAGAGCTGGAAGAAGGCCCGCGGGCAGATCCGCAAGCAGTGCCGGCAAGCCTTCCAATTTCCGCAGACGATGTATTTGTTCACAGCCGGGCACAAGAAGGCAGGCAGCTTGGACGCTCTTGCCGCCAAGATCGGCGTCCCATCAGCTGGCCTTGTTCAGACGGTGCGCGCCTACAACGACGGAATCACAAGTAAGAGCGGCGATCCGGCCCACAAAGCGGCCGGTTTGTGCACGCCGATCGAACAAGGTCCGTTCAGGGCAGTCAAGATTTCCATCAAGAATTCTTCGCTGTATCCGGCAACGGTATTCACGCTCGGTGGTCTGCGGGTGGACGAGTCTTCGGGCCATGTCCTCAACAGTGAAGACCAGCCCATCGCCGGGATTTACGCCGTCGGTCGGTGTGCAATCGGTATTTGCTCCTACAGCTACGTCAGTGGCCTGTCACTTGCCGATGGTGTCTACTCGGGACGTCGCGCTGGTGCACACGCGGCGAAAAGCGTGCAAATCCGCCGGATATCGCCCGTTCAAGAGGTAACTGGCACCTGACCGGTGGCCGGTCAGCGCACCAGAAAATGACATTTCTGGATTTCCCGTCACATCGTTCATAACACCGACCTCTGAACGGTCGAAACGGACATCAACTACTTCGGATTGGAACGCAATGAGTTCTGCATCTACTCCCCGTTACGGGGTCTTCGCATTGTCCACCGTTCCGCCGTGGCACAGCCACAACGTAGCGGTGAACAAAGCACTCGAGCAGATCAAACATGCCGACAAGCTCGGCTTCGAAGATGCCTGGGTAGCCGAACACAACGGCCGTAAGTACGGAATCACAGCTTCAGCGCAACTGTTGCTGGCCGCCGCCGCAGCCGCCACGACACGGATTCGTGTCGGATCCGCGGTCTCACGATTGGCGATGCACCACCCACTGCGCCTGGCCGAGGACTACGCCTACATCGACCAGTTAAGTAGTGGCCGACTGAACTTCGGCATCGGCAAGGGTTACGATCCGGTCGAGTTCCAGGCCTACGACATCGACCTGACCGAACGCGAGGAGCGCTACAACGAGGTCCTCGACATCGTCATGCAGGCATGGCGGACCGGGAAGGTCAAATTCCAGGGCAAGCACTACCAGGTGCCCGGTGTCGGTGAAACGATCGACGAAATCGAACTTTTCCCGGAGGTGTTCCAAAAGCCCATTCCGCCGACCTACGTCATGGTCAGTTCGAGCGAGGAGTCACTCCGGTCGGCCGCACGCCAAGGCTTCGCGTTCGTGCTCGGCGGCGCGACCCGGGACCAGGCGAAGTCGTTGGTCGAGGTCTACCGTGAGGAGGCACGTGCGGCAGGACACTCGTTCGACGCGATCGATGAAAACCTCGCTCGCAGCTCACAGTTCAAAGCAACCCATGTCGCCGATACCGCCGAACAGGCCAGACGCGAATTCCGCGAGGGCTATATGTGGTTCGTTGGGGAGAAGAAGAACCGCGCCAAGGTTGGCCTCAGCATCGAGGATCTCACTTTCGAGCAATACGTCGAACGCAAGATGCTCATTCTGGGGTCGCCGGATGACGTCGCCGAAGAAGTGGCATCCTTCCACCGCTACACGGGCCTGGGAGGATTGGTCCTCTGGTTCGACGGCGGCGGGAGCCAGCCGCAGGAGCAGGTTCTCCAGTCGATGACCACATTCGCCGAGAAGGTGCGCCCGCAACTCTGACGCTGGCGCAATCGAACCGGGGTCGCACATCGGCCCCGGTTCGATCGCGAGATTTTGTGGGTGGCGGTCCGAGGCCGGCCCCGCAGATGGCTTGAAACCGTACAGATCTGCCCACTTGTAGATAGATTCCACAGTTCGTGCACATGGAGGAATTCATACCGATGGCCAATGTTCAGACCGTGACCGGCGACATCGACTGCGGGAGACTCGGGCGTGTGCTCATGCACGAGCACGTGTTCGTGATGAACCACGAGTATCAGGTCAACTACCCCGAGACATGGGACGACGACGAACGCACGGACGACGCGGTCAAAAAGCTGATTGCCCTCAAAAGCGCCGGTATCGACACGATCGTCGACTTGACGGTGTTGGGTTTGGGTAGGGACATTCGGCGAGTGCGGGTGGTTGCGGAGCGGTCGCCGGTGACGATCATCGCTGCGACAGGGTTCTATACCTTCGCCGATCTGCCGACGTACCTTCGGGTGCGGGGCCCGGGCAGGTTGTTCGGGGGCGAGGAACCTCTTGTCGAGATGTTCGTCAAGGACATCACGGAGGGAATCGCGGGAACCGGAGTCAGGGCGGGAATCCTCAAATGCGTGACGGACGCACCTGGCGTAACCCCCGACATCGAGAGAATTCTGCGGTCCGTCGCCCGTGCACATCTCATGACTGGGGTTCCGATTTCCACGCATACCGATGCATTGGCCGAACGCGGTCTGGACCAGCAGAGGATCTTCGCGGAAGAAGGGGTAGATCTGGGTGCCGTGGTCATCGGTCACAGTGGGGACACCGACGATCTGGACTATCTGCAGCGATTGATCGATGCGGGTTCTTACCTCGGCATGGACCGATTCGGCCTCGACGGCATTATGACGTTCGAGAAGCGGGTGGCCACTGTCGCAGCATTGGTGCAGCGTGGATACGCGTCGCGAATGGTGTTGTCCCACGACACTTCATGTCATACCCAGAATGTTCCGGACGAGTACCGTGCGAAGAACTGGCCTAACTGGCAGTTTCATCACATCGTCGACGATGTGGTTCCGGCGTTGTTGGATGCGGGCGTCACGTCTCGGGACATCGAGACGATGCTTGTCGATAACCCGCGGGAGATATTCACCGCTGGGGCATCCGGTGGCAACTAGCGTCTGTCGGTTGATGAAGAGTCGCTATTTGCAGTGTCATGCATCAGAGGCTCAGGTTCGTGTTGGGCTGAGAAAGAGTAAGTGGCGCAGCCTGTTTCAGTGGTTGTCGACACCGCCCAAGATGATGGTAGTTTCTGGGTGGTGCCGTCGAACGCGTTTCGGAACAGGACTTTTCGTTCCAGAGGGAAGGGAACGCCTCGGCGGCAGCACTATCGAGGAGCGGGCCGGCCAATCGGGAAGAGGGTTGAGTCGACTGCGCAGAACCTGGCAGCCAGGCGTCGAATCAACTGGCTGCCTCATAACGCTGGCCGTCTCGAGTGCGCCGCAAGTCGGCAAACGTCACTCAGAGACTTAGACGCGCTCCTTCTGGGTGAAAGTAGCTACTTCGAGCCTGGCACCACGGGTCTGTTCGAGAAATAGTGTAAGTGGCAGTTGTTATTTCGGGTCTTGCGGATTCGATCTGCCGTTGCCGATCTGTGGTGGGCATCCGCTCACCGAAAGTGATCGCGAAGGCGTCGAGTGCCGGTTGCCAACGCGTGATCCATCGTTGCTGGCCGGTACCCTTGGGGTCGAGTGAGCTAGTGACCAGATAGAGGAACTTCAGCGCGGCCTGCTCGGTGGGGAAGTGTCCGCGGACGGTGACTGCACGTCGGAAGCGCGCATTCAGGCTCTCGATAGCGTTCGTGCTGCAGAGTACTGTTCGGATCTCCACGTCGTAGTCGAGGAACGGCACGAACTGTTCCCAGGCGTTGCGCCAAGGTTGGCCGATCGCAGGGTAGTGCATGTCCCACTTCCGTTCGAATTCCTCGAACGCCGCCCATGCGGCTTCTTTCGACGGAGCTCGGTATATCGGCTTGAGATCGTCCGCTATCTGGCCCCAGAACCTCTTCGAGGCGCATCTGAACGTGTTCCCGATCAGATGGATCACACACGTCTGGACCGTTGCTCGGGGGAAGACCGCTCCGACCGAGTCGGGGAGCCCCTTCAGTCCGTCGCAAACGATGAAGAACACGTCTTCGATGCTGCGGTTCTTCAGTTCGGTCAGCACCTGCAGCCAGAAATTCGCTGACTCCCCACCTCCGGTACCTGCCCACAGTCCGAGGACGTCTTTGTGGCCGGAAAGGTCGACGCCGATCGCAGCGTAGAAGGGACGGTTGGCGATCTGCCCGTCTCGAACTTTGACGTAGACGGCGTCGATGAATATTGCAGCATAGATCTTTTCAAGGGGTCGGGCTGCCCAGTCGGCTATCGCGCTCATGCCGCGGTCGGTGATCTTGGAGATTGTGTCTTTCGACAATGACGCCCCGTAGATCTCCTCGAAGTGTGCCGAAACCTCCCCGGCGGTCAAACCCTTGGCGACCAATGATAATACGATCGTGTCGACCCCGCCCAGACGCCGTTGTCCCTTCTTCAGGATGGCCGGATCGAAGGTGCCGTCGCGATCCCGAGGGACGTCGATTTGGATTGGGCCTACGTTGTCGGTCAGCACCGTTTTGGTTCGGGTTCCGTTGCGAGAGTTGCCATTGTCGCGGCCGGTAGGATCGTGCTTGCCGTAGCCGAGGTGCTCGATCATCTCCTCGTCCAGCGCGGTCTCGATCACGGTCTTGGTCAACGCTTTCAGTACCCCGCGTGGTCCGGTCATCGCGGCTCCGCGGGCATGAGCGGCGCGGACCAGGTCCCGGGCGATCGACAGTTCCTCGGCCGAAAGCTCGGCGTTGTTCATGCCGGTGCGGACATTGGGTTTTTCGGTGCTCACCACGTGATCCCCCTGTTCTTGTTGCGGTACTTGGCTGGTCGAGGCTCTCCGGAAAAGGTGTCGGTAACTTTGTGAATGGCGGCGTTGCGGTGGGGGAGCGTGGGACGAGCTTTCGAATTGGGCATCGCGACCAACCCTTCCTGAGTGGCCGCGATGCGGGTTACGCCCGCCCGACCGATGACCGATCTGAAAGACTGTACGACCTGTCTAGCGAGAAGACAATATGTTTCACCGATTCGTTGGAATCTGCGAATGGCGCATCCCTGCCGCCGGGGCGTCGTCGGTTCCCTTGTCGCCGGAGCGGTGGGTCGAGGCGATGACGCGGCAGTCGTAGTGAAGGTGATCGCGATGCGGTATACAGGGGTGAGCGCGATCAGCTGCCGCGCAACCGACTTGTGTGCTCGCACGAGCGTATCTGCGATGAGTGAACGAAACCGGATACGTGCGCATAGGTGTCGCGCTGGAACGCCAGGACCCGAGGTGTGCGTGGGTTACGTGGGTGGGCTGACGGCTTTCATCCACATATCGGCGAGCATCGTAACGATCTGGTCGTTGTTCAAACCGGAGGAGGACAGCCAAGTTCGGTTGAGCAGCAAGGCCATCAGTCGAATTCGTGCGCTCGCTTCGGATCGGCGTTCCGCCGGCCAGCGTGACATCAGTAGA